>Ga0116148_1000299_pt1 | contig 63444 bp, 62 predicted proteins | sample AD_UKC055_MetaG_FD_89786 | JGI IMG/M metagenome (GOLD analysis project Ga0116148, IMG submission 89786) | Active sludge microbial communities of municipal wastewater-treating anaerobic digesters from USA - AD_UKC055_MetaG | ecosystem: Engineered > Bioreactor > Anaerobic > Digestate | place: USA...
ATAATGCTTGCAGCCCGAATATTTGACGCTTTGAATGATCCCATTATGGGAACCATAGTTGACAACACGAAAAGCCGCTTCGGAAAATTTAAACCCTGGATTGTTTTCGGATCCCTCTTAAGCGGTCTAATCACAATTTTACTCTTTACTGATATAGGTCTTAAAGGCAGTAAATTTATTGCCATGTTTGCGGTTCTTTACGTTGCCTGGGGCATTGCATTTACAACAAATGATATTTCTTTTTGGTCAATGCTGCCGTCACTGAGTACATCACAAAAGGAACGCGAGAAAATCGGGGCATTTGCCAGAATTTGCGCAAATATCGGTCTGTTTTTTGTTGTAAGCGCCATTGTGCCTATAACAAACGCTCTTGGTAATGTTCTGGGCAGTATGAGAAGCGCCTACATGGTATTCGCCATGGGTATTGTTGCAGTTCTTCTTATTTTTCAAGCAGTTACGGTCCTGGGTGTAAAGGAAATTGACACACCGGTTATCTCAAAAGAAAAAAATGAAGCAACCAGCTTAACTGGAATGTTTAAAGCAATTTTTAAAAATGACCAGCTTTGTGTCACGGCGATTTCTATGAGCCTTTTTATGATCGGCTATATGACAACAACAAGTTTTGGTCTGTACTTTTTTAAATATGCGTACAAGGACGAAGGCATGTACTCCATATTTGCCCTCATTTTGGGTGTTGCCCAGCTTACAGCATTAAGTGTTTTTCCGCTGTTTAGTAAAAAATTTACAAGGAAACAGCTTTATGCAGGTTCAATAATTCTTGTGATCTGCGGCTACATAATCTTCTTTTTTTCTCCTATGAATATGATTCCTATAGGCATAGGCGGTTTGTGTATTTTTTTCGGACAAGCATTCATTCAGCTTTTAATGCTTATGTTCCTTGCCGACACAGTTGAATACGGTCAGTGGAAATTAGGAAAAAGAAATGAGGGTGTAACCTTCTCTATTCAGCCCTTCATAAATAAACTTGGAGGTGCCGTCGCATCCGGTATTGTAGGTTATATTATTGTGATTTCAGGAATTAATAGTGCAATAACCCCCGATGATGTAACGGAGAAGGGACTATTGTTAATGAAACTTGCAATGTTAATACTTCCGCTTATTTCAATTCTTGCAGGTTTTATAGTATACTTAACCAAGTTTAAAATTGATTCAGTTTTTTTTGGAAAAATTTTATCTGATTTGGAGAAAAACCAATCTTAATTTTTTTGGGATTTACAATACGGTAAGGAGTTCTCTCTTTGAGCAATACACTTTTTCAAGACTTCTCATCCATTACCCTTACGGTCTCTGATCTTACAGGAATAATTAAAGAATTACTCGAAGGTTCTTTTCCTCTAATCACCGTAGAAGGTGAAATTTCTAATTATCGTCCGTCCAGCACAGGGCATATTTATTTTACTTTAAAAGATGAACACGCCTCAATTTCGGCTGTTCTTTTTAAAGGCAAGTCGCGCTATCTGGCTTTTACTCCTAAAGACGGAATGAAGATTAGAGCAAAGGGTTCATTATCGGTATATGCACAGCGGGGATCGTATCAGATTGTGATTGATTCCATGGAAGAAACTGGAAGCGGCGATATATTAAAACTGCTTGAACAAAGAAAAAGAGCGCTTGCAGAAGAAGGATTATTTGACAGCGAAAGAAAACAAAATATACCGTATTTTCCGCGATGCATAGGCGTCGTAACCAGTCCCACAGGCGCAGCCCTCAGAGATGTTCTTCAAATACTTAACCGGAGAAATCCTAAGGTTTCTGTTATTATTTTACCCTGTCCCGTTCAGGGTAGCGACGCAGGAAAAATTATTGCGAAGCAGATCGATATTGCCAATGTACACAATCTTTGTGATGTGCTTATTGTCGGGCGCGGAGGCGGATCCCTTGAAGATCTACTCCCCTTTTCTGAAGAAGAAGTTGTCCGCTCAATTGCAGCATCGAAAATCCCAGTAATATCTGCAGTGGGTCATGAAATAGACTGGGCTTTGTCAGATTATGCCGCGGATGTGAGAGCCCCTACTCCGTCAGCTGCAGCAGAACTTGCAGTCCCTCCATTGGATGAAATTAATCAGGCACTTGAAAATTATGTAGATAGTTTTGAACAGACAATAAATCATAAACTTGAACATACAAAGGCGCTTGTACGCAGTTTTTCATCAGATAATCTAGAACTGCGCTTTAGAAGCATTGAACAGCCTCTTCTACAGCGTTTTGATGATGCAAAGGAAGATCTTCTTGATGCGATGAAGACACTTGTGAGTGAAAGAAGACAGGCGCTGCAGATGGCGGTTCTTAATTTGGAATCGCTTAATCCCCTGGCAATTTTAGAACGGGGATTTTCTGTTGTAACCGATGCTGAATCCGGCAGGGTAATAACAGATGCAGCTCAAACTAATACCGGAGCAGCTCTAGTAATCAGACCATTTAAGGGTTCGATCACTGCACAGGTAACAAATTCTGCTACTTAATGAAATTCGGGAGGATATATGGAATCATTTGAAAAAAGACTTGAACGCTTGGAAAATCTTAATAATTCTATAAAAAAAAGCGATCTGCCTATGGAAGATGCTCTAAAATTATTTGAAGAGGGTATTAAACTTGCAAAATCGATGGAAAAAGATTTGGATAAAATTGAAAGCAAAATACAGATACTCATGAATCAGCCGGTCTCTGTACAGGATAAACCTGAACTTGATCTTTTTTCCGCTATTGATGATGATTAAACTATGAATAAAGCTTTTTTTAGCAGCAGAGGTATAATCAGACCGGTAAAGAATCTTACACCGGAAGTTGCACGAAAAATTGCTGCCGGCGAGGTTATAGACAGACCGAATGCAGTAGTCCGGGAACTCATGGATAATGCAATAGATGCCGGAGCCGATACAATTACGGTAGAAATAACCGGAGGCGGCATTGACAGTATTTGCGTGTCAGATGACGGAATCGGTTTATCAAAAGAAGACCTTGAACACTGTGCAAAACCTCACGCCACAAGTAAGATCGAGCATGAAACAGATTTATTAAAACTTTCTACTCTTGGATTCCGGGGAGAAGCGCTTGCTTCTATCGCAGCAGTGAGCAGACTCGATATTACTTCTCGAAGAATTGAAGAAAAACACGGATGGCACCTTCATGCTGAGGTTACACAAAACTATGAAATCGAACCTGCAATATTGGAAAAGGGAACAAGAGTTCAATCAAGCGGTCTGTTTGAAAATTTTCCAGCACGCCGGTTATTCCTAAAAAGACCTGCATCTGAAGGCAGTCTCTGCAGACAAACCTTCATTGAAAAAGCCCTGCCCTTCACTGATATTGCATTCCGCCTTCTTGCAGATAATTCCGCAAAAATATTTTTCCCTGCCGGGCAGACAAAAAAGGAGCGATTCACACAGGCGTTTTCATTGGAAAACCAGAATTCACTTTTCTCTGAGCTCACAGCCTCAGATCCCTCTTCTGAACCCCGGTGGAATATCAGTATAGTAATTGGAGATACAGAGGTCACACGGACTGACAGAAAACTTATACATATCTATGTAAATAACCGGAAAATAAACGAGTACAGCTTAATTCAGGCTGTCGAATACGGCTGCGAAGGCTGCTTTCCAAATGCGCTTCATCCTGTATGCTGTGTTTTTGTGGAAATCGATCCTTCTTTGGTTGATTTTAATATACATCCTGCCAAAAGAGAGGTTCGGTTTAAAGATATTGGACCCGTACATCATGCAGTGAGCACTACCCTGCGATCCTTTTTCCGTCAGCATTCTTTATCTCAGAACTCTGTAATTCCTGTAGAACAGGACTTTTTTACAAGGGAAAGTTCTTTTTATCCGGGCAGTAGTACGCCTGAAAAAAAAACATTTTCATATTCATCCGTAACCCCCAAAGATTTCAAACAAGCCTCGGAGTATTCCTTTTACCCAAATACATCACTTCGCTCTTTTAATAAGAAAACAGATATAGAACATACGGAAAGCGGAAGGATACCGCAGAAAGACGATTTTACCTACTTCGGATCATTTGAATCCCTGTTTTTGCTTGCAGAAAAAGACGGAAAACTCTACATCATCGATCAGCATGCGGGACATGAACGGGTGCTCTTTAACAGATTTATACAAGCACAGGGGAAAAAACAGGAACTGCTTATTCCCTACATTATAACAACTTCTTCGGATCAAGAAGACAGCTACCTGGATTCTATTACTTCCGCTCTAGATGAGGCAGGTTTTACTATTTCTCAAAGAGAAAAAGGCTGCTGGGAAGTAAAGAGCGTAAATGTCCAATGGCAGGGAAATGAAAATGATTTAGAAAAAGATATTCTTGAAAAAAAACTTAATCCCGAGGATCTTACCCGTTCTATTGCAGCATCGGCTGCCTGCAGAGCTGCTGTAAAAGATAAGGATTACCTTGACACTTCAAGCGCAATCGAACTAATTCGTCAAATCCTCAGCTTGGAAGATCCTCATTGTCCGCACGGAAGACCCGTTTGGACAATCATTACGAAAGAAGAATTATTTGAACGGGTTAAAAGAACCTGATATATCAGCCCCTGATATTTGATAACAGCACATTAACCTCTTTCTCTCTGTATGACGGGTTTTTACTTTGAAGAGTTAACAAATATCCTTCGGCGCTTTCAGTATCTTTCAAAGCGGTCAAAACCTTCGCAATTTCTATATATGCATCCCAGTATTTATTATCCTTCTGCAGTATTTCAAGATAAATAGTTTTTGCATTATCAAGCTGCTCTGAACTTGCATAGGCTTTGCCTAAATTCATTTTTACCAGCAGATTATTAGGATCAATTTTTACCGCTGCCAAAAAGTTTGCAACCGCATTAGTATAATCCTGTTTAGCAAGATAGGCGCTTGCAAGATTATTTACTGCTTCAAAACTGGTTTTATCTAAAGATGCAGCTGTCTTCAAACATGATAAGGCTGTTTCAATATCTCCGGATTCAAGAAACAGTTTTCCAAGATTTATATTTGCCTTAACATTCTTCGGGTCAATTTTCAAAGTCTTCGAATAATAAATCATAGCAGAATCAATATCGCCGGATGTTTCACACATAAGACCGTAGTTATATTGAAATATGGCATTATTCGACTGCGCATCAGCTGCCTTTTTCGCATACTCTAAGGCTTCACTTGTTTTATTCTGGTTAAAAAGAACAGTAGAAAGATTATACGAGGTTAATGCGTCATTCGGTGAAAACGACAGTGCCTTTCTATAGTAAGTTTCCGCCTCACTGTCATTTTTCTGTAAGGCATACAAAGATGCAATTTCACGCAGTGCATTTTCATTTGTAGAATCCAGTGCGAGAACTTTCTTATACGATGACTGAGCACCGGTTATATCGTTTTTTTTCGATAATAAACGGGCAATTTCAAGGTGCGCTCTGTCATACGATGGGTTTATGGAAGCAGCCTTTCTAAAAGATGCTAATGCATCATCTGATCGGTCAAGAGCTTTATGAGTCATTCCAAGATTATAGAAAGCCTGTTCGAATGAAGAATTCAGCTTGGTAGTACTTTCAAAAGATGAACGGGCTTCACTGAATTTTTTCATTGAATACTGCACCTTCCCTAATTCATAAAAATACATATAGTTACCCGTATCATTCTGTACTGCTTTTGTCAGTTCTGCTAAAGCCTTATCGTACTGACGATCATCGCTGTATTTTTTGCCGATTATATAATGAGCAGCCGCATCGTCCGGATTATATGTAAGGGCTTTTTCTGCATACGAAACTGCTTCATTCTGTAATGATGACTTTTTTTGAACATCTGTCTGAGTAGCAGAAGCTTCATATAATGAAGCGGCAATTTCCGACATTTTTTTTGAATTAAAGACAGACTGATTTGCCGGAAGCAGAGTTTGCACCGAAGAAAAGTGTTCTAGAGCTTGTACTGTGTTGCCCATACCCAATTTTGCCTTACCCTGAGAAACCTCATCATTAACGCGCTCAATCTGTTCCTGCAGCGCCTTATTCTGTTTTGCAAGTTCCTCTTCGTAGGCTTTTTGCTTTGCTGCCTCCGCAGCAGCGAGCTCTTCGCGGCGTTTTGATTCCTCTTTTTCCTGCAATTGGGCAGCAGCAAGCTCCTCCTGCTTCTTTGCGGCAAGAGACGCCTGTTCAGCCTGCTCGCTTAGTTTTTGAGCTGTTAATGCCTGCGCTTCCTGCTGTTGTCTTAGCGCTTCTTCCATTTTAGACAGGGCTTTTTCCAATTCCTGTGTATTTACATCAATTGTTTGCGAATAACGCGGAAAGTCCTGAAGAGAAGCTCCAGCTTTAAGGGCAATTATTTCATCGATCATAGCAAGAGCTTCTTCGTCCAGTGCATTTTTTATGAGCAGACTGTCTAAAAGATTCATAGCCCTTTCATACTCGCCTCTTTCTATATATCTTTTAGTGAGTAAAATCGTATTTTCACGTTCAGACATCTGTTCATCAGGAACTGCTTCTTTCGTACCAAGATAACAGCGAACCGGGAAAAAAACAGCAGCTGCAGTTATCAGTATAATACCAATAATTATTAGTACTTTTTTCCAATCAATCCAATTCAGACTCATACGTATACTCCATTACCCCTTCAGATCCGGCTGAAAGGTTTGTTGATTCAGTGTTTTGTAAAGACGCTGCAATTTCTTCCATAAGAAGACGCCGCCTTTCTGCTTCAGCAGCCGCTTTTTCTGCAGCTAAGCGTTCCTGTTCTTCTTTTTGAAGCGCAAGCTCCTGACTTATTCGTGCTTCCTCTTCTTTTAAGCGCAGGGCTTCCTGTGCAAGTCTTTGCTCTTCTATTTCCTTATTCTGTATCTCCTCAGACAATAGCAGTAAAAGCCTGCGTATTTCATCTGCCTGGGGAGAAAGAGGATTTAGTCTCAGATAATTAGTATAATCATCAGAGGCATCGCTCAGTTTCTGAAGCTTAACCCTGGTATTAGCCCTGTTTAAGAATACCTGCGCATTGGAGGGATCTGCAATAGAAGAAAGCGAAAAGTAGTTCTCTGCTTCGGTGAGTAAACCCATTGCAAAAGCAGTATTACCCGCGTTATAATAAAGCACGCGTTTATTTGTTCCATCTTTTTGTGTACCGCTTAAAAAAGTTTCAAGAGCCTTTTGCATCTGTCCGGTCTGATAATATGCCAGCCCAAGATAATTGTACACTGACGGATCGGTATTTGCAGATTGGAGAACTTGTTCGAATAAAACAATTGCTTCATCCGGTTTATTTCTGCTGAATAAAAGCTCTGCGTCGGCAAATGAATCTGCAAATATACCCGTCATAAGAAGAAAGTGGAAAAGAATTATAAATAAGATGAATCCGCGTTTTTTCTGTATCATAATGGTTCCTTGGCTGAGATTGAGTTTACAACAAACATTGGTTTGACATATTCGTTGAAACATATTACTCTTTCATTATACTTATCGGAGGACTAATGGCGACAATTCAGATAATTATCATAGCAGTTATGGCCGCATTTATTGGTTTATTAAGCTATGTAATAGTTAAATCAATCCTCTCTCCAAAAAAAATTGAAGGAATACAAAAACTCATAAAGCAGGGTAAATACGGCAGCGCCGTAAAACTTGCTAAAAATATGATAACGAAAAATCCCCGCGACTTCAAGGCTCATTACTTTCTTGGGAAAGCATATTTAGCAGATAATAAACCTGAACTTGCACTTATGGAATATAAAATTGTTAATCAAACCGCAATATTTGATGAAACTTTCAGCGAACGTGAATTCAGAAGGCAAATTGCTCAGCTTTACTATAAGTTTAATCAGCCGGAGGAAGCATTAAAAGAATACATCCTGCTTACAAAGCTGGAGCCGAATGTTTCCGAACACTTTTACAACGCAGGAAAATTATTTGAAAACAGACAAAAATCTGACCAGGCTCTTTCTTTTTATCAGCAGGCAATAAAACTTGACAGACGAAATGTTAAGGCTCATGCCTCTCTTGGATTATTACTGTTCAGAGCAAAGCAGTTTGCCGAAGCAAAAAAGGAAATAGATCTTGCAATAGCGTTAAGCCCGGAAACATATTCTTCATATTACTACTTAGGAAAGATTCTTAAAGAGGGGAAAGATTATCCGGGGGCTATTAATGCATTTGAAAAGGCATTGAGAGATCCGGAATTTAAGCAGAGAGCACTTATTGAACGCGGATCCTGCTACATGGCTGCCAATGCAATAGATAAGGCGATTATCGAATTTGACCGAGCAGTAGCCGCAGCTTCGGATGACAGCGGTCAGGAAACATTATATGCCCGCTATTTTCTTGCACTCTGTTATGAAAAAGAACGCAAAATTGAATTAGCACTGCAGCAGTGGGAAAAAATCTATCATCAGAATCATACTTTCCGTGATGTACCGGCTAAACTTGCACAGTACAGGGATCTTCAAGCTAATGATAATATGAAAGAATTTTTAACGAGCAATACCGATTTATTCATAGAAATATGCAAAAAACTTGCTTTGTCGGCATACAAAATGGAACCGCGCGACATTCAAATTAAAAAATACGGGTGCAAATTTATTGCCACAGAATCTAAAGCGGAAAATTGGCAGAATGTGAGACAGCAGGTGTTTGTCATGATTTTTTATAGAGAACCGGATCTAATAGAGGATACCTTATTAAGACAGCAGCTTGAAGAGATGAAAAAGCAGAACTATTTCAAATGTGTAGTTTGTACAAGTTCGGGATTTACCAGAGCCACTATTGAATTTGCAGAGAACAGGCCCTTTGAATTAGTCGGCAAAGACAAACTGGATCAGCTTCTTTCAAAAATAAGTTTTTAACAGGCATTATATGAAAATCTTATGTATTTCTGATCAGATTGATCCCTTAGTATACAGCAGCGCAATAAAGGAACGGTTCGCAGATATTGATGTTATTCTAAGTGCAGGGGATCTGCCGATGGAATATGTAGACTTTGTTGTTTCATCGCTTAACAAACCCGCTTTCTTCATTTTTGGAAATCATAACCTGAAAGAATTTCTCCGATTTCACGGTGTCTCTCATCAGAGAACAGAACGATCAGATGTAGGAATGGCAACTCATTGCCATGGTGCAGCTTATGCAGGTTTTAAAGTGCTTAAAGAAAAAAACCTGCTTATTGCTGGAGCATCAGGCTCCTTACGTTACAATAACGGTCAAAATCAATATACTGACCGCCAGATGTTTTTTAACCTGGTAAAGATGATTCCCCGTCTTCTTATTAATAAGATACGGTACGGCCGTTATCTTGATATTTTTTTGACACATGCCCCTCCTTTGGGAATTCATGATAAAGATGATCCATGCCATAGAGGGTTTAAATCTTATATTTGGTTTGTTAAAAAATTCAAACCTTTGTATCTTGTTCATGGACATATACACCTGTATGATCTACAAGATGCCAGAGTTTCAAAATTTGAGCAAACAACAATCATAAATGCGTACAGCCACTATATTCTTATAATTTAAGGAAACTGGAATGAATCAATTTGTCAGCCAAGCAAGTCATGAAGATTTTTTTAGAGCGCGTAACAAGGCGCTTATAAATGATCTGCAGCATTTTCTAAACCCTGAGGAAACAAAACTTCTTTCTTTCAACGACATTAAGCAAATGCTCAAACCGAGAAATGAAATATATCTTGGAATGAAAGTTGTCCCGATTGAACTCATTGTTGGAAGCGAGGGAAGGTATCAGGATTTCGATAACAGGTTTTTTCCAAGAAGCGCTCACTTAAAAACACGCTGGGCTCGAATTGACCAGGCGCATCTGTCAGATGTAATCCTTCCGCCCATAACACTATATGAAATCGGAGGCTTGTATTTTGTACGGGACGGGAATCATCGCGTCTCTGTTGCACGCAGCAAGGGAGTGGAAAATATTGATGCAGAAGTCATAAGTCTTCAAAGCGAAATAAAACTAAGGCCGAGCACCAGTAAAAAGGGTATTTTAAAACAAATTATTCAATATGAAAAACGTGTATTTTACGCCGAAACCAATTTTGGCGATATTACCGACTGTTGGAATATAGACTTTTCAACCCCTGGACAATATGACGTTTTATATCAGCATATTCTAATTCACAAATACTACATTAATCAGAATAAATCAGAAGAAATTAGCATGCAGGAAGCAATTATATCCTGGTACGAAAAAGTTTATGTTCCTGTAATACAAGCAATAAAAAAACAAAAATTGCTGAAAAAATTCAAACACCGAACCTTGAGCGACATGTATGTATGGTTAATACGCTACTGGGACGAGATAAAGATGAAGTTCGGACAGGATATAGGGATCGATAGCGCCGCTTCAGAATTCAGTAAAAAGTTTTCTCCAAATATAGTTAGAAGAATTATAGATTCAATAAAATTTATTTTAAAACCTTGACGCCTTGGTTTTTCAATGGTAATATGATAGGAGCATAATGAAAGAGGTACGATTTTGTTCAATATAAGTGATGACTTTGCCTTTATTCCGCTTATAACTTCAGCTTTAGCGGTTCTTATTCTGCTGATTTTTCTTCTTCGTGCAGCGAAAAGAAATGCAGGGAAAAATACACTTACTCAGTTTTTTGCACTGGTTATACTTCTGGCAGGAATAGTATTAACAATATTCTTTCCAAGTATACTTATACTAGCTGCATGTATTACGGTATCATTGCTTATACTGCTTCCTCACCTTCTTTACCTTGAAAAACAATCTGCAGTTGAGGAAGAGAACGATTTTGAGTTTGCTCCTTCCGAGGAAGAACAGACTCTTGAGTCCTCATTAGCTGAGGAGTCAGCCAAACGGGAAGAAGAAGATGCAGCCCTTCTTGAAGTAAGCCGTGATTTTCTTATACATGGTGCGGAATCCTTTTCTGAAGAATCCGGATTACCGAGGCTTTTAGACTTTATTAATACAAGTATCATCCGCGAAATTAAGGCTGACGGAGGAGCTATCCTTCTTGTTGATGATTTTGACGATGTAATTACCGTTAAGTCATTTTCAGGCTCATTTCCTCCTCCTTATCAGCTGCCGTCTGATATACCGCATAAAATTGTACGTGTTGAAACAAATTTCAGGTTTGCGTCATTTCCTCTTAACGAAAATATTTTTGGAGAGGTTGCACGAACTGGACGACCCGAATTCATTACAAATCCCTTATCAGATTCAAGACTTTATCAAAATGAACCTGAAGATTTCTTAAAACTTGGTTCATATATTTTTGTTCCTCTCAAAATAAAGGGTTCCGTTATTGGTATAGCAGCCTTTGCCCGTAAAAATGACAGTTCCCCGTTTACAGAAAAAGATTATAAATCTGCCCTTATTCTTTCCGGTTTTGCCGGCGCTGCAATTAAGAGTGTTTTTTCTTTCCAGGAAATTGTTGAGCATTCTGAACTTACAAGAGAAGCAGAAATTGCCTGTAAAATACAAACAAAGATGCATCCTAAGCTTCTTCCTTCAATTCCGTCGCTTTCTCTTGGTCATTACTTTAACACGGCAGAAGGCGTTTGCGGTGATTTTTATGATATAATACCATCGAGAAAAGATAGAATTTCAATTGTACTTGCTGATGTTGCAGGAAAAGGAATGAATTCTCTGCTCATAATGGTTATGCTTAGAGCAATTCTTCGTCTTGTTGTAAATACAACACAGACTGCATCAACAATACTTTCATGGGCTAACAGAGGAATTTCAGTTGAAAGTTCAATAGACCATTTTGCAAGTTTGGCATTGATCAACTATGACTCTGTTGCAAATAAAATTCAGTATTCAACAGCGGGCACAACGCCTGTCTATCTTTATAAAGCGTCAACAAAGAAGGTTGAAAGATTATCTGCACCTTCTGAGCCGATTGGAGTAGAGAAAACATCTGTTTATGTCGATAATGAAACTGATGTAAACTCTGGTGATATAGTTATTACTTTTACAGATGGAATTGTAGAGTCCATTAATGCAGGAGGAAATCAATATACCACTCAAAGATTAACTACAATAATTGAACAAAACAGCAGCTTATCAGGTAAAGAAATTGCTGCGATTGTCAAGGAAGATATCAAGAAATTTATCGGATCAGCACGTCAGCATGACGATCAAACACTTCTTGTAATAAAAATCATATAGCAAAGGGAGCTAGCAATGGAACTTAAGATACGAAAAAATGGAGAAATTTACATCATTGATGTGAACGGAGAGATGGATTTGTATAATTCCTATAAACTAAAAGAATTAGTAATGAAAATGCTCGAGAAGAGCGTTAAAAGTTTCATTATTAATTTGGAGCAAGTTGATTACATCGACTCTTCTGGTATTGGTGCATTAATTTATATTTGTTCCACAATTAAAAAAATGAACCTGAAATTGTCAATTGCAAATATTCATGGTTCTGTTAAAAAGGTTATTGAACTTACCAAGCTTATGGGCTATTTCCCTATAGCTAATAGTGTTGAAGAAGCCCTCTTAATGATATCGGAATAATACTATAAAATAAGGATTTACTTATGAACCAGATTAAAGAATTAAGATCAGATGAAAATGATGCATTATTTGATAAAACAAATATGCTTTATAAGGAATTTCCTTCAGATTTTCGTCAAATACGCTATTTTACTCTATTAATTGTACAATCAGCGCCTTTAGAAATTAAAGAAATAAATCTGCTTGAACAGCAGATTTCAGAAGTTATTAAAAATGCGGTAAAACATGGTAATAACTGTGATATTAATAAAAAGGTCCGCGTTTGGTATTCATTCAGTCCAACTCATGCTCATCTTATTGTTGAAGATGAAGGTGACGGTTTCAAGGATCTTGAAAAATGGAATGATTTTAACCGAAAACGTTTAGAATGTCTTCATAATCAAAATTTTGAACAATTAGCAGATTTTGTTTCTTTCCGTACTTTGAAAAGTGATGATCAGGATGGAGGAAATGCGTTGTTTGCGGCTTTAGAGTACTGGAATGGCGGATTCGTATATAACGGAAAACGCAACGGTGTTGCAATGCTTAAAAAGTTCCAGCAAAAACGCCATGGCGTTTCTGTAGATGGTGAATAATTCAATCGGTTTATAATAAGTATTTTGAAATAAACTATAAAAAAAAGACGGTTTAACCGTCTTTTTTTTTATTATTATTTACCGATTATCAATAGTTAAATAGTTTTGATGCTTTTCTATCGCCTTATAGGCAGGCCTAATAATCTTGCCGTTATTTGCCAATTCTTCTATTCTATGAGCTGACCAGCCCACAATTCTTGCAGCTGCAAACAAAGGCGTAAAAAGCTCTTCCGGAAGATCGAGCATTTTGTACACAAATCCTGAATAAAAATCGACATTTGCACTAACACCCTTATACATTTTTCTTTTTTCCCCGATTACTTCAGGTGCAAGACGTTCCACAAGAGAGAATAATTTATATTCATCTTCCCTGCCCTTTTCTTTTGCAAGCATTTCTACATACGATTTAAAAATTAATGCACGGGGATCTGATTCAGAGTATACGGCATGACCAATACCGTATATTAATCCTGAATTATCAAAGGCTTGTTTATCTAATATTCTATACAAATAGGCTCTAATCTGGTCTTCATCAGTCCAGTTCTTTACAGTTTCCTTAATGTCATCAAACATCTTGACAACCTTAATGTTTGCACCTCCATGTTTTGGTCCTTTTAAAGATGCTAATGAAGCAGCAATACATGAATAGGTATCGGTTCCTGAAGAAGTTACAACATGGGTTGTAAATGATGAATTGTTACCGCCTCCGTGCTCAGCATGTAAAACCAGAGCAAGATCAAGTATTTTTGCTTCCTGTTCAGTAAAAGTGTCCACAGGCCGAAGCATGTGCAGAATATTCTGTGCAATTGAATATTCCGGTTTTGGACTCTTTATTACAATATTTTCTTTTTTGTAGGCAAATGCAAATGAATGGTATGCATAAACAATAAGAGAAGGAAACTGTGAAATAAGCTGCAAAGACTGTCTAAGAACATTTTGAATACTTGTATCCTCGGCATTTTCATCAAAGGTATAGAGGGTTAAAACACTTTTTGCAAGTGAATTCATCATATCTTTACTTGGTGAAGACATGATTGTGTCGTTTAGAAAATCTTTTGGAAGATTGTAAAAAGAAGAAAGTAATTCCCGAAAATTATCATATTCATGATTAGAAGGAAGTTTACCAAACAATAGTAAATATGTTATTTCCTCAAACCCGAAACGCCCGGTACCTATAAAGCCGTCAACCAAATCTTCAATGTCATAACCCCGGTAGTATAATTTTCCTTCGCAGGGAATTAAATCTCCTTCACTCAGTATGTAAGAATGAATCTCGGAAATTTTTGTTAATCCTGCAAGAACTCCCTTACCGCTTATATCGCGAAGACCGCGCTTTACCTCATATTTTTGATACAATTCCTGCGGTATCTGATTAAAATCACAGACACCAGTGCACAGCTGTTCTATTTGTTTACTATACTTATTATCCATCACGCCTCCAAAAGTTTTTATTTATTCAAAGTGTAAGTGTTAAAAATTAAACTGTCAAATGAAATATTTAAAAAACAAGTTTAATTACTTCATCATAAGAACTTACGGGATGAAATGTTATATTCTGTTTTACGATATCGGGAATATCATCGAGGTCGCGAATATTTGCCTTTGGAATAATTATTTGTTTAACCTTATTGCGGCGGGCTGCAACAGTTTTCTCCCTTAAACCTCCAATCGGTAAAACCTGGCCGGTTAATGACAATTCACCGGTCATAGCTAAGGCTTTTTTAATGGGCTTTTTCATAATAAGGGAAAGAAGCGCCGTTGCCATGGTAATGCCTGCAGAGGGGCCGTCTTTTGGAGTTGCACCTTCGGGTACATGGAGATGAATGAAGTTTTTTTCGAACCATTGTATGTCTGCAATGTTATTATTTATTGCATATTGCTTAACCCAGCTTAGAGCGATTGAAGCAGACTCCTTCATAACATCACCAAGCTGACCGGTTATCTGCATGCCTTCTTTGCCTGCATTTGTTATAGCTTCAATTATTAAAGTGTCGCCTCCCATACTGGTCCAGGCTAATCCCAAAGCTGTTCCATATGAATCTGCTTTTTTTATTTCATCCTCATTAAAAACAGGCTTGCCTAGATATTTCTCAATAAGATTTGGTTTAACTGTCAGGGGAACAGCTATAATTGAATTATATTGTGCGGATAATTCTTTTTCTTTTTCACTTACCTGTTTAACAGCCTTCTGCTGTTTGACTTTTTTCTTCGATTTCTTTGCATCAACATACGGTGTGTCTATAATTTCTGCAGAAGCTTTTTCATTTTCCAGCCGAATACGTTCCTGCTCCTTTTCAAATTCGATCTGAGCAGTCTTTTGTAATCCGTCAATTTCTTCAGATATTTTTACTGCATCCTGATTGCTTATTAGCTCTGCAGCAAATTTCCGGTGAATTTTATCGAAACACTTTTCTAAATTTCTGACCCCGGCTTCCCGCGCATACGAGTTTGTTATGAAAAGGAGCGATGATTTATCATATTTTACCTGATTCTTTTTTAGTCCGTTTTTTTCCAAACTTTTCGGAATGAGGTATTTTTTTGCTATTTCCATTTTTTCCTGATCAATATAACCGGAAAGAGTAATAATCTCGGCTCTGTCCAAAAGAGGGGAAGGAATTGAATCCAGCGTGTTTGCTGTAAGAATAAAGAGAATATTTGAAATATCAAAAGGAAGATCAAGATAATGATCCCGGAAGGTAATATTCTGTTCAGGGTCTAAAACCTCAAGCAATGCACTCGATGGATCGCCCTGCATGCTTATTCCCATCTTATCAACTTCATCAATCATAAAAACAGGACATTTTGACTTGACAATTTTTAATCCTTGAATTATTTTCCCGGGCATTGCTCCAATGTACGTACGTCTATGCCCCTTAATTTCCGCCTCATCTCTCATTCCGCCTACTGAGAAGCGAAAAAACGGACGGTTCATTGAACGAGCAATAGAACGTCCTACACTGGTTTTACCAACACCGGGAGGCCCGACCAAAAGAATAATAGAACCCTTACTGTCTTTTTTTAGCTTACGTACAGCAAGGTACTCTATAATGCGTTTTTTTACATCATCAAGTCCATAATGATCATCATCAAGAATTTTTTTTGCATTACTAATACTATATTGAACAGGTTCTGTATCTTTCCACGGCAGGTTAGATATTGTTTCTAAATAATTTCTTGTAACAATAAATTCACCGGAGTTTGGATCCATTAATGCAAATTTTTCCAGTTCACTTTCTACAGCTTCTTTAATCTCGCCTTCAAAATTGAACTCCGAAAGTTTATCTGCAAATTTTTGATAATCAGAGGTTTTAGCATCGGTTGTCATACCGAGCTCTTCTTTTATTGTTTTAAGCTCTTCCTTTAAAAAATACTCTCTCTGGCTCTTTTCAATGCGGTCATTTAGTTCTGTTTGAATTTTCTTTTGTATTCTCAGGAGTTCCTGTTCTTTTTTAATAAAAACAAGAACAGTTTCCATTCGTTGTCTCACATTAAGCATTTCAAGAACACGCTGCTGATCATCGCGCTCAATGTTTAATATTGAAGCAATAAAATCTGCAATTTTACCCGGATGATCTATATTTACCATGTTAAGACGCATTTCTTCAGAAAACAAAGGATTATTTTCTGAAATTTCCTTCATTTCGCTTATTAAGGCTCTTGTAAGCGCTTTAATTTCAAAAACATTCTGGTCTTCATCATCCTCAAGATAATCAACAATAACAGCCATCGGCTCTTTTTCATTAAGGACCTTTCTAATCTTGAATCTTTTTATTGTTGATATAAAAACATTTACTCCGCCGTCCGGCAGATTTATCTTCTTAATAATTCTTGCAACAGTTCCAACAGAATGCAGGTCTGCAACAGACGGAGAATCGGTTTCATTCTTCATCATAACAATGCCGATTAAGCCGTCGCCGTTATATGATTCTTCAATTGCCTTGGTGTCTTCTGGTGAATTTATCATTAAGGGTGTAAATATACCGGGAAATATAGGGCGTCCCATAAGGGGAATTAACAAGAGTTTATTGGACAAGGTTTGTTCAACAGGTACAATATTAGGCTCAGCCATAGTGTCCTCCAAATATTTTTATTTTGTCTATATAATAAATATGATAAAAATAAACTAAAAAATCAAGGAAATAAGGCCGTTTTTTATAAAATACTGCCCGGTCTGAGTGTTAAAGCATTTTTTTGGCCGCATTCGAGTCCTTTTTCTACAGCTTTATGAAAGTTTTCTTCAATGCTTATTATAGAAGCGAATCCTGCAGTAAAAGCATCGCCGCAGCCGGTTGTATTTTGCGTACTTGAAGACTTTAAAACAGGAAAAACAGAAAATCCTTTGGAGGTCCGTGCCAGAACAGGGTGTTCTCCATGGGTAATAACACAATTACACCCATATGTATTATGAATTGTTTCAATACAATTTTTTATATCAGCTTCGGTATTATTACATAAAAAGGTGCTGCATAATTCCTGCGCATTAGGCTTTATTGTGAGTAAATGAGCTTTACTGTTAAGCGGCTTAACGGCCTCCAGGGTATTGATTAAATCACTGCCGCGGTAATCGGCTACAACAGGCACATTTTTATAAAGGCATTTATGTACAATTGAAGGATACAAATTATCTGAAAAACCTGGAGCCTTCGAACCCGATATTACCACAGCAGAGATATTTTTATTATTCAGGTAATAATTAATTTTTCGAAAAACTTTTGACTCAACATCAGGATCAACACGGGTTCCTTCTTCCACAAGTTCTGTAACCCCGGTATCAACTATTGTATAACAAAACCGTATATTCCCCGTAATTTTAACAAAATCAAGTTTTATGTTGTCAGTTAGACAGAGATTTTTAAACAGTTTTGTAAAAACTCCTCCAATTTGTGTTATATGGACAACAGGAATTCCAAGCTGAGTTAACACTCTGCTCACATTAATTCCTTTTCCGGAAACATCAAACCGGTGTGAAAGGGCTCTATTTACATCATTTTTTTCAATATTGCAGGAAAAAACAAGTGTCTTCTGCAGTACAGGATTTAGGCAAATCGTAAGAATCATTTTTTTCTCATTGCTGATGTAATAAAAAGTTCATCCTGATACCATTCCACTTTTAACGAATATACCTCTGTTTCATACCCGGCTAAAGAAGCTCTTGCCTTTATTATGGATCCGCTGTTAATATCTCCGGGTTTCAAGGAGCTGATATCGATCCAGCCTCTGGAAGTCTGTACCGTAAAATTTACCATTCCGGATAAATTTTCACCTGTTTGTGCATCATAGGCATAACCGCGGATACTTAAATTTCTTACGGCATTTTTCAGGAAGTCAAGTTCCATGTTTACAGCTTCGGTATCTACCTGAAAAGCTTTCCACCAAACATAGGCGCCTGCGGCAACCTTAATCCGGTAACTTCCAGGACGAAGATAAATAGGCTTAGCTTTCATAATTCCCTCATCCTTACCTGCAGTAAAAGATCTCATAGATCCGTTTACTTCCGGTATTGCGTCATTGTCGTCTATGAAAAAAAAGGCTCTCATAGGCAGATCAGGTGCAGATCCTGCATTTGGAGGAAGAACTAATGTAAGATTTACCGGTTTATACCATGGGGAGAGTATAAAACGATGAATGTAGCCCTCCTTCCAGGCAAAAAAAGAGAAAGCAGCTAGTAAAAGAAGCACACAAGCTGCAGCTAATACAGGCATTATTGATTTTCTTGATTTAAATACAGGCTGTTCATACTTGGGAGTACTTAGATTTTTTTCAAGTTCCTTTCGTATTTCACCTGTATCGTATCGTAATAGATATTCATCGGTAATTTTTAAAACTTGCTGAATATCTTTATAGCGCTTGTCCGGATTCGGTCTTATCATTTTCTTTATTAGTTTTTTAATTACTGGATCGACCTTTGATTCAAGCTTCTCAGGAGGTATATATTTACCCTTTTGAATTTGAATAATAGTCTCGGGCGAAAATTTTCCCGGAAAAGGCTTTTTCCCGGTAACCATTTCATAAAGCATTATTCCCATTGCATAAATATCTGCACGTTTGTCAACTTTTTTTGTTTCAGAAAATTGTTCCGGCGGCATGTAGGAAGGGGTTCCAAGTGTAGATCCGTCCTGTGTCAGACCTTCTCCGCCTTCCTTTTCTGTAGAGGCAATACCAAAATCTGCAAGTTTTATATCGCCATGAGCTGATATGAGGATGTTTCCAGGCTTTATGTCTCGATGGACAATGCCGTTTTCATGGGCATATAAAAGAGCCTTGCAGGCATCACGGAAAATTAGCATAGTTGTCTGATTTTGCAGTTTTTCACATTTTTTAATAAGTTTATCAAGCGACATACCGTCAACATATTCCAATGCTATATAATGCGATGATTCTTCTACAAAGTAGTCAAACATGTGTACAATATTCGGATGTCGAAGGTCTAACAGTATCTGAGCTTCCCGTCGAAACCGTTCTCGGAGTTCAGGGTTTCCCCGAATAGTCAGCTTCTTAATAATAATAAAACGCCTTAAAGTCGGGTGAATAGCCTTATACACCGTCCCCATTCCGCCTTTTGCGATAATTGATGTAACCTTATATTTTCCAATCTTTTCAGGTATATCAGACATTGGTTTCTCCTATGGTCAATATATTTTTATCAGGATTAAAGACATCTCCGGGTTCCAAATAAATAACATTGGATAAATTGGGGTTATGTATTTGAACAAATTTCCCATCTGCTCTAAATTCAAACAAATTTTTTACAGGACGGTGTCCAGCAAAGTATAATGCATCGGGATAGTTTTTTTGAAACTTTTTGAGCATTTTTTTCACAGCATCACCGCTGACAGAATTATTTGCCGTCCACGTTAATCCTTCACAAACACTATGATCAAGTCCGGATTGTACCAGCTGCTTTTTTGTATAAAAAGAAGCCGGCTCTGCATGACTTGCAAGGAAGCCCCTGCCGATTACAAATAATGGTAAAAGTTTTTCAAAACGGGCGTAAAGCTCTGTAATGTCAGGACCGTAAACGCTCAGCATAAAGTCTTTTACCAGCTGTCCTTCCAATGCAAATTTTGAAAACGGATGATTACCCGATCCTTCTTCATTAAGAATGTTTTCATGATTACCCTTTAAAAAATGGAAGTGTGAAGGTTTAGCAATTTTCGCTCTCATAATCCTCATCATAAGCTGTAAACTTTCTGCCATTTCCTGATACAGATAATCGTTAGTAATGCAGCCCTCAATATAAGCATCGTAGGCATGTATCCAGCGTTCCTTCGCTCTGGATTCTGCATGCATTCCGTCCCCTAAGCATATGACTCGAATACTTTCTTCATAAATCCGGCTTAGAATACTTTTTCCGTTCAGAGGAGTATTAAGAAGATGTACAAAAAAATCATTTCGTGCATGAAGATCTGGAACTAATATGACAGGATCATTGCCGCTGAACTCAAGAAGATACCCGGGCTTATGATCATCTATGATCATCCTGTATTCGGGGTTTTCATTCATTAAAACTGATATTACCTCATTCAAAACACTGCGTAATTCTTCTTTCGAAGGTATCGAATGAGGAGTTTTTTGTGTGATGAAGAAATCTTGGATCAGGAGGAATCTCCTTTATGAGATTACTAAGTTGACATTACCAATAGTAATCTTATCCTGAGAATTCAGTTTAACATATTTGTCATTAGGAATAGGTTTTCCATTTAAGAAAGTACCGTTTGTACTTCCTTCATCTTTAAGAAAATAGGAATCTTTTATTTTTTGTATTACAGCATGACGCCTGCTGGCAAGCTTATTGTCAATTACAATATCATTTTCCGTGTCCCGGCCTATTGTAATTTTTGCAACGAGTTTAACCTTACTATTGTTAAACATCAAATACGATACTTTATCAGTCTCTGTTAATATTTCGAGTCTTTGCCCAACGGCACTGCTTGTTATAATTGTTTCATCCTGCATATGCATATTATACAACCCTAAAGCGATTCCCGCAACTTAAAATTTAATTCCAAGAAGAAAACTGTATTGCGATTCTTCCAGGATATTAAAACCAATTTTTTTATAAAACCCTACTGCATTCTCATTGTCTTTTGCAACTCCCAAGTGGAGTCCCTTACAGTCCTTTTTTTTCAATGCTTCAAAAAAAGTATTCATTAAACTTTTTCCAGCACCCCTGCCCTGCAGTTCGCTTAAAAGGTCTATGTGAAGATGAGCAGGATACTCCTTGAGAATTTCGCCGTCTGGAGACTCATTTTTTTCATAGATAATTTTTGAAATTCTTTTTTCATTGGGAGATTTAAAAATTGAATCCCGGGGGTATAAAAGCTGAACTTGAGGAATCCAAACTGAATAAAACCATTCATAATAGGAAGCAGAATCTGAGGTTCCAATAATGTAGCCGGAGGGCCTTTTATACGCAGCGTCATTATTCACTGCACCAAAACATACATCTATTTCGTAAAAAAGATAGGGTGCTGCATAATACTGTCCAATCATATAGGGATCCATAAATAATTCCGATGCATCTTTCCCGTTATTTCCTGTTTTTAAGCAGATATCATACACATAGGGTACATCTGCAAGTGTGAGCTGCCTGATTATTGTGTTCATAAAACCTCTTTTCTATAAGATAATTGTAAATTTTGCCCAGCTTTCTTTTTTTCCCTCTGCAAATATTTTTCCCTTATGTGCTTCAGTTATTGTTTTTGCTATGGCAAGCCCAAGTCCGTATCCGCCTGTTTCACGGGTTCTTGAGCTGTCGGCTCGATAAAAACGCTCAAATATTTTTTCACATTCCTTATTATCAAGCCCTGTTCCTGTATTATACACTGTAATTATCTTTTTTGAACCGCTAATTTCCAGTTTTAAGCTTACTTCATCGCTTTCGTTTGAATTTTTTAAGGCATTATCTAAAAGAATCAGCAAAAGCTGTTTAATTCTGTTTTCATCACCCTTAAAAAGTATTGAATCCGGAATATCTATACTCATTTTCTTTCCCTGTTCATAGACAAGGGTTTCGAAAGGAAGAGCCGTACTCATCAATGCCCGCGATAAGTCGAATTCTGTGAACTCATAAATATTTTCTTTACTGTCATATTTGGCTAAGAGCAATAAATCTTTTACGAGTGAATTCATCCGTGATGACTCACTTTTTATATAATCCAGCCATGTATTTCTTCCTATTTCACCCTCCAGTACATCAACATTTGCATTTATTACAGCTAGAGGTGTTTTTAATTCATGACTTGCATCTGCAATAAATTGCTTTTGTTTTGTAAATGCGGTTTTAACCGGTTTAACAGCCCACAGAGAGAAGAAAAAAGCAATTAGAGTTCCTGCAATAATACAGACTAAATACACAACCAAAGATATCTGAAGCAGCTGAAAGCGCAGATTATCTTCTGTCCGCCTGTCAAGAAAAACCATTATAAAACCGTAATTCTTTTTAGCTAGAAGGTAACGAAGTCCCTGAAAGTTGCCTGATGTTTTTTTGAGCAAAAATACGCTACTTACAAGATTAATAATTTCAGTTTCGGTAAAATGAACTGGAAACGGCGATAAAATCTCATAAATTTCACCCGCATCAGATATTTTTACAGAAAAATAGTTTCTTACCGTTTGAAGATCATAGGGCATCGAACGGGTTATATTATATAAGCTGAAGACAAAGCCGGAATCTCTCCGTTCACCCTTAGCATCTTCGCTACTATCATTCAATTTTTCATTGTTCTCAAAAATATTTTCATCAGGTTCAGGTGGTTTATCTTGTTTAAAAAAATATTGTCTTTCAATGCTGAACGACATTTTCTTGCCGTCATTAACTGCAAGATTCTCTAAAATTACTTTTGACTGCCTGCTTTCAAAGTTTGAAAGAAGTGTGTTAATGGAAAAAAATATTCCCGATAATACAAGGGTTAATACACCCATTACCGAAATAATTATTTTCACCTGCAGCCGTTTTATCATTTTCATAAGCAATTTACTCCAGAGAATACCCTATTCCGCGCGAAGTCCTTATTTCAGTTTCCGCACCAAGAAATTGTATTTTCTTGCGTAAAAAAGAAATATACACTTCCACATTATTATACTCAGCTTCTGAATCCCCGCCCCATATTTTATCTATGATTCTTTCTTTTGTAATAATCTGATGCGGATTTTGAAGAAGCATTTCCATAATTAGAAATTCTTTTAAAGCAAGTTTCACAGTATTAATACCGCTTGAAAGTTCTGCACTTTTTAAATGCAGAGACAAATCTCCGTGAGAAAGCGTACTGTCAATTACTTCACCCTTTCTTCTAAGAAGACTTCTTACTCGGGCTAACAGTTCCTCCGTAGAAAATGGCTTAGTTACGTAATCATCTGCACCGCAGTCGAGGCCTGCTACCTTATCCTGAATTTCATCTTTTGCTGTGAGCAGCAGAACAGGAATTGAATTATGTGCACTCCTGATTGTTTTTAAGACTTCTATACCGTTCATTTTTGGAAGCATGACATCGAGTATAACGGCATCATACACACCGCTCTCAATGTAGGATACAGCGCTTTTACCGTCATAAACAGGATCTACAATGTATTTGTTTTTAGCAAGTATTTCACATAATGCCTGAGACAGCCTTATTTCATCTTCTACTAAGAGTAACTTCATAATGTTCAGTATATCATATAGATACTTAATTTAATCTTAAAATTTCTGTACAAATTTTATACCATGAAGTATACTATTTACCATGAATACAATAACAATTACAATCCCGGGAAAGGAACCTTTTACGGTAAACGAGGGGATTACAACATCCGATATTCTTGTAAAATTTGACTGTCCGAAAGATTCGATTATGGCAGTGAAAATAAACAATGAACTTTGCTCTCTAACCCAGCAGATAGATATTAACTGTACGTTGGAGCCCGTATTATTAGGAACTCACGAAGGTTCAGCCATTTACCGCAGAACCTTGTGTTTTGTATTAGCGGCTGCTTCTCATGAATTATTCCCGCAAAAGAGGCTTGTAGTCGGGCACAGTTTAGGCTACGGGTACTATTACACCTTTGACAGCGAAGATTCAATAAAAGAAAAGGATCTTGAAGCAATTGGAAAGGTTATGAGACGCATGATTAGTGAAGATATTACGATCAAGCAGACTCATATTTCTTATGAGGATGCAGCAGCCTTGTTTGACAAGCTGAATCTTGTTGAAACACGAAAGCAGCTCAACTACATTTGCCCTCCAAAAGTTGCCGTTAATGCAATGAACTCATTCAGCGACTTGTATTTTGCACCATTATTATTGTCGACAGGACGATTAAATCTTTTTGAACTGCGCTTATATCAGGAAGGTTTTCTCCTCCGTTTCCCGATGACTACTAAACCTGATCAAGTATCTGAATTTGAAGATCTGCCCCAGCTTTTCAATGTCTATAAGCGCTATAAAGAATGGGGTAAGCAGCTCAATGTTACCTCTGCAGCCTCACTCAATGAATTAATCCATAACCATATGCAGAAAGAATTTATTGACATTACTGAAACACTGCAGAATAAATGCATAGCTGACATTGCAGACAAGATTAAGAATAAGACTGATGTTCGGGTGGTTCTAATCGCAGGACCGTCAAGTTCCGGTAAAACAACGACATCAAAAAAGCTGTCGATGCAGTTAAGGGCTTTAGGATATATGCCCAAGGTTATTGAACTCGACACCTACTACATAGGCCGCGACTTAACACCCAAAGATGCAAACGGAGACTATGATTATGAATGTCTTGAAGCCCTCGATGTAAAACAGCTTAACACCGATCTTGTAAATCTTTTTAACGACAAAACCATTGAACTCCCCTCCTATGATTTTAAAGAAGGACAAAGATTTTATACCGGAAAAACCATGTGTCTCAATCCCAACGATATTCTTGTATTAGAAGGCATTCACGGACTTAACGACAAGCTAACGCCTCTTATAGACAGCAAGTACAAATTTAAAATTTATTTATCGGCCTTAACTCAATTGAATCTTGATGATCACAATAGAATATCAACAAGCGATAACCGCTTAATCAGGCGCATTGTACGGGATTCACAGTTCAGGGGAAAAACGGCAAGCGATACCATAAAGATGTGGCCCAGTGTACAGAGGGGCGAAAGACTTCACATTTATCCTTTTCAAGACCGTGCAGATGCTATGCTGAATACAGCGCTTGATTATGAGCTTGCAGTTCTAAAAATGTATGCTGAGCCGCTCCTCCGCTGTGTTTCACCGCTCCAGAAAGAATACACCGAAGCATCCCGTCTTTTACGGTTTTTAAGCAACTTTCTGCCAATTCCGGTAAACTATGTACCGGGGCAATCACTGTTAAGAGAATTTATAGGCGGAAGCGAATTTAAGTATTAGAATTTGCAATATCGTCCATAATTTCTTCTTCATTAAGAAGAACTCCGTAACGGTGTTCTTCTTTTTTTTTGTCTTTTAGCTTCGTAAGAACTTTTCTATTTTTCATTTTCTCCGCCATTATTGAGCGCTTTTCCTCTATCACAATCTGAGCCCGTGCTAAATCTTCGAGAAGTTCTTCTGTTCTCAGATCAAGTCTTTGAATGTAGTGTTCTATTGACTGAAGTGTAAAAATATCGGACGATTGGGAACGGGAATAGGACTGCTTAATTCTTTGATCGGCAATATTGTTTAATTCGGCTTGAATAGCATCGGCAGCAGAAATTGCCCTTGCCAATTCTATCTGAGCTTCTTTCTCTTCAAATTCACGAAGTCCAAGTATTTTCTGTAAGGTGAATGAAAACTTTTTCATCAATCATCTGCCAAAAGGCCATATTCCTCACCAGGTATTTCAATACCTGCTAATTTTCCAAGTCTTTTAATAGTATTATTTATTGGCGACGGATCTGTTTCTTCCTGTATTAAAAAATCTTCTATTTCTGCATGTTTTTCAATTGCAGCATCAATTTGAGGATTGCTTCCCTTTTGATAGGCGCCAACGGTAATTAAGTCTTCAGACTCTGCATACACTGCCATATGTTTTCTAATAATACCGCAGGCTTCTTTTGTCTTCGCACCGCTCACTCTGTTTGCTAGACGGCTGATGCTTGCAAGAACATCAACTGCAGGATAATGATAGGCTTGTGCAAGTTTTCTGCTCAATACGATATGTCCGTCGAGCGTTCCCCGTACTTTATCTGATATTGGTTCATCCATATCGTCGCCATCGACGAGAACTGTATAAAATGCAGTTATGGTACCTTTTTGAGAAGTACCGCTTCTTTCAAGAAGCTTTGGAAGCAGTTCAAAAACACTCGGAGGATACCCTCGCTGAGCAGGGGGTTCACCTGCAGCAAGACCAATTTCTCTCTGAGCATGTGCAAACCGGGTAACGGAATCAAACATAAGCATAACATCTTTACCCTGATCCCGAAAGTATTCGGCTACAGCGGTAGCTACATATGCACCCCTTAGACGGGCTATTGGAGACTGATCTGAAGTTGCAGAGATTACAACCGAGCGCTTTAAACCTTCTTCTCCAAGATCCCGGTGAAGAAAATCTATTACTTCGCGGCCGCGTTCCCCAATGAGTGCAATAACATTAATATCTGCATTTGTATTTCTAGCTATCATGCTTAATAAGGTTGATTTTCCGACACCGGAACCTGCAAATATACCTAAGCGCTGTCCCTTTCCTACAGCGAGCAATGAATCTATTGATCTAACACCTGTTACAATACGCTCTGTTATGGGACGCCTTTCCATGGCGGGAGGCGGTGAAGATACGGCAGGGTAAAAAAGGTCGCATACAATTTCGCCTTTATTATCGCAGGCTCTGCCTGTTGAATCAATGACCCTTCCTAAAAGCTCATTACCCACCCCTACCTGGAGAACGGAACCGCTTGCAATTACATCACAGCCTAATTCAATACCCTTCGTTTCACCGTAAGCCATAAGCTGAACAGTTTTATCGTGGAGTCCTACAACTTCTGCAAGGACAGGTATATAGCCCCTGGAGTCCTGCTTGTTGGTAACCCGGATTGTACATATTTCGCCCATAACTGACTGAGGTCCCCGGCTTTCAATCAACATACCCCGCACGGCAGTTACATGACCTGTATAATGAATCGTTTCAGTTTTTTTTACTGTTGTAAGATACTTATTCAGTATATTTTTCATAGTATTAAAAATCCGGATTGATGGCAGTGGTTTTAGTTATTGTTTTTATTGGAGATATTTCCAGTATTTTTTGTTCAAGTTCTGAAAGCTGGCTGGAAATTCTAGCATCTATTGCGCCGAAATCTGTTTCTATAACACATCCGCCCCGTTCGACTGTTGTATCCTCTACTACCGTAATATTTTTTATATTTTCTACAGAGCTCATAAATTCTTTTATATGATCAGTTGCAAGCTGGACATCGGAAAGGTTTACTCGAATAGTAACATCCCCTCTTCCCTTTACCTTCCTCAATGCCTGAACAATATTGGTCATAACTACATTTCTTTGACTCTCAGAAATAACCTTTACTACCTTTCGGGTCATGAGAAGGACAAGTTCAACTATCTGCTGTTCTGTCTCGTCAAGTATTTCCTGTCTTCTGTCTAATGTTCGTTCAAGAATGGTATGAAGCCTGTCTGTTAAGCGCTGAACCTCATTTTTACCGCTGGTATATCCTTCTTCGCTTCCTTTACTAAAGCCCTCTTTATAGGCATCGGATACGACCTTATCTCTATTTTTTTCTGTTTCCTGCTGAATTTCAAGAGCTTTGAGTTCCGCTTCTTTAATAATTCTTTGAGCCTGCAATTCAGCTTCTGCTTTTATGGTTTTTGATTGATCAGTCTTTCTTTTTACTTCTTCAAAAGCTGCCTGTTCTGCATTTTTAATTATTTTTTCTGCTTCTTCCTGTGTAGAATCGAGTAGTTTCTGTTTTTCAACTTCCCATTCCGCCTTAAACAGTTCTGCTTCACGCCTTAAATCATCAGCAGTAGGCCCCTGATACTCGGGAACTTCTTCTATAACTTCCTCTTCTACTTCGGGAGCATAGTTACGGGAAAGCTTTAACATAACTTTTTCTTCAGATTTTGTTATTTCTGTCGGACGGAACACCGTTTTAGCCATACAAAAAATCCTCCGTACAATTATACAACAAGTTCATCTTCACCTGATCGGGCAATAACAATTTCGCCGCTGTCTTCAAGACGTCTGATCGTAGATACAATTTTCTGCTGAGCTTCTTCAACATCTTTAAGACGAACGGGGCCCATGAATTCCATATCTTCTTTAAGCATACTGGCCGCTCGTTTTGACATATTTCTAAATATTTTATCCTGTACTTCGGTATCGACAGCCTTAAGAGCCTTTGCCAGTTCCTGTGTGTCAACCTCACGCATAACTTTCTGTATAGCTCGATCGTCGAGCATAACAATGTCTTCGAATACGAACATTCGTTTTTTAATTTCTTCAGCAAGATCGGGATCATCTTCTTCAAGAGATTCAATGATCGATTTTTCAGAAGAACGGTCAACAAGGTTCAATATTTCAACGATGCTTTCGACACCGCCTGCAGCTGTATAATCTTCACTGGATAATGTTGATAATTTCTTCTCAAGAACGCGTTCAACTTCACGGAGAACATCAGGAGAAGTACGGTCCATGGTCGCAATACGGCGGGCTACTTCACTTTGAATGTCATCCGGAAGATTCTGTAAAATAACAGAAGCCTTGTTGGGTTCCAAATATGCAAGAATAAGAGCAATTGTTTGAGGATGTTCCTGCTGAATAAAGTTTAATAGATGTGCAGGATCTGTTCTTCTAATAAAGTCAAAGGGTCTAACCTGCAGAGAACTCGTTAAGCGGTTAATAATATCTATAGCTTTCTGACTGCCGAGCGATTTTTCAAGAAGTTCCCGTGCGTAATCTATACCGCCCGAAGTTATGAAGTTTTGAGCCGCCATTAATTCCTGAAATTCTTCAAGAATAGCTTCTTTAAATTCTGCATCTACTGTATCCAGGCGTGCAATTTCAAAAGTAAGAGTTTCAATTTCATCTTCACGGAGATGTTTAAATATTTCTGAGGATAATTCCGATCCTAAAGACACAAGAAAAATAGCAGCTTTTTGCCGTCCGGTGAGATTTTTAAAATCCTTTGGCTTTTTACTGCCGCCTGAAGAACCGGCTGATGATCCGCCGGTCTTTGGTTTTGTCTGGCTTGCCATCCTACTCCTCCATCAGCCAAGTGCGTATGAGCATTGCAACATCTTCCGGATGATCTTTTGCCATCGCAATCGCATTTTCCTGCAGCTCAGCTCTTTTTCTCTCTTCAACAGACATCGTAACTTCCATACCCGCCTGCTCAGATTCCCAAAGTATTTTTTCCCGTTCCATCCGGTGTTTCCGCAGCAGTTCTTCTTCTCTAAGCCTGCGTCTTTTTTCTATTTCTCTGCTTATTACCCTGAAAATCATAAAGGCCAATAAGACTGCTACAATTCCTGTTAAGACATAAAAAACAGTACGTCTTGTCTGTTGTGCTCTCAGGAAGGCTGCATCTTCGGCTTCAAATTGGGCAGTACGGTCGAACTGAATATTCTGAACCGAGACAGAATCGCCTCTTGTACGGTTATAGCCGATTGCATCCTGAACCAAGCTCTGTGCATTAGTCAGTATTGCAGGATCTATTGGAATATATTCTCTGTCTATTGCACCGTTCGGGAGAAAAATAATCTGCCCCTTCTCGTCATATTTTTTTCTCCACGTTCCGTCTATATTCACAGAAACAGTTACACGGTCAATTGTGGGACTCTTTTCTTCCTGAATCTGTTTGGTATTTATTACCTCATTCTTTTTAACTCCGGATTCTTCAGATAGTCCGTATAGATTCGACATATCTGAGTACACTGGAGGTGTCTGTCCTTCTGCGCCTGCAGGCCCCTCAGGATTATACCCTGTTCCAGTCCATTTTTTTGTGACAGTCTCGGATGACAAAGTTATAGACTCTACCAGCTGTGAGTCGTCATAGGGAGTGTCGGGGTTATCAGATTTTATGGTAATAGGAGAATATTCGGTAGCGGAAACAAGACGCTTGGACATGTCCATATCAATTTTAATATTTAGATCACGAACTCTGTCTGCGCCGAAAATCTGCTGCAATGCTGTTAAAACTTTTGCCCTGTATTGTGTTTCAAGTGTCGCTATGAGCTTTTGCTCTTTTGCTACTACATCAACACGCTCAATATCTTCCATGCCCTCAAAATCATTTAATATTGTTCCGGTAGAATCTGCGATTGAAATGTTTTCCTCTTTCAAACCCTCAACAGCAAACATTAAAAGCTTTTGAATACCTTGAATCTTCTTTTTATTCGTTAAAATATCGCTTCCGGGACGCTGATAAATGATAACACTCGCTGTAGCCGGATTTTGATCAGCGGCAAACAATGTCCGCTCGGGCATACGTATGACAACATTCGCACGGTCAACTTCTTCAAGCGATTCTATATGCTGTGTTACCTGAGCTGTGATTGAACGAAGCAGATTAACATTGCGTTCAAAATCGGTTGTTGTCCAGCGTTCAGTATCAAATAAATTCCAAGGACTTACATTTGAAGGAGTCAGATCTTCGCGGACAAGAATGGTTCGGGCCTTTCTTGCAGTTGCTTCGTCAGGAACGGTAAGCATCCCTGCAGCATTAACCGAAACAGGAATATTTTCCTCTGACAGCCGGTATAAAATTTTATCCCGTGCAGCCTCATCAGTTATTGCAACATTATACAATGCCACAGATGTCGGTGTTGAGGAAAGTGTTAATATGAGGATAATTGCCCCGATGACTAGAAGAATTATACCTATGAAAATGACTTTTTGAACAAGTGAGCCTTTTGCCCACAACTCTTTTACTTGAGTCAGCAGCTTTTTAAGCCATTCGTTCATCATGCCCCTCCCGTGAACGAACAATAATCTATTTATTTATTGTATCACAGTTTCGGACAACTGAAAAGTGTTAAAAGGTTTTTTTTCTTATAAAACAGTGAATTATAGTAACTAACTAGCGGGTTGTAGTAATTTCCGTCCAGCCCTTAATCATTCTGTCAATGACTGCTTGAGCCATTGTTAACGAAAGATTGGCTTCCGCCATGGCTATTGTTACGTCATGTACATCAACAGAATCGGGATCTACGATAAGCTGCTGAGCTATAACATCGCTTGATGTTTGTTTGCCGTTCACATAATTTAATGCATCAAGAAGATAGTTTTCAAAATTACCCGGAGCTTTTGCATCCGGCAGTGTTTTCTCTAAAGATTTCCCTGTTAACGATGTAACAGGCGCCGAGCCGAGATGATGTTCATCTGAGCGCAGAAGCTGTAGTGTACTAATCATTTTTCAAAGCCCTCCCAAGCGTTAAAAATCCGTTATTTACCAATTTGAAGAGCCTGCTGGAACATTTCCTTTGAGCCCTGAATTACTGTTGAGTTTGCCTCATATGCGCGTGATGCTGATATAAGGTTTACCATTTCATTTACAATATTAACATTGGGGTATTCAACATACCCTGCGTTTGGTCCCGATTGAATGGCATCGGGATGGGTCGGATCATACACCATTCTTCCCTGTGTAGTATCTTTTTCAACCCGCAATGCTCTTACACCCTTTCCAACTCCGCCGTCGATCGATTCCGGAACAAAGGGATTTCTATACTGCAGATCGCCCGAGATTGCTTCTAGAATAACGGTAGATTTTTTAAACTTTCCGCCGTCTGCTGTTCTAGTAGTAGAAGCATTAGCTATATTATCCGATATTACATCTGTCCGCAAGCGTTCAACGCTCATTCCGGTTGCTGCTATATTAATACTGCTGAAAAGTCCCATCTATGTCTCCTGGTTATTTTAATACAATCTTCATCTGATTAAACTCAAATGCCTGAAGCTGTGACAAAAGCTGATAATTCAGCTGAGTCTTCAATACTTCCATTGCTTCCTGTTCTGCATCAACATTATTTCCGTTAGCTTTTGATGTTGTTGTATAGTCAAGAACACGCCTTGGTTCTACACTGCGGTAATCAATAAAACCCTTGGATTGAACATGACGGTCATCAGATGTTTTCAATTTAAAACTGTCTGCAGCTGTTTTTTCTGATTCAAGCGCCTCTTTTAATGAACTTTCAAAATTTACCGAGGTTCTTTTGAAATTAGGTACTTCAGAGTTTGCAAGATTGTTTGCAGTCACTTGATAGCGTAAGGTACTCACATCCATGGCACGGTGAAGTAAATCTACAGATCTTGAAAAAGTGTTCATCGTTTCGCTCCCGGAAAAAAAATGCCGAAAATCTTTTTATGGATTCCCATAATAAGATTTTCGGCACAGTATTCATACCGCTTTAGACTTTTTACAAAATATACTTTGAAAGATCCTGATCCTGAGAAATATTTTTCAATCTCTGATCAACATACTCGCTGGTTATAACAACGGTTTCGCCGGCACGCTCGTCGGCTTCGAAGGAAAGATCTTCGAGCAGGGTTTCCATTATTGTGTGCAGTCTTCGTGCTCCAATATTTTCAACTTTTGAATTAACATCGGCAGCAATAAAACTCATCCGTTCAATTGCATCATCGGTGAATTCAATCTTAACATTCTCGGTTCCTAATAGTTCAGCATACTGTTTAGTAAGAGCATTTTTCGGTTCTAAAAGGATTTTCTTAAAATCATCAGCATTTAATGACTCAAGTTCAACCCTTAGAGGAAAACGGCCCTGCAGCTCGGGTATTAAATCGCTGGGTTTTGACAGATTAAAGGCGCCGGCTGCTATGAACAGAATATGGGTTGTATCTACCATACCGTACTTTGTATTTACAGTAGATCCTTCTACAATTGGAAGAATATCGCGCTGAACACCTTCGCGTGAAACATCCTGACCTCCGCCTCTTGAGCCGCTCACAGCAATTTTATCAATTTCGTCGATGAAAATTATGCCCATCTGTTCTACTCTGCTTCGCGCTTCATCGGCTACCTTGTCCGGGTCGATCATCTTGTCAAGGTGTTCCTCAAGAAGAATTTCACGGGCTTCTTTTACCGTGACGGTTTTTTTCTTTGTCCTTGCACCTGTGAGCATAGAGGTAATATTCTGCATGGTAGACTCAATATCTTCCATATTTCCGCCTGCAAATATTTCCATGGCAGGCATTTTCTGCTGTTTTTGGACAGTTACTTCAACCTGTTTTTCTTCAAGTTTTCCTTCTTTAAGCCACTGTCTGAATTTTTCTCTTGTAACAGCCATATCTTCACCATGAGGTGCAGCAGGTTCTGGTTGGGTGCCATCGATCTCAGCTGCCTTTGCAGCATCTGTACCAAATATTGTCAAAGGAAGCATAGCTTGATTTGCCGATTTTTGACTGTCTTTTTTCTTTCCGCTTCCAGGAAGCAGTAAATCAAGTAAAGCCTCTTCGACCTTATCCTGTGCATTCACCTTCATTGCTTCCTGCATCTCAAGCTTAACCATGGAATAACCGACTGCCGTTAAATCCCGAACCATCGATTCTACATCGCGGCCGACATAACCGACTTCGGTATATTTTGTTGCCTCTATTTTTAAAAAAGGAGCATTACAAAGCTTTGCAAGACGCCGGGCAATTTCTGTTTTACCGACACCGGTCGGTCCTATCATTAAAATATTTTTCGGTGCAATTTCTTCCCGAATATCTTCGCTCAGCTTAAGCCGCCGGGTTCTGTTGCGCAAGGCTATAGCTACCGATTTTTTAGCTTTTTTTTGTCCGATTATATAAATATCAAGTTTTTCTACAATCTGTTTCGGAGTTAAATCGTCAAACTTAGCATCCATGTCTATATCTCCTCTACAATGATATTATTATTTGTATAAATACAAATGTCGCCTGCAATTTTCAGGCTTTTCTCTGCAATTTCTCTTGCTGATAATTCAGAGGATTCTAAATACGCAAGAGCCGCAGCATAGGCATAATTCCCGCCGGAACCTATGGCAAGAACATCATTTTCCGGCTCAATTACATCGCCTGTACCGGAAATTAAAAGGATTTTTTCAGAATTAGCAACAAGCAGAAGCGCTTCAAGCTGGCGAAGAGCCTTGTCTGTCCGCCAAATTTTTGCCAGTTCCACAGCAGACCGGGTAATGTCGCCGGAATACTCCTTCAGTTTCATTTCAAACTTATCAAAAAGATTGAAGGCATCTGCAGTAGCCCCTGCAAAACCGGTTAATACCTTACCGTCATACATACGCCGTACTTTTTTGGCATTTCCTTTCATGACGGTGTTGCCCATTGTAACCTGTCCGTCTCCTGCCATTGCCATCTTTCCGTTTTTCTTAACTGCAATAACTGTAGTACTGCGTATTTTTTCATATTCGAAACTCATTATTTTCCTCCATGGGGATGAGATTTATTATACGTTTCTATAAGCTGTGCCGTCGTCAGGTGTGTGTAGCGCTGGGTGGTAGAAATACTCGAATGACCTAAGAGTTCCTGAACAACACGTATATCAGCTCCTTTCGATAGGAGAGAAGTTGCAAAGGTATGCCGGAATGCATGAGGAGAAACGGGCTTGCATGTACCCTCCAGAGACGAATAACGGGCCGCTATGAACCGGATTCCTCTAGCTGAGAGTCTTGTACCGGCCTGATTAATAAAAAGCGCTTTAACAGGCTTTTCTGCACGTATATGCTCAGAGCGGTACGGAAGATAGCTTTTTATAGCCTGAACAGCCTCCGGCGAAAAAAAGATTCTGCGGTCCTTTTTACCCTTGCCGGTTATTACAGCACTTGACCCGTCGCCGGAAAGGTCATCAATACTTAAACTTGCTAATTCACTGACACGGCATCCGGAAGAGTACAGTACCTCAAAAATTGCTTTATCGCGTTCTGCCCATAAAAGTTCTTTAACTTCCGGCTGAGCGCAAATTGCATTTACTTCAGATTCTGTCATATAACGAGGAACTTTCTTCGGCATTTTTACCGTTCTGAATTCCAACGAAGGATTTTTATTGCTGTAGTGCATGCGCTGTGCATAAGCAAAAAGGGCCCGTACACTGGATATGAATCTGTTAATCGTCGAAGCCTCCTTTTTTTCTTTTGAAAGAAAACTGATGCATGAACGGAGATTCTGCAGATTAATATCATCAATGTTAATACATTCAACCGATCCCGCCCCCTGTTTTTCAAGGAGACTAAGAAACATCTTAAGGTCGTTACTGTAACCGGTAATAGTATTAGGAGAAAAACATCTAATGCTGCTGGAATAAATGAGGAATTCTTCTATAATTTCTTGTAAAAACACCTCTTTACAGTCTCCTAATCATCAGAAGATTCATCGGGCTTAACTTCCGCTTCGGCTTCCTCTGCGGTATGCAGATAATTACACTCGGGATTTATACAGGATTTGTATGTACCATGTTTTTTATCATACTTTTCAACCATAAATTGGCCACATTGAGGGCAGTCGGCATTTATGGGCTTAAAATGACTGATAAAATCACAGTCCGGATAATTAGTACAGCCGTAAAATTCTTTACCCCTTCCCTTTGTTTTACGGGCAACAATTTCACCGCCGCATCCGGGCCTGGGGCATACAGCCAAGGGAATAGAGCGGGTATTATGACAGGCAGGAAAGCCCGAACATGCCAGAAAAAAGCCGAATCGCCCAAGCTTTTTTACCATCGGTTTTCCGCATAGCTCGCATACTTTATCGGTGGGTTCGTCCATGAGTCCTTTAAAGCTTTCAAGGGTTGCCATAACCTCTTCTACACGATCTTTAAATGGATGAAAAAAAGATCCGATCATTTTCGGCCATTCAATGTTATTTTCTTCAACGTCATCGAGTTTCGTTTCCATATCTGCTGTGAAATTTTCATTTACAACAGCGGGAAAAGATTCTACTAAAATATCATTTATCATTCGTCCCAGCTGGGTCGGAACGAGCTGCTTATTGCTTCTGGTTACATAATACCGGTCAAGAAGTACCGAAATAATGGGAGCGTAGGTTGAAGGACGGCCTATTCCCTTTTCTTCAAGAATTTTAACAATTGAAGCATCCGTAAAACGGGCCGGACCCTGGGTAAAATGCTGCTCAGGGTGAAATTTACCGGTATTTAATTTTTCTCCCACTGTAAGAGAAGGCAGGGTTTTTGTCGATTCCTCTTTTGACGAAAGAGTTTTAATAACTCGATAAAAGCCCTTATCAACAATTTTACTGCCGGAAATTCGAAACAATGCAGATCCTGCGCTTATATCGAGACTGGTTGTTTTACTTTTAGCATTATTCATCTGACTCGAAACAAAGCGTTCCCATATTATTGAGTAAAGGCGCAGTTGATCTCTGTTGAGAAATTCCTTAACATATTCAGGGGTATAGCTTGTATACGTAGGTCTTATTGCCTCATGTGCGTCCTGTGCTTTTTTACCAACCGAGTATTCTATGGCATGTTCGGGTAAATCTTTTGGAAATTTTTCTGTAATCCAGGAACGAACATCATCTAATGCAGTCTGTGAAATACGAACCGAATCTGTTCTCATGTAGGTTATGAGACCAATCCGGTTAGAGCCTATATTTACGCCCTCATACAGCTGCTGTGCAATCTGCATAGTTTTACGGGAAGTAAAACCCAGCTTATTTGCAGCAGCCTGCTGAAGTTTAGATGTTGTAAAAGGAGGTTTAGGCTTCAGCGTTTTTTCACTTACTTTTATATCGGACACAGTACATTCTGAATTTTTAATCTCGTCAATAATTTTTCGAACATCGGCCTCACTTTTAAGTTCAACCTTTTTTTCTGCATATTGAACAAGCTGGGCTGTAAAGAGAGACTTTCCCTTTGCAAAATCTGCTTCGAGACTCCAGTATTCTTCCGGAATAAACTGCTCAACTTCCTTTTCGCGATCACATATTAGACGCAGTGCAACAGATTGAACACGGCCGGCAGAAAGCCCGTTTTTTACTTTTTTCCATAGCAAAGGGGACAAGTTGTACCCTACAAGACGGTCTAAAACACGTCTTGCTTTTTGAGCATTTACTTTAAACTCATCAATATCTGAAGGATTTTTTACCGATTCTGCAATTGCCTGAGGTGTAATTTCATTAAAAACAATACGCCGTATATCGGCCTTTGTTTTGCCCGACAAGGCATTTTTTAAATGCCATGCAATTGCTTCTCCTTCACGGTCATTATCACTTGCAAGAAGCACTTCGGTAGATTTTTTGGCATCTTTTTGAAGTTCTTTTAATATTTTTGCCCGGCCTCGCACCGTTATGTATTCAGGCTGAAAATTATCGTCAATATTTATGGCTAAACGCGATTTAGGTAAATCTATAAGATGACCCATTGAAGCTTTTACGGTATACCCTGGACCAAGATACTTCTCTATTGTTTTTGCCTTTGCAGGCGATTCTACTATGACCAGCGTTGCTTTTAATGATTCTTTCTTTTTTTTAGCTGTCTTCTTTTCAGTCATACCTTGCTTCCTTACATTATGGAATAAATTTAATTTAAATCTAACTTTAATTGAGTAAAATGTAAACCTGCTTCTGTTTTATGTTCCATACAAGGATTCTGCATTTTTTCAATCATATCTTCTGCGGAATTAATTACTCCGGCACCTTCTTCTATATATTTAGACGGACTCATTTTATTGGATGCAGTCAGCGGCTTAGCATATTTATATTCAAGAGCCGCTTCATGGAAAAATAAATCCCGATTCTGCTCAAGAGCAAAATCTGCAGTTATTAACGCACCGGAACCTGCAGGCGCTTCAATTACCACACAGGCCTCTGCTAAGCCTGAAATTATACGGTTCCGCTGAGGGAAGTGCCATTTTAAAGGCGGAACCCCCGGAGGATATTCACTGACAAGGCATCCTCCGTTTTGAATAATAGAAGATGCCAGTATTCTATTTTCTGCAGGATATATGCTGTCTAATCCTGAAGCGAGTACTGCAGCAGCTGATCCCTTTTTGCTGCATCTTATACCCTCAACAGCACCCCGGTGAGCATAAGTATCTATACCATGTGCCAAACCGGAAACCACGGTAAGGTCAAAACCGCATAAACCCTTTGAAAACTCATGGGCGCTTTTCATGCCTCTGCCTGTTGGACGTCTGGTACCAACTACAGCAATAGAGGATGAACATATGACCTCTTTGTTGCCTCTGTAAAACAAGGCAAAGGGAGGATCATACACCTCTCGTAAAAGGGGCGGATATTCATCATCTGAATAAAATACAACCCCGATTGCATACGCCCTCATTAACTGAAGGTCCCTTTCCACCAGCGACAGTAAATTAACAGGGATCTTTGTCCTTGCAGAAAACACACGCCCGGTTAAAACAGAAAGCTCTTGTATAGAAAGTAATGCAAGGTCATGATGATTGTCAAGTTTATTTTGAATTATCTGTTTTTCTTTCAGTGTTAAAAAGTCATAATGTGATAAGGCTAGACTAAGAGGGCTGAAATTGACATGCTTATTATTGAGCATATTGCGCATCCAGCACAATTTTTTTATTCATCTGAGCATCTGCAGTTTTTTGAGAATCGCCTGTTGTAGAAAGAATCAGATCATATATTTCAACAGCCTTTTCAAACTGATAATCAACATAGTATGCTCTTGCTAATACGAACATTGCATCTACATGTCTTTTCTCTATTGTTAAAAGCTTTTCAAGCAAAGGAATAGCCTTATTACTTTCATCCAGATCAAAAACATAGAGGACTGCAAGCCCGTATAAAGAACGTGCATAGTTCGGCTCCAGTTCAATAGCTCTAAGATAGCCGGATTCAGACAATTTTAAATAATTCTGTTTTTTTGCAGAACTGCCTGTTGCAGAAAAATCCAATTCCGCCTTTGCCATGTACCCTGCACAAACACCCACATAATAATATAAGTTTTGATTTGCAGGATAATACATAATTGCCTTTTGGAGAGCAGCAAGAGCTTCACCGTACATCTGTTTATCGATATATCTAGTAGCAAGAATTTTATACCAAATACCAACCGACTGTTGAGCAAGCATTATATCTTCTACCCTGCGCTCATATTTAGTTATTGCAGAGGTTAATTCATCAATTGTAGTCGGGCTCGAAACACCCTCTTCCATTGATTGAATTTTTTTTATGTAATTTTGATTTACCCCGCAGCTGTTCAATATAATTATAAAAAATATTGAAAAACACACCATTCTATTTTTTTTCATTCTTGTCCTCCGCTTTCACGCTTGGGAAAATATTCGGCATGATATTGCTTTAATCTGCTTTCTTCAATATGCGTATATATTTGGGTAGTTGCAAGGTCTGCATGTCCTAGAAGCTCCTGAACTGAACGCAGATCTGCTCCGCCTGATAATAAATGCGTTGCAAAAGAATGGCGGAGAGTGTGAACCTTTGCAGTTACCCCTGAAACAGCTTCCAATTCCTGAAACCTCTTCCATATGCCTTTTCGTGAAAACTGATTCCCCTTATAGTTTACAAAAAGCCAGGGAACAATTCTCGATCCAAGCACAAGAGGCCGAACTTCGCCTATCCATTGCTTCAGATAATAATGCGCCTGGTCCCCAAAGGGAACTACGCGTTCTTTATTGCCCTTGCCGGTGACCCACAAAAGCCGTTCATTCAAATGCACATTTTGTAAGAGTATACCGGAAACTTCGCTTATACGTAAACCGCACGAATAGATTAGTTCAAAGAGCGCCCTATCTCTCAGTCCCAGCGGTTTTGATACATCAATTGCATCTAAAATTTTTTCAACCTGAGCAATATCAAGTACCCGGGGTAAAGATCTTCGCGCCTTTGGCCGCTCAAGCAGTAACACAATATTTTCATTCCACATATGCTGCCTTACAAGAAAGGAGCCAAAGGAACGCAAGGCAGAAATATCCTTAGCAGATGTTCTCTCATCCAAACCTTCTGTTTTTCTCAACACAATATAATGCATAAGATCAGAAAGGTTTATTGATTCGATTTTTTTATTTTCCCTGCTGCACCAGTCTAAAAATTGAGAAACAGAAATACAATACGTTTCAACACTCAGTAGAGCAAGACGCTCAATCGTTAAAAGGTCATCATAAAAGAGTGATATAAGCTCTGTTTTTCTGCTTTGTTCACTATTAGGGTGCAATCGAGTATTATTCCTTTGAACCCAAATTTATACCTGTTTTATTACGCAGTACTGTCGGTGTTGTATAATCATCAGATGAACTTCTTGAAGAAAGACAGCTTGGTTTACTTGTCTGCGGTGAACTGCCCTGCATCCTGGACCACTGATCAATGGTAACAAATTCTGAAGTCTTTTGAGGTGCCTTCGTTTTATCAGCTTTTACTGAAAAAGGCTCAAGCTGTGAAATACCGGGTCTGCTTGAAGGAAATCCTGTTGCAATAACCGTTACTGTAACAGAATCTTCCATTGCAGGATTAATTGTTTGACCATAAATAATGTGAACATCGGGATCTGCACTGGCTTTAATTATATTTACAATTTCTTCAGTTTCAAATAAAGATATGGTGTCTCCACCGGCAATATTTACCAGAATATTTTTTGCACCTTCAATGTGAGAATCTTCTAAAAGAGGATTATTAATAGAGGAAGTTGCTGCATCCACCGCACGGGAATCACCGTGACCGGTTCCGACCCCAAGAATTGCATCACCCTTGCCTTCCATTGTGGTTCGGACATCGGCAAAGTCAATATTTACTTCTCCATGCTGGGTTATAAGATCAGATATACCCTGGACACCCTGCCGCAAGACATCATCGGCAATTTTGAATGCCTGCTTAATCGGTGTTTTTTTGTCTACAACCTTCATTAAATACTGATTCGGTATAACAATGAGGGTATCGACCTGTTCATGCAGTTTTTGAATACCATCCTCTGCAAGCTGCTGCTTGACCCTGCCTTCAAAATCAAAAGGTTTTGTAACAACCCCGACAGTTAAAGCGCCCATCTCTTTTGCAATTTTAGCAATAATAGGGGCAGCTCCTGTTCCTGTTCCGCCTCCCATTCCGGCTGTAACAAAGACCATATCGGCACCTTTTAAAAGGTTTGCAATAGTTTCGGTATCTTCCTCGGCAGCTTTTTCTCCAACATCGGGCTTTCCGCCTGCGCCTAAACCGCCTGTTAATTTGGAACCAATGCCCACACGTTTTTCTGCTAAAGAATTGCTCAAAGCCTGCAAATCAGTATTTGCAACTATAAATTCAACATCTCTAAGTCCTGCTGATATCATACGGTTGACGGCATTTGATCCGCCTCCGCCTACTCCAATTACTTTAATAATTGTTGGATTAGCAGTTCTGCTGCTGTCTAACATAGAAAAATCAATCATTCTTTCCTCCCGACCCCAAAGAAAAACACCACTTTATTTTATATAGGTTACACTCAATTTTCAAGTCATACCAAGTTTATTAAAAGAATTCCTTAAAAAAATTCCCAATACTTTTTAAGAAACCTTTTTTGTTTGCACTACCCATTTTCTCAAACCGCTTGTCATCAGTCTTTTTCAAGGCATCGCTGTTGGAAACAACAAGTCCGGCTGCAACTGCATATTCAGGAGTCCGGTAATCATCCATAATGCCGCCGAGGTTCCCGGGTATTCCTATACGTACAGACTGTGTGTCGAAAACATGGGATGTCAGCTCAATGATCCCGGGCATGAGAGCCCCTCCACCGGTGAGTACTATGTTTCCCGAAAGTTTTTTTAGTTTTGTCTGCTGAGCTATTTTTTCTTTTACCATTACAAGGATTTCTTCAATTCTCGGCTGAATAATCTGACAAATATCTGTCCGAGATATTGATTCGGGTGGTCTGCCGCCTACTCCGGGAATGAGAACTTCTTCGAACTCTGTCAATAATGCTTCCCAGCAGCAGCCGTCGCTTAGTTTAATCCTTTCTGCAGTCTCATTTGAAATACCCCTAACAACAGAAATATCATTTGTCACTAAGCTTCCGCCAATTGGAATTGACGCAGTACAGATGGGGGCGCCTTCAAGAAGCACTAACACATCTGTTGAACCGCCGCCCAGGTCGATTAAGACAGAACCAAGCTCCCGCTCTTCTTCTGTCATAACAGCCTGTGTTGCAGCCAGAGTTTTTAGCATTACACCGTCTATTGTGTAGCCAGCTCTTGAAACACATCTGAAGACATTCTGCATAGAAGTTAAGGCGGCAGTCACAATATGTACCTCTGCTTCAAGTCTTACACCAATCATGTCACGGGGATCTTTAGTTTTTTGAATGCCGTCAATAATATATGACTGGGGCAAAACATGAATAATCTCTCTATCTATAGGAAGAGCTACAGCACGTGCTGCATCAATAACCCGGTCAATATCATCCTGATTTATTTCGCGGCTTCCCTTTGTTCGATTTGAAACAGCTACAAGACCGCGTGAATTAAGACTGTCAATTTGAGTTCCGCCTATAGCGGTATAGCAGGAAGTAACCTCACAGCCGAACATAAGTTCAGCAGCTTCAATAGCAGAAGTGATTGCTTTCATAGTGGCTTCAATATTTACAATTATGCCGCTTCTCAGTCCTGTTGAAACGCTTTTACCAACTCCGGATATTTGAAGATAGTTATTCTCATCAAGCTCGCCTATAACTGCTCTTACGGTGCTCGTTCCAATATCAAGGCCGACAATAATGTCACTCAAGCTAATCCTCCCGATTTTTTTACAGTATATTTTTGTACGATATTGAACCATAGCGAAGATCTACTTCTGCAACATCCGGATCAATTGAATCAATTACATCTAATACTACCATCATATACTGCAGCGCTTCAACATTCAATACATTATCAGTTAAAACCCGAGTTTTAGAGTGTATTGGATACAGTGCCAATTCATAGGTTCCGTAATCTTTCGGCAGCACTCGAATTTCTGAAATTGCAGAAAAGTATTCAGGGTTTGATTCCTGGATCTGCGCAATCTGCTCCATTAAAGGACGGAGCCTTGCATGAAGTCTCATACCCTCTGCAGGATTTTCAAAAATGAAGCCGGTAACAAGAGGTATAGCACCGGAAGGCATACCCTTGTCAATAGAAAATATTACACCCTTTTTATCAATTTGAACAGGGACAGTCTTTCCATTAATAGTTGCCAAAGAAACAGCAACAGGTTGTCTTTCTGTTATATGAATTAACACCTGATCGGGGAATTTTTTTTCAACGATGACATTTTCAACTATTGAGTTAAGAGCAATGTTTGATGCTGCCTTTGCAGAATCAAAACTGAACCAGGTAGATTTCGGATTATACTGAATAAATCTTTGTATATCTCTATTGGTTAAAGACTGCAAACCGGCTACAGAAACTTTCACCGGAGACATGCAGGGAATAACTAATACATACAATAGAGCTTCCACGATAATAACTCCGGCCAGCACAAAGAAAAGAATTTTAATAATTCTCGTTTTATTTGCCTTTTTCTGATCAACTCTTTCTCGCTTGAAAGCGTCGGCACCATAAAAAGAATCCAGCTCTGAAAAAACATAACCATCACTCATAGAACATCTCCGTACCTTTTTCAATTTTTGACACATTTATTATTATTCCGCACATCGCCAGCGTAATCATCAAGGATGATCCGCCGGAAGAAAAAAACGGCAAAGGAATTCCAGTTGAAGGAAGCGCTCCGCAAACAACACCGCAGTTCATTAAGGTCTGCAGCAGTATGCTTGAAGTAAGACCAAAGGCGGCATAACTTGCAAATCTGTCTTTACAGGTAAATGCGGCATTATACCCCCGCCATACAAAGAGGATAATTAAAGCAAAAAAAAGTATTACACCGAAAAACCCCATACCCTCAGCCCAGCCGGCAAAAATAAAATCCGCTTGAACCTCCGGTATTCCAGAAACCTTTTGAAGTCCGGTTCCAAAACCCTCTCCCCAAAAACCGCCTGCCGATATTGCTTTTTTAGCTGCCGTTATTTGATAATTAAGACCGTGAAGATCATAAGAGGGTTTAAAAAAAGCAATTAAGCGGTTAACACGATAGGATTCTGTAAAAATGAACAAGATTATTATAGGCAGTGAAAACAGACAGAAAGCGAAAAACCAGTATAATTTAACACCAGCCATAAAAAATACAACAAGACTTATAAGTAAGATAAAAAAAGCAGTAGAAAAATCATCTTGTAAAAATACAATGAGAATAAAACTGAACATTCCAACTGCTGCAGGCAGCACTGAAACAACTGCTTCATCCATCCGGTCTCTTTTTTTATCAAATAAGTTTGCCAAAAACAGAATTACCGCAATTTTTGCAAGCTCCGAAGGCTGAAACGTTGAAAGAAAAGGAATGCGTATCCAGCGGCGGGCACCGTTTCTTTCCACACCGATTCCCGGCAAAAAAGTTAGTAGACAAAGAAAAAAACTTCCTATTACAAAAAGAGGAAGCATTTTCCTTAAGAAATCCATATTTATATATGAAAAAAACAGCAGTCCGATCATTCCTGCAATACAGCTTAAGAGCTGACGCTTAATAAAATACAGAGAGTCACCGAAAACACGCAGTGCGTAACTTGACGACGATGCATAAAGGGTTACTAAGCCGAGTCCTAAAAGCATAATTATTGCTACAATGAGGGATGCATCTGCAGAATTTTTCTGGACAGGTTTTTCAGCATATATATTGATTGTGCTCATACTCCCATGCCCCCATCACTCGAAATTGAGAACACAGCAGCAAGTTTTTCTGTAACCCTTTCCAGCTTCATTCCCCTTGATCCCTTAATGAGAACAAGATCATTTTTACCAATATTCCTGCAAACTGCATCAGTCAAATCGGACAGATCACTGTTAAGTATATTGTGTATATAAACCACGCCGGATTTATTTTTATTTAAAAGTTCTTCATGCGCAAAGGCCATCTGTGAACCAGTTAAGAAAAAACCTGCTGCCTCAGATGAAGACAGCATCAGCCCTACTTCACGGTGAGCTGCTTCAGAATCCTCTCCAAGTTCAAGCATATCTCCAAGAACATACCATTTTTTCCCGTTCCACTGCAGTGATTCAAAAAAAGAACATGCAGCGATCATAGAATCAGGATTAGCATTATAACAATCCTGAATTATGGTAATTTCACCGGATAAAATCTCGCTCCTGCCGAACAAAGGTTTAATAGATTCAAGTCCTTTTTTTATTTCCTGTGTTGTAAGATCTTCCTGCAGCGCCACAGTAAGGGCGGCTAAAGCATTTTGAAAATTATACTTTCCGGGTAACGGGAAAAGTATTTTTTGTTGATCGAGAACAAAAGAAGTACCAAATAAGCCCTCGTCTTTAACGTTTGTTATTCCAAGAGCAGCACAGTCTCCATAGGTGAGAATCGTACCCTTTATATCTTTACCAAGGAAACCGGCATATTCATCCTTATTTGGAATGACAGCACAGGAATTTTGTGTAAAATATGAAAAAATTCGTTTTTTTTCTTCAGCTATTGCCGCTTTTGTGCCGAGAATACCGATGTGGGCAGTACCGATGTTTGTAATAATTCCGTAGTGAGGTTTAAGAACACCTGCGAGCTCGCCGATCTCACCTTTCCGGTTCATTCCCATTTCAAACACACCGTATTCATGACAATCTCTAACAGAAAAAACTGATAACGGCAGCCCTGTCTCACTGTTAAAATTTCCCTGATTACAAATAACTGAATATCTTTGAGAAAGCAGCGATACAAGAATCTCTTTTGTTGTAGTTTTGCCGCTTGAACCGGTTATCCCGATTTTTTTTAATGAAGTAAATCTCGCCACATACGCAGCAGCCAGATTTTGAAGTGCATACATGGTGTGGCTTACACTGATAACGCACATTCCTTTACTGCTAAAAGAACGTATTTCATTTGTATGAAAACCTGCGTAAAACTCATTAACAAGCACAGTTCTAGCACCATTTTCAAAAGCTTTTTCTATGTAGTCATGTCCATCGACCGATCCAACAAGAGGTATGAAAAGACTTGATTCTGTGCAATTTCTGCTGTCTGCAGCAACCGATGTAAAACAAAAGTTTGCAGAACTGAATTCTTTAGAAAGAAGCGTACCTTCTACGGCAGAAATCACTTCCTCGAGCTGCATCAAACTTTCTCCCTCTATTCTTTTTGTCATTATTTTTTTACCTCGACGCGTACAATTTCATCACTGCCTGCCTTTCGCATGCCGAGCTCATTAATTGCAAACGACTCAATTCTTTCAGCACTGCTTAATAGACTAATTTCTGCAACAAGGTTTTTATTATTTTCAATTAAAGCGGATTCAACAGATTCAAGTTTTTTTACTTCTTTTTGAAGATCTGAATAACGATGCGACTGAAAGCTGTCAAAGCAAAGCAGCAGAGGAATTGCAAGCGCAAGCGCGTAAAGCGGCATATTTTTTCTAATTTCTTTTACTTTTTCCTTAAAACTCATATCTCCTCCCTTTTTTATCTGTCTACAATTTTCTTATTACCCTCAATTTAGCACTTCTTGACGGCGAATTTTCATCAACTTCATTCTGCCCGGGTTCAACAGGCTTTCTAGTAAGCAACTGAGCCCTGCTTTTTCCCCCGCACTTACATATCGGCACTTCAGGGGGACAAGTACAGCTTTTTGCCAAATCCCTGAAAAAACATTTAACAATTCTATCTTCAAGCGAATGAAAGGTAATAACACCCATTTTTCCTCCGCTTTTTAACACCGCAAAAGCATCTGAAAGAGCCTGGGGAAGCCGTGAAAGCTCAGCATTAACAGCAATCCTTATTGCCTGAAATGTTTTTGTAGCAGGATGAATCCGTCCATGCCTGTAAGCGGAAGGAACACTCCTGTAAATAATCTCTGCAAGTTCCTTTGATGAATTTATGACAGATGATTTTCGTGTTTCTACTATTGAAGCTGCAATACGCCGGCTGTACCGTTCTTCACCGTATTTATAGATAATATCGGCAAGGTCAAATTCACTTGCCGTATTAACCAAGTCTTTTGCACTCTGCCCGGCATCAGGACTCAGTCTCATATCTAGTTCCTCATCATATCTAAAAGAGAAACCTCTTCCGGATTTTTCATAATGAAAAACTGATATTCCCAGATCGAATAGAATAATATCCGGACCTGGTAATGTATCTGGATAATTTGCATAAAAATCGTTGAACCAGCCCAAGTGAAAATTCATCCGGGTGCCGTAGACACTGAGCCTTTCTTTTGCCCGTGCCTGAATATTCTGGTCTGCGTCCAAACCGATTATACGCAAATTTTGAAACCTTTGTAAAAATGCATTTGAATGCCCGCCCTCACCAAGCGTTGAATCGACCATAAATGGCGAAGCAGCAAAACTTTCGCCTTCTGGACTTAAAAAATCAAGAGTCTCATTCAACAATACCGGTGTATGAACGATTTCCAAAATTGCCCCTCTTTAAAAACAAAGACCGCTGAGCTCTTCTGTTGCCTCACGGAAAGAAGATTCTGTCTGTTCAAGATATGTCTTATATTTTGCAGCATCCCATAATTCCATATATTTATTGATGCCTAAAATAATACATTCCTTTGAAAGACCAGCATAGTCACGTAAACTTTGGGGAATTGAAAGCCGTCCAGCTTTATCGAATTCAACTTCCTGAGCCGGTGCAATTAACCGGCGTAAAACAGAACGTGAATTACTGTTAAAAGGAGAGGCAGCCTCCATCAGTTTTGATGAAAAGCTTTTCCATTCTTCAGGTGTAAACAGCCATAAACAGCCGTCTAGAGCCTGCGTAACCATGAGTACATTTTCTTTTAATTCTGAACGCAGCCTTGACGGAAAAAGAATTCGGCCTTTTTCATCCAAGGTATTGCGGTACTCACCAGTCAGCAACTCCATACCACTATTACCCACTATTTACCACTTATTCCCACTTAATATACATTTTAACCAATAAATTCCCAAAGTCAATGAAAAATATAGATAAAACAGGAAAAACTGAATTCGTCTTTACATTTTAGGATAACGTTTGTATAGTACTATTATGATCAATACATATAATGAAACATCACTTCATAATGAGTTGAAAAACAGATATGCAGAAAAAACCCATGGAAAAATTGAACAAAAAATTGGAAAATATATATGCGACATTGAAACTAAAGATGGAAATATCATCGAAATTCAAACAAGAAATTTAGCAAAACTTACCGGCAAAATTGCAAATCTGCTGCAGGAAAAGAGAAAGGTCTGCCTCGTCTACCCTCTTGTCTACATAAATTACATTGAACGCTATAATGATGACGGTGTCTGTCTATCTAAAAGAAAAAGCCCGAAGAAGCACAGCATGTATGAGCTTTTTGATGAGTTAATGGGAGTGTACCCTATTTTATTATACAAAAATTTCAAACTTGAAGTTCTGCTCATTGAGCAGGTAGAAATTCGTCAAGTTACAGCAGAACCAGTGCAAAACGAGACTAAAACCAGAAGAAGACTAAAACCCTGGATTAAATCAAATAAACAGCTCAAAGGTATTATTGATAAAAAATCTTTTTCAAAACCCCGGCATTATATAATGCTTTTACCCGAAGGAATTCCTTCCCCTTTTTGCGCATCAGATCTTGCAAAAACAGAAGTCGGGAAATATGCACATAAAATGCTTTGGGTTTTAAACAAAATGGAACTTATTGAACGCGTGGAAGTAAAATCGAGATCCTATTATTACAAGGTCAAAGACTTATATACTAAAGAGTAACATACTGAACTCTTAAGATAAAAAAAAGGCCTCTGCATTTGCAGAAGCCTTTACTATTCATCTATACGAATAAGTTATTCTGATGAAACTACATTTTCTTACCAGTTGTCATCCATATCATCTTCATCACGATTTTCCATTGCATATAAGTCTGTTACAGCACGTAAATCATCAAAATAAAGGTAATATGAACCGCGGGCAAGTTCCGGATCACAATCGACACGGAATCCGATTACTTTTAAACCGGGTTTGTCACCATGATAGGCACTGGTTTGTACTATACCCCGTCTTCCATCCGGTGAAGGAGGAATTGCTACGGTTAGTTTTTTCCAGCCGGAGAAGTTAAGCTGCCCCATATACAATTCAAAATTATTTCCAAAATAGTCCTGAACCAACAATGTTAAGGTATGTGCCTGATTTCTTCCAACTACCCAAACTGATACAGTCTTTGTAGTACCCTCAATGGCTAATGGTCTGGCAGCTGTTATAAAGAAAGAATTCACTCCTCTTCTAAAAAACTCAACCTTTACACCGAGGACATTATCATCTGTAATCTGCTGATTTTTAATATCATCCAATTCTTCTTTTGCTGCAGGAGATCCCTGAAACAAACGTCCTGAAATAATGCCGTAATCAGAAGACATTTTTACATTCCATGCGCCTTCACGCTCAAAAAGATCTACGGAAACTTCGCGCAGAGACTGCTTTGCAGAATCGGCGCCAATAACTGTCGGATCAGGATCAGCTAAACTTGAATTTCCATTCTGTTGTGCAGCTAAGACACCTGTACCTAACAATACAATAAGTACTAGAGCTATCTTTTTCATTATTGTCCTCCCTCACTAGCAGCATCGAAATCGACAGCACGAAGATCATAACCATCATAGATATTGTCAAGTGTATGCGTCGTATATTTAAGTTGATCTAAATAAACGGTAAAATCGTCTACATATTCATTCGGATCAGTTCTCACTTTAAAACCAACCAAAGATAGATTTTTTGGACCTGATCGTAAACGGGATTGCTGGCGGATATATGTCGGAATATTAATAACCATGTTCTTCCATCCGCTGTAATTTAAATTTCCAACTTTTAATGTATGAACCCTGCCGTCAGCATCCCGCAGCAGAATTTCTAAAACATAGGCATAATTAGCGCCCCATGCCCAAAAATCAATCTGACTGACAAGTCCCTGAAGAGGAATCTCATAGTTTTTCATTTCACCGTTGTCATCGGTTGTTGTAGGATAAATTTCAAACCAGTTATCACCTTTTCTATTATAACTTGTCTGAATACCTAAAACTAACGCTTCCGGATCATCCGAGGTTCTTAACGGCCTCAATGAATTCGGTATTCCGGCAAAATAACCTTTTTTCGGAAAGCCCTCTGCTATAAAACGGCTGGCTTGAACATTCCATTGATACTCCTTTTCATCCGGAGTGTCAAAGTCGTCGATTAAAATTGTCTCAACACTTTTTGTACTGGGCTGTGCAAAAACAGGCACACAGAACATAAAAACAAGCAAGAGACACATACAGACCAAAACGCCCTGTTTCATCCATAACTCCTTATTAATAATCAAGAACATAATTATACTATACTATCGGCTCAATTATATTTCTTCAAGATAGCTTTGTCAAACTCTTTTCATAATTTTTATGGCTTTTCTATTGATTATTTTTGTGTAACAGCATAAAATCGCACTATATTTATCTAAAGGAGTCTTTATATGATTAGCTATAAGGATTTAGGTCTTGTAAACACAAAAGAAATGTTTGCAAAGGCTGTTAAAGGCGGTTACGCAATTCCTGCTTACAATTTTAATAATATGGAACAAATGCAGGCAATTATTCAAGCATGCGTAGAAACAAAATCTCCTGTAATTCTGCAGGTTTCATCTGGAGCACGTAAATATGCAAACCAGACATTGCTCCGCTATATGGCACAGGGAGCAGTTGAATATGCAAAAGAACTTGGATGCAAAAAACCAGAAATTGTTCTTCACCTTGATCACGGTGATTCTTTTGAACTATGCAAATCATGTATAGACATGGGATTTTCATCAGTTATGATAGACGGATCACACCTTCCATACGATGAAAATGTTGCACTCACAAAGAAAGTTGTAGAATATGCTCATGCTCATGATGTATCAGTAGAAGGAGAGCTTGGAGTTCTTGCAGGTGTTGAAGATGATGTATCTTCTGAAGTAAGCCACTACACTAAGCCCGAAGAAGTACAGGATTTCGTATCTAAAACAGGCTGCGACTCATTGGCAATTTCCATTGGTACAAGCCACGGACGTCAGAAATTTAAACCAGAACAGTGTACAAAAACAGCAGACGGAGTACTTATTCCCCCTCCTTTAGCATTTGATATTCTTGCAGAAATCGAGAAAAAACTTCCGGGATTTCCCATCGTTCTTCACGGTTCATCCTCTGTACCGGTCGAATACGTAAAAATGGTTGAAAAATTCGGCGGAAAATTATCAGATTCAGTCGGTATTCCTGAAGAACAATTACGCAAGGCTGCAAAATCTGCAGTATGCAAGATCAATATTGACTCTGACGGCAGATTGGCTATGACTGCTGCAGTTCGCAAGATATTTGCAGAACAGCCGGAAGAATTTGATCCGAGAAAATATCTTGGACCTGCACGTGATGAATTAAAGAAACTTTATATGCATAAAAATAAAGAAGTATTAGGTTCCGCAGGACACATGGAATAATTAAGGATCATTATTTAGACCCTTTAATTAAAAAAGACTGAGCAGATTTCTGCTTCAGTCTTTTTTTTGGTTTATTTGTGTTTAATTAATGGATTAATCTTCGAACTAAAAGATGAGCCGCAAAAGTCATCATCGAGAATCCGCAAAATAACAGGAAAAGCGAGAACCAGGGATACCCTAAAACAAACAATGTCTGCATAAGGGGCGGAAAACACAGGGAAAGCATTAAGAACAGAGAAAACACAGCGTAGAAAACTGGATGTATTTTTTTTATAATTCCCTTAACAAGGAGTCCGGTTGAAATCTTAACAGCGGTAAGCATAAGAAGAAATACCAGGGGCTCTATAAATAGAGGATAAAAAGAATAAACTTTATTATATGACAAAATAGTAAATGGAAGATAAACAGAATAAAAACCGTATAGAAGATCGGTAAAAAGAAGAGTCTTATCTGATAACGAGTTCTTCGAAAAAATGAATAATAATAGATAAAGTACTGCAAACGGGGGAATTGTTAAAAATATGAGCTTTTGAAAGAATACCAATGGTAAATTGAATTGTACATATGGATTTATTGAAAACAGCAGCATTGCAGCAGTACTGTAAAAAGCTCCAAAAACTAATCCAAGTATAAAAACAAAAGATGAACTTTTATCAACATTAACAACAGAGCTTCTTTTAATACTATTTTGTATTAAAAAGCTTATGGGTAAAAGAAATATAGAAAATATCCACATACTGTTAAAAATACCATGAAAATAAGTTTCAGCACAAGAGGCATAATGAGTGTTTTTTGATCTAATGCTTTATATAGAGATTTTTTTATTATTGCACTAGACATTCAAACTGCTTTTCTGGTAAAATATTAAAAATGCTTTACTAGAAAAGGTATTTTATCAGTTGTTATGATAAAATGACACGAGGAGGATCGTTGGCGGAAAATAAAGGGTTACGGATTAATGAACAAATCCGTGTGCGAGAAGTCAGACTTATAGACGATGAGGGCGAACAAAAAGGTATTGTCCCTACCATTGAAGCTCTCAGGATTGCTAAAGAGCGTGAGCTCGACCTTGTTGAAGTTGCTCCGACATCAAATCCACCGGTATGTAAGATACTTGATTATGGTAAATACCATTTTGAATTGGAAAAAAAGATACGTGATTCCAAGAAAAAACAGAAATTGGTTAAATTAAAGGAAATCCGGATGCAGCCGAAAATCGGCGCTGGAGATCTTGATTTTAAATCAAAGCATGTTAAAGAATTTCTTACTGAGGGAAATAAGGTAAAGGTTACCGTCCGTTTTAGAGGACGCGAGCTGGCACATACCGAACTTGGTTTAGTAGTTCTTGAAGAAGTACTTAAAAGACTTGACGATGAATTTGTGATGGAAAAACCTGCTGCAATGGAAGGCAGATTTATGTCCATGACATTGAGTCCGAAAGCTAAAAAATGATGAGGTAATAGTAAGATGCCCAAAATGAAAACAAAAAAAGCAGCCGCTAAACGATTCTCGTTCACCGGTACAGGTAAAGTCAAATACAAGAAGATGAATCTTCGGCATATTTTGACTAAAAAATCTGCAAAACGTAAAAGACATTTACGTGCTTCAGGTATTGTTAACGAAGCAGATGCAGCGAAAATTCGTAAACAGCTATTACCCTACGGTTAATAACGGTTACGAAATAGTTATAGGAGTATAAGAATGTCAAGAGCGATAGACGGAACAAAACGTAAAGAAAGACGTAAGAAGATTCTTAAATTAGCAAAGGGTTTCCGCGGAAGAAGAGGAACCAACTATAAAGCTGCAAAAGACGCAGTAGTTCAGGCATTAACAGATGCTTATGTAGGACGAAAAGATAAAAAAGGTGATATGAGAGCATTATGGATTGCACGTTTAAACGCAGCAGTTCGTGAAGAAGGGCTTTCTTATTCCCGGTTTATTAACGGACTTACAAAAGCCGGTGTAATTATTAACAGAAAAGCTTTATCTAATATGGCTATCGAAGATCCTGCTGCATTTAAAGCTGTAGTTTCGGTTGCAAAAAAAGCTGTTGGAGCATAAGTAATGATTTCACTCGATCAGATTCAAATGCTGGAACGCAAGGTTGAGAGTGCAGTAGCAAAAATTGCTGCACTGCAGGAGTTAAATTCTGCCCTTCGTGATAAAAATACAGAACTGGAACATACTAATAGTATGCTTACACAACGTATTTCTTCTTTTGAAGCTGATCAAGGCAGAATAGAACAGGGGATACTTAATGCATTGGATCGTTTAAACAGTATGGAAAGTGCTGTTTTAAAAAGCGGAACAATTGCAGGTACCCCCCTTCAACAGTCTTCGACACCTCAAAATACTGAATCAAAACCTCAAATACCGGTTACTCAGAGTACAAGCGTAGATTCACCAGCGGTAGAGCCTGAACAAGCTGAAGATGAACAGGATCCGCTGCTTGCACAACTCGGCGAATCATCTGATGAAATCTCATTGGATTTTGATACTGAAGACTCTGAAACAACACCTCAAAATCCTCAATTTGATATTTTTTAACGCAGAGGAATAGGTATGGGTACACTGCAGATTGATGTTTTAGGAACCTCGTTTGCAATACAAGCGAAAGAAAAAGACGAATACCTGGAAACCCTCTTAAAATATTATAAACAAATGGTACGACAGGTTGAGACTTCTGCAGATTTAAAAGATCCGGTCAAAGTTTCAATTTTAGCGGGTATTATGCTTTGTGATGAATTGTATAAAGAAAAAGTTAAAAATCAAAAAAATTCTGTTAAACCGCAATATACTGATGAGCTGCAGGAAGCAGAGCGGATAGCTTTAAAAATGATCGCAAACATTGATAAGGTACTTGAAGAATAAGATGTTCAATATTTGGGTTGATGCAGATTCGTGTCCATTACAGGTACGCCAGATTATTTTGCGTTTTGCACAGCGGCTTACTATACAGGTTAAGTATGTTGCAAACAGACCAATCCCTACTGATAAATCAAATCTATGTACAATGATTCTATGTGATGATGCCCCTGATGCTGCAGATAATTATATTGTTGAACATATCGGGTCTGATGATCTTGCCATTACTCGGGATATTCCTCTGGCCAAAAGACTTGTTGACAAACAAATAATCACCATGAACGACAGAGGTTTACTATTTACAGATCAGAATATTGCACAAAAGCTTGCATTAAGAAATCTGCATCTTGAATTAGTTGAAAGCGGCATACCAATTGAAAAGACAGGCAGCTATAGTAAAAAAGATCTTAACATGTTTGCAAACTGTCTTGACCGGGAACTTCAAAAAAAAATTAGAAAACAGCAAGCAGCCGTTCAATAATCAGTATTATTTGTCCGGCCAGGCAGCCTGTATTTCACGTATAGTGGGCAATACTTGAAAAAAGGCCGATACAATTTCCGGGTCAAACTGTTTGCCTACTTGAGCTTGTATTTCTATAAGTACATCTTCATCGTTCCAGGCCTCTTTATAGACGCGGCGTGATGAAAGAGCATCAAACACGTCTGCCAGTGCTACTATTCTTGCGGCAAGCGGTATTTCTTCGCCTCTTAACCCTACTCCTGTTCTAACGGCTGAAGCAATTCCATTGATAGTATCGAGCGGTATGTTTCCAGGATAGCCGTTGCCGTCCCAACGCTCATGGTGACGAAGTGCTACATCGCGGGCCATAGCATCCAAGGTTGATTCAATTTCACTGAAAAGGACGGCCCCTATGGTTGAGTGAGCCTTAATTATCTCGTATTCTTCCGGTGTAAACCGGCTTGGTTTTTTTAGTATAAGATCTGAAATACCGACTTTTCCCACATCATGGAGCATGGCGGCAATTTTTAATGCGTCTCTGAATTTATGCAGTTCATCGGTCGGTGTTTTGTGTTCAAAAGCCCAACGGTCATAAATTTCTACCGCGTAGCTTGAAACACGGTTAACATGAGCACCTGTTTCCTTTGGATCACGAAACTCAGCCATTTTAATCATGCGCATAACCATTGCACGGGTTAAATAGGCACGTTCCAAGGCCTGTGTCGCATTTGAAGCAAAATGTTTAATATAAAGTTCAGCATCATCATCGAAAGCAACAACATTGCCTTCTTCATCCTGTGCATTTATAATCTGAAGAACACCCAAAGCTCTGCCGCTGGCGGTAATGAGAGGTATTGTTAATATGGACTTTGTTCTATACCCGGTGAGCATATCGGGCTGCTTATTAAACTGATACGCCCTGTCTTTAGGGATGGCATAGGCATCAGGAATATTGATCATTTCCCGTTTTAGTACGCTGTAGCCGGACATAGATTTTTCATTAATAGGAAACGTAAAAAATGAAAAGGGCATCTTTTGTCCCGGCTCAAGCTGTTTTTGCTGGGTTGCATTTTGTGCATATTTAATTTTTAAGTTATTTTCATCGCAGACATAAATAGAACCTGCATCGGCATTTACTATGCCCCGAGCTTCTGTTAATAAACGCTCAAGCAGTACATCGACGTCCTGTGTCTCATTGAGTACCTTTTCTGATTCGATAATGCGCTGCAGTTTTTGTTCTTTTGAATTTAAGTCGATTGTCATACATCCCTCTATATATCTTATAATTGTACTTTATTATCCTGCTTTCGTCTAGTTTTTAAACTTAGAAATACTTTTTTTTATCAGGCAAAAAAACAAGGGACCGCTCCCGTTTGATGTGTCGGGAAGAATATGAAGTCCATATTTTGTTTTTTCAGGGTGTATAAAAACTTCTTTCCCGGAAATTTCCTCAACCTTCAACTTTATTGTATCACAATCAATATCTACTATTTGCACATTATCATACTTTTTACAAAGTTTACTGATTACACCGTCATTTTCTTCCGGAGCCAGAGCACAGGTTGAATACAATAAATAACCGTTTTCTTTTACCATTAAAAAAGAAGCAGACAGGAGCGACCATTGTGTATAACTTAAGTTCCTAATTCTAGCCTTGGTCCATTGTAATAAATGAAAAGGAGACATAAGAACATGGCGCTCAGATGAGCATGGAGCATCAAGTAAAACTGCGTCAAAGGAATCTTTATTCTTTTTGTACATAATAGAGCCGTCAAAAGGTGTCACAGTAATTTTTTGACGTTTTTCATGCGGTACATGATCATTTAAAACCCTGAGAAGCCGCGTTCTTCGCTCTGCAGATAATTCATTTGCTGTAATTGCTGCATTTTTATTAACTAAGCGGGATAGGATAAGTGTTTTCCCCCCCGGTGCAGCACAAAGATCAAGAATTGACTCAGCCGAATCCACCGGTAATGCACATGCCGCTGCAATACTGCCTGCATCAAGATAGTACGACGGATAGCCCTCATAAGATACCCCGATCCCTGCAGATTCCTGAGTCAAGGCCTCTTTTAGGCGAGCCCATCTATCTTTGTAAATTTCTTCATAATAACCGTTAAAACAGGCCTCACCGGCTTCCTTCTTACCTGCCACTAAGCATCTCCAAACTGTCCATGAATGATTCCCATAAAGGATCGGCAAACGGAACCGGCGCACTGAAGGAAACTTCCTTTTTTGTTTCAGGGTGAATAATATTCATAGAGGCACAATGAAGTCTTATTCCCGGAAGGGTATCGCTTCTGCGTCCTCCGTATTTAACATCGCCCTTTATATGCAGTCCGGCAGATGCAAGCTGACTTCTTATTTGATGAGTACGTCCTGTTTTAGGCTTTACTTCCAAATATGAATAATTATTACCGTTTCCAATAATCCGGTACTCTAATGAAACTTTTTTTGATTTTCTATGCTCAGTATCTGTTACAGTTGCTCTTTTTTTTGAAGGATTGAATGACAAATAGTGAGACAATTCAATCCACTCACCCATCCCCTTTTCAATAACACCTTCCACAACCGCCCAGTATGTTTTCTGAACCTTATGCTGAGCAAATTGCTCAGATAAAAAAGACAGAGCCTCAACATCACGTGCAATTACTTGTATACCGCTTACTGGCTTGTCTAACCGGTTAGGACATTCCAGAAAAAAAGGAGAAACAAGCGTGTCTGCAGCTTCTTTTGCAAAAATAACCGGCAGGGATTCTGAAGTTTTTCCCTCACAAATTTCTCCGGCTATTTTTAGTACAGCCAGCAATCGTGAATCGGCGTAGATAAGCCTTTGAGGCACAGAAGGTAATACAATTTCAATGTCATTCATAATAAAACACCCTAATCTTCGTTAAAATATGCTGCGTATAGTTCTAATCCGTCATTTTTTATCTGGTTAAATTTTTCTTCCCGCTGAATGGAGGAATATTCTGAATTTGAATTTACCACACGATATTCGTTTATAGAAGGCAGCATGGTAAATATATCATAAGAGGATATTTTATGATACCGAAGCACTCCGGTTTTAATCTTTGTTTGAATAATTTTAGTAAAAGACTCATTAACCCCAGCCATTAAATGAGTATCTTCCATCATTCTTTTTTGAATATAGGGTATTAAATGAACGAAACGCTTTTGCGAACTCATTATCATATCGGCTCCCGCAAGAAGTGCTGATTCAACAGACTTGTATGCATCGTAACCTTGATCAGCAATGGCTCCCATAAAAATATCATCAGTTAAAATAATACCTTTAAAACCTATGCTGTCCTTAAGAATGCCGGTTGTTAATTCTTTGGAAAAACAAGCAGGTATAGAACCCGTTACAGACGGAATTACGGCATGAGAGAGCAGAACTGCAGTATGCAAGGGTGAATTATTTAGAATTGTATGAAAAGGATGAACCATTTGATTTTGAAAGACATCACGGCTTACAGTAATCCGGGGAAGCCCTGTGTGGGGATCATCATTCGTGTTTCCGGGGAAATGTTTTAGTGCGCACAGAATATTATATTTATTATATGATTCTATTAAAACGGAAGAAAGTAAAATTGTTTTATCAATTGAACCGAAACTTCTATCCTGTAAAAATTCTTCATTACTTTCAAGAAGGGGTTCAGCAACAGGAGAAAGATTAAAGGTGAAGCCTAAGAGGCGCAGCTGGTGTGCAGTATTTTCGTAAAGAGAAGAAGCCTCTTGTTCGGTACAATACTTTGAAACAGAGAGTTGTGAAGGTAACGGCGACGTAATGGAACGTAAACGATTAACGCTGCCCCCCTCGTGATCTATAGCAAGTAAAGGAGGGATTGAATCTTTATAATAATCATACACCGAGTCGGTAAAAGCAATAACAGAAGAAGGAGAAGTATCAATATTAAATGTAAAAAAAATATACGCACCTGGTGATATACCATCATTAAAATCATTTGCTTTTGAATAAGTTGTAGAACCGTCAATGTTTACCATAAACAGCTGGGCTATTCTTTCTTTATCGCTGAATTTTTCACCATACTCATATGAGGCCTTTTTCTTCTGCATCGTATCGAGAACGTCATAATTATAGAGAAAAAAACGATACATTGAATTGTTCATATCTGTATTTATTGAAGACTTTTTAGAACATGCACTAAAAAGAAGCAGAACTGCGCATATACAGAGACAGATAAAAACGGCTGATTTTACACCGGCTGATAAAGGTTGAGGTTTCATTATCATTTAAAGTAAAACAGTTGTGAACCAGGGAATATAGGTTATGAGCAATAAAACAACAGCCTGAACCAATAAAAAAGGAAGAATACCCTTAACAATTTTCATTAAGGGAGTTTCAAAAGCATAAGTGGCCACAAATAAATCCATACCAACAGGAGGAGTTAAAAACCCCAGCTGCATATTTACGAGAAAGATGACCGCAGTATGAACCGGCGATATACCGAAAGACTCAGCAATAGGAATCAGCAGAGGAGAAATAATAAGTATTGCTGAATAAATGTCCATAAGGCATCCTGCAAAAATGAGGAAGATATTCATAAGCAGTAAAAAAAGATATTTTGAATGGACAAAATTTGTGATAAAATCTGTCAGCATGGCCGGAACATTGGCGTCAACCATAAAATAAGAAAGCCCCCGGGCAGATGCTAAAATTAATAAAACACCGCCCGTTATAGGAATACCCTCTGCAATTGTAGTTAAAGCCTTTTTGACATCAAAATCTTTTCGTATAAAGGTCTCTAAAACGAGGGCATATATGAGAGTAAAGGCTGCAGCTTCCATGAGTGAAAAGAAACCGCTGAAAAAACCTATTATTACAAAAAAAGGCAGCAATATTTCAAATATTCCGTCTTTTAAGGCAAGGAGTATTTCTTTTAAAGAGAAAGACGGCCGGTGCTCCTGCTTATCCCGGAAAAGTCCTAAAAGAATCATAGAGGCGGCGAGCATCATTCCCGGTATTAGAGCACCTTTAAATATATCATACACATCGACAGAAAAATAATTTACAGACCCGTACATTATTATTGCGACACTCGGGGGGAAAAGTAGACCAAGAGCACCCGATGCAGTTATGAGTGATTGAGAATCGTCCTTTGAATAACCTGCGCCCCCAAGGGCTATGGTAAGCAGGGAACCGAGAGCTAAAATAGTTACCCCGCTTGCACCTGTAAATATCGTAAAGAACGTTGTTACCAGCACTGCGGCTATAACAATTCCGCCTTTGAACCAGCCGAACATTGTTTTAAAAACAGAAACCAGACGGTATCCGGCGCTGCCCTTTGATAAAATGTAACCCGCGATCGTGAACAAGGGAATTGCGGCTATGCTTTTATCAGTTAATATTGTGTAAGATTCAAGAGAAATAACTTCAACATACCCCCCACCCTGTGAAAAAGCAACATATGCGATGCCGCTAATAACGATAAAGAGAGGAACACCTAATAACGCCAAAAAAACCAAAAGTAAAACAAGAGGTAAAAAGGCCATAACGGAAAAGGAAAGCCAGGAATTTGTTAGTGAATACATAAGATTCAAATTATCGAGTCCGAACATATAATAAAGGATTCCCGATATTGGACCAAGCGAAATATATAAACCAATGAGCAGTCCGGCGAAGGAAGATATTTTTTGCTCTTTTTTATACAAGGACCGAATGATCATTACTAAAAAACTAAAAGGCATTACGGCAAAAACAACTTGTAATGGAATACCCCATATTTTTTGAGAAGGCATAAAAGCAACAAAGAATTCTGAAAATGAAGAAAAAAACAAGGCTGTTAAAATCGCAGTAACCGATGCGCTGCGGATTATCAACACTGCTTTTTTAAGCACCCCCGGAATCTTGTCTGTTAATGAAGCTAAACTTATGTGCTTATCTTCGCGCCATGTTATCATTCCGGATATACAGGCAAAAATAAAAACAATATTTACCTGTGCATTATCTGCATTGACAATCGGTAATTTTAAGCCTTGAGAAATAATCTTTAAAATAAGAGGGAGAATTGCAAGAAGCAATATGAATGCTGTTGAAAAAAAGTTTTCTATTTTTGTAACACTTACCCCTGGTATTTTCACTGCTTTCCCGCCCTATAATCCTGTAAAATTGCATTTATTCTTAGAAAAAACTCATAATTTATTGCTGTTACATCTGTTGTTTTTGACATAGCAAGTGCATCACTGTTCAGGGAGTTCTCAAACACAGATAATTCAGAAGGTGAAAGATTTACAAGATTTAAACCGTCCTTAGCCATAAGATCCAAATATTCTTTATCGGTCTCCTGCTGAACACCTACAAATTTAGATTCTGTATTTTTAACAGCAGCCAAGAGTGCCGGTTTATATTCAGCGGGTATTTGTTCCCATGTTTTCTCTGAAATGACAAAGGTTGCCATAATTGGACAAATTGCTGTGTTTATGACATAAGGCAGGTGTTTATAGTATTGCGCGGCATAGGCATACATAGGTATGGTATATAAACCTTTTATACCGTTAACAGCCTTCATGCTTTGAATAATTTTTTCATTGGGCACATCTTCTGTATTATAACCTGCCAGCTGAAAAGCACGGCCCAGAGCAGGACTGGTAATTCCGCCGACACTCAATTTTGAGTTTTTAAGCTGCTCTGGAGTACGCACTTCTGTTTTTGTATAAAAATTAGCCCAGCCCACATTAAACCAGCCGAGAAGAACGAAGCCCTGTTTTTGTATGGCATTATTAATTTCGCCTGACATTTTTTCAAGCACAATATCTACCTCATCCTGGCTCCTGAATAAAAAAGGAATACAGAGAGTTAATACATTTGAATCGGGAGCAAGTTCATAGGCGCCAAGATTTGTAAAAATGGCTCCGTCAATCGGGCTGCTCTGACCAGGCCTGACACTGCGCATCTTTTGGACAACACCGTTTTCGCCGCCTAAAGCAGTCATATTATAAAATTGAACAGAAATCATTCCGTTTGTAGCCTTATTCCATTCGGAGGCTAAGACTTTCTGCTCATTTTCCCATGCCGACCGTGCAGGTGCTACAGATGCAATTTTTATTGTCATCTTTTTCTGGGCAAAAATGGAACATAGATTTACTATAACAAATAGTATACATACTAGTTTTTTTAAAGTCATTATTTCTCCTAAAATACAGAATTGTTATATTTTACCAAAAAATAAAATAATTATCACGGTTATTTTGTAAAAACCGGGCTTTTTCCTGTGAAATAGTTGCGGCAAGTCTTGTTGAAGGATTATCATCCGGATTAATCGAAAGAGCTTTTTCTAAGGCTTTATCAAATCCGTTATAATCCTGCGTACTTATACAAATTGCCTGTGCATAGGTAACATAGGGGCCGGGAGTTTTGCCCTTTGAAGCTTCCAGAGCTTTATGATGTGTCTCGAGCGCCCTGTCCATGCTTCCGCCGAAATCTGCAGGCGCTCCTGCATAGAATGACGTTAAAACATCCCATATTGCACCATCATTATAATCGGGGTTTAGAGAAGCGGCCTTTTCTAAAACTGCAACTGCCCCTCCAATAGTCGGCAGAATTGACGGATCCAACGGATCTGATGACCATGCACCAAGCCAGGCCGACCCGAGCCAATAGGCATTATCAACATCTGTAAGCTGGAGTTTTGAAACAGATTGAAATATTTTATCTTCATCGGTGCTTAATATTTCCTGTGTAAAACCGGGATACCGCTGCTCAAAAACTTCTAATGCATAGTTTCTTCCCCGTAAATAATGCATTTTAGCCCGCTTAAATTCTGAATTTTGAAGCTCATATTGATCAGGGGGCAGCATCTCTGCTTTGTGCTGAACAAAGGCATTGGCATACATAACGTAAAGAGAGGCAGTCATAGCTGTAATACCCTGATGGGAAGGATTCTGAACATGGAGTATCTCATAGAGTTTTAATGCTGTAGGAAAAAAATCGGCCATGAGTATTGGGTCAGATTCCCCTGTTAAGGGGAGCATTATGGAGTTACCTGCTTCCTTTACCTTACTAGGCTTTCCGTTTTTATCTGAACCTGATAACTGTGTTGAAACGGTGTTTACAAGATTTTTTTGTATCGAAGCACATGAAAATGCTGCAGCTGATAAAGCTATTATTAACAAAAGTCTGGGTAATTTCATAATCTAAATTATATCCAGACTCTGCTAAAAGTCAACTGAACAAAAAAGACTGTCACCTTCTTTATAGAAAATGACAGTCTTAATTGAGTGAATATCAATTCGTGATTATTAGTGAGCTAATACCTGATATCAGCCGCCGTAGGTTGCAATAAATACACCCGCAGCAATTGCAGTACCTATAACACCTGCAACGTTCGGTCCCATGGCATGCATGAGAAGGAAGTTAGAAGGATCATGTTCCATACCGACCTTGTTGGAAACACGGGCTGCCATTGGAACGGCAGAAACACCGGCCGAACCGATAAGAGGATTGATCTTTTCCTTTAGGAAGAGGTTCATGATTTTAGCCATGAGAAGTCCGCCCATTGTTGCAATTGCAAAGGCAACAAGACCAAGAACAATAATACCAACTGCATTCGGGTTAAGGATTTTATCCGGAGTCATTTGTGAACCGACACCGAGAGAAAGAAGAATTGAAACAATATTCAATAATTCGTTTTCCATCGTTTTTGCAATACGGTCAATAACACCGATCATTTTAACA
>Ga0116148_1000305_pt1 | contig 63088 bp, 51 predicted proteins | sample AD_UKC055_MetaG_FD_89786 | JGI IMG/M metagenome (GOLD analysis project Ga0116148, IMG submission 89786) | Active sludge microbial communities of municipal wastewater-treating anaerobic digesters from USA - AD_UKC055_MetaG | ecosystem: Engineered > Bioreactor > Anaerobic > Digestate | place: USA...
AAACTGATAATAAAAGAGCTTTTATACAGGAAAGGCAGCTCACTTGTTATTTTGCTTACAGTTATAATCGCCAGTACCGTGTCGGTTGCAATTTATTCCCTTAGCAAAGCCAGTGAAAATGAGACCCGGAAGATAATGCGCGAGCAGGGCCTCAACCTTTATATCTTCCCGAAAGGAACAAACCTGATAGATTTCTATTCTTCAAACAATACGCCGACCTTTCCTGAAAACTATGTAGATGTTCTTGCTGAATCAAAAACTTTCGATGCTGTACGGCATCTTACGGGTATGCTTCAGGTTAAATATCCGGGATGGAGAGATCCGAATGGATCAGTCCATCAGATTCTGCTCATTGGATACAGGGATGAAGCGATGCAGCGATTCCTTCCTAAACAGGAGATAATGGGTACCGATGTGGCCAAAGGAACAGTTCATGCAGGTTCACTTCTGTCAAGAAATATTCCTGAAGGATCACCCTTTACAATAACCGGGAATGACGGTAAACAATACACATTTGAAATAGCAAAAAGACTTACTGAAGGGAAGGGGATGATCGATCAGGGAATAGCTTTCAACCTTCATGATCTGCAGATAATCCTGGGCATGGAAGGACAGATCAACAAAATTGAAGCTCTGGGTTGTGTTTGTCATGACGGCCGTATCAATAATGCCCGTAAACAGGTACAGGCAATTTTTGCCGATCTTGAAGTGACTGAAATGTCAAGCATTGCCGATGCCCGTGAGAACCAGAGGCTAATGATGAATAAGTACGGAGCATTTATTATTCCGTTCATAATTATTACATGTCTGCTTATAACCGGGCTGCTCTTTTATCAGAATGTTACAGGCCGGCGGCATGAAATAGGTCTGATGAAGGCAATGGGTACCGGTAATGACGGTATATTGATAATGTTCCTCACAAAGGCATTTATACTCGGACTGATTGGCGGGATCATTGGTTTCTTTGCCGGCACATGGATTGCAGAATATTTCGGTAAAGAGATATTCATGTTTACAGCCGGGGATATTAAACCTTTATGGAATCTTTTCATTTATACAATAATTATTTTCCCGGTATTGTGGATGATTGCAAGCTGGGTGCCGGCGCTAAGGGCTACTCAGATTGATGCGGCAAGGACTTTGAGCGAGGAATAGTAATGTTGGAAACGGATTGCTTCGTCGTCCCGCTTTTATACGCCGTAGGTTTACCGAAGGCGTATGGCGGGACTCCTCGCAATGACGGGAACAAGGATGGATCTTTACTAATTAAGATATGTTGGGAATAAGGAAAGTAACTAAGAAATACTACAAAGGAGCGATGGAGTTCACAGCTCTGGATAATGTATCCCTGGAGATCAGAAAGGGTGATTATATAGTAATTTCAGGACCAAGCGGGGCAGGGAAGTCAACTCTTCTGTATATAGCCGGCGGAATGATACGTCCGGATTCGGGTGAGGTCTTATATAATGGCGGGAATATATACAACCTGGCTGCTAAAGAAAAAAATGAATACAGGAAAAAACATGTCGGATTTGTATTTCAGCAATTTCACCTGATGCCTTTTCTGACTGTTAAAGAAAATATTATGCTGGCCTGTTATGAAAAATCTCTGTGTGCCAAAATTGATACGCTGATGGAGCAATGCTCCTTAACGGGCCTCAGGGATAAGTATCCCTCCGAACTGAGCGTCGGCGAGAAACAACGCACTGCATTCCTCAGGGCAATTATTACTGAACCCGAGATACTCCTCGCGGATGAACCAACCGGAAATCTCGATCCTGCAAACAGTGAGATTTTAATGTCACTTATGAATGATTTTAACAAAAAAGGGGGTACTATTTTACTGGTTTCTCATAGTCCGGAAGCTTCGAAATACGCTCAAAAGAAGATTAGTCTGATTAATGGTAAAATTGTTATTAACCACTGAGTTACACTGAGTATGGCACGGAGTTAAAATAATGAACTTCCGTGTAAACTCCGTGATGACTCCATGTTCCTCCGTGGTAAAAATCTAAAAGGTTATGAAAAGACATATTTTCGGATCTTCAGCGATCACATTGTTCTTAATACTTCCCGGGATTATAATGTTCTGCTATCCTGTGAGTGCACAGCTATCGCCCGAGCCAAAACCCGGAGTTATGGCAGGACAGGCTGTACACAGTATGGTATCGAAAGAACCCGGATTGTTGTTTTATCTGTCCGGCGATCAGGAGTTTAGCGCAAACTTTGCTGCAGGGGGACAAACGGATCCAAATTTTCTGAAGGATGTCACTATCATTCCTGACGGGGCGGTCGGAAAAGGATTCAGGGCTGAGGATACTCAACTCATGTCATACTGGGCTCCCGGAAATATTTTCGCCCAGCGGGGAACGCTCTCTTTTTTCTGGCGTTCACATTATCCCGCCGGAACGACTCCTTTCCCTGTCTTTCGTGTCGGATATGCCGATCACTCAAGCTGGGATATGATATGGCTGAGAATTGACTATAATGGCTCCGGTTTCGATGCCTTTGTTACAGATATCGGCCTTGCAAGGACACGCGTGTCGTGGTACACGGAAAATTTTCCTCCTGCAGATAAATGGATCCATATAGCCCTTTCATGGGATGAGACTGAAGGCATACGATTCTATGTCGACGGGAAAATGGTCGCCCGACAAACGGTTAACGGATCTGTTTATGATGCCGGTCTTGACCAGTTTGGTCCCCATTCCCGTATTATAAGCCCCTACCAGGTACAGAGCGCCTACTGCTTTTCCCGCGGAGGCGACGTGGATGAGATAAGGATCTATGACAGAATGCTTCCTGATGAGAGTATCCTTTTACTTGCTGCCGGAAAAAGCCTGAGAAAATTAGCGCCTTTCAGACGTGATCTTTCAGTAGAAAAATGGCGTGGTGAATGGTGGCTGAGAAACGGATGGAACATTCCGAATCCGCCGCCACCCTTGCTTCCTTCATCAGAAACAGCTGTAAGGAAGGTCGATATACACGATGCACTTGACATAAAACGTTGGTACTGGAAAGCGAATGACGGTATAAGGGAAACAACATGGCCGGCTGTATATAATATGTCACGACTGCCGGGCAGATATGATTATTTTGTTCTGCCCGACTGGGATTGTTATTCCGGCTCCGGCCAGACAGTAAGGTTCACTCTTCCGGACGAGCAGTGGAATCGTATCGAGATGTGGGGCAAAGCCTGGGGCCAGCTTACCCTGGAAGATGATAAGGAGCCCGATTTTACTTTCGGTGTCAGAAGACAGGATCAGATAAAATCATTTCATCATCTCTCTGAACCGCAAAAGGGCGGTGTTGTCCGTTTCGATAATGCCCTTATCGAAGAACCAATCGGGTCATTTGAAGTTTATAATATTTCTAGTGGAAGCGCACCGGAGAGATCTGTAAGTGAAACATTCATCGCAGAACCTTTTATGGTGACCCCTGAAAATAAATCCCTGAATGAGGTTATCTCTTTCATCAAAGGACGGTATCCGGCAGATGAAAGGGCTATGATGACCGGCGTGCGGGAAGGAAGTGCCGGTAAATCCGCAAAAGGAAATCCGGATAATGACATGCTGCCTTTTATACATATATTGATACCATATACAGCAAATAAGGACAGAGGACTTGACGGGATTGAAATAAGATTGCCTTCGCTGAATGTCAGCCCGACACACAGTGGTGTATATCCTGTTAATATAAGGATAAAGGATCCTTTATGGCCAATGCGCGATCTGGCTGATTTCAGTTTCTCTGTCAGACCAGGTGAGGCTCCCGTATTATGGATAGATACACGCGACAGGATACTGCCTCCGGATAAGGCTCTGTACCTGACCATTGCCGGAGCCGGGGATGATCTTACGGCTGAAATGCTTTCAGGAACAAAGGTCAGGCTGGTATTTAAAACTGCAGAGAACTCGTTAAATGAACATGTTACGGATCGTTTCACCCAGGTACGTGATCTGTATGCACATATTGTTGAAGAGAGACCTGTTACCCCCAGATTAAATCTTTATAACCGTTTTATAGCGGATTGTAACGACCTGTTGTCGGTAAAACCCGATCACTGGCTTGCACAGACATACAGGTATGCACTCACCGGGGAAAACAAACCGGAATATAAAATTCCTGAAGTCCCTGAGGGTATTCCTGAGTGGGCATTCCTTCAGATAGAATATCTCAAAAAGCTTGAAAAGATAGCATCATATTATATTGATAACAGGCAGATAGCCAACGGGGAATTCGGGGGCGGCCTTTCTGATGACGGTGATCTGACAAATATGTGGCCGGGTATGGCTTTTCTGGGTATTGATCCTGATAAATTACTTAAATCGCTCCTGCTGCAAATGTCAGCCTACTATGATCAGGACCGTCCTTCAAATGAATCCGGACTGAAACAGCGTAGTCTGCCTTTGTTTACAAACGGACTGGCTACCATTTTTACTGATGAACTGCATTCGCTTGAAGAAGGAATCCAGGTAGTCGCTCAATGTATGCTTCTTGATTACGGAAATCCTCTGCATATTGAACGCGGAATGGAAACAGCCTCCAGGATGCTGAACGATATTACACAGGTTAATGAAAAAGGTCATCGTCACTTCAGATCAAGATTTTACAGCGGAACACGAATTGCCGGAGAAGATCCATGGCAGTGGTCCGTTAATCATTCCTATCACGTCCTCCAGCCTGCATATCTGCTTGCCCGCTATAACGGCAACCCGCAGCTTATAAAAATGATCACTGAACTTGCTGATGCTTTGCTTGAACATTCTAAAGACGGGAAATTACTTACCGAAATTAATTTTTCAACCGATGAGTCGAGGGACGATACGGGAAACAGGGGCAAGCCATGGTCGTTATTCCTGACAGCATGGAAGCTCACAGGTGATAAGAAATACATGGAACCTCTTCCACAGAACTTCTTTTACAAACGGGAATTTAACAGGAAAAAAATTGCAGATAATTACAGGAATGAAATATCAAACCTCGGGATCCGCGAATATATAAATACTGAAGGAAGCGTATGGATCGACAGGATATCATCATTCAACCCGGTAATTCAGGAAGACCGTCTGGGAGGGGTTGCGTTAACAAGAACAAATATCCTTTATCCCATGAATCGTGTAAGCTGGAAATTTAAGGCGCCGGCTTCATGGGAAAGTACAGCTGTATTTGTTCAGGAGTCCGGACCGGAAAAGTTAAAGATAATAGCATATAATCTGGAAAATGATCCTGTGAAGGCTGAAATGACCCTCTGGGATGTTATTCCGGGAAAGTGGAGCATGACTGTGGGCATTGATACGGATGATGATCAGAAACCCGATTATGACCTCAGTGAATCATCTGTTGTTGCAGGCAGGGGAGAGTCTATGGAACTTAATTTTGTGCCCCGAAGAAACACTATAATAATACTTGAGCTTAAAGAACCATCGGATCAGGGATACTGGGAACTTCCGGATATTGCCATCGGCAAAGAGGATATAACGGTTTCAGAAAATGAAATTACAGTTCGTGTACATAACATCGGAGCAATAATTTCTCCGGAAACTGAAATAGCTGTTACGGATGCGAAAGGAAAACGGATTGGTTCCGCATCAGTACCTGCCATTGATGCACCGGCCGATCTAAAACCAAAGCATACAGATATCAGGATCGCCATTCCTTCGGGGAACGGTCATTCTGCCGCAAAATTTGAACTTGATCCTGACCATAAGATAAATCAGATCACCCGTAAAAACGACTCAATAAGCTATTAAATCCTTACAGTGCCCCCCATAGCCGTTAACTTAAGAAATATTGTAATAAATATAACTATTGTAATCATTTGCAATATTGGTAAGTAAGTTTCCCATCCTTTTTAAGGAGGGGTGGCCGGGATTGCTGATTTTGAAACGTTTACAAGAATACTTTCCCGGCCGGGGTGGTTAAAACGGACTTAGTAAACGTAAAACTTTTTTTCTCAGAATAATATAAACCACCCCGGCCAGAATATATATCTCTACACACTAGGTGATTTTGTGGTCTGGCCACCCCTCCTTAAAAAAAAGGAGGGGAAACTTTTCTCCCCAAAACTCCGGTTGACAGCCATGCCGCACCCCCTGACCCCCTAACCCCCTGACCCCCTAACCACCTGACCCCCTAACGCCTTAACGCCGTAACGCCATAACACCCTAACGCCCTAACACCCCTGCGCCGTTGGACCATATTACCGTTGTACCGTTGTACCGTTGCACCCCTGCGCCGATACGTATTTATACCCCATTCAAAATAGGTCTTAATCCTCTTACCTGGTCTTCAGTATATCAATACTTTTGTTCTGATTAATCAGAAGGAAATAAATCCAGGGAATGCAGAATTACCATGAAATGCTCATGCAGGATATAAGGTTCGAAGAAGGACTTAATGCCTGTATGAATTGCGGTGTTTGTACAGCCATCTGTCCCGCAGCGGAATTTTATGATTACGATCCGAGAAAAATTGTAGATCTGGTTCAGTCGGGTGATAATGCAGAAATTGAAAAGCTTCTGAAGTCGGAGACCATATGGTATTGCGGAGAGTGCATGTCGTGTAAAACCCGCTGCCCGAGAGGTAATACCCCGGCTCTGGTTGTAATGGCGCTAAGAACTCTTTCCCAGAAGCTCGGATTCTTTACAGAATCTGAAAAAGGCAGACAACAATTCGCAATAAAACGTACCGTCGGTGAAAATATCTTCAAATACGGCTATTGTGTTGCAAGCTATGCTGTCAGCCCGGAAATGCACGCTGAACAGGGCCCGATCTGGAAATATATCCTCGATAACAGCACAGATGTTTTTGAACGAATGGGCGGACATATAGATGAGCTCGGTGCAGGGCCATTAAGAAAGATCCCGGAGGATGCCAAAACAGAACTGAAGAAGATATTTGAAGTCACCGGAGGAATGGATTTTTATAATGACATTGAACGACATTCAAAGAAAAAAGCTGCGGAAATGGGACTTCAGTTCAGTGACAAAGGAATAGACAACGAATATTTCATTGAAGTATTCACTGCAAATAAAAAAGATCATCATAATAAATAATTCACTTATGCAACAGGATGGCAAGAAAAGGATATGGTCAGATTATCAGAAGGAAATAGCAGATGATCATTTTTTCTATGTGAGATCATGTATCAGACAAAGCTTCTTCCCCGGATCCGAACAGTTTTTCCTTCACTTCATGAGGGATATTCTCGGGAAAGACGTTTATGAAAATCCTTCTCATACAACATGCACCGGAATAGGTTACCACGGTGATGTTGTTCCTCTGGCAACAATAATGACTGTTGTAGCAAGGCATTTTGCCCTGATGAAAGAGTCGGGGTACAAAAATATTGCCATCTCATGTGTAACATCATTTGGTATTTATACCGAAATAATAGAAACCTGGAAACATTTTCCCGAAGAGCTTGAAAAGACACGCGAATACCTTTATAAAGCTACAGGCCGTGAGTTTGATGTTCCTGAGAATATGGCACACACAAGTGATATTATCTATAAATTCAGGAATGAAATAGCAGAAAAGGCTAAATATAAGCTTATAAACAAGGAAACCGGAGAACCACTGAATGTTGTTGAACATATCGGCTGTCATTATTCCAAGATGTTCCCGAAATACGGCGTGGGAGGTGCAGAATTCCCGAACGTGCTTGGAGGTATGATTGACAGCTGGGGAGGTAAGGTTATCGATTATCCCGAGAGAAGGCATTGCTGCGGATTCGGCTTTAGACAGTATCTTGTCCAGGCTAACAGAGGGTATTCACTTTCAAATACAGTAAAGAAATTCGAATCGATGAAACCGTTCAAACCCGACTTTGTCCTTACAAATTGTCCGGGCTGTAACATGTTCATGGATAAATGGCAATATACAATGAAGGAAATGGAAGGTACCGTATATGGAGAAAACGGTGAGTCGATTCCCATTCTTACATATGAGGAGCTTGCCGGGCTTGTTCTGGGAATCAATCCATGGGACCTGGGTCTGCAATTTCATATGGTACAGTCTGAACCTCTTCTGAAAAAGATCGGTATCGAATATGATCCTGATAATAAATTCAAAACTAAGGACGGAAGGCAGATGCCTGTTCCACAGAATCTGATCAATGCCTGAGAAAAAACATATTGCAGTAATTGGAGCAGGTGCTGCCGGAATGGAAGCAGCAGGCCAGCTTGCCAGATCCGGTTATTTGGTTACTCTGCTTGAAAAAGATGGCCAGACAGGAGGACACGTCAAGGACTGGTATCATCTGTTCCCTGACAGACGCGACAGCAAGGAGGTTATTGAGTATCTTAAGAAACAGGCCGGACATAAAAATGTAACTCTGCGTACAGGAATTACCGTTCAGCGCCTTGAGAAAAATAACGGTTCATTTGCGATAAAAACATCCGGTGACGGTGAAATAAAGTCTGATGCAATAATAGTCGCAACAGGTTTTGACCTTTTCCGGAGCGAGAGGAAGGAAGAATATGGCTACGGTATTTATGATAATATAATTACTTCAGCCGATCTTGAAACATTGTTCAGGAAGAATGAAATAAGAAGGCATAACGGAGAAATACCCCGGAAAGTCGGATTTATCCATTGCGTGGGATCAAGAGATGAAAAGGTCGGTAATGTATATTGTTCAAAGCTGTGTTGTATAACAGCAGTCAAGCAGGCAATGGAGGTAAAGAAACATATTCCTGATGCCAGAGTTTTCTGCTTTTACATGGATATGAGAATGGGTGGAGCCATGTATGAAGAACTGTACAAGGAGTCCCAGGAAAAATACGGGATAAATTATATCAGGGGGAAGTTATCGGAAGTATCGGAGAATATTGAAAATAAACTTGTTGTGAAAGTTGAAGACACTCTGGCCGGCAGACCCCTGAAAATGGAACTTGATATGCTGGTGCTGATGGCCGGGATGGAAATGTCTAAAAGCGGTCTTGATCTGGCAAGATCATCAGGACTTCAGACAGGCGAGAACCGGTTTTTCGCACCGGCCGATCATCATTTCGGTAGTAATAAAAGCAAAACAGACGGTGTATTTTATGCAGGCGCCTGCACGGCACCCATGAATATCACCGATACTATTTCTCATGCGCGGGCTGCAGCTGCAGATGTAATAGATTATTTCAGAAACCAGGAAAGCTGATGGAGAAATTCGGATTTTCTATATTGAAAGCCAGACATATCAATTATGATTCGAATGATAAGAGTATTGCTGAATACATCTCCGAGAGGGAACCAAGTTTCAGGATATGTATTGAATGCGGATGCTGCACTGCTACCTGTACGACAGGCAATTTTACCCGGTTCAGTCTGAGGGAACTTCAGATATTGCTTAAACGCGGTGAAAATGAGAGTGTACGCGAGGTCATCAATAAATGCATGCTATGTGGTAAATGTACTCTTGCCTGCCCCCGCGGTGTCAATACAAGAAACGTGATTTTACTTGCAAGGGAAGCTTTTCAAAAAAGATTGAAAAATGCAGTTTGATCCTTTTATAATACCTTTTAATATTGGCCTCTATTTCATCCTGATTTATGCGGTGGCCAGAAGTATAATCTGGTTCAGGGCACTTTCCCGTCCCGACAAGCTCAGACTTCAGAGAGGATTCTTCGGACGGGCATTCGGCCAGAGCATTAAGGAAATATTCCTCGAAAGCCTTATCCACAGGAAAATACTTAAAACCAATTTCCGGCTGGGATACATGCATATGAGCCTGGCTTTCGGATGGTTCCTTCTTATTTTGTTCGGGACAATAGAAGCTGACGTCTTCGGAGAATCACATCTCAATTCTCCGTATAAGGCTATATTTTTCAAGTTCTTTAATCCGGTTCACGGAAGAATGGGAATAGAAGCTGCTTATGGTTTCCTGATGGATTTTATCCTGGCATTCATTCTTTCCGGTCTTATCCTGGCAGTCATTAAAAGATTCTGGTCACCGGTAGTAGGAATGAAAAGAACAACAAAGCTGAAACCCCTCGACAAGGTCGCTCTTACATCCTTGTGGCTCATCTTCCCAAGCCGGCTCCTTGCAGAAAGTTTCACAAGCGGGGCATACGGAACGGGCAGCTTTCTTACGGGAACTCTCGGTTCTGCCCTGGCATCCTTTCTCCCTGCAATAGAAATGGCTTACCCTTTCTGGTGGCTCTATTCACTTTCACTTGGAACATTCTTCGTCCTTCTCCCTCTCACCCGTTATATGCATATTCCGACTGAGCTCTTCCTTATTTTTGCCAGGAATTCAGGTATCAGAACAGGCGACCAGCCGGGTGCTTTCCAGGAAATGCAGATCTATTCATGCTCCTCATGCGGTATCTGTATCGATGCCTGCCAGCTTAACTTTTCTGCCGGTATAATAAACATTCAGTCAGCTTACCTGCTGAAAGGATTAAGAAATGAAACTGATGTGAGCAATATTGCTGATAACTGCCTGATGTGCGGACGATGTGATCAGAAATGTCCTGTGGGAATAGAACTCACTCCGATCAGGATGAACGCAAGAAGGATAACGGAAACTCCTGTAAGCAATCCGGGTCTCCTGAAAAGATATTTTCCCGACCACTCCTTCAATATAAGATCCAAACCGGCAACAAGTCCTTCATATAACTGGCTTCCCGAAACAGACCCTGCAAAAGCCGATGTAATATACTTTGCAGGATGTATGACACATCTTACTCCGGCAATTAAGATTGCAATGAAAAAGATTCTTGAAGCATCGGGCGTAAATTATAATTTTATCGATGAAGACGGAGGAGTATGTTGTGGCCGCCCTCTCATGCTTGCCGGCCAGGACAGGGAAGCAAGGGAGCTGATTAATTATAATTCACGGGCTATTTGGAAATCAGGAGCAAAGATACTGGTTACTTCATGCCCGATCTGCTATAAAGTATTCAGGGAAAGCTATTATCTCGATGTTGAAATTCTGCATCATACACAGTTCATCAGACGTCTTATCCTTGAAGGTTCAATAAAGCTGAATTTCCTTCGTAAAACAATTGCATATCATACTCCCTGCGAACTCGGGAGACGATCCGGTGTTTATGATGATCCGAAAAGGGTACTGATGCATGTCGCCCGTCTTCTGAAAACCGGATTTGACGATGAAAATTCACTATGCTGCGGAGGAAGCCTCGGAAATACAAGGATAAGTTATCAGCAGAAGAATAAGATTGCATCTGACGCAGCTGCTGAACTTACAAAAGATAATCCGGATATTCTTGCCACTGCCTGTCCTCTGTGTAAAAAAACTTTTGCAGGAGCTACTGAAACCAAAGTGGCCGATATAGCTGAAATTGTTGCCGAAGCCCTTGTTATTCAGGATCCGGTAAAAAATACATCTGAAAAGAAATTATCCAGACTCAAGGCAACTGCAATCATTTGATGATTTTTTCACCATATCTTCATCTGTTATACTTTACATTTATATCTTTGCGTGTCAAAATGAGCCCCTTATTTTTTAAATAATTTATTTAATAATTTAAAATTTTATTCGTGTACAATGGAATGGTTTTTGTAACGTTCTATATGCAGTAAACCAAAAAAATCTTTAAAAAAGGCATGAAAAGATTATTCTATTTTTTTATTGTGACAATAACAGGACTTGGCATTTTATCTTCATGCGGGAATAATGATACAAAGACTGCAGATGAAAATGCAACGGTGAAAAAAATCATTCAGCAGCCCGACGGTACCATTTCTTTACAGCTGGATAATGCTGATTGTTACAGTGACACACAGGATCCTTCAGAAAATACTGCAGAATGGAACGTTATTGTTTCAAAATCCGGAAGGTACAATGTATGGCTGTCAAGTGCCACACGTGATACAACTGATCTTAATTACAAGAATAAAGTACTTGTCAGTGTTCATGAGACCAGGATTGAAGGCCGTCCTGCCCCGGATAAGATAATAAGGAATTCAAGCGAGGTATCATATCCATACTACAGAGCAGATTCATTTATCGGATCAATGTATATTAAAGATACCGGAGAATTTCAGATACAGGTCATTAGCGAACAGATCCTGCCAAAGGATGCATCTATGGGAGATGGTTCAAAAGAGGATTTATCAAAGCTCCTCTCTGTTTCATTCACTCCTGTCAAAAGATAAAAGGTAAATTTCCTGGCGATGGGCTGCGAATGGCAGCCCTTTTTTTTTCTACATGTTCTCTTCTATCCACCTGCGGGCATTTACAAATGCCTTTAACCAGGGAGTGACTTCATCTTTTTTCCTGTCTGCCGGATACCAGCCACATTGCCATGGTAAGAAAGCCCTTTCAGGATGTGGCATCATTATAAGATGCCTGCCGTCATCAGAACAAAGCGCAGCCGCATCATAATCAGAACCGTTCGGATTGGCCGGATAAGTATGATGGGAATATTTAACAGGAATGTTATATTTTTCCTCATTGTACGGCAACCTGAACTGCCCTTCCCCATGTGCAACCCAGACGCCGAGCTCCATACCGGACAGACTGCCGAGCATAACAGACTTGTTTTCCTGTATCCTTACATTGAGAAATATTGATTCAAACTTCCCCGATTTATTATGCAGGAGTTTTGGCATCTCTTCATGATCCGGACATATCAGTCCCAGTTCAGCCATAAGCTGACAGCCATTACAAACTCCCAGTGAAAGAGTGTCTCTTCTTCTGTAAAAATTCTCAAGTGCTTTTCCGGCAGATCCGTTATATCTGAAAGCTCCTGCCCATCCTTTGGCTGAACCGAGGACATCGGAATTTGAAAATCCTCCCACAAAAACTATCATGCTGATGTCCTCAAGCGTCTCCCTGCCCGACATCAGATCTGTCATATGGACATCTTTCACATCGAACCCGGCAAGGTAAAGCACATAAGCCATCTCACGGTCTCCGTTAACTCCCTTTTCCCTGATTATTGCAGCCTTTATACCACTCTTTTTCCTCCGTGATGGTGAAACACCGAGAGACCTGAAAGTCCAGTCATGTTTAAGGTTAAGGTCGAGGTTGAGGTTGAGGGAATGATTCTTATAGTTCAGGAATCGTTCGAGGGCAAGATCGGGTGCGGTCTGCCGCCTGTCGAGAAAATATGATGTTTTGAACCAGATATCGCGAAGGACATCAATATCATATGTTTCCGAAAAAGCGCCATGGGTGACAGTCAGGGTTCTTTCATTAACTGGATGACCTATTGCATAGTATGATATTCCATTTTCAAGAAGGCGTTCCGAGACATCATTCACATCCTTTACCTGTATTATAATTCCCGGATTCTGGCTGAAAAGTATCTTAACTGTATCAGCTTCATCAATTGCGGAAATATCAACAGATAATCCTCCGTTTGTGTTTGAGAAACACATTTCAAGAAGGGTTGTCACCATGCCTCCGGCAGAAATATCATGACCCGCCATTACCTTGTCTTCACGGATCAGTTCCTGTATACATTCAAATACTTCGGCGAAGTATCCCGGGTCCTTTACAGTAGGGATTTCATCACCGACACTGTTCAATACCTGGGCAAAGCTGCTGCCTCCCGGCCTGAAGGAATCCCTGCTCATATCAATGTACAGGAGGCTTGAATACGGATCATTTACAACTACCGGTTCGACAATTCTTCTTATGTCATTTACTTCCCCTGAAGCGGAAATTATGACAGTACCCGGTGAATAGACAACCACATCACTGTATTTCTGGGTCATCGAAAGGCTGTCTTTACCAGTTGGTATATTTATACCCAGAGCAATTGCAAAATCGCTGGCAGCTTTTACTGCTGAATATAGCCTTGCATCCTCGCCCTTGTTTTTACATGGCCACATCCAGTTTGCAGAAAGGGAAACACTTTTCAGGCTGTCGGTGAGAGGGGCCCAGATAATGTTTGTTAACGCTTCGGCAATTGCCAGGACCGACCCCGCTGCCGGATCAGCCAGAGCTGCAACCGGAGCATGGCCTATGGATGTTGCCATTCCGTATCTGCCCTTATAATCAAGTGAAATAACCCCCGGATTATTAAGAGGAAGCTGAAGCGGTCCAGCGCATTGTTGTTTCGCTATCCTGCCGGTTACCGACCTGTCAACCTTATTTGTAAGCCAGTCTTTGCAGGCAACCTCTTCAATGCTCAGAACCCTTTCAATGTACTCATTAATAAGATCCTGCTTGTATTCTACTTTCCTGAATGATGAAGGAATTGTTACATCATTCATTACTGTTTTAGGAGGATCGCCGAAAAGTGATTCAAGCTTTATGTCAACGGGTTTTTCTCCGGTAACAGGGTTTATAAGTGTAAACTGATGGTCGCCGGTTATTTCCCCAATCACGTAAAATGGCGCTCTTTCCCTCTCAGCGATCTTTCTGAGGATTTCAGCCGATGGTTTTTTCATTACGAGCCCCATCCGTTCCTGCGACTCATTACCTATTATTTCTTTTGCCGACAATGTCGCATCACCTACAGGTAATTTGCTGATATCTATTCTTCCTCCTGTCGCTTCAACAAGCTCCGACAGGCAGTTAAGATGTCCTCCGGCGCCATGATCATGTATCGAGATTACAGGATTCTTATCCATTTCTCCCAGGGCCCGTATCGCATTATAAACCCTCTTCTGCATCTCGGGATTGGCCCGCTGAACCGCATTCAGTTCAATGGAGCTATCGTACCTGCCAGTTTCCACTGATGATACAGCCCCTCCGCCCATTCCTATCCGGTAATTGTCTCCGCCAAGCAGTATTATCAGATCCCCTTTTTGCGGACTGTTTTTTTCGCTGTCAGCCAGCTTCCCTGTTCCTATCCCTCCGGCAAGCATTATGACCTTATCATAACCATACAGTTTATTGTTCTCTTCATGTTCGAAGGTGAATAATGATCCGCAGATTAGAGGTTGTCCGAATTTATTGCCGAAGTCGCTGGCCCCGTTCGATGCCTTTATAAGGATATCTTCAGGTGTCTGATGAAGCCATGGCCGTTCTTTTATGGCTTTTTCCCATAGCCGGCCACCTTCAGGACGAGGATATGAGGTCATATATACAGCAGTCCCGGCAACAGGAAATGCACCTTTCCCCCCGGCTATACGATCCCGTATCTCCCCGCCTGTTCCCGTGGAAGCTCCGTTGAAGGGTTCCACGGTGGTAGGGAAATTATGTGTTTCGGCTTTCAGTGACAGAACAGCCTTAAAGTCTTTTATCCTGAAAAAGTCCGGTTTATCCTGCGTGGCAGGTGCAAACTGTTCAATAACCGGTCCTTCAATGAATGCACAGTTGTCCTTATATGCCGAGACAACCTTGTTGGGATTGGTCTTTGTTGTAAGCTTTATTAACTGGAACAGTGAGCTATCCATTTCCTTACCGTCAATTATGAATGTCCCGTTGAATATCTTGTGACGGCAATGTTCCGAGTTGACCTGCGAAAATCCGAATACTTCACTGTCTGTAAGTTTCCTTCCAAGGCTTATACTAAGTCTTTCAAGGTAATCTATCTCTTCTTCACTCAGAGCAAGTCCTTCAGACTTATTGTATTCACGGATATTTTCAACAGCCAGCACCGGGTCAGGCTTTCTCTCAATGGTGAACAGATCCTGTCCGAGACTGTCGTAGATAGCCTGAAGCATAGGATCCCAGACCGGTTTACCTGATACGGGTACGAACTCTTCAATCCGTGAAATTCCCTCAATCCCCATATTCTGGGTTATCTCAACTGCATTTGTGCTCCAGGGAGTTATCATCTCTTTACGGGGTCCTCTGAAATTGCCTGTCAGCCTGCTCTTACCAAGCAGCCTGGCATCTCCGAACAGCCACTCAAGTTTTGAGATCTGATCTTTGTCGGGTTCAACCGATGTTCCCGCCGCAATAATCGTCTTGCTGTGATTTTCAAAAAATAAGATCATTCTTTCAGGAGGATTAATAGAAAAAAACGTTTAAGGATTTATAAAAAAATATGTATTAAAAAACGTATTAAAATATGTATTAAAATATGTATTATAATACGTAGATATGCAAATCATCTGATCAGAAAGGTATGGATCACCTGCCATTTTCGGTTTCTTCTTCATCTTCTTCATCAGAGCCGACGGCTCCGGCATATTTTGCAGGATAGGGGGCATTACCTCTGGCTGAATACCAGAGGATCCTGTTAAGGAGGTCATCATGGCCTGAATCTACTCTGTCAAAAACAGGGAGCATGCTTTTTCTGGCAAAGTGCAGTTCGCGGCCGGAAAGTGAGGACAACGGCTTGTTCATTTCATCCAATGGAATGTTATTGGGGACTGAAATGTAAGGGGTAAGATCTGCCCTGCTTGTAAAACAATCATTCATAGGATTGGCAATTGCATCCTGGATGTTCATTGGTGGAATTCCAAGTATCTGTTCGATAGTTCTGACCATCGAAGGCTGTGTGTAAAAAGTACTGATCGTTTTCTTCAGCCTTGAATAGGGGCTTATTACAAGTGCGGCAGTGCGATAAGCGGAAACGTGGTCCCAGCCGCCCTGTGAATCATCCTCAACAACCAGGATGACAGTATTATTCCAGAATCTGCTTTTTGATACAGCTTCGACAATTCTTCCAAGCGCCAGATCATTATCGGCAACAAAGGCACGTGGAGTGGGGTAGCCTGGTCTCGTTCCGGCCGTGTGATCATTAGGAAGAGCCATTATCATAAGTTCAGGCAGCTGATCACCTTCCATCGCTTCAAATTTTCTGAGCTCCTTTATGAATTCGTCGGCTCTCATCTGATCGGAGAAAACATGGGGTCCGTAAGAAGGATAGGAAGGGCAAAGGATGTCTTTTACCGGCTCCAGAGTCGTACGGTTTTCAAATTCGACTTTTTCACCATTTGTATATTTCCTGTAAACATCTGTCCATGTCACATTATCCTGGCTAAAATATGGCGATGCCGCTTCGCCATATATCCTTACTGATTTTCCGTGCTTAAGTCCGTTATCCCAGATAAATCCGGTAGGGGCATATACAAGAGCATCTTCCTGAACATGCGGATAGCTTCTGAACCATGCATACATGTTCTTCTCGATATAATCAGTAACTATTGATGCATCAGTCCATTGATGACCTTCTGCAGAACATTTTCCCGATACATGGAAATTGTCGAGAAGAAGGAATTCCCTGCAAAGCTTATGAGTGTTCGGGGTTACCTCTTCTCCGTATGTACATAGCGACGGATCTCCTTTGCCTTCTTTCATATCACCAAGGAGCTGATCATACGTCCTGTTTTCTTTAATAATATAAAGTACATGCCTGAACAGCGAGGGCTCACCTATCCTGTCAGGTACAGGTTTCGGTGGCTGACCTTGTCTGGGAGCTTCCCTTGCCAGGACTGCTCTTGAAAGGTCGTTAACAGCAATAACTGTATCTGTATATGCTTTGAGATCGTGTTTCCCGGGAACAGGAAATGCCGATACCGAAGCCATCATGTGGTGGGAATTATAAATAATATTATCCCCGTCGGGATTTTTGAGGCCTATGTGTATGCCGTTTCCCTCAATATTTCCTACATATATCATCCCGGATGGAGTGATACAAATAGCTGACGGATAAGCTCCTGTAGGAATGAATCCGGTGACGGTGCTCGTTTTTAACCTGCTTTTCCTGGCGGCTTTCTTACCAGGAGAAACTACTGCAAGGGCATTGTCCATTCCATTTGCAACATAGAGTGTATGCTGATCATGAGACAGGCATAATCCGTTTGGAGAATCTCCGAACCAGGGATTGATCTCAGGCTGAAGTCTGACACTAATAGTTTCCGTAACCTTGTCTGTTACGGTACTTATTACTGAAACATTATCGCTGTTTGAATTGGTTACATAAATATATCTTCCTTTCGCGTCACTGATTATTTCATTCGGGTGTAATCCTGTTATGATATCTTTTATTACAAGGCCTGTGGCAGGATCGATCACTGCTACACTTCCTTCTCTGGTAGCCCCGCCTGCATTATTGTCCACCCTGGCCGCACCCCAGGGAACCCCGGCAATATCCTTATCATTTTCCTCAGGATACCTTCCCGCCCAGTTTGTCACATATATTTTTCCGGCTGCTTTCACAATACCGTAGGGAGCGACTCCGGGATAAGCTGTCCAGATCGTATCGCCTGTTACAAGATCCTGCTTAATGACTTTATTATTTCCGTTGAGTACTACATATATGAATTTTTTGCCCGATTCTTTTGTTATAAGAACTTCATTTGCAAGAGCGTAATCTGCTCCCTGATCCGGCATATAAGTGAAGATCCTTTCAAATCCGGCGATCACCCCGTTCCAGAAGGCCGATACGACAAATGACCTGTTATCGCTTCCCACAGAACTCCAGTAGACTTTGCTGACGCCTTCATCGGTATCCCAGATAATTCCTGAGTAGGTATTACGGCCACCCCTCAGATCGGGATTGAGGTCATTATACAAAGTGTATTTTATCTTGTTATCCGCAGTACTTATGAAAACGATGCTGAATCTTTCCTCAACAGCCAGCCATTTGCCGTCTGGCGAAAGTGACAGATCCATAGTGTGATTTTCCCGTGCTTCGTTGCCAAAGACAATCTGAAGACCGGCAGGATTGACAAGCCTGTTATAAGGAAGCTGAAATTGTCTCGAATTTGTGGTTGTTCCTGGAACAACTGCGACCTGTGAATGTATCTCAGTGAAGATCAGCAACAGGAATAATACATATTTATATTTCATTGCGTTCAGTTTATGCATTTAAACAGGATGATGCTTTCAATTTCCAACAGGATTATAAGCTTTAAAGATAAAAAAAAGAGACTGAATTTCCGGTCCAGTCTCATATTCCTTTCAGAACGGCAGATCGCTCAGGTCGTCAATATCCGGTGGAAGGTCCTCAAGTTTAGGCTGCGGAGGAGCGCCCTGGGGTTTTTCCGCAGTTGACACCCGCTCTATCTTCCAGGCATCGAGGTTTGTAAAATAGTTTACTTTACCATCCCGTTCCCACCTGTTGCCTTTAATATTGAAGGTGACCTTAACTTCATCATTCAGGAACGACTCATTTATAAGGTCACATTTATCCTGCACAAGCTGGAATTTTATATAATCGATGAACAGGGCGGCTCCGCCCGACTCTTTCCTCTCGATAATAAATTCGCGTTTACGGAATTTATCGCTTACCTGATTAACAGGTAAAATCTCAATGACTTTACCGCTTATTTCAAATGCCATCCTGGTAAGTATTTTTAATGAATGATCTCTTAATTAAGAATATCAAGAAGTTCAACTTCAAATATAAGGGTTGAGAATGGTTTGATCATCTCACCTGCGCCATTAGCGCCATAAGCTATATTCTCAGGAAGATAGAGCTTGAATTTTGATCCGACAGGCATCAGCTGTAATGCTTCAGTCCAGCCCGGAATTACACCCGACACCATGAACTGGGCAGGTTCGCCTCTTTTAACCGATGAATCAAATTCTGTCCCGTCGATCAGAGTTCCCGTATAGTGAACTTTTACCTCATTTTCAGCTGTCGGTTTGGGACCGCTTCCCATCTTAATGACTTCGTATTGTAATCCACTGGGGGTAACAATAACTCCTGTCTTTTCTTTGTTTTTAGCAAGGAATGCTGCATTCTCAGCAATATAGACTTTGTATGTCTCCTTGTTAAGTTCTGCCTGTTTTGCCATCATTTCAGTTTCACGTTGGTTTAAAAACATCATTATAAATCCTCTTGCAACCTCGTCCGACATTTCCGGTTTGCCTTTTTCTCCATCAGACATTGCTTTTGCAACGACCATCGGATTAAGCTTCAGACTATCTGTTAAAAGTGCATTGTAGTTTACTATGCCAAAAGCGTATGAAAGAGAATCTTCTTTTGTTTTAAGCTTTGAACCCTGAATTGCATTTTTGCCGCATGATCCCATCATTATGGCAGTCAATAAAATTGGAACAACTATTCCCCTGATTTTCATTTTAGATAATTTTTTAATTTAAGTTTGCGCAAAGATAATACTTTGAGCCTTGTAAAAAAGGATTGCTTACTTTTTTTCAGATTTTTATTGCCCGGATAATATGTCTCTTTCCGGGAGGACCTTCAGTCACATTTACTTTGAAACCGCATGCATTAAGGTTACGCTTCACTTCACCCTTTGAGGAATAGGTCACAAAAATCCCTCCCTTTACAGTTGCTTCCGATATTTTTGCCAGAATTTCCCTGGCCCAAATTCCCGGTTGCTTATCCGGACCAAAGGCATCGAAATATATCAGATCATAATTTCCGGTTATCTTTTCAGTGAGCATATCCCCTTTGATCTTATGGATGCTGAAATAAGGCGAAATACGACTCATAACGCCCCATCCGGCACCATGTATCCGTTCAAAGATTTCCTTCCCGTTTTCACCGGCAAAATTATGGTGGTTCAGTAAACTGATTGTATTTTCATCAAGAGGATCCTTCTCTATGGCAGTATAAAAAACAGATCTGCGTTGTCCGAAAGCTTTTACTGAAGTAAGGAGCGCATTCAGACCAGTCCCGAAACCAACTTCAAAAATGCAAACCGGGTCGGTATTACAGAGGTCCAGGCCGTTTTTTATGAAAATAAATTCCGATTCCTGTACTGCACCATGAATTGAATGATAGTGCTCATTAATCTCAGGAACATAGATCGTATGAGATCCGTCGCCTGTTGTTACGATTTTATTCAAAGCTTCAATTTTTATTCCGGCTTCCGGCGACCTCACGCCTCACGCCTCACGCCGCACGCCTCACGCCGCACGCCTCACGCCTCACGCCTCACGCCTCACGCCGCACGCCGGAATATTAAATAAAATTCCTGCCAACGCAAAATTATTTGAGAGTATTGTATTATTTTTATTACCTGATTTATCGTAAACAATAACAAACATACTAATAAATATTTATGACCATGAGAAATTTACATTCAAGAAGAGATTTCGTAAAGATGGCAGCAGCCGGTACGGCAGGTGCCTTTTTATTATCGAACTATTCCTGCAGTAAAAAGATCCCGGGAATAGGTCTTCAGCTATATACTATCCGGGATGCGATGACAGCAGATCCTGCGGGATCGCTAAAAAAGGTAGCTGAAATTGGTTATAAATACCTGGAGCTTGCCGGTTATGCCGATGGTAAGTTCTACGGTTATGAACCCGTCGAGTTCAAAAAGCTTGTCAATGATCTTGGTATGGAAATTCTAAGCAGTCATACCCAGGTTGAAGCACAGGGTATAACTCTTGAAAATGCTCAGAAAATGGCTGAAGACCATGCAAAGCTTGGGGTCAAATATTGTATTCAGCCGTGGGTGGTCGAAGAAGCCCGAACCACAATTGCAAGTTATCAGAAGATGGCTGCCGACTGGAACAAGGTAGGAGAGATTATGAAACAGCATGGGATAAAGTTCGGCTATCATAATCATAATTTCGAGTTTGACACGGTTGAAGGAAAGATCCCGTATTTTGATGTTTTCATGAAGGAACTGGATAAGGACCTTGTTACTATGGAGATTGATATCTTCTGGACCACAAAGGCAGGTCAGGATCCCGTTGAGATCATAAAGAAATATCCGGGAAGGTTTGAATTATACCATATGAAGGACATGTTCACCAAAGAGGCTCCCTTCTTCACAACCGTGGGAGTTCAGGATTTTGCTCCCGTAGGTGCCGGTGTAATAGATTTTAAAAGGTTGCTTGCCGTGAAAGAAACCGCAGGGATGAAATATATGGTTGTTGAACAGGATCTCAGCAGGGACAATAATCCTTTCGGTGATATTAAGACAAGTCTTATAAATATTCAGACAAAAATTTTGATTTGAGATTTGCAATGGCTCAGCGCTCACGGCTCACCGCTCTTTCTTCGCCCTTCGCTCTTTGCCCTGGGTCCTGAGCTCTGAGCTCTGAGCTCTGAGCCCTGAGCCCTGCGCCTTACCAGTTTGAGTTGTACCACGACCGTACATCGGTAACCATCATACCGGCATTGCGGGCAGCCTGGATACCAAGTTCTGCGTCTTCGAAGACTTCAATGAACCGGGGTTCGACATTCATCAGCCTGGCACATTTCAGGAAGGTCTCCGGATCCGGCTTGAATGCGTTTACATCATTTGCTGTTACAACAATATCAAAATACTGTCGCAGACCAGTGATCTCAAGCGTCCGTTCAACCGCTTCCCTGTGTCCGCCCGTGCCTACCGCCATCGGCAGCTTAAGATGGTATTTCTTTACTATATCAGTGACCGGAGTAATGGGTTTTACAAGATGCTGAAGCCTGAAAAACTCTTTGAGCTTCTCACTCATTATCTCTTCAATTGTAACACTTCCGTTGAGTCCGCAGTCCGTGATTATTTCTTTGGCAATTATCCATCCGGGACTGCCGGTATGTTTCCTCAGAAAACTGGTATCTATATGTGCACCAAACTTTTCACAGGCTTTCTTCCATCCCTGAAAATGATACGGCATTGTATCTGCAAGTGTACCGTCCAGATCAAATATAAGCCCCTTTACTCCCTGTTGAATATCGTATAGCATCATTTCAAAACAAGGCGCAAAAATAATAAATTAATATTAAATATCTGAAAGATTGGTATATTGAGAAGAGTATGTTCCAGTGCGAGTTTTAAAGCGACATAAGTTCAGTTAACCGGGTTAAAATTCGAGACAATCTTTAAGTAGCTGAAAAACAATGGAATTGCGTTTATCAAAACTTTTGTAGAAACCTTCAAGGTAATTTATCATTTCTTTTTTATTTCTTGCATCAAGATACTCGAAATCATTGATCACTTTATAGATTTCCTCTTTTTTATCACGGAATTCTGCCAGTGCTTCAAGGAATTCCGATTCTGACCTGCATACACCGAGGTATTTTCGTTCCCTCACCGACTCAAGCCCCAGACCTTCAAAAGGAATTGCATAATCAGTATTTACCAGTCCTGAATAATCAAAATCATACGGGATAATGATGCCCGATTCCAAACCGCCGTATTGTCCCTGGGCTATAGTAAGCGTATTATGCCTTATCGGAACTGACCAGTCGGTATTTCCGATCATATAATTGAAAATGGCCATCCTGTCCATCACCTGTCTTCTGATATGCTTCTGTGTAACATGAGCGGAATCGATCTCTTTACTGTTTGTACGTTTTTCAAGGGACTTGACGGGTTCAATAAGGAAAGCAAACTCCCTTATCGGTTTACTCTCTTTGAAAGTATTAATATAATTGACCCTAACAAGTCTGACCCTGAAACTGTATTCTGTAAGTACATTGAACATTTTGTATACCAGGAATTCCTTGAGAAGATAATCTTCACCTCCCGCGCTGCAGTGGGTTACCATTTTTATTTTGTCAATTTTACTGAACTCACCGCCGACAGAATCCTGTTTTTTGAAGTTGAGCATAATAGGAGGGAAGTCGCAGATTGACAGCCGCGATATTCCCCTTGGCCTTAGCTTCAGGGTTTTTACAATTGAATCCGAAGGGCTTGTATGATAAATAAGGGTTGCATCAAAATACTGGCTTTCATCTTTTTTTCTCCTGTAATGGGTTATGTCGAACCTGAGGGATATTTCCATAAGATCATCCCTGTCGAAGAGTATTATGTCATCCCTCACAGTATCTGATACTGCATATTTCATGTTGAGGGAATCCAGCTGGCCGAATGATGTAATTGTGCTGATCACTGACAGCAGGAAGGAGAGGAGTATTGCTTTTTTCATGCTAATGAGCTGTATTAAATGTTGCTGACCTGAATTTCACGACCGAATTTACTATAAAACAGCGACAAAAAAAAGTATTTCCCCACAAATAAGAAAGGCCGCTGATGAGGCGGCCTTTCACGAATGATCATAATGTTTACTTTTTATATTGAGCCAGGTAATCCTTAACCTGACGGTAAACATTCTCTCCTGTAAATCCGAGCTTTTCGTCCAGCACTTTATAAGGTGCGGAATATCCGAATGTATTCACGCCCCATATTTTACCTCCGGCACCAACCAGACCCTGAAGTGTGACTGATAATCCTGCTGTAAGTCCGAATACCGGAATGTCATCCGGTATTACCGATTTTCTGTAATCATCATTCTGTCCCCTGAATAATCCTTCAGACGGAGCAGAAATGATCCTTATTTTAAGTCCGTCATTTTTCAGCAGAACAGCTCCTTCGGCAAGTGTTGATACTTCAGATCCGCTTGCAACCAGAATAATATCAGGTTTCCCCTCGCAGTCGGAAACAATATACGCCCCGGATTCTGATTTCAGGGCATCATTATATCTGTTACCTGAGGCTGAAGGGAGATCCTTAATATTTTGTCGCGATAAAATAAGGGCTGTAGGTGTATTTGTATTTTCCAGGGCTAGTTTCCAGGCGACGGTTGTTTCGATTGCATCGGCAGGCCTCAATACAAGCATGCTGTTCTTCCCATGATGGTTTTTAAGGTGTTCCATGAGCCTTATCTGTGCTTCCTGCTCTACAGGCTGATGTGTAGGGCCGTCCTCACCTACACGGAACGCATCATGTGTCCAGATATATCGTACAGGCAGTTCCATCAGACAAGCAAGACGGACAGCCGGTTTCATGTAGTCGGAGAAGACAAAGAATGTACCGCATGCAGGGATAATACCTCCGTGAAGAGCCATTCCGTTCATAACTGCAGCCATTGTAAGCTCTGAAACCCCTGCCTGAAGAAATGCTCCGGAAAAATCACCCCTTGTAAACGGTTTTGTATTCTTAAGGAATCCGTCTGTTTTATCAGAGTTTGAAAGATCGGCTGAAGCGACGATCATATTTTCGACTTTCTTTGCCAGTACTCCAAGTACGGCAGCTGATGCTGCCCTGGTAGCTGATCCTTCCTTCTGCTGGATAGCCCGGAAATCTATTTCAGGAATATTGCCTGAATAGAACATCTGAAGCTTTTGGTCAGATTCACTGTTTATGGCTGCCCATTCAGCTTTTTTCTTCTTCCATTCTGAAGCAGCTTTACGCTTTCCTTCAAGAACTTTATCGTAATGTTCTCTTACCCCGGGGAATACTCTGAAAGGATCTGTCATATCGCCTCCGAGATTTACAAGTGATTTTTCAAAGGAACCTCCGGCTTCACTGACAGGCATCCCATGTGTGGATGTTTTCCTTTCAAAACTATTGCCCTCATTATCGACAAGTCCTTTACCCATTACAGTTTTTCCAATAATAATTACAGGCTTGTCCTTTGATTTTACAGCCTCACCAAGAGCCTTTCTGATCTGGTTCTGGTCATTACCGTCAATAGTAATTACTTCCCAGCCCCATGATGAATACTTCTTTGCCGTATCTTCCGATGTTACAGATTTTGTTTCAGTTGAAAGCTGAATATCATTTGAATCATAAAACATTATCAGATTGCTGAGCCCAAGATGACCTGCAAGCCTTCCGGCTCCCTGGGATATTTCTTCCTGGACACCTCCGTCGGAAATGAATGCAAATGTCTTATGTGAAAAAAGATCACCGAACCTTGCAACAAGGAATCTTTCAGCTATTGCAGCACCCACCGCCATCGTGTGTCCCTGCCCTAAAGGACCTGATGTGTTCTCCACACCTCTCATAATATCGAGTTCGGGATGCCCCGGGGTGGGACTTCCCCATTGACGGAATTGCTTAAGCTCTTCAGCATTGAAATGGCCCGTAAGGGTAAGAACAGAATAGAGCATTGGAGACATATGTCCCGGATCAAGGAAAAACCTGTCGCGGTTTATCCATGAAGGATCACCAGGATCAAAACTCAGGAATTCAGAGAAAAGGATATGAATGAAATCCGCTCCTCCCATGGCACCTCCGGGATGCCCCGATCTGGCCTTCTCTACCATCGCCATTGAAAGGATCCTGATATTGTCGGCTGCAAGTTTATTGATATCAATATTCATAACAAGGATTTTACCATTATTAGTTTAATGGCGGTAAAAATAGGATTTTATGTTTACAGAAAAAAATGAAAAATACCTGCAAACTTGTTACAAAAATGTCTTCTGGCCATTCCATGGAATGGCCCTACAGATATTTTCTGTCCTCGTCGGGAACTTCGAAATACTTGTCGTATGCTTTTACGTCAGGTCCTGTGCGGGCTTCAATCTTGTTACCCCGGATCTTGTATGTGCACTTCTCACCCCCGATCCCTGAAAAGTAAATATTGAATTCCTTGCCTTCATCATCCTTCATCAGAATCCTGACAAGGTGAAGATACTTCATGCTGTTCAGCTGTGCTCCGCAAATTGGACAGGTGAAGATGTATTCCTCTCCCTCTTTTATACTGAATGTAGGGTGGGTGGTATGAGTGTAGTTCCCGATCTCGGGATTCAGATAAACCAATCCCTTCTGTGAACGATCAGCAAGGTTGGTAGCAGTAAGGATAATAGAGGTCTTTACATTGAGATGACCTCTGCAAACTTTACAAAGATATTCTACGGCCATTTTTGATCCTCCTGTCTGTTTATTCGGTTAATAATTTTATCTGCAATTTCCTTTACAATATACGAAATATTTTCTCCAAAATGAATATTTTCCGGTTGAATTGCGAGAGTATAAACCGGCATATTAAAAAAATCCGTCAGTCTGCTGAGCGATATGTTATGTGTATTGAAGGTTAAGTCCTGTATGTGATTAGTATCCAGTAGGCTGAAACTTCCCGGAGGAAGGTTCATGTCCGCACAATCAATCAACACAAGAATATCGGGATTCAGCGAGTTTATTTTTCCGATATAATTCTCTATTCCCGTTTCAACAGTAAGAGCAAGGATGTTGTCATTACTGATTATCCTGTTGCTAACATATACTCCGGCTCCGTCATCGCTTTTCAGGACATTCCCGATACCTGCAAAAAGTATCTTTCCGTGCTTATTTTCCAGGATCTTATCGAGTTCTTTAAACACCTTTATATAAGTATTTTACAAGGACCTGGCGCAGGCAGTTGGGACAAATTATATTAAACATGTCTTTTCTTTTAAGTCCGTCCTTTATTTCCACATCAACATCCTGTCCTTCGGCAAGCTTCAGGTTCCGGTTCAGCATATTAAGATTAAGGATTGATGAAAACGCTTTGGGGCCAAGTTTCCTGTGCATGTAATAAAGATGTTCTGCCGTTGTAATGATTGCTCCGCAGTTTTCACAGATAAGCAACTCTTTTTCCTGGTATTCAATTATAGTTTTCCTGTCGAATGCAGCTATGTCAAATATCTTGTCTGATAAAGCAACTCCCTTACCTGTAATGCAGTGCTCCTGGCACATCCCACAGAATATACATTTCCCGTAATCGCGGGTGATGGTCCTGATCTTCTTTATTTTATCATCCTTAAAAGTAATTGCATGGGGAGGGCAAACGTTGGCACAGGTCTCGCAACCGACACAGTTCCGGTCATCGACAACAGGTTTTCCGCGGAATCTCTCAAACGGAACATGAGGCTCAGCCGGGAATTTTGAAGTGTATGCCGGCGTTACCAGTGAGATTACGGCTTCTTTTAATTCTCTGAGCTTTGGATATTTCATTTTACCGCCTCCTTATAATCATCCTTCACTGTCTTGTCAGATAACCTGGTCCCGAAATGATATGAACCTCTGATAAGGGCATGAGCGGCCACTGTTGAGCTGAAAAACAGGATCGGTATGGCTATCAGCGCTTTGGCGCCTGCATCACTTACCCCGAAATGGATTATCACCCCGGTGAGCATACTGCAGCAGCCAAGTGTGACACATTTGGTGGCCGATTGCAGCCTGTTATAGACATCCGGCAGACGGATCAGCCCTATGCATCCGAAAGTATTGAACAACACACCTATACAAATAAATATTATTGTAGCCATATTACTCGTTTAATTTTTTCCCGCTCAGATATTTTGCAAGTGTCAGGGTTCCCGTGAAGCTTAAAATTATCCAGGCAATACCGATGTCAAGGATGAATGATCTTTCGGTTTGGATTGAGATTATTGCACAGATGCCGACAACCAGTATGCCAAAGATATCTATGCCTACCATCCTGTCGGGAATTGTGGGTCCCCTGATGATCCTGTAAAGACAGGCCGCACTCAGACCGATCTGGATATAGAGCAGTATGTTAAGTAATTCATTCATTCTGCAAATCTTTTAATGTATTTTTCAAAATTCCCGGTGATTTTCTTAGTATAAACCTCGGGATCATCGGAACTTACATAAATCCAGTGGATATAGAAATCATTCTCAATAATATCGACTGTGATTGTTCCCGGTGTCATTGTTATGGAATTGGCAAGAATGGTTTTTGCAAATTCCGATCTGAGAGTTGTTCTAACTTTTACTATACCGGGTTTGATCGGCATTGCGGGATGAAGAACCCTGTAAGCTACATCGAAATTAGCTTTTATGCATGCCCACAGGAAAACAATAAGATAAATCAGAAACCAGAACCACCTGGCGGGCTGAAGATACTTATAGACATTATTGAAATAATACCTGGCGAAAATTGCGGAGGTAAGTGCTGAAGCCACCGAACCGGTAATGATATTGGGGACAGTGATCCTGAAGGTTATCAGTAACCAGAATATCAGTGATAATATGAATACAGCTATATATCTCCTCATATGCCAGTTATTTGAGATGGATATTTTGACGGATCCATAAGTATATCCGTTGCCGGTGTAAGAATTGTTTCCCTAATGCCGGGCAATACCAGCAGACTGAGAAGCAAGCAGATAATGCTTAATATTATCATGCTGAACACCATCGGGAAAGGAACTTCCCTGATTTTTCCTGTGTTCGGGCCTTCAGATTTATTAAAAAATGCATAGCGCTGAAATTTAAGAAATGACGCCAGCGTAATAATGCTGACTATCACGGCAAGTACTGCAAGTAGGTAATATCTTGCCATCACAGCTGCAACGATTATTATGAGCTTACTGAAGAATCCGTTAAAGGGTGGTATGCCGGAAATTGCCATTGATGCGGTAAAGGATGTGGCAGCAGTAGCCGGCATCTGCCTGGCCAGACCACCCATCTCATGAAGATCACGAGTCCCTGCAGCATATTCTATTGCCCCGGCATTGAGGAATAGCAACCCTTTAAATGCAGCATGGTTTATCAGGTGAAATATTCCGCCTGCTATTGCAAGTGCGGCAATTTCGTTTCTCATTCCCTTTGAAATCAGCATCATCCCGATCCCGACAGAAAGGACAACATATCCCATCTGACTGATGCTGTGGTATGCAAGCAGCCGTTTGATATCCCATTGCCCTATGGCCAGCAAGACACCGATCAGCATCGACAGTGCACCAAGTGATGTGATAAGTACAGACATGGCCTGACTGATGGCGAACATGTTAAAAAACAACCTGATAATCACATATATTCCGACAGCCTTGATCAGAACCCCCGAAAGCATCGCAGAAATCGGGGAAGGTGCTGATGAATGCGCATCGGGAAGCCATGCGTGGAAAGGCATTATTGCTGCCTTCAGACCAAATCCGGCTAAAAGGAGGATCTGCACAAAAAGATAGTATGTCCTGTCATATCCTGTACTGAACACAATACGGATATCGGCAATGTTAAGGGTTTTGGCTTTCCAGTAGATGAATCCTATTCCGAAAAGTATCATAAACGATGCGATACCACCCAGAACCTGGTATTTAAAAGTCGCTTCAAGTTCATTCTTTTCAACCCCGAATGCAACAAGCGCATAAGATGAGATTGCCGATATCTCAAGAAATACGAAAATGTTAAAGATATCTCCGCTTATTACTACTCCGTTCATTCCTGCTACCATGAGGCAGAAAAGTGAGTAGAAATAATTTCCGGAGGTATATCTGTTCATATAGGATATTGAATAAAAGACCGAAAGGAATCCGATAAGATTTATTATACACAAAACCAGGGTATTGAATCCGTCGAGGACCATGTAAATACCGACAGGGACACCGTTGACAGGCTCCCAGCCGCCTGCTTTATATACTGTAACCTTCTCACCTGTAGAGAAAAGAAACCAGAAGCTGACCACAGCCAGAAAAAGAAGTACTAGTGTGGCAAAATACTTATCGAAATCCCTGATGAACCTGCCAATAATCATTATAAGGAAGGCTCCGGCCAGGGGTATTATTACAAATAAAGGGATCAGCGGATTCATAATCTATCCTTTGAGGTTTTTAATCTCTCTTATATCAAATGTTCCGTATTTTCTGTAGATCCTTATGATAACGGCCATTATCATTGCCGTTGTGGCAAGTCCGATCACAATGGCGGTCAGAACAAGCGCCTGGGGTAAGGGATCTACATATACTTTTACCGGATCGGCAGGATCAACAATCGGCGCTGTTCCGCCTTCAATATATCCGATCAGCGCCAGGAAAAGGAAGGTACTGAATTCCATAACGGAAAGCGAAATGGCTATTTTCACAAGGTTTCTTCTTGTAATTATGCCATACAGGCCTGTAAGGAACAATCCAAAACACATCAGGTATGGTATCATTCGGGCATCTCCTCCTTGAAAATTATTAGTGCAAGAAAAATAGTAAGTATGGATGCGGCAACTTCTATACCGACAAAAATATTATACAGGGGAATGATCCCTGCGCTTATCAGTTCACCGGCTGTTCCTTTAGGTAACCAGTTCAGGAAAAATATCCCTGTACCGAAAATTAATCCGGAACATGCCAGGAATGCCACAATGAGAATGGCAAGGTTCTCATAAAGTGTCGATCCCGATTCCTCCTTTGTCAATTTCATGAAATCGCTTCCGAAGGCAAGAATGAGGAGGATAAATGATCCTGCAATGATTACTCCTCCGGCAAATCCGCCTCCCGGTGTAAGGTGACCATGGACGATCACATAAATACCATAAAGAAATACAAGCCCTGCAATCAGCTGCGTCGTTTTCTTTACTATTACTGTCATCCCTTTCATACTCTCATAGATCAATCTTTAGTTACCGTCATTGCGAGGAGTCCCGCATAAGGCGGGACGACGAAGCAATCCTTATCGAATTACTCCAATGCCTCACTTCCTCCCCTTCACCCTCAAAATCGTCAATACCCCCAGCACCGCTGTTACCAGCACCGTAGCTTCGCCCAGTGTATCATATCCCCTGAAATCAAAGACCACCCCTGTAACGAGATTGGCACTGCCCGTTTTTGACATCGCCCCCTCAATATACGGTTCAGCCATCCTCAGAGTGCTATCACCAAACGGGCTCAGGACGTTTGCTGCAGCCCTGAAAAACCAGAACAAAACAATTACAACGAATATTGCAGTTACAGCATTTACATAACTCTGCGTGTCGGGTTTGGAATAGAGCTCTTCCCTCGAACTGTCAAGCACCACTGCAACCATTATTATCAATGAAATCGTTTCAACTACTATCTGAACAATTGCCAGATCCGGAGCCTTTAACAGCAGGAAACATATTACAAGGCCATAACCCACTATCCCGCATGCAATTACTGCTGAAAGAAGATCCTTTGCATGGATTGCAAATAATGCCCCCACAATCATTAGTCCTGTTATTACGGATATTGCAATTTCCATCTGGATTATGTAATTTATATCATGATTATCAGCATGATTATCAGTCCGGCACAGACCCAGATTATATAACCCGGCAGAACTCCCGTGTGTGCCTCGCTGAAAATGTGGCTCAGCCGGAGTACAAACCTTTTTGACAGATCATAAATGTCAAACCATTTCTCTTCGGCTCTTTTATAAATACCCGAAATAAACCCAAACTCCGACAACGTTTTGTAGAATTCATGTGCCGGATAAGCAGTATGATCCTGAATTCTTTCACCCCCTATAAAACTGTCTTCTCTCCTGAAATTCCTATAGTTCAGTATAAGATAGAATATCAGTCCGAATACTAATGATATTATTACAAGAAGTGAAACAAATGAGGAATCCCAGAATCCTGCGAATTGAAATTCTCCGGTTACAGGCATGAAAAGTCCTTTCACGACAAGATTTGTTGCGAAGATCCCGAATGCGGTACAAAATAGAGCCAGAATGGCTGAAGGCAGCCACATCAGGACTGGTACTTCGCGGACATTTTCAAGTGATTCTTTCCGGCGGCCAAGGAAAATGCCCCCGATGAATTTGATAAAGCTCGCAAGGGTCAGCGCAGACCCAAGCACAGCAAGTCCAAGCCATAGTACCCATAGTTTTGCTGCAATTCCTTCCTGTGCTCCTGACTCGATTATCCCCTGATATATCATCCATTTTGAAGCAAATCCGTTGAATGGAGGGACGCCCGAAATAGATACCGCAAATATCATTGCCGTTATAAATGTTACGGGCATTTTCGTCGACAGACCTCCAAGGTCGTCAATATTCACCTCTCCCGTCCTGTATTCTACATTTCCGGCTGTAAGGAAAAGGCCGCTTTTATAAAGGGCATTATTTATCATATGGAACAAGCCGGCGGCAACTCCGATCATCGAACCAAGACCAAAACCAAGGATCATATAACCTACCTGCGATACTGCATGAAAGCCCAGCAGACGCTTGTAATTGTGTTGTACAAGGGCCATCATCACAGCAGCAATTATTGAGATTGATCCGGTGATCAGCAGGACGAGTCTCATAGCATCATTCATTATGAAAATATCCGTCGTAATTCTGGCAAGGAAATAGATCCCAAGAAGTTTATCAAGAGAAGCCGGCAGGATTGCTGAAGAGGATGCCGGAGCATCTTTTGCATAATCGGGTACCCATGTATGGAAGGGGAAGGCGCCTGCTTTTGTGAAACATCCGATAAGCAGAGCAATAAAGGCTGTCACAGAAAGGATGTTGTCCGTGGTAAGAGATACGGAATCAATGCTGAAAGATCCCGTCAGCCTGTAAACCATGGCAATACCAATGATCATTATTGAATCCGAGCCTCCGATGAGTATAAGAGTTTTCTTTGCAGTGGCCGAACTATCTTCATCCCTGCCCGGGATAAGCTTATAAAGGGTAATGCCAAGAATACCCCAGAAGATAAGAAACATTATAAGATTATCTGCCAGAACTGCACCATATGAACATCCGAGTGTGATCAGGAACCATTGATAGTAATGCTTTGCCCTTCCTTTCTTTATATATATTATTGAATAAATAAGTATTAGTATCGAAAAAAGGCTTATAAACAGGATGATAAGCTTGCTCAGGTTGTCGACCGAGAATGTAAAGAAGCTTTCTGCACCGTCTGTCAGATCCGAACCCAGAAGCACATTGCAGGTCCTGTCCATAATCCCCTCAAGAGTAACAATCTGAGCCGCCGATGTGAACAAGGGAATTGTTAAGTAACCGGTAATAAGGCTGATCAGCAGTGCAAAGTAACCTTTAGCTTTCAGATACTTTTCCGGTACCAGAAACAGAACAATACCTGCAAGAAAAGGAAGCAATATCAGAAGTTGAAGGAATTTACAAACTGAAGGATTTGATACTATTGAGAATAATCCGCTCATTTCTATGTTATTTTTTTCTTCAGCTCAATTGTTCTTTTAAGTGATAGTTCTATAAGCTCTTTCGCGTTCATCAATTTCCTTCCGGAATTAATGTCGAGAGCCACGGCCATTCGTTCCGTGCAGCAGTAACAAGGATCGACCGCTGCCAGTGAGATAGTTGCATCTGAAATAGTCTGACCGATACAGGATTTCTTAAAGGTTGCAATATTGACATAGCTTGGAGCTCTGATCTTGTGCCTTACCGGAGAATTAGAGCCGTCAGAAACCACAAAATGAAAGACTTCCCCTCTGGGAGCCTCTGCGCGGCCTGTCCCGGAACCTTCAGGTATCTCATTCACCTTAACTGCAATATCTCCCTCCGGGGTTTTTTCAAGTCCGCCAAGACATTGTTCAATAATTGAGATGGATTCATACATCTCCAGTAATCTTACCTTCACTTTTGCAAAAACATCACCCTCTTCCGCTGTGATCACCTTCCAGCTGACAAGCGGATATGCAGCATAAGGATCATCTCTTCTTATATCTATAGAAACACCGGAAGCCCTTGCAGTCGGACCTACAGCGCCAAAGTCACTAATGTCCTGTCTGGTAAGTACACCGACTCCCTTTGTCCTGGCATGTATAACGGGATCATCCATCACTGCACCTGTGAGCAGATCTGTTTTCTTCTTTACATCGGAAAGGGTTTTTCTTATTGTGGAAATTTTATTGTTTTCAATATCCCGGCGCACACCTCCGACCTTGAACATTGCATAACTGTTCCTGTTACCGGTTATCTTCTCAAACAGATCGAGAATGGGCTCACGGTACTTCCAGGCCCACATGAAAACAGTATTATATCCCAGGAAATGACCTGCCAGACCAACCCACAGGAGATGACTATGGATCCTTTCAAGTTCACCGATTATGGACCTAATATATCTGGTCCTGTCAGTTATATCAATACCGGCAATCTCCTCAACAGCATTGGCAAAAGCAAAGGGATGAGAGGTGGAACATATCCCGCAAATCCGCTCGACAAGGAAGAAGACCTGATCATAGGTTTTTGATTCACTGAGCTTCTCAATCCCCCTGTGATTATATCCCGTTTCCCACTTTATATCCTTTACGATCTCACCGTCGCAGAATAGCTTGAACAGCTCAGGTTCTTCCTGCAGAGGATGATAGGGACCAATCGGTATGAGCGTTTTTGTACCCATTTTGCCAGTTCTTATTTAAACTCTTTCCTGTAAGGATAAACACCTTCAGCCCAGTTACCTTCAGATATAAGCTTTTCCTGGTTGGGATGATTCAGAAAGTCAATTCCAAATAATTCATGAATCTCCCTCTCGATCCAGTTTGATGCATTGAATAAATTTGAAAGAGACTCTATCTGAGGATTTTCCCTGTTAATTATCACATGAATGTTAAGGACAAGTCCTGTTGAATCAAGACTGAAGTGATAATTGATCTCAAATCCTCTTTTTGTATGAAGGGCTGAAGCTATTATGAACCTTAATCCTGCAGTCTTGTACAGATACTCAGCGATTCTGACAATGGATTCCGGTTTCACTGATACCGTTGCCCGCCTCTCGCTCTTCTTTGTCACTTTAAGTACCTCAGTATCGAAGCTCTTCTTTAATTTTTCTATTACCAGATCCGTTTCCATTGTATATCGTTCCAACCAGTTATTTTAAACTCACCCCTCACACCTCACTATCTCCCCGCCAGTTTCACTATCCCGGCAATTATCGCTTCCGGCTTTGGCGGACACCCTGGTATATAAGCATCAACAGGGATAATCCTGTCAACCGGTCCGGCAAACGTAATCCCTTCGGCAAATATCCCGCCTGTGCAGCCGCATGCCCCTATTGCTACCACCAGTATTGGTTTGGGCGCCTGATTATATATTTCAATCAACCTGTCTTTATCGCGCTTATTAATTGATCCGTTAACAAGAAGTACATCAGCATGTCTTATGCTTCCGACCAGAAGGATCCCGAAACGTTCAAGATCATACCTCGGCGTGAGACAATCAAGTATCTCAATATCGCAATTATTGCAGGAGGCCCCTCCGAAATGAAAGACCCACAGTGATTTTTTAAAGCAATAATTCTTAAATCCCACTTTCTTAATTTTAATAGCCAAACGAAATCAAAACCAGTGCAATAACAGCTATCAGATTCATCCAGATCATGAAGAAGCCGATAGCCTGCTTTATCTTAATCCTTGGATTTGTATTCCTTATCAGTGTTAATATCAGAACAACCAGCAGTATTTTAAGCACTGCCCACAAAATATTTATCCCTTCGAGCCTGAATCCGTTCATCAGTACTGCAACAAGAAGTGCCGGAAGGATGAAGATCATAATATATTTTGTGAGTTTTATCAGCGCATATGCCGGGCCTGAATATTCAATGAATATACCTTCTGTTATCTCTGCTTCTGCTTCAGGCATATCAAAGGGGACCAATGCCAGTTTTGCCTGGATACAGAATACACCAACAATAAAAAGAAGCACCCCGGATATGCTTGCAATAAAAGGTGACCCTGTCTGTTGTGCGTGAATGATATTATACAGGTCGAACTGCTGATCACATTTCATGATTATTCCTGCAATAAAGAGCAGGAATGTAAGCTCGTAACTCATAATGAGCTTCATTTCCCTCGATCCCCCGATAGCAGCTAGCGGATTTCCGGAAGCCAGAGAACCTGTTATGTAAGAAAACGACGGGATTGTAAGCAGGTAAAAGATGACCAGGAGATCTCCTTTGAATCCCGTGGTTATGTCAAACAGAGGCAACAGGATGAAAATACCTGCCAGTACAGCTCCGATAACCCCGAAAACAGGAGCCAGCAGAAACAGGACAGGAGATCCGTGTTTCGGGAGAATAGTTTCCTTAACAAGTAAAAGTTTGAAAAAATCATAAAACGGTTGCAGCAGAGGAGGTCCCTTGCGGAACTGAACCCTGGCAGTGATCTTCCTGTCGAACCATGACAGAAATGCTCCTGTAACCGCGGTGAAAAGCAGTCCCGGGAAAATAAAGAAATAAAAGAAATTGACTGCCATATTATTTTATTTCAGTTTTATAGAGATACTCTCTTATAAGAACTTTTTCGTTGAGCCGGTAAATATTCTTTTCAGGCGATTCACCGTCGTCAGTCAAATAAGCTGTTCCGGCAGGACAGGCGTCAATGAATTTTTTCACCTCATCCTCATCACCAAGGTTGTAAAACAGTTCCCGGTTACGGTGATGAACAAAGAAATCTGTCATCATGGTTCCGAAAGGACATATTGTAACACACGACTTACATGAAACGCAAAGGTTGGTACGGCGTGTAACAACTCCATCACTGTCCTTTTCAAGTGCTTCAGTCGGACAGACAGCAATACAGGGAGCATCTTCACATTTTCTGCAGGTGAACATGAAGGTCGCCAGTTCCCTAATTGTTTTCAGACCGTTTGAATTTGGGGACTGGCAGAATAATCCTTCAGGGAGTGTAAGGTCAGAATTACCGGACATTGCCTCCCGTAGCCTGATCATATCTATTACAAGGTTCTTAGGCATATCAGTCCCATATATTTGGTTGATCTTTAATTTCATTGTAAGTGAATACTGGACCGTCTTTGCAGACAAAGAACTCACCCATCATACAGTGGCCGCATTTCCCGAGTCCGCAGGACATGTTTTTTTCCATTGAAAGGTAAATTTGTTCGTCTTTATAGCCCATTTCAAGGATCTTAAGGGTTCCGTATTTCATCATTACAGGCGGACCGCAGACAACAGCTACAGAATTAGTGACGTTGACACTGACATTATTCAGAAGGGTAGGGGCAACCCCGACAGGTCCGACCCACTCTTCGTCTCCTTTATCAACTGTCCTGTAGGCTTCAAATTTATCAATGCTGTTCAGCCTGTTAAACAGAGGTTTATAAATACAGTCTGCCGGTGTTTTGGAACCGTAGCAAAGGATTACCTTCTCAAGATTGTCCTTAACATGTTCCAGGGCATAGAGCAGTGATCTGATAGGAGCAAGGCCGCAACCGCCTCCAAGTATCAGAACCTCTTTCCCGAAGAACCTTTCAACAGGATAACCCCTGCCATACGGACCTCTTATACCCATAAAAACACCCGGAATAAGATTGTGCATGATCTCCGTAACATATCCGGTTTTCATTACAGTTACCTCAAGCCGGTCATGTATCAAAGGCGATGATGAAGGAGTGAAAGGCGCTTCCCCGATACCATCAACAGATAATTCAATGAACTGCCCGGTACTGAAACTGAAATCTTCCTCAGGAATAAGGACAAATGTTTTTATCAGAGGCGATTCTTCAATCACTTCAGTCAGTCTGGCCTTTAATGGCTTGTAAATATTTCTTTGGCCGCTCATAAAGCTGTCCGGGCAAGTTCCATAAACAATTCATTTTTATTTATCTTGCCTATACAGGCATCGATGCATCTTCCACAACCGGTACAGGCGACCGGTCTGAATTTTTGAGGTTTCCAGATATATTTGCACATATATCTGTTCCTGAACCTGTTGTGGAGACGGAAAAGCGAATCTTCACCTCCGGCTACCCTTTCAAAACCAGGATACTGGCAGGCGTCAAGCTGTTTTACCTTTTCAAAACCGGGCTTGTCAATAAGCAGAAAACAGCTGCATGTGGGACAAATTGTTGCACATGCACCGCATGAAACACACTTTGATGAATATTTTAACCATATCTCTTTTCCAGCCAGGCTGACTATCTCTCCCGTTCGCTTATAATCCGGAAGTCCCTTATTTGTTTCTGCCAGCAGAGCCTCAGTCGCAGAGTGTTCCCTTTCGATCAGAGAGAGAATTTCTTCCTCCTTGCATTCATGTGATGACTCAATTTTATTCAGGAAATCTTCACCCTTCTGTGTAATTATCCTTAGATACACAATGCCTTCAATGATAATCAGGCCAAGATCGGCAATGGTTGTCGGATATGGTCTTATACCATAGGAAGTGCAATGGCAATGTTCCTGCTTTCCAATACAGTCAGAACCAATAATGATCGTATTCTCACGACGCTTCCTGTAAAAAATGTCATTGAAGTCACTGCCCAGATAAATTTCATCAAGCAGGGCAAGCGCTTCAACATCACAATTCGGTGGTCCGATGATTATCCTTGGTCTTTCACCAATCCTTTCGCCTGTCACATTTTCTTTCACAGGCAGGAAGAAATTTTTAAGAGGAGTTACAGGTTTCGGTTCGTTATAGACTATTGCCTCAATATCTGAAACGGCTATATATTTATAATCATGGCCGTGCTCACTGCTGACAGGGGCAAAGACATCATGAGATGAAAGCAAATCAAGAATTACTTTATCCCATTTTTTCTTTGTTATGCTATTATAACGCATTTATGTGATAAAGTTCACATATATAAAATTATATTCTGTATATTAAATAACAAATGAAAAATTACTGATTTTCTCATGCAAAAATATTTGTAAGAGATAATAAGTTAATAATCAATTAAATAAAATACTTTTTTATTTTTTAAAATAATTGATTAAATTTCGGAAAAATAGTTTAATCAGGAAATAATGTGAAACAAATCACAAAACATGTAATAAAAAACAGCCTTAAAAGGATCTTTCTCTACAGGGCATGTCTTGTAAGACTGAAACTTATGGGAGTTGAACGGGTATATTCCTATACTCTGGCTCATGAAACAGGGGTTACTTCTGATCAGGTCAGGAAAGACTTTTCAGAATTTAAAATTACCGGAAACAAGAGAGGAGGCTATAAAATAGATGAGTTGCTGGAAAAATTGGAAAGTATTTTTCACAGGAATCAGGATCATAATATAGTTCTTATCGGGATGGGTAATCTCGGCCTTGCATTATCGAAGTACAGTCGGTTTGTTCAGAGGAACATGAATATTGTGGCAACTTTCGATATCGATCCTTTCAAGCAGAAGCAGCGATCTGACCTCCCGGTTTATTCAATGAGCAGACTGAAAGAGATCATCGACAGGTTTAAAGTCAGGGTTGCCATAATTGCAGTTCCTGAGATATCTGCCCAGGAGGTTGCAGATGAGCTGGTTCGTCTTGGTATTAAGGGAATTGTGAATTTCGCCCCGGTCCTTCTGAAAATGCCCCCCGACGTTGTAATTAATAATGTCAACCTCTGCGATGAACTTGAAAGTGTGATCTATTATGTTCACAAACAGATTAAGGCTGACGGAACTAAAAACCTGGAGCTATTATACAAGGGTATGAAATACTGATTAAGGGTCTGGTGCAGGGCGTCGGATTCCGGCCGTTTATCTACCGGATGGCAGTAAAGCACGGATTATCAGGGGAAGTTGACAACCGGAACGACGGAGTTTACCTTATAGTTCAGGGCGATTCCTCTGCAATAGACAGGTTTACAAATGATGTGCTCCATAACGCGCCACCTGCATCCCGTATAAAGTCAATAGAAATGAGCCCTGTAAGGACTGCCGGCTATGAAGGATTTTCTATTGCGGAAAGTAAAGACTTTAACAGGAATGTAACAGAGATAAGCCCTGATATTGCGGTCTGCAGGGAATGCCTTGATGATATGGAAACCGATCCCGCCAGGATCGCTTATCCTTTCGTAAACTGCACACATTGTGGTCCCAGGTTTACAATTATTGAAGAATTGCCCTATGACCGTCAGAATACAACGATGAGAAGCTTTGAAATGTGCAGTAAATGTAAATCTGAGTATAGTAATATTTATGACAGGCGCTTCCATGCACAACCAATAGCTTGTAACTCATGCGGACCTGTTTATAAATATGAAGACTATTCCGGATTCTGTACAGACATTCATGATATTGTTGAAAGGATTACGCTTCAGATAGATTCAGGAAAAATAGTTGCCATTAAAGGGTTTGGAGGCTACCACCTTCTGTGCGATGCATTTAATAATAATGCTGTCCTGACTCTCAGGAAAAGGAAGCAAAGGGATTCTAAACCGTTTGCAGTAATGTTCAGAGATATTGAGACAGCTTCGGAATATTGCTTTATTGATGAAGAGGACAAAAATGAACTCCTGTCGTGGAGAAGACCTGTTGTAATTCTAAGACAAAAAAATGAACTGGCTCCTGCAGTAAATAATGGTCTGTCAACAACAGGGGCATTAATGCCATATATGCCATTCCATTATCTGTTGTTCAAAAAGTTAAATACCCGCGCAATTGTTTTTACCAGTGCTAATATGTCAGATGAACCGGTAATAATCGATGACGTGATTGCCTGTAATGAACTGACCCGTGTGGCAGATTCTATGGTAAGCTACAACCGTGAAATACTTAACAGGGCTGATGACTCAGTCGTCAGGTTCATAAATAACAGATTAACTGTAATCCGGCGTTCAAGAGGCTTCGTTCCGGGGCCCGTTGATATCAGGTTTGAAGCAGAAGGTATTCTTGCGCTGGGTGCAGAACAGAAAAACAGTTTCTGTATCGGAAAGGGCAAACAGGCTATACTGAGTCAGTATATCGGCGATCTTAGAAATAAGGCAACTTTAGAATTTTTCACCGGATCGATAGAGAGATTTGGAAAATTGTTCCGTTTTAAGCCTTCATATTTAGCCTGTGACCTTCACCCGGATTATCTTTCTTCACAATACGCAGAAAATCTTGAAGCCAGGCTCGGGATCCCTCTTCTGAAGGTGCAGCATCATCACGCGCATATTGCATCCTGTATGGCTGAGAATTGTATCGACGAAGAGGTTATAGGAGTGTGCTTTGACGGTACAGGTCTTGGAACAGACGGAACAATCTGGGGCGGTGAATTCATGATAACAGACCTGTGTGAATTCAGAAGATATAGTCATTTTGATGAAATACAACTTCCCGGAGGTGATATAGCGGCAAATGAGCCGTGGAGGTCTGCATTTTCATATCTGTGGAAATATTTTGGTGATGATTTTGACTATTATAGCATCCCTGCCTTCAGGACCATCTCACAGGAAAAATTCTTAGCATTAAGGGAGATGCTGAATAAGAAAATAAATACACCGCTTTCTTCCGGTGCAGGCCGTCTGTTCGATGCTGTATCGGCTATGACAGGATTGTGTACATTTTCATCATTCGATTCGGAAGCTCCCATCAGACTGGAATCGGCAATATGTGATTTCACGGATGACTTCTACCCCTTTCAGGCCGGAAAAACAGTAATGTTCAGAGATACACTGAAAGAGATTCTGAAAGATATCCCGGAAAGATCTGTATCACTCATTTCCGCCAAATTCCATAATACAATTGCCAGGCTTATTCTTGACGTTGCCGTTCAGATACGCAGTGAAACATCAGTTAATAAAATAGTCCTTACCGGAGGGGTTTTTCAGAACAAATATCTTGTGGAAAAATCCTTATATCTTTTAAGGAAGTGTGAATTTGAAACTTTTACTAATCATTATGTGCCACCAAATGACGGGGGAATTTCCCTTGGTCAGCTGGTGATTGCATCAAAAAAGCGTGAAATATGTGCCTGAGTATCCCTGCCAGGATAATTTCGATTGACGGAAGCATGGCAGAGGTTTCTGCCGGCGGAACGGTTTTTAAGGCCGGACTGCAGATGGTCGAAGATGTGACTGTCGGAGACTACATCCTGCTTCATGCCGGATTCGCAATTCAGAAGATCAGCGAAGAAGAAGCTTCTGAAACAATGAAGCTGCTGAAAGAGATGGAAGACGCCATTAACGATACGGAATGAAATATATCGACGAATACAGGGACAAGGATCTGATAATGAAGCTTGCCGCTCAGATAAGAAGATCGGTAAAAGGGACATATACTTTCATGGAGGTTTGTGGAGGTCATACAGCTGCCATTCAAAGGTTTGGCATTCCGTCACTTCTCCCTGAAGAGGTGAAGCTTATTTCCGGTCCCGGATGTCCGGTATGCGTGACTGAAAAGGATTTCATCGACAAGGCAATAGAGTATTCTTTGAGAAAGGATGTTATTCTGACTACTTTTGGCGATCTGATGAGGGTTCCGGGTTCATTCACTTCACTTGAGAAAATGAAATCTTCAGGTGCTGATATCAGGATAGTTTTTTCAGGACTGGATGCTCTTAAAACAGCCAGGATTAACCCTGATAAGAAGGTCATTTTCCTCGGTATCGGATTTGAAACAACAGCTCCGGGCACAGCTGTTACTATAAAAAGTGCTGTGATTGAAAAAATCAGTAATTTCTTTGTTCTCAGCTCACATAAGGTTATGCCTCCTGCCATGGAGGCAATTCTTAAAGACGGAACTGCCATTGACGGATTTATCTGCCCCGGTCATGTTGCAGTTATTACAGGTTCATCAGCCTTTGATTTCATTCCGGAAAAATATTCCAGGGGATGTGTTGTTACCGGATTTGAACCGACAGATATACTACTGGGTATATATATGCTTATACAACAGGTAAATAATAATGATCCGTTTGTGGAGATCCAGTATAAAAGGGCTGTTACAAGGAATGGGAATCCTCTGGCAAAAAGCGTAATGCAGGCTGTTTTTGAAAAATGTGATGCTTCCTGGAGAGGATTTGGTCCAATACTCTTAAGCGGTCTTGTCCCTGGAAAAGATTACCGGAGATTTGATGCTGAATATCAAATACCTGTGATGGTAAATTCACAGCCTGATAATGAATTATGTATGTGCGGCGATATTCTGAGAGGGTGGAAAACACCTGAAGAATGTCCTCTTTTCAGCAGAGCATGTAATCCATTGAATCCGGTTGGCGCATGCATGGTTTCGAATGAAGGATCATGCAATACATGGTATAAATACAAACTGGCAAAATGAAAGATATAATAACCCTCGGTCATGGCAGTGGAGGGAAACAGATGCATGATCTTATAAAAGAAATTTTTACAGGAAGCTTTGGTATGCCTGAGCCTCTTACAGATTCGGCAATACTCGATTTCACCGGGAATAAACTTGCATTTACGACTGACTCCTATGTAGTTGATCCTTTGTTTTTCCCGGGCGGGAATATTGGGAAGCTTGCAGTATGTGGTACTGTAAATGATCTGGCGGTTTCGGGCGCCAGACCATTATATCTTTCAGCATCTTTTATAATTGAGGAAGGATTTCCTTTCGCTAAACTATCAGAAATTGCCGCTTCAATGGCTGAAGAAGCTCACAAAGCAGGAATAAAGATCGTTACCGGAGATACGAAGGTTGTTGAAAAAGGTAAGTGCGACGGATTGTTCATAACCACTTCGGGCGCAGGGGCTGTACTTCCCGGTAGAGAACATATTAGTTCAGGCAAAAGGATTCGCCCGGGGGATAAGCTTATAATTAACGGACCTCCCGGAAATCATTCAATAGCCGTCCTGGGGGCAAGAAAAGATCTCAGTTTTACAACAAATGTGGTTTCAGATTGCGCGGCATTGAATCACCTTATCGAATCGGTTTGTAACGCCTGTGATGAAATACATTTTATGCGCGATGTTACAAGGGGCGGACTGGCTGCTGTATTGAACGAGATCGCCGGAATTACTGGAATGGGCATGTCAGTAGATGAACCTTCAGTGCCGGTTGACGACCCAGTGAGAGGAGCATGCGAGATGCTTGGCTTTGATCCTCTTTACCTGGCAAATGAAGGTAAGGTGCTGATAATAGCCGGTGCCGGATCAGAAGACAAAATTCTCGGGATCATGCGCTCTGATCCGGCCGGAACACGCCCGGAAATAATCGGAGAAGTATTAAGCGGTGAAAAAAATCATGTTATTCTTAATACTGTCACCGGAGGAAAGAGAATAATCGATATGCCCATCGGTTTACAGCTTCCAAGGATATGTTAAGATGAATTATTAGTCAGCTGATTTTCAGAACTTAAATCCGAATTTGATTTCAAGCCTGTTATAGTTGTCCTTATATGTGTAATCGTAATAATCATTGTTATTCCAGGTCTTCTGCACATAACTTGTTGAGGTATGGCGGTAGGCAAAGGTCAGATAGGGCTCGACGTCTTCTTTTGCCCAGGATATACCTGTTCCGATAGTTATTGACGGCCCCCCCTTAAAATTCTTTTTATCATACTCACCATTGTAGGTATCTATATCATCTGGTCCAAGGTGCAATATTCCTCCGGCTCGTGCAAAAACAAACGGACAAACCCTGGTTTCCTTTAACAAATATTTATATTCTGCGAACAGAGGTGTATAAGGAGCTCCAAGAAATTCCACACCCGATCCACCGCTGAATATATTCCTGGTATTCAGCGTATAATTGACCATTACATTAAAGCTGAATGGTGCAGGATAATGTGAGACCTGAGATCCGATAAGAAAACCTGCTTCAAGCGCTATACCGAATCCTTCTGATTTTCTGCCTGAAATAAATGGAACCTCTTTGATAAACTTTTCTACATCACTGATCGGATATATGAAAAGACTCCCGTCAGAAGACTGGATTTTATACTGGTTATCGCTTATCTCCAGCAGCTTTCCGTAAATTACACTACCGTTCCTGAGGTATAGAGCATCTTTCTTTTTTTGCGCGGCAAGCGGTAATGACATAATAGTCAGTATCATGGCCAGGATAGATAATTTTTTCATGGTAAGGTTTTATTTGGGTTAAAAAGTTTAGCATGATTTTTGATTTAATATAAATGGCTAAACCTAATTCTTATGAAAGCAAAAATCATTCCAATTGTTGTTCTTATAGCAATGGGGTTCTTCCTTTTTAATTCCTGTGAAGATTCAACATATCGCATTTACACAGGAAATTCGCCTGTCTATATGTCTTATGACAACCTCAGGAAGGCGGTTAAGGTAGAGCAGAACGCAGAGCTTGAAAATCCCGGCAAGATCTATTTCAAGGACAATTATATATTCATTGTGGAAGAACTTAAAGGGATACATGTTTATGATAACAGTAATCCTGCATCTCCTGTTAGAAAGGCATTTGTGAACCTTCCGGGAGTAGTGGATATATCAATTTCCGGGTATATTATGTATGCCGATTCATTTGTTGACCTTGTTGTTCTGGATGTCCAGGATATTAACAATATCCATGAAGCGGGAAGGATTAAAGATATTCTTCCATATACGGTACCTCCTGCAGATAATGATTATCCTTTAGCTTTTGTTGATGAGGATAAAGGTGTAGTAATTGACTGGGAGGTTGAGAAAATTAAAGAGAAAGTGAATCAGGACCGGAATCCCTATCCCATTTTCTGGCTGAAGGCAGATTTTGCTGCGATGTCCAATTCATCAGGTAACTCTTCAGGAGTAAGCGGTGGTGGTGTAGGAGTAGGAGGATCAATGGCAAGATTCGGCATCAAGGGAAATGTCCTTTATGTCCTTGATCAGAATACCCTCAAGGTATTTGATATTACAAATAAGACCAGTCCCGTAAAGCATAACGACCTTTATCCCGGATGGGGTGTAGAAACAATGTATCTTACTGAAAATACAATGTTCCTGGGAACAACCACAGGTATGGTCATTTTTGATATAAGTATTCCTCTTTCTCCACAGACCCGAAAATTCTTTTCACATGCCAGAAGCTGTGATCCGGTAATTGTTGATGATACGCTTGCATATATTACCCTGAGAACAGGAACTACCTGCGGAGGCTCGACGAACACACTCAGTGTTGTAAATGTAAAGAACATTAATTCTCCTTCACTTGTAGCTACCTATTCAATGACAAACCCTCACGGGCTGGGTAAGGACGGGGACCTTCTTTTTATTTGCGATGGCAATGCCGGGCTAAAGATCTATGATGCTTCTGATCCGAAGACGATAACTAATCACCTTGTTTATACCTATCCCAATATCAATACCTATGACGTTATCCCTCTGGGAAATGTCCTTGTCCTTATAGGTGATGACGGATTATATCAGTACGATTATTCGAATGTACTGAGCATACGGCTGATAAGTTCCATTCTGACGGAAGACTAGGATGGTAGTATGGTCGTGCGGTCGTGCGGTCATGCAGTCATGTGGTCGTGCAGTCGTGCGGTTGTGCAGACTGGTTAAAAATTGTTAAAAAAATATTTGTTAATAATTTCTGCCGTTGCACTCCTGTGCCATTGCGCATTGAGCCATTGCGCCGCTGTACCATTGCGCCTTTGCGCCCCTGCGCCAGTGTGCCGCTGTGCCGCTGTGCCATTGTTTATTTTAATTCTAAATTATCAACAAATAGAGTTACTCAGTTTTTTTTTAGTCTATTGTTATTAATTTCACAGCGCCCAAAAAAAGGGAAACTGTAAAACAAAACTATATTAACTAATAAAAACCGACTTAAAATGTATCAATTGGGAAATCTAGTAAAGGAATTATCCGACAAGCATGGCAGGGCAAGGGATAGTCTTATCCCTATTCTGCAGGGTATTGTTGAAAGGCATAATTACCTTACCGACGAGGCAATGGTTGAAGTTGCGAAAGAGCTTGATATATCGGCAGCTGAAGTTTACGGAACGGCCTCATTTTATACCTTTCTCGATACAACCGTGAGAGGAAAATATGTAATCAGGGTTTGTAAAACAATAACCTGTTCAATGAAGGGTAAGAGTGAAATCATTCAAACCCTGGAGGATATGCTTAAGATAAGGGTGGGAGAGACAACGTCGGATCGTCAGTTCAGTCTGATTGAGACTAACTGTATTGGGTGGTGCCATAAGGCTCCTGCGATCCTGATAAATGAAATGCCTTATACCGAGCTTACACCGGAAAAGGTTGTTGAGATTATTAAGGGTTATATGCAAAAAAGATAACACTGTGGTATTATGGAAAAAAGAGGACTGAACAAAGTAGATCTGATCTTTGAAAAAATAGATCCGAAAGAAGTACTTACAATAGCTTTTAAGATGTCTCCTGCAGATATAATTCAGCAGGTGCTTGATTCCGGACTGAAGGGACGTGGTGGTGCCGGTTTCCCTACAGGTCTGAAATGGAAATATACAGCAGCGGTCAAAGAGCCTGAAAAGTATGTTGTATGCAATGCAGATGAAGGCGAGCCAGGTACATTCAAAGATCGCGAGATTCTGGACAGGGTTGCTTACAAGGTTTATGGAGGCATGGCTATAGCAGCCAGGGCAATAGGAGCGAAGAAGGGTATTGTTTACCTGCGAGGTGAATATAAATTCCTTCTGCCTCAGCTGATGATGGAACTGGAAAAATTTCACAAGCTTGTAAAGGAGATCGGTTATGATTTCAGGATAAATTTCTGTATGGGGAGCGGCGCATATATTTGCGGTGAGGAAAGTGCACTTTTTGAATCAGTAGAGGGTGGTCGCGGTGAACCCCGCAATAAACCACCGTACCCCACAACATCAGGTGTATTCGGCAAGCCGACTTCAATAAATAATGTTGAGACCCTGGTTACATCAATGATGATCATTAAACACGGTCCTGAATCATACAGCCAGCTTGGTACAAAAGACTCAAGGGGTTCAAAAGTATTCTCCATATCCGGTGATACTCCTACCCCGGGGATCTTTGAACTTGAACTTGGCATGTCGGTACAGGAATTCGTCAATGAATTCGGCGATGGTGATACAAAAGCTGTACAGGTTGGCGGTGCTTCAGGCTTCTGTGTCCCCAGAAAACGATTTGAACAGACAGTGATAGGATTTGAAGGCGTTCCCACAGGAGGATCGATGAAGTTATTCAACAGCTCAAGATCAATGTATAACGTTCTTCATAATTACCTGGATTTCTTCGCGGAAGAATCATGCGGACAATGTACCCCTTGCCGGGTCGGTTGCCAGCAGTTGCTCAAAGGTGTAGAGAAGGTCAAAAAGGGAGAAGTAAAATCGACTTATCTTAATGAACTGGTCAAGCTCGCAGATACTATGAAAGTAGCTTCAAAATGCGGACTCGGACAATCAGTGGGCAATGCCTTCAAGACAATTGTTGAGAATTTCAGGGAAGAGATCATCTATTAATTACTAAATCATAGCGAAATAATGATAAATCTGAGTATAAATAACCAGAGAGTTTCAGTTCAGCCGGGCACTACTGTTCTGGAGGCTGCAAGGAAACTTAATATTAACATTCCGACATTATGTAACCATCCCGACCTTTGCGTTGCAGGTAACTGCCGGGTTTGTGTAGTCGAACAGACCGGGGCAAGAACACTGATCGCCGCGTGTGCAATGCCTGCCGCAGAAGGTATGGATATACAAACAAATACCCTGAAAGTAAGAAATGCAAGGAAACATATTGTTGAGCTCCTGCTTTCAGAACACAGGTCGGATTGCACAAAATGTTACAAAAATCAGAAATGCGAACTACAGCGACTGGCAAATGAATTTGCCTTCGGAGATACAATATTCCTCGACCTGGTTCAGGATCGCCCCTATACCATTGACAGATCCTCGCCTTCATTTATCAAGGATGACAGCAAATGCATCCGTTGCCAGAGATGTGTGAGAACATGTACGGAATTACAGCATATTTCAGCAATTGCTGTGGCAAACAAGGGAATGCACCAGAAGATATCTTCATTCCACGACCGGCCTATGAGCCACGTTGTTTGTACAAATTGTGGTCAGTGTGTAAACCGCTGCCCTACAGGTGCACTCGTTGAAAAGACATATATCGACCAGGTATGGGATGCTATATACGATCCTGAAAAACATGTCGTTGTACAAACCGCACCTGCAGTGAGAGTAGCCCTGGGTGAAGATCTGGGATATGATCCCGGAGAACGTGTTACAGGGAAGATGGTCACTGCCCTCCGACAACTGGGATTTGACTCCGTACTTGATACAGACTTCAGCGCTGACCTTACAATTATGGAAGAAGGTACGGAGTTACTTACCCGGCTGAAGAAGGTTCTTGTCGACGGCGATAAGAAAACATCAATACCTATGTTTACATCCTGTTCTCCAGGCTGGATAAAATTCATTGAACATAAATACCCTGAATTTCTTCATAACCTTTCTACCTGTAAATCGCCCCAGCAAATGTTCGGAGCACTTGCAAAGACATTCTATGCCCAGAAGAAGAAACTTGATCCCTCAAAGGTAGTCTCAGTATCAGTTATGCCCTGTACGGCGAAGAAATATGAAGCCGATCGGCCGGAAATGAGATCAAGCGGATATAAGGATATTGATTTTGTCCTTACAACCCGTGAACTTGCCGTAATGATCAAGCAGGCAGGTATAGATTTCAGGAATCTTGAACCTTCTCATTATGATTCTGTAATGGGTGATTCAACAGGCGCTGCAGTCATTTTCGGTGCCACCGGAGGTGTAATGGAGGCTGCACTGCGTACTGCCTATGAGATAGTTACTGGAAAAGAAGTTCCTTTCACAAATCTGAATATTACTCCTGTCCGCGGTATGGAGGGCGTGAAAGAAGCAACAATCAAGATCGAAGGATGTACCGACGACTGGAAATTCCTCGAGGGTGCCGAACTGAAGGTAGCTATTGCCCACGGGTTAGTAAATGCCAACAAGATAATGAGAGAAGTAAGAACGGGCAAATCGCCATACCATTTTGTTGAAATAATGGCCTGCCCGGGAGGTTGTATAGGTGGTGGCGGACAGCCTATTCCAACAAGCATGGACATCAGGAAAAAACGTATGAAGGCAATCTATTCGGAGGATGAACATATGGTTCTCCGGAAATCACACGAAAATCCGGATGTAATAGCCATTTACAAGGAATTCCTCGGGAAGCCAAACAGCCATCTGGCTCACGAACTGCTCCATACACATTATGTGGAACGGGAAGGATATTGAAAAAAAGCCGGTCTCAACCGGCTTTTTTTTTACCCGATTATTTCGAGGATCTCCTTTATATCTATATCCCTGAGGGGATTGGAAGTTGCGACAAAGGACTCGGCAAGTTTGGATTTTTTCTCCTGAAGTCTCAGGATCTTTTCTTCGAGGGTTCCTGAGGTTATGTACCGGTAAATGAAAACATTCTTGTCCTGGCCTATCCTGTGTGCCCTGCTGAGCGCCTGAAGCTCGGCAGCAGGATTCCACCACGGATCAAGAATAAATACATAATCAGCCGATGTCAGATTTAATCCTGTTCCCCCTGCTTTCAGTGATATCAGAAAGATATGGTTGTCAGGATCATTCTGAAAACCTTCTATAACTTTCTTCCTGTTGGTAGTGGCCCCTGTCAGCATCGAAAACCTTCTGTTTCTTTCTTCAAGCGCCTCTGAAAACAGTTTCAGGTGCATAACAAATGATGAGAATACAAGTATTTTATGTCCTTCATTGACAACATTCTCAATATTGTCCAGAATTGTTTCAAACTTCCCGGAGCCTCCCGCATATTCTTCATCTGCCATCACAGGATGATTGGATATCTGCCTGAGCCTCATAAGTCCCTGTAAAACAATGATCGCAGTCTTTACAGCTTCTTTATGTTCCATTCCGCTCATGATGAGATTCCTGACAGCCGATTTTTCTTCTTCATAAATCTTTGCCTGTTCCTCTGTCATCTCACAAAAAACAGTCTGTTCCGTAACCGGCGGTAGTTCCGGTGTTACCATCTCTTTCTTCCGCCTTAAAATAAATGGTCTGATAAGCTTTTTCAGTTTTGTCTCAATCTCATCATTACGCTCTTTTTCAATAGGTCTGGCAAATTCACGTCTGAAATATGAAAGGGAACCAAGCAGCCCGGGGTTTACAAAATTGAGCTGGGCCCATAGATCTGTAATTGAATTTTCTACGGGCGTTCCCGTCAGAACAAGCTTGTGATCAGATTTCAGCCTGGTAACACTTCTATATATCTGTGATGAGGGATTTTTAATGTACTGGCTTTCATCCAGAATAATATAATGGAAATGGAATGATGTAAAGAGATCAATATCCTGTCGCACAGTATGATAGCTTGAAAGTACAATATCATATCCCGAAAAGTTCATAGCATGACGGTCACGTTGCGTTCCCTTATGTCTGTACACCTTCATTCCGGGGACAAACCTGTAAATTTCGTTCTCCCAGTTGTGGATAATTGTCGGAGGAACGATAATTAATGAGGTAAGGTTTACAGAAGGTTTATCGAAAAGAGTTAATTGTGGTTTCCCTGAAACCTTTCCTGAGGCAGGAATTGTTTCTTTGTTCAATTGCAGCAGAGCAAGTGTCTGTATTGTTTTTCCAAGTCCCATATCATCGGCAAGACATCCTCCAAGCCCTGATGACTGTAGCCAGATCAGCCATCCTAATCCTTCAAACTGGTACCCCCTCATTTCGCATTTAAGTCCGGATGGTTTCACAGGCAATGGCAGTTCTTCAGGCATAAGGAGCTTCTCAAGATATCTAAATGACTCGTTTTCTTCCTCTTTAAGAATTTCAATAAGTAAGGGGAAATGCTGCTTGTGTATCCTTATTGATCCGTTCTGATCTTTCCCGAACTCAAATAAGCTCCGGTATTCTGTAAACCATTCAGCAGGAAGAATTGCAATGGTGCCATCCGGTAACTCAAACTCATGTATCTCGTTCAGGATATTATGCTTAAACCGGATAAACGGGAATTGATATTCTCCGATCGTTACAGTGGCCTGAAGATCAAACCAGTCGCCCTCCTTTAAATTGCTGATTTCAATATTTACAGGTTTGAGATTATATTCTTTATCAAGCCGCCTGGAAAAAACAATAAAGCCGGCAGAAACAAAGTTCTCATAATTCCTGTTCATTGCTTCAATAACCCTGTGTACATCTTTAACAGGTTTCAGATCATCATCCTGCAGGTAATAATTGACCTGGTCATCTGAATTAAAACCCGCTTCCAGTAGGAAATCCCTGCAACCTTCTTCCCATTTCAGATCACGACCGTATTTGTGAAAAATAAACTCCCCTCCCTTGTTCTCAAATGTTGTGAAATTCTCCGACTCATCATCAGGCGATACCAGGATGCCTGAATAGTAATAGCTCAGAATTAACACAGGATATCCTCTGATACTGTTCTCAAGACTTATTGATACTTTCTTTTCGGGAACAGGATTAATAATTCTGAATCCTGTACCTTCTGTTTTAAAACTGTTTACAGCGTTCAGGACAAATCCTGAGAAGTACCTGGTTTCAGTGTTCTTAGGAACTATTACAGCCTCCTTTGTAAGGAAGGGGCGAAGCTTCTGACCATCGATATCTTTGATCAACAATACTTTGTTTCCATTTCTAATTATGCATGGACTGTTGCACAGAATATCGATGGGATTATGATATAATTCTATCTTTTTACCTTCAGATTCGATTTTTAATTTATATGTAACAGATTCATCAGACCTGTCGAACCGGAACAGAGGAACAGCCGGTTCAGCAAGAAAATCAAGCTGGTCTTCAGGGTGAACAATGTTGGAATGTGATCTGCTGATGAAACATGGAATGCCTTCATCCCTCAGAAGATAATAACATTTCCTTAACCTTTTTTCAATATATGGTCTTATGAATTTTTCAATTTTTTCCTGTGAGACATTTTCAAGGAATTCCTTAACGCTTTTGTCTTTTGAATAGAGCCTGTAAATGGGCCTGTCGGAATATTCATTTGTGATTCTGACAAGTTCAATCTCTTCACTGTCGAGGGTTTTTAAAGTCTCCTCGGACGGGTAAGGTGAAAGGCATTCTGACAGGATAATATATTTTTTCCCGGGCACACCTGCTATAAGATAAGGAAGGAATATCTTTCCCCAGAGCCTGTGCGATGTCAGAATAAGGGCAAATTTTCTTTGTCTGTTTTCAGGTGTCTGATCCAATTTCGGGTAAAAAATTATAAATTTAAGAGAGGTTTAAGAAAATTCAAACTTATTGATTGAAATATTTTCTTCTTAGTTTTGAAATCAATTGAGAAAGATAATTCATATCGATATGGATGCATTCTTTGCATCGGTTGAACAGCTGGATAATCCTGAACTGAGAGGGAAACCTGTTGCTGTCGGCGGAAGTGGTGAACGACATGTTGTTGCAGCTGCAAGCTACGAGGCAAGGAAGTATGGTGTCAGATCGGCAATGCCTTCCGTCACTGCCCGGAAACTTTGCCCGCAACTGATATTTGTCAGGCACAGGTTTGAAAGATACCATGAACTGTCAGAACAGGTTTTCGGAATTTTCACTGAGTATACAGACATCATCGAACCATTATCGATCGATGAGGCATTTCTTGATGTTACAGTCGATAAGAAAAATATAAAATCAGCTACCCTAATAGCCCGCGAGATAAAGCAGGAGATAAAAAAGCGGACAGGACTGACAGCTTCAGCCGGAATATCTGTCAACAAATTCCTGGCAAAGATTGCATCTGACATAAAAAAGCCTGATGGGTTATTTCTAATTCCGCCTGAAGAAGCTGAAGGATTTATTGAAAAGCTGCCCGTTGAAAAGTTTTTTGGGATCGGGAAGGTCACGGCTGAAAAAATGCACAAGCTGGGCATCCATAACGGAGCCGACCTGAAGAAATGGGATCTGCCTTCACTGATAAGAAATTTCGGTAAGGCCGGAAAATTTTATTATGATATTGCCCGTGGTATTGACGACCGTCCGGTTGAAACCGAATCCGAACGCAAATCTGTCGGAACTGAGCTTACATATGAAAAGGATCTGACAACTCAATTCGGGATCATTGCTGAGCTTTATAAGGTTGAAAGGGAACTTATGCACAGGCTTGAACAGGCAGGAACTACCGGGAGGACCGTCACATTAAAAGTTAAATTTGCAGATTTCAGGCAGATAACGCGAAGCCGGACACTCAGAAATTATATAAGGGACTTTGAAACACTTCATAAAGCTGTTACTGAAATAAGAAAATCACTCGATCTGCCCGGTAATAAAATTCGACTTTTGGGAGTGAGCGTTTCAAACCTCGAGTCGGATGATGATGAGGACAGGCAGCTTCATTTGTTCGATGAAGGCGAATGCTGATCAGATCCGGATTGTTCTCCCCCGGATTTCCATCCCATGCCGGTCCGGTTATTTCCTTCAAAGTACTCCCGGAGTTCATTATACCGGATACTGTGAATGTTGAATAACTCAGAACCGGGTTCTGTAAATTTTTTGAAATTTTCAAAACGGGATTCAGCATTTTCGAGGATCTTATAACCTATACTTTCTTCAGAGATTCCCCTCGCGCGGTAAATCTCTAAATATCTCGTAATACCCTCGCTTCCGAAAGCATCAAGATCATCAGCCACAGAAAGTATCTTCAGGATAATATTGCTGCTTTCCGGGTTACCGTATTCCTTGTTGTCATGATTTTCTATTGCCGTTAGTGCATCCATGTGATCGGATAATCTTAATCTGTTCAGAGTCAGATAGCTCTCAGCAGCCATCCTGCTCCGGTAACCGTGTCTGATCCCCTGGTCTTCTGACATTCCGATATCGTGAAAGTAGCTGGCAATTAACAGGTTGATTATAATTTTCTGATTTATTTCCGGTTCGCTGTAGTACCCGAGGATCTCTTTTACATAATTCCATACCCTTCGGTGATGATCAAGATCATGTGACGGAAGATCAGTTTCTCCCCAGGCTTTTTTAAAGAAATCTTCCACAGACCCGAGAAAAGAGTCTTCAGCCTGTCGGATAATCTCAGAATATTTCATCTGTAGAATTTTGCTGTAAATTATTGCCTTCCGTCTAGAGATTATGTGAAAAGTCAGTTTTTGTCTTTTCACCCCTAAATCCCCCAGGGGTGGACTTATTGAAATACAATTATTTGTATACCCATTATAAGAAACAAAAAAAGCAAAAGATCCTGCCTTTTGCTTTTAAACAGGTTAAGCTGTTTGATTTCAGTCTGCTAACATCTTTTTAGCCATATCCAGGATGGTTGTGTCATCGAATGAGACAATTCCTCCTCCCGGTCCCTGTTCAAAATGGACACCGATAGTTTCGCCCCTGTCGAAATTTCTCCCTCCGAAGTAGTTTCTGACGGTTTCTTCGTTCAGATCCAGCGTGTCAGCAATTTTCCGCATACTTCCGGAGGGTAACTGATCTTTTATCTTCCGGAGCTCATTGAATGTGATCGTTACAGCCATAATATTATAGGATTAAAAGTTAATAATAGTGTTTGGTAATATCTTCAAAGATAAGAAAAAAGTTACTAATAAGTGCCTAAAGTGCCTAAAGTGCCTAAAGTGCCTAAAGTGCCTAAAGTGCCTAAAGTTAAAATTTATAGATTGAATAAGATTGTTTTATAATCGGTATTGACACTCGACGATTAAAATATTTTGTTTGTTTTTTAACAGTGCCATTAAATAGATCTTAGTATAGCAAAGTTTTCAGGAGCACTCAGTATTTTAAATTTTCCGGATATTTTATTTAACTTGACTTGTAATGTTAATTTCTACGGAAAAACTGATTATTGCACCTTGTTTTTAGACTTTAAGCACTCTAAGCTTTTGCTCACTCCGAGTATTGATCATTTACAATTATTCTTTGAAAAAAATTCTTAAAAATGATTTATATGCTTAAATTTGATAAGCATTTTGTTTAAAAGCATGGAGAAATATTCCTATTTCTAAGATTTATTTTAATTATGTTTTATTTCAGTTTACCTGAGAAAGACCTTTGATCATTATTAACGTAGAATTAAAATTAATTGCGAATAATATTGCTGCCGTATGTTTAAATCATTCTTTCTTAGTTTTTTTTTCATTGTGATTATTCTGGACTTTCCTCCTTTTCTGAATGCTCAGGAAAAGTCCTTAACCACAATATTGAAAATTAACAATCTCCCCCGACCTGGTGACACACTTATCAAGCAACAGGTTGATTACATTGATCCTGGAATCTCCGGAACGAATATTATATGGGATTTTCGTTCTGTGAATCCTGTAAATGATCATTATTATCTGCATTACCTGACAGGATCATCCGATCCGCTCCTGATAAATGGCATCGAGCACGGAACTGTTTACAGTTATCTGATATCCGGAGATTCCCTTATTCATACAGGTTATGAAAACAGCACAACTATTATGAAATATGATCCTCCTGAGATCAGATTGAAGTTTCCCTTACGATATGGTGATATTATCTGTGGTGATTTTTCTGGCAGAGGGGAATACTGTCATATGACTGCGCTTAATGTATCCGGAATAACAACTGTTTCAGCAGATGCCACAGGAACACTATACACTCCGCTGGGATTAACTTTTAAAAATGTACTGAGAGTAAAGAGCCTCAGGGAATACTTCCAGACAGGTATTGACAGTGTGACAATGAAAATGGAGAGTTATTCATGGTATGTTTCCGGAAACCGCTATCCTGTCTTCGAAACCATAAAAACAGCAACAAAAAAAACCGGAAGGAGAGAGATGGAACATAAAGTAGCCTCCTTCTTCTATCCTCCTGCAGATCAGGCTCACCTGCTTGATGATACAACAAATTGGGTAAAACAGGATTTTATTGATGAAGTAAAGGATATTGATCAGCTCTTCTCCAACTGCCAGCTGAAACCTAATCCCGTTACTTCCAAACTGATAATTGAGTATGAACTCACTCAGGATGCGACCATCTCCTTCAGGATTATTGACGGAAACGGAATGGTCAGATGTATTATTCCAGATGTCGGCAAGAATTCAGGTAAATATTCAGATACAATTGAAATGGATAAATTACCTCCGGGCATTTACATAATCAATGTATTTGTAAATGAGATGTTAAAATCCATTAAGGTGGTAAAAATATAGTCGCCATGAAAACAGGTAAAGGTCACTCAGGAGTGAATATAATTTCCAGCTTCCTTTTACTTATAATTATCATGCTTGTATGTATAAAAACATCGGAAGCACAGAATTTTACCTCACCGGAAGTATTTAGTTACAAACAGGAGGTATTCCGGCCTGTATCATTTTATACCGGTCAGGCAGACATTTCAATACCACTTTTTGAAATTAAAACGAATGAAATAACCATACCGATTTCATTAAAGTATATTGGAGGTGAAGGCCTACGTGCCATAAATCCATACAGTAATGTGGGATTTGGCTGGAAACTGTCTGCAGGAGGAATGATAACACGAACGGTAAACGGGGAGCCGGATGAATTTAATACTCCCGGGACCGGGCGATTGTTGGGCTTTTTCAACCTTCCATCAGGTTATATTTCAAATGAATCTGTCAGAAATAATGCTAATTCATTTCTTATACCAAATGGATCTGGTGTCAGATTTATTTCAAATTATGAATACAGTCCTGACATTTTTTCTTTCAGCTTCCTGAGTTATTCGGGTTATTTTGTAATGGGCTATGATAAGAATTTTAAAATTCAATCCCAGGATATTGTAAAGGTTGAAAAGTTTGATAATAATCTCCCTAATTTAAGTAATAATCCTTTCTACTTAAAATTGACTGCAAATGACGGTACGAAATTTACATTTGGCTATACTGAAGGATCAATTGAACTTGCTGGTGGGACAGAAACAGTTCCTTATCAATGTATTGCATGGTATTTAACTACAATTGAATTCACCAATGGGAAAAGGATTGATTTTAATTATAAAACTAATATCAGCAAATTCATCCATTTCAAAAGATCACAATTTGAGACCCAATATTCAACAGCCTCGCCTGTAGTCCTTGAAAACATTTCTTTCAACGGAGGTAAAGTTGTCATTAATTCTGTTAACTATCCTCATAAAACAGGCGAAATGTCCGATGAATTATTTCTAATTAACAAAATAGAGTTAAGGAATTCTGCTGATCAAAAAGTCAGCCAGGTGATCCTGAAACATTCTCCAAAAATATGGAATCGGTATTATATCCTTGATTCCTTAAGAATAGATGATAAACGTTATTCATTCGGATATAATTCGGCAGGATCATTGCCGGATGTCCCACAGGCTTATGGCAGTGATTACTGGGGATTTTATAACGGACAATCTGAGATGACAGGAAGTATTGGGCCGACCTATCGAGATCCCTACCTGAATCAATATTTGACACTTCCTCAGAAAATACCTTCCGAAACAAATTCTAAGCTTGGAATACTGACATCAATTATTTATCCGACAGGTGGTTCTGAGTTATTTGAATATGAGGCGAATACATATTCTTATAAGGGCGTGCAAACACTGGGCGGATACTATCATAGTTATTCTGCAGAACCTAAAGAAGCAGGTGGTCTGAGAATTGCAAAAATTACATTTGGGAATCAGGTTCGTAAATACAAATATGTTAATTCATTTGATCCGAATAATCCTGATAATGCATCCATCCCAAGTAGCGGAATCATTTATAAGCTTCCGGCAGTCTGTTGTATGGCTGCTGAAGCTCTTAATTTCCTTTCAATAGAAGGAGAACCTCCGGTTACCTATTCCAGGGTAATTGAGTTCCTTTCTGATAAAAGTTATACTGTTTATGATATGAATTCACCATTAAATAAACCTGATGGACAAAACAACCAGAGTACAAATTATTATTCTTGCTGGGCCAGCAATACGGCAATTTTTGATAACATATATAGAGATATCCTGATCGGTGCATTGGGCAAAAACTCATCATGTGCTCTTGAACGGGGGCAGATCAAAGAAATCAAAATTTATGATTCATCAAATATATTGAAAAGATCTGTATTGTATACTTATTCATCAAATCCCGGACGTTACAATCAGTTTGTTGCATCTATTTACATGACAAACACAGCCGAGCAACGCATGGCCTGGCTAGCGTTTGAACTAGGTCTTCAATATCTTAATAATCCACAGTTGTCTTTCTCACTTCTTCATAGTTACTGTATATATACCTTCCCCGTTTATCTTGAAGAGGAGAAGACTATAGATTATTATGGCAGCCAGTCAATTACAACCACAGCCAAATATCGTTATAACAGCAAAAGACTGAAATCTGCAGTCGTTACCTATGATAGCAGGGGCGATTCATTAAAAACAATCTTCAGATACCCCTCTGATATCAATACAGGTGTATATGCTTCTATGAATATAATGAATATGCTTAATTATCCTGTTGAACAGATAACCATTAAAAACAACAAATTTACCGGTGGAACACTGACGACATTTAAAGCTAATGGGACGAGTCCCATCTTTTATGTTCCTGATAAAAAATATTCTCTGGAGCTTACTTCTCCTTTGACATCATTTACCTATTTTAACGGATCAAGTCGTGACAGTCATTACGGGACATCACCTGACATTTCATATGACAGTTACAGTCCTACAGGAAATTTACAACAGATGACAGGCAGGGATAATACACCTGTTTCATATCTTTGGGATGCCAATGGTATCTACCCACTGGCACAGGTACAAGGTGCGAGCTATTCACAAATAAGCTCACTTGACCGTAAAGCATCAACCTATTCAAGCATAACCTTATGGTCAGGCCTTAATACTCTTGCTTCAACAGCCCTGATCTCGACATATTCTTATAAGCCCCTGACAGGGATCTCTTCCAATACAAATCCACAGGGTGTGACAACTTATTATACTTACGATGTTTCAGGCAGATTATTTCTGGTGCGTGATGATGATAAGAATATTCTGACTCGATACAGACATGGTTACAAGAATTATCCTGATAACGGAATGGGTGGTTACAGTCCATTAAATGCATACCTGTCTAAACCACCATATGTTATACAGTGTAGTTCATCCTCATCGGTAGTAACCGTTTCGGGAGGATCAGGTGATTATACCTTCAGCTGGTATTTAAAAAACAATTCCGGAGCAGTTGTTGCTAGCCTTATAAACTCCGGGTCAAAAAATTTTGATTTTATATGTTCACAGACAGGTAATTATTATATTCAATGTGAAATAACAGATAATTTACTGGGTAAAAAAGTAACATCATATACCGGTAATTTCCCTTGTTGCTTATCAGCATGCAGCTTTAATGCAAATCAAGGTTTCTCAAGCATCTCCAGTATTGTTTTGAATTATGGAACAACAGTTTCCTTATCATTCACGTTCTGCAATTCGATTGTCATGCAACCTGGAGTTACCTATCTGGTAGGTTTTATTAGTACAGGTTGCTGTCCGTCAGGGACACGTACATTTAATATTGATTCTGTAATGGGAAGATCATGGGAAGTTACCATTACGCCATATGGCTATGTCTATTGGCGAATGATCTGTGGAGAAGAAATGCCGGAATATAACTGTGAAGATTCAGGTACATTGACTTTTAACCTTTAAATTCAATCAAAATGAGGCATATATTTTCTATTATTATTATTATTATTCCTGTCTGCCTTTTATCCCAGACAACTACACAGAATTACACAGTAACAACGATACCATATCAAGAAATCAATGACCTAACTATACTGTCAGAAACCAATTCAAACAGTACCATACAATATTATGATGGCATCGGAAGGCTTTCACAAACTATACATAAAGCTATATCTCCAACAGGTGCTGATTTGATTGGTGCGGTGGAATACGATGCTCTGGGGCGGTTGTCGAAGAGCTGGCTGCCTGCTGTTGTTCAGAATAATAATGGCTCATATTATCAGGGTTATGCAACACAAGCAGTTATTTCCAACTTAAATGACTCAAAGCCATATTCCACGACTGAGTATGAAGCTTCACCTTTGAACCGTGTAGTAAGCCGAACTGGTCCCGGGAATGTATGGTATGCCGGCTCGAAAAAAGTAACAAAATCTTACATCCTCAATGATGCGAATGTAAAATATTTTTATGTTGAAAGTGATAAACTTAAATGTAATGGTTATTATGCTGCAGCCACTCTTTACGGAGTACAAACCACAGATGAGGATGGCAAAACCGCTATTGAGTATACAGACAAGCAGGGCCGTATTGTGCTTAACAGGGTCGCCGGTAATTATGACACCTATTATGTTTACGACGACCTGGGGAACCTTCGTTATGTATTGCCGCCTCTTGCAGCTGATAATCTAAGTACCAATACCAGTGGTTTCTCGGAAACACCAGGTAGTATTCTATATAAGTACGCGTTTATCTATCAATATGATGGTCGTAAACGTTGTATCGCGAAAAAACTTCCGGGCTCAGATTGGATCTCTTTTGTTTATGATAAAGCCGATCGTTTAATATTATCACAGGATGGTAACCAGAAGATCAAAAACAAATGGGAAGCAAACAAATATGATCAATTCGGAAGATTGTTATATAGCGGTTCCCTTACCAGCTCCAACACAAGGTCACAAATGGAGACTCTATATTCTGGATCCTTTGTGAATGAAAGTTATTCCGGTGTGAGCACAAACGGAGGTTATACCTGTTCAAACCTTGTACCAGCAACATTACTGAATGTTAATTATTTTGACAATTATGATTTTCTTAACCGGAGCGCATACTCTGCAATTAAAAACAATCTGATAAAAACAATCCAAAGCGGATATACTGAGCCTGATATTTCTCATTTGAGATCATTAATGACAGGTACCTGTGCATATCATCTTGATGATTCTTCCAAGTTTGAACTGACTTCAGTCTATTATGACAAATATGGAAGAACAGTCCAGATGCGTTCAAATAATCATTTGGCAGGTTATGATATTATCTTTCATCTTGTTGATTTTTCCGGCAAGCCTTTAAAGACCTATATTACTCACGGGATAAATAATGCCTCTTCAACTAACAAAGAAGTTTATACCTACACCTTCGATAAGGCACAGCGTTTACTAACCACTAAACATCAGCTCAATGAAGGAAATAATGTAACACTTTCCACAAATACTTATAATGAACTTGGCCGTTTAGTCACAAAAAACCTTGGAGGAAATCTTGTTACCACTACTTATAATTATAATGTCCGTGGCTGGGTAACAGACATCGTCAATGACAAATTTACCGAGAACCTTTACTATAATTCCAATCCTGTTACATTGCCTGATTTTACAGCTGCATATAATGGTAATATTTCAGGAATTAAATGGAGTATCCTTTCTGAAAATAACTCATTTGACAGAGCTTATTCATTTACTTATGATGCACTAAATCGTCTTACTTATTCCAAGTACTGTGCAAAAACAGGTTTAACTACGGTTACAGGATCAACCGGAAAATATAACGAACAATCAACCTATGATAAGATGGGTAATATTACCACTTTAAAACGTTATGAGGACGGAAGTTTGATCAATAATCTTACCTATTCCTATACCGGCAATCAGCTTAAAAAAATAAATGATGAGTGTTCTCCTGTTCTGTTGTATGGTTCAGAAGTATTTAATGATAGGGCAGAGCTGGAAACCGAATATTTATTTGATATGAATGGGAACAACATTTACGATGCTAATGGAGGTATAAGTACTATCAGATATAATTTATTAAATTTACCGGAGATAATTCAGTTCAGTGCGGGTCATCAGAACAGGTATTCGTATCGTTCGGATGGTTCAAGGTTAAAAGCTGTCAGTTATACATTAAACAGTATTATTGTGGTGCCTCAGGGAGTAATAAATCCTATACCGGCTAATCCGTCAGACTATATAAGGATTGTGACTGATCATATCGGAAACAAGATATACAGGAATTCCACTTTAATGCAGATTCAGACAACCGAAGGCTATGTACAGGGAAGCACATATTATTATTATATAAAAGATCATCTGGGAAATAACCGGGTTGTAATAAACAACAGCGGCACTATAATTGAGAAGAGCCATTATTATCCGACCGGTATCCGATTTTATCCGGTAAGTACAAGTAACAGTTTAGCATTGCCATTCAGGTACAACGGAAAAGAGTTTATTGCCATGAACGGTTTGAACTGGTATGATTACGGCGCAAGGTTCTACGATCCACAAATTGGAAGATTCCATACAATTGACCCATTAGCTGAAAAATTTTATTTCCTTACTCCATACCAGTATGGTTCAAACAATCCT
>Ga0116148_1000306_pt1 | contig 63042 bp, 52 predicted proteins | sample AD_UKC055_MetaG_FD_89786 | JGI IMG/M metagenome (GOLD analysis project Ga0116148, IMG submission 89786) | Active sludge microbial communities of municipal wastewater-treating anaerobic digesters from USA - AD_UKC055_MetaG | ecosystem: Engineered > Bioreactor > Anaerobic > Digestate | place: USA...
CCGTCGCAGCGCGGGCATGCGCCTACGGGCGAGTTGAACGAGAAGAGATTGTCGGTAGGCTCCTCGAACTTTATGCCATCGGCTTCAAAACGGTTGCTGAATGTATGCAGAGATGTTTCGGGCAGGGTGTAGAGGCGCAGGGCACACTCTCCCGTTCCCTCGTAAAATGCGGTCTCTACCGAGTCGGCAAGACGGCTCATGGTCTCTTTGGAGCCGTCGGATGTGAGCCGGTCAACCAACAGGTATAAGTTTTTGCCGTCTGCGGAGAGTTGTTTAAGTTTTTTGTTGTCACTTAAAAGGTCTTCAATGCGGAAGATTTCACTCTCATAGCCTATGCGTGAAAATCCTACCTTGAGCAGTGTACGCAGTTGCTCTTCAAGATTGCGATTGCCGGTTAAATGTATGGGTGCAAGGACGGTAAAACGGGTTTCGGCAGGCTGTGAGAGTACAAAATCCACTACATCCTCAACGCTGTGTTTACGTACCTCAAGGCCGCTCACCGGCGATATGGTATGTCCTATCCGGGCAAACAGCAGCTTCATATAGTCGTAAATCTCGGTCTGAGTGCCTACCGTGGAGCGCGGGTTGCGGTTGCCGGAACGTTGTCCTATGGCTATTGTCGGCGGCAGTCCCTCAATGAAATCGCATTCCGGTTTCTTCATCCGTCCCAAAAACTGGCGGGCATACGCTGAGAGTGACTCTACATAACGTCGCTGACCCTCGGCATAAAGCGTATCAAAGGCCAGCGAGGATTTGCCTGAACCCGACAGTCCGGTCATTACGATTAGTCTGTCACGGGGTATGCTTACGCTTATGTTCTTTAGATTGTTGACTCTGGCTCCGCGTATATGTATGTAGTTTTCTCTCTCCTCCAATGTCTCTTTTTATTTTGAATTAGGACTTGCAAAAATACCCATTTTATTATTATAAAAGGTTACCTTTGCAAATCCAAATTGAATTGTCGAAATGATTATCTTTTTCAGAAACCCTTCAGGCACAATTGTTGCCACCGAGATTACATCAAAACTGTCGGCCGATGATATCAAAAAGCTGAAATGGCTTTATGGCGAAGCCGCCGTTTTAAGTGAGGAATCTTTAGAAGGTTTTTTTGTGGGACCGCGTCGGGAGATGATATCCCCATGGAGTACCACCGCCGTAGAGATTACCCGTAATATGGGTTGCAGGGGGATTACCCGCATTGAGGAGTTCTTCCCGGTAAGTTCGGCCGATGCCGAATATGACCCGATGCTGCAACGTATGTACAATGGGCTTGACCAGAAGATTTTCACAATCAATATTACGCTGGAGCCTATACTGTTCATAGATAATCTGGAAGCATACAACGAGCAGGAGGGTCTGGCACTTTCCAACGAAGAGATTGACTATTTGCATAAGGTTGAGGCTGAAATTGGCCGTAAACTTACGGACAGCGAGGTTTTTGGTTTTGCTCAGATAAACTCAGAACACTGCCGCCATAAGATTTTCGGCGGAAAGTTCATAATAGACGGCAAGGAGATGGAGTCATCGCTCTTCAACCTGATCAAGAAGACCACCCATGAGAATCCCAACCGCATTCTGTCGGCCTATAAGGACAATGTGGCGTTTGCTCAGGGACCGGTGGCAGAGCAGTTCGCTCCGGCCGACCACTCCACAGCAGATTGGTTCGTGATAAAGGATATAGAGACCGTCATGTCACTCAAAGCCGAGACACACAACTTCCCCACCACGGTGGAGCCGTTCAACGGAGCATCGACCGGTTCGGGAGGTGAAATACGTGACCGTATGGCCGGCGGCAAAGGGGCATGGCCTCTTGCCGGTACATCGGTCTATATGACCTCTTATGCGCGCATTGACGGGAAACGTGCCTGGGAGAAGGGTATGAACGAGCGTCAATGGCTCTACCAGACTCCCGAACAGATTCTCATGAAGGCCTCCAACGGCGCCTCTGACTTTGGAAATAAGTTCGGACAGGCGCTTGTTTGCGGTTCGTTGCTCACCTTCGAGCATCAGGAGAACGGCGAACAGTACGGCTACGACAAGGTGATCATGTTGGCCGGAGGTATCGGTTACGGCGCCAAACGCGACTGCTTTAAGGGCAAGCCTAAGAAGGGCGACAAGATAGTGGTGTTGGGCGGAGACAACTACCGTATTGGTCTGGGCGGCGGTTCGGTCTCATCGGTCGAGACGGGACGCTATTCGTCGGGCATTGAGTTGAACGCCGTGCAGCGTGCTAATGCCGAGATGCAGAAACGCACGTATAACGTAACCCGCGCCCTGTGCGAGGAAGATAATAACCCGATAATATCAATTCACGACCACGGTTCGGCAGGCCATTTGAACTGTCTCTCCGAGTTGGTCGAGGAGTGCGGCGGACTGATTGAGATGGATAAGCTGCCGATAGGCGATAAGACCTTGTCATCGAAAGAGATAATAGCCAATGAGTCACAGGAGCGCATGGGGCTTCTGATAGATGAGAAGTCTTTGGAGCACTTACAAAAGATAGCCGAGCGCGAACGCGCCCCGATGTATGTGGTGGGCGAGACCACAGGTGACGGCCGTTTCGCTTTTGAGCAGAAGGACGGGGTGCGCCCCTTTGACCTTGCCATCAGCCAGATGTTCGGTTCGTCGCCCAAGACATATATGGTTGATGAGACTGTGGAGCGGAAATATAAAGATGTCACCTACTTGGAGGATAAGCTGGAGGAGTACCTTGGCAATGTACTTCAGCTTGAGGCTGTAGCCTGTAAGGATTGGCTGACCAACAAGGTGGACCGTTCGGTGACAGGTCTGATAGCACGCCAGCAGTGCCAGGGTGAACTGCAGCTTCCGCTTTCGGACTGTGGTGTTGTGGCGCTTGATCATCGTGGACGGAAAGGTATTGCAACCGCCATCGGACATGCTCCGCAGGCGGGTCTGGCAAATTCCGCCTCCGGTTCGGTGCTCTCTGTTGCCGAGTCACTCACCAATATTGTCTTTGCACCCCTCAGTGAAGGACTCAGGTCTGTGTCGCTGTCGGCTAACTGGATGTGGCCCTGCCGTTCGCAGAAGGGTGAAGATGCCCGCCTGTACCAGGCAGTAAAGGCTTTGTCGGATTTCTGCCTTGAGCTGGGGATCAACGTACCTACCGGTAAGGACTCTCTCTCCATGACTCAGAATTATCCTGACGGCAGCAAGGTCATCAGCCCGGGTACGGTTATAGTCTCATCGGCCGGTGAGGTATCGGATGTATGTAAGGTGGTATCGCCTGTGCTTGCCGACTGCAAGGAGAGCCTGCTTATACATATAGATTTTAGTTTTGATAAGCAGCGTCTGGGCGGTTCGGCTCTGGCGCAGTCGCTTAACCGTGTGGGCAGCGATGTTCCTACTGTCAGGGATGCCGGATATTTTGCCGCCGCGTTCAATGCCGTGCAGCAGCTTATCGAGAAGCGCATGGTTCTGGCAGGACACGACATATCGGCCGGCGGTTTGATTGTAACCCTGCTGGAGATGTGTTTTGCCAATGTAAAAGGCGGCATAGAGCTCTCTCTTGACCAAATAGGCGGCAAAGACCTGATCAAGACGCTTTTTACTGAAAATCCGGGCGTAGTGCTTCAGATAGAGTCCAAACAGATGGATGCCGTAGAGAAATTGCTCAAGGAGGCCGGTGTAGGCTGTGCTGTCATAGGCCGTCCCGCCGATGCGAGAAATCTCTATATACGCCGTGACGGTAAGGATATCTCTATCGATATAGACAAGATGCGCGACCTGTGGTACAGGACCTCATATCTGTTTGACCTAAGACAGTCGGAGAACGGATGTGCCGAGAAACGTTACGGCAACTACTCCAGGTTGCCGCTAAACTTCAAGTTCAATTATAACTTTACCGGCAAGACAGCTCAGTACGGTCTGGACCCTGACCGCCGGACGGCAACCGGTGTGAAAGCCGCCATAATCCGTGAGAAGGGAACCAATGGTGAACGCGAAATGGCCTATGCCCTCTGGCTGGCAGGATTTGACGTTAAGGATGTGACCATGACGGACCTTGAGAGCGGCCGCGAAACTCTTGACGACATAAGCATGATAGTCTTTTGCGGCGGATTCTCCAACTCCGATGTACTCGGTTCGGCCAAGGGATGGGCAGGAGCTTTTATTTTCAACCAAAGGACAAAAGAGACTCTGGACCGTTTCTATGCACGCAAGGATACCCTTTCGCTGGGTGTATGTAACGGATGTCAACTGATGATTGAACTCGGACTCATCAATCCCGACCACGGTAAGAAGAGTCGTATGCTCCTCAATGAGTCGCATAAATTTGAATCGGCCTTCCTCGGCGTTTCGATACCTCAGAACGAGAGCATTATGTTCAAGTCTCTGAGCGGCTGCCGTCTGGGTGCCTGGGTGGCTCATGGCGAGGGCAGGTTCTCACTGCCTTACGCTGAAGAGAGATACAATGTGATTGCCAAATATACATACGGCGATTATCCCGCCAACCCCAACGGTTCGGACTATAATGTGGCCGGCATAGCAAGCGCCGATGGGCGTCATGTGGCTATGATGCCCCATCCGGAGCGTGCCATATTCCCCTGGCAGTGCGGATTCTATCCTGTTGACCGTAAAGGCGATCAGGTCACACCCTGGATTGAGGCATTCGTTAACGCTCGCAAATGGGTTGAGTCACAGAAATAAGGCGTTATGCTCCTTGCGCTATTTACAACCTTTTTCAAGATAGGCCTCTTTACAATAGGCGGCGGATATGCCATGATACCGCTTATTGAGCGCGAGGTGGTGGAGCGTAAGGGCTGGATATCGAAAGAGGAGTTTCTAAACCTTATGGCGATAGCCCAGTCTGCCCCGGGAGTCTTTGCCGTTAACATATCCATATTCATAGGATACCGTATGCGTAAGACTGTCGGCAGCATCTTCTGTGCAACAGGCACGGTGCTGCCTTCCATCATAATTATTCTGGCCATTGCCATGTTTGCGGGAAATTACCGTGAAAACCCCGTGGTGGAGAATGTCTTTAAGGGCATACGTCCGGCAGTTATCGCACTTATTCTTACCCCGACCATACGCCTGGCTTCCGGGGCGGGATTTAATCATTGGACATGGTTGGCGGCGCTGGTTGTTGCAATGCTGATATGGCGGGTTGAAATATCTCCGATATGGATAATTTTTGTTACGATAGTCTGTGCGGTTCTGTTTTACATTATTAAGTTCAGGAGAGAATGAGTGGGAGTCTTGGCAAGGTTTGTATCGGGCACCTGTTTTACATATTTAAACTCACGAAGGGATGGGCGCTGCTTTAATATGGTTTAAACTGTTCTGGTCTTTTTTCAAGATAGGCCTGTTCGGGTTCGGAGGCGGTTACGGCATGATCTCGCTCATACAGAATGAGGTGGTGGAGAAACAGGCCTGGATAAGCAATTCCGAATTTACCGATATCGTGGCGGTGAGTCAGATGACTCCCGGCCCCATAGGCATCAACTCGGCCACCTATGTGGGCTTCAAGGCGATTGAGAATGCGGGTATGACACGGACTCAGGCTGTATTAGGTTCGCTGCTGGCATCGTTCTCGGTAATGCTGCCGTCATTTATAATCATGCTGCTTATAAGCGCCTTTTTTATGCGCTACCAAAATCACCCTTCGGTCCGTACTGTACTGGCGTGGCTGCGTCCCGTAGTTGTGGGAATGCTTGCCGCTGCCGTCCTGCTACTGCTCAACGAAGAGAACTTAGGCTCATTTAAGACCGATAAGCTACAGTTTTACGTAAGCATAGCCCTGTTTGCATCAGCCTTCGCAGTTACTTATGTATGGAGAGTGAATCCCATAAAAGTAATCCTTCTCTCCGGTCTTTTTGGCGGTCTCTTCTATTCACTCCTTCCGGCATAAAATATTACTGACGGATCCGCTGCTCTGTACCGCTGCGGATAGCGCATACATAGTTGTTTGTCTGTTAATTATTCGAGCTCAGATCAGGGTCCCAAACAGGTCGGACAGGCATACCGATAAAACGTGGTGAACTACCCTGGCCGACATCATCTTTAAGTATAACATACATCCTGGCATTTGCCGAACCGCGATCAAACAGACTTCCGTGAGGCTCGAGTTCCGATGTCCAGTATGATCCATCATCATTATGAATCACACTCTCTTTGTGAAAAGCGCCTGCAAATGGTATAAAAATGGAGTTATTGTTAACCCTGCTGTATGCTCTGTAACCTTTCACTCCGTTCAGTTCTTCAAGAACAAATCTGCATTCGGTTATCAGTTCATACTGCTCCTGATGGGTAGGCATTCGCCAGTTTCCGCCTAAAATGACATGTGCAGCATCATCTGAGAGATCCAATTTGCTTTTCTTGTCCCGGTTGCCCTGACGTTTTCTGTTTACATATTTGGAAAATTTCTTTCCCTTGTTATCGGAGTTGTAGATATACGTTGACCAGGAATATTCATTTTTGGGCCGGGTCTCTCCCCATGCAAAATAGTCACCGTACTCTTCCGGATTATCTGCACCCACATTACAGGTGCCCCACATAACGGAAAGGCCCAAGTCAACCTGTCGGTTGCCCGTCGTGCTTATACCGTCTTTTGTTTGCCCTGAAAGGACGGAACAAGCAAAAGAGAGCATCGAAATGGAAAATATTAACCTCTTCATAATATGTAAGATTTATTGTGTGTTATGTTGTTTTTTGATTACGCTGTTGAAAATAGATGTGTTTTAATAAAAAAGTTAATTTAGTTTCAGCAAATTAAAAAAGAACTTTTCAGATATCCAAAAAATCTCTCTCTTTTTGACAGGCACGGTGTTCCTGATTCAAAAAAAGTAAAAAAATCAAAGGAAAGTTGTGCTATTTCATTGAAAAAGTGTAATTTTGCAAGCCGATTATTATCAACCTTTAAATAAAAGGTTAATTATTAACGTGTTAAACCCCCGAGTAAGGGAACTGCGGTATAGCGTAACTGCTGTTTGCGAGCGTTGAGGGAGTTTTCCGGGTCGTTGGGAAACGGCCGGTTGCGTAAAAATGTTTTATTAACGATTTAAAGTTTTAGAATGAATACTTTAAGTTACAAGACTGTTTCGGCCAACAAGGCTACCGTTAACAAGGAATGGGTCGTAGTTGATGCTACCGACCAGGTTCTGGGCCGATTTGCCGTAAAGGTTGCCAAGTTGCTGCGCGGTAAATACAAGACCAATTTCACTCCGCATGTTGATTGCGGTGATAACGTTATTGTTATAAATGCCGACAAGGTTGTGCTGACCGGAAAAAAGTGGACAGACAGAGTCTATCTACGTTATACCGGTTATCCAAGCGGTCAGCGTGAGATTACTCCTGCAGAGCTGATGGCTAAACCCAACGGTGCTGAGAGACTTATGAGGAAGGTTGTCAAGGGTATGTTGCCCAAGACCAAGTTGGGTGACAGGATTCTGAAGAATCTCTATGTCTATGCAGGTCCTGAGCACAAGCATCAGGCGCAAAACCCGAAGGCAATAGATATCAATTCACTTATTTAATCTGAAAGAGAATGGAAGTAATCAATGCAATAGGTCGTCGTAAAAGCGCCGTAGCACGTATTTTTGTCACTGAAGGAACAGGTAAGATTACCATTAACAAGAAAGAGATGGCTGCTTATTTCCCCTCTCCACTACTTCAGTATGTGGTTCTTCAGCCTCTGAAGAAACTTGATGTTACTGAGAAGTACGATATCAAGGTAAATCTGGACGGTGGCGGTTATAATGGACAGGCTAACGCTCTTCGCTTGGCAATTGCCCGTGCTCTTGTCAAGATTAATCCCGAGGACAAGAAGGCTCTCCGTGCAGAAGGCTTCCTGACCCGCGATTCCCGCTCTGTTGAGCGTAAGAAACCCGGTCAGCCCAAGGCACGTCGCAAATTCCAGTTCAGCAAGCGTTAAAATGATCCGGATATATCCCATGCCTGCACCTTATTTATTTAGATGCATATAGGATTTGTGTTTAGTATCTAAACCGTTTGGACCTATCCTGAAAAGGACGGCTACCCGACGGTTGTAAAAAAGAATGTAAACAATTTTTTAAACAATTTATGTCAAGAACAAATTTTGAACAACTTTTAGAAGCCGGTTGTCACTTTGGCCACCTGCGTCGCAAATGGAATCCCGCCATGGCTCCTTACATTTTCATGGAGCGTAATGGTATTCATATTATCGATTTACACAAGACCGTCGCTGCCATAGATCAGGCAGCCGAGGTTTTGAAGAGAATGGCCCGCGATGGAAAGAAGATCCTTTTCGTGGGTACTAAGAAACAGATTAAGGAGATTGTTGCCGAGAGAGTATCGGCAATAGGTATGCCTTATGTCATTGAGCGCTGGCCCGGCGGCATGCTCACTAACTTCCCTACAATTCGTAAGGCTGTCAAGAAGATGACCACAATCGACAAGCTTACGAGTGACGGTACATATTCAAACCTTTCAAAGCGTGAGATCCTGCAGATCACACGTCAGCGTGCTAAACTTGAGAAGAACCTCGGTTCCATAGCAGACCTTTCGCGTCTGCCGGCCGCTCTCTTTGTGATTGACGTTCTCAAGGAGAACATTGCCGTACGTGAGGCCAATCGTTTGGGTATCCCGGTTTTTGCTATTGTTGATACCAACAGCGATCCTGCACCTATCGATTACGTGATCCCTGCAAATGACGATGCTACCAAATCGGTCGATATTATTCTGACCGCCTGTTGCAACGCCATAGCTGAGGGTTTGGAAGAGCGTAAGGCCGAGAAGGGCGAGGAGGCAGCCGTCTCTGACGAGGATAAAACAGAAAGACCGCGTCGCGAACGTATTCGCAGGGTAGCCAGGAGCAAGAGAGACAAGTCTTTTGAAGATGCTCCCGAAGATGAAGATACTTCAGCTAAGGCTGAAAAGGCTCCCGCTAAGGAGAAGTCCGAGAAGGCTCCCGCTAAGGCAAAGGCAGAAGAGGCTCCCGCCAAAACAAAGGTAGAAGAGGCTCCCGCTAAGGCAAAGGCTGAAGAAGCTCCCGCTAAGGCAAAGTCAGAGGAAGCTCCCGCTAAGGAGAAGGTAGAAGATGCTCCCGCCAAGGCAAAGGCAGAGAAGGCTCCCGCTAAGGAGAAGAAAGTCGAAGATGCTCCCGCCAAGGCAAAGGTCGAGAAGGCTCCCGCTAAGGAGAAGGTAGAAGAGGCCCCCGCTAAGGAGAAGAAAGTCGAAGATGCTCCTGCCAAGGCAAAGGTCGAGGAAGCCCCTGCTAAGGCAAAAGCTGAAGATGCTCCCGCTGAGGACAAAGAGGCTGAAGCTTAATGTTTAACTTATTTAAAACCAATAGAAAATGGCTGTAACACTTGATGATATTAAAAGTCTGCGTGCAAAGACCGGTGCAGGTATGTCGGATTGCAAAAAAGCTCTGACTGAAGCTGACGGCGATTTTGAGAAGGCAATTGAGATAATTCGTAAGAAGGGTCTGGCAGTAGCTGCAAAACGTTCTGACAGGGAAGCTTCCGAGGGCTGTGTCCTTGTAAAGGTTGAAAAGAATTTTGGAGCCATGATAGCCTTGAGATGTGAGACTGACTTTGTGGCTAAAAATGCCGACTTTATTGCTCTTACCGAGTCTATCCTTGATGCGGCTATTGCTGCACGCTGCAAGTCTCTTGATGAAGTTAAGGCTCTTCCTTTCCAGGGAAAGACCATTGCCGACATCGTTATTGAGCGTACCGGAATTATAGGTGAAAAACTTGAGCTTGATGGCTATAACTATTTTGAGGCTCCTGAGATAGATTCTTACAACCATCAGGGCAAGAATTTCCTCTGCTGTCTGGTAGCTTTCAATAAAGAGGTTGACGATAAGGATTATATACATGAGATTGCCCTTCAGGTTGCAGCTCAGAATCCTATTGCAGTCCGTCCCGAGGATGTTCCTGCCGACATAGTGGCACGCGAGCGTGAGATTGCTGCCGATAAAGCACGTCAGGAGGGTAAGCCCGAGGCGATGATTGAGCGTATTGTTGACGGCCGTATGAAGAAATTCTTCGATGAAAGCTGTCTGCTTAATCAGAAGTATCTGGTTGATGATAAAAAGACTGTGGCCGAGTACCTTAAGGCTTATGATAAGGACCTTACCGTTACCGGATTCCACCGTTTTTCCTTGAGAGCCGAATAAAGTCGGAATTCAGGAATAAATTTTACATAATTGAAAAAGAGACCCGAACAGGTCTCTTTTTTTGTTCCCGAGTGGTGCCTCTTTTGACGGGTATATTTTCCGCCTGAGGCTTACATCATCGGAGCGTGATGAGAATGAGCGTGAAGTCCGGGTGCCTCCTTTCGCCTAAAGGTCGCAACATATTATTTTGTTTGGACATAGCCCATGGCTATGAGTTTGGTCTTGAGCTTTTCTCTAAAATCGCCCTGTATGATTATTTCGCCCTCTTTGGCGGAACCTCCGCAGCCGCAATATGTTTTGAGTGCGCGTGCCAGTGATTCCATATCGGATTGGGGTCCCTGAAAACCGCTTATCACGGTTACCGTCTTGCCGCCGCGTCCGCTCTTCTCTATCCGCATACGCAGGCGCTGCTGCCCCGGAGGCAAAAGCTCCTCTTCAGGCTCATCGCCGGTCTGATACCGGAAATCCTGATTGGTGGAGTAGATGACGCCGAGACGGTCCTTCCAATCGTTCGATCTCTTTCCCATTTTTGCTTAACTGTTGTGTTGTAAGCCTCAAAGATATTAACTTTGCGCTATAAACTGAAACTAAGATTGAGCATATATGAAAATCATATGTGTGGGAATGAACTATTCCAAACACAATAAAGAACTTGGAGAAACGTTATTAAAACCGGACAGTCCGGTCATTTTCATGAAACCTGACTCTTCAATCCTGAGGAACCGTCGTCCATTCTTTCTTCCCGACAATCTTGGGAGGATAGACTATGAGACGGAGGTTGTGGTGAGGATAAGCCGGCTTGGAAAAAGCATAGCGGCAAAATTCGCTGACCGTTATTGGGATGCGGTGACGCTCGGTATAGATTTCACGGCACGTGATATGCAAACCGATTTCCGCTCAAAAGGTCTTCCGTGGGAGCTTTGCAAAGGATTTGACGGGTCGGCGGTGATAGGTGACTGGATTCCAAGGGAGGAAGCAGGCGATATAGAGAATTTACGTTTTAATTTGGATATTGATGGCAAGACCGTGCAGGAGGGGTGTACTGCTGACATGATTTTTCCGGCAGCCCGGATAATCGAATATGTGAGCAGTTTTTTTACACTCAAGACCGGCGATCTGATATTTACCGGTACTCCGGCGGGGGTGGGGCCGGTAAGCGTGGGACAGCATCTGCAAGGGTTTCTTGAAGGGAAGAATGTTTTAGATTTTCATGTAAGATAGTTTGGGTAAAAAGATATTGACATTACTCTTTGCCGTTCTGTGCGGCATATCAGGGTTGACTGCACAGAACGGAGCGCTGATGGAGACCGGCTGGACAGAGGCGCGGAATGATTCCGTTGCTCCGTGGGTGGGTTTCAGCATCCCTCTTTACGGCGAATATACCGATACCGTCTATTCTGTCGATATAGAATTTCCCGAACTTGTCCCGCTTCCTGATGATGTTGCATCCCGGTGGAACCTTAAGATCGATTCGGTTCCCCGGTGGCCGCAGGTTGATCTCTTTATAGGTGTGTCACATGGCAAGGCTGCCCTTGACGCCGGATTTCTGCCTGTAATAGAGCGTAACGGCCGGCTTATGGTAATCAACTCATTCAAACCGGTGTTAAGGCGAGAACCTGTCAGCATGGAAAGAAAGTCGGCAGGACGCAATTTGATGTCCGCATCGGACAGATCGGAGCGTTATTCTGACCGGTCTGTTCTGGCACAGGGCCGATGGGTCAAAATACGGATTCGGGAATCCGGGATTTATAAGCTGACATACAGCTCATTACGGTCGATGGGCTTTACTGATCCATCGAAGGTCAGACTGTTCGGCTACGGGGGCGCCGTGCTCCCTGAAACGGATATTCAGGATCTTGTTGATGATCTTCCGGAGCAGCCTTTGTGGCATGCCGACGGCTCTCTGCTCTTTTATGCCGCAGGGCCTGTAAGTTGGGAGATGAATTTTAAGGGCGAGTATATCCACAAACGCAATACCTATTCGGAGTATGGGTACTATTTCCTTACCGACAATGTCGAGGGTGAACCGGCGCTCTTCAATCAGGCTCCAACCGACTCGATTACGGGTACATTGATAGATGTTTACCCAGATTTTACGCTGTATGATCCCGACCGGTTCAGCTGGTACCGTTCCGGACGCAGGTTTTTTGAGAATTACGACTATGCTTATGGTAACTCCAGGGTCTATCCTTTCCGGCTTGACGGTATTATTCCCGACAGCGTCTTGATGACTGTCGGCTTTTCGACTGATTGCGATGTCGGTTCCCGTCTGACGGTTTATGTAAACGGCTCCGAGGCCGGTGCCGTCAATCTGGGCATTAAGGGTTACAATGATGTGGCATATGTGGCTGACAGGTCATTAATGGTTAACAATCTGTTTGATGAAAAAACCGATGTCAAGCTGGTGCATGAGCGTGAAGGGAATCCCTCGGGACGTCTTGATTATATAAGGCTGAATTTCAAACGCAGGCTTGCCATGTATGGCAGCCATACGGTTTTCAGGACAGGAGCTGACAGGCAGGATGTCAGTTTCAAAATATCCGGTTCCTCACCCGGTGTGAGGATATGGAAAATATCTTCAGACGGCACGGTCAGTACGGTTCCCTCTGTCTATTCGGACGGTATAAGCGTGACGCAGGCATCGGACTATGAAGAGACTGATCTCCTGATAGCGGTCAATGTCAATGGCGACTTTCCCGAACCGGAAACCGTAGGGGTCATTGACAATCAGAATCTGCACGCTTTGAAAGATATAGAGATGGTTATTCTGGTCCCGGCTTCGGGTAAACTGACAGTTCAGGCCGAACGGCTTGCCGAGGCACACAGAGTCATCGACAGTCTGACGGTTGCCGTTGTAAGGGCCGACATGATTTACAACGAATTCTCATCGGGAACGCCCGATGCTACTGCTATACGCCGGTTTATGAAGATGCTCTACGACCGCGCCGGCAATGGGGGTACTCCTCCCCGGTATCTGCTTCTCATGGGCGACGGAGCATGGGATAACCGTATGCTGGTATCGGACTGGCAGGGAAAAAACCCTGATGATTATCTGTTATGTTATGAGTCATACAACTCTACAAGCCATTTGGCGTCTTATGTAATGGAGGACTATTATGGACTTCTTGATGACTCGGAAGGTCAGTCCCTGCTTAGGGAAAAGGTCGATCTGGGTATCGGACGTCTGCCCGTTCAAACGGCAATCCAGGCTGAAAAGGCGGTTGACCGTATTATAGACTATATGAGCGGCAAGAACGGCGGGGCATGGCGCAACAGGATAATTTTTCTGGGTGATGACGGAGATAACAACACGCACATGCGTGATGCCGATGAGTCTGCTGACATATATCGAGACCTCTACCCTCAACTGGATCAGGTAAAGATATACTGGGATGCATATAAAATGGAGATCAACCCCTCATACAGCGGATATCCGTCTGTACGCAGGCAGATTCTTGAGGAGCTGGACAGAGGCGCTCTCGTGGTCAATTATATAGGTCACGGCAGTGGTGACGTCTTGTCGCATGAGTTGGTTTTAAACAAGAAGGATGCAGTTACTCTGACATCACCCAGACTGCCTTTTTGGATTACTGCATCATGTGACATTGCCCCTTTCGATGCTCCGCTCGAAAGTTTCGGAATGAATCTGATAAAGAATGAGAAGGGCGGTGCTATAGGAGTGCTTTCCACCACACGCACGGTCTTGGCATCACATAACAGGCTTATGACCAGCAGCTTCTCAAAGTATATACTGTCGTATGGCGACGACGGTGTCCAAAATTCCGTCGGGGATGCTCTGAGACTTACCAAAAACGAACTGGTAACTCCTTCGGGCGAATACACGGATTATTCGGTAAACAAGATCCACTATGTGCTGCTTGGCGATCCGGCGCTTAAGCTGGGAATGGCAAGAATGACGGCGGTGTTGGACTCATTCTCGCACAAGCCTGCATCGGCCGATAGTCTGATGGCCATGGCCGGTTCGGTGATAGAGGTCCAGGGCCATATTGAGGCTGACGGTGTTATCGATAACAACTTTAGCGGTAAGCTTTTTGCATCGGTATATGACAGCGAACGCGAAGTGATATGTCTCAATAACGCTAAAGCAGCAACTACTCCTTTTCGTTTTATGTATCGCGACAGGATTCTCTATTCGGGAACCGATTCGGTCAGGAACGGACGCTTTACATTCTCCTTCCCTGTGCCGCTTGACATAAACTATTCGGGCGAGCCGGGCAGGATCAGCCTATATGCATCGGAAGAAGAGGGGAAACGGGCGGCATCGGGTTTCTTTGAGAATTTCCTGGTGGGAGGTACGAATTCATTGATGAAAACAGATACGGTTGGCCCTAAAGTAAGCCTCTATCTGAATACGCCGTCGTTCAGGTTCGGCGGAGCGGTAAACAGCACTCCGGTTCTGGTTGCCGAAATTTCCGATGAGAGCGGCATTAACACCTCGGGTAACGGCCTTGGGCATGATATGCTGCTCATGATAGACAATGACCCTATCTATACATGGGTGTTGAACGGATACTTCACCTCCAATGCCGGAGACTATACGGGAGGCAGGGTGGTATTCAATTTACCGCCTCTGCCCGAGGGCAAGCACAGGCTTATGCTGCGTGTGTGGGACGTGATGAACAATTCGACGGTCGCTTATCTTGATTTTAAGGTCGTTGAAGGGCTCAAACCTAAGTTTGAACTCCATACTACACCCAATCCGGCAAAGCAGGCTACCACATTCGTGGTAACTCACGACCGTCCGGGACAGGATGCTCTTGTTACCGTTCAGGTATATGATTCAGGCGGTGTTTTGCAGTGGACCGGTACTACGGTTGATACGACCGATTCGGGTGTCAGCATGATTCCATGGAATCTCGTTGGAAGTTCAGGCCGGCGTATGCAGCCCGGGCTTTACATAATCAGAGCCACCGTGGAGACACCCGGACAGAGTGAGGAGGGGAAGGCCTTAACGGAAAAATTGGTAATATTGGGCCGATAATACAATAAATGGATATTTTTAAGTTAATGTATATATGATGAAAAGAGATATAAGAAAAGTCTGTCTTGCCATACTGCTGATGTTGCCGGCATATGTGGCGCCGGCGCAGAAGGAGCGGTTTAATCCCATCTATACCGGAGTGACATCACTCTCTATTGCTCCCGATGCCCGGGCCGGAGCTATGGGTGATGTGGGATGTGCCACCGATCCCTACTATGACAATAACTGTCAGTATTGGAACCCTTCCAAATATCCGTTTACAAAGAGTCAGGCAGGTCTTTCGCTCTGCTATACCCCTTGGCTCAGACAGTTGGTCTCGGATATCGACCTGGCCAATCTGGTGGGTTATTATAAGCTGGACGACTATTCGGCTTTGAGCAGTTCTATCACCTATTTTTCGCTGGGCGAGGTTATAGTGCTCTTTGGCGGCGGTATTTCACAAGGTCCACAGGCTGTGATCAGACCTTATGAGATGGCTATCGATTTTGACTACTCACGCAAGCTGTCGGAAGTTTTTTCGGCGGCCGTAGGATTGCGGTTCATCTATTCCGATTTGCAGTACAATTATGATGACGAACTGACACCCGGAAAAGCCTTCTCGGCCGATATTTCAATGTTCTACAACAACTATGTCGGACTGGGTCGCAGGGACTGTCTGTTTGGGTGGGGACTCAATGCGTCCAACATCGGCAGCAAGATCTCCTACGATGGAGGGCAGACCAACGAGTTCATCCCCACAAATCTGAGAATGGGAGTGTCGCTTTCGGTTCCCATTGACGAATACAACTCTATATCGTTTAATGCCGATGCCAATAAATTGATGGTACCCACCAAGCCTACCTATAGCCAGTTCATGAGTGAAGAGCACCCCGAAGAGGATCCGGGCGATCTCAGTTTCACCTCCGATTATGCTACCTGGCTGGCGGCTACCGGATATAACGATCTTTCACCCATTGCCGGTATTTTCAAATCATTCAGCGACGCTCCGGGAGGTTTGGAAGAGGAGTTGCGCGAGATTTATTGGGGTATAGGCGTGGAATATAACTATAACGACCAGTTCCTGTTGCGCGGCGGTTATCATTACGAGAACGAATACAAAGGCAACAGAAAGTATTTCACTCTGGGTGCGGGTTTCCGTATGAATGTCTTTTCACTGGATGCGGCCTATCTTATTTCGACGGCTCAGAGCAATCCGCTGGATCAGACTCTTCGATTTACCCTGTCGTTTGACATGGATGGTTTAAAGGCTATATTGGGACGGTAAGAGATGATACGGATAGGATACGGATACGATGTTCATAAGCTTGTCGAAGGCCGTGATCTGATAATAGGCGGTATAAAGATTGATTTCGACAAGGGCCTTCTGGGCCATTCGGATGCCGATGTGCTGCTGCATGCGGTCTGTGATGCCCTGCTTGGAGCAGCCGCCCTGCGGGACATAGGATACCATTTTCCCGATACGGATAACCGTTACAAGGATATTGACAGCAAGGTCTTGCTCAAAAAGACCGTGGAGATCCTAAAGGAGCACGGGTATTCGGTGGGTAATATCGATGCCACCGTCTGTGCCGAAAGGCCTAAATTGAATCCCTATATTCCTGAGATGTGCAGGGTAATGGCGTCCCTGATTGGTATTGGTGAGAATTGCATATCGGTCAAGGCCACAACTACCGAGGGTTTGGGATTCACCGGACGCATGGAGGGCATTTCGGCCCATGCCGTAGTCCTGATAAAAACCGACACAGGCAATTAGCGGAACAGTTTCAATTCATTGACGGTCTTTGCAACCGATGCAGGGACCAGATCCTCTATGGGCTTGCCCTGTTGGACCAGTTCTACTATCTGCGCCGAGCTTATGTCAATCAGCGGAGAGTCCAGCAGCGTGACTCCCGGTGGCAGATTTTCCACTTTCGAACCTGTGCGGGGATAGATAATGACAGGGTAGTTATCAAGGATATACCGGCTCTCATGCCACCGGTCGAATCTCTCCCAGTTATCGGCACCGATGATCAGTATGAATTCGCGGTCGGGATAATCGGATGAAATATGACGCAGCGTGTCGGCAGTGTATGAGGGGACAGGCAGGTTGAATTCATAGTCCGATGCCGTGACTTTTTCCAGGCCGCATACGGCTTTGCTTACCATATCGAGTCTCAGTTGATTCGGAAGCAGGTTCCGCTTCATTTTCCAGGGGTTGCATGGGGTAATGAGCAGCCACAGCTCATCGGCCGCTCCGCTTTCAATCACGGTTTTGACAATGGCCAGATGTCCGTTGTGGAAAGGGTTGAAGGTACCTCCGAACAGAGCAGTTTTAATTCTTTCAGACATTGAGGAATTTCTTTACGCAGGTCAGTGCTTCCTGCACGGCCTCTTCAAGGTCATCGTTAATGATGATAATATCATAACGTGATGCAAAAGAGAGCTCATATGCAGCCTTGTCCACTCTTTTTGATATCATTTCGGGGCTGTCGGTACCCCGTTTTACAAGCCTTCTCTCCAGTTCTTCCAACGATTTGGTCTGTATGAATATGGAGAGGGCGCGTTCTCCGTAATGGTTCTTAATGTTGCATCCGCCTTTGACATCGACATCGAACACCACATTAAGGCCTTCGTCAAGTCTCTGCTCTACCGGCTTCTTCAAGGTGCCGTAAAAGCACTCGGGATAGACCTCCTCATATTCCAGAAACTCATCAGCCGCAATGCGCCTGCGAAACTCTTCGGCACTCAGGAAGTAGTATTCGACACCGTCTCTTTCACTCCCGCGCGGAGCGCGGCTCGTGGCCGATACTGAAAAAACCAGCTTCAGTTCAGGATGTTGCAGCAGCCTGTTCACAATGGTTGACTTGCCTGACCCCGAGGGTGCCGAGAATATAATGCATCTGCCTCTCATATTACATCACGTTAAGGATCTGTTCTTTTATCTGTTCCAGCTCATCCTTCATTCTGACCACTATGTTCTGCATTTCGGCATGGTTGCTCTTGCTTCCCAGGGTGTTGATTTCGCGGCCCATCTCTTGTGCAATGAATCCCAGTTTTTTTCCCTGTCCGCAGTCTTCCTCAAGCGTTGTGATAAAATAGTTCAGATGATTGGCCAGACGTTGCTTCTCTTCATTTATGTCCAGCTTTTCAATGTAGTAGATAAGTTCCTGTTCAAAGCGGTTCCCGTCATATTGGCAGCCGATGTTCTCCTCCAGGGAGCTCATTATGCGCTCCTTTATTTTGGAAAGACGTTCCTCTTCGTAAGGCCCGATTAATTCCAGAAGTTCCGATATGTTGGTTATTTTTTCACGGAATGTCTTTTCAAGCGCCGCGCCTTCGGCCTTGCGGTACTCCACAAGCTCTTCAATGGATCTGTCTATGGCTTCCGATACCGAATTCCACTCCTCATCGGAGACCTCCTCCTGCAACTGCGATGAACACATCACTTCGGGCAGGCGAAGAATTACGGAGAAGGGATCGGCAGGAAGTGCAACATTGAGTTCATGTGAGATAGATTCTATCTGTTTGAGATAGCTGTTGAATGCAGACACGTTTATGGAAGGTGTATCGGAGGTTTGGGTATTGTCAATGTAAATGGCAAAATCCACCTTGCCGCGTCTGAGCGCCGACGTTATTCTGGAGCGTATCTCCAGCTCCTTATCCCTGTAGGGCTGGAGTATTCTGGTCGAAATGTCTATTGTCTTGCTGTTGAGTGATTTGATTTCGACAATAATCTTCCTGTTCCCGGTTATGGCCGTAGCTTTGCCAAAACCTGTCATTGATTGTATCATGTTTTTGTTGTTTGTAAATGCAAAAATACTCTTTTTCGCAAATTTTCCTAAATCGGCCCAAAGGTATTGTTGCAATAATCCCGACCTGTCATAAAAAATCGGGTTATCCGGAGAGTTCGCGGATAAAGGTTCCGGCCGGGTTGTTTTTCTGATTGGCGCGACCTTTGTTGTTGAAAATAATTCCTTACCTTTGTAAAACATGACAGTTGCAGGGGATGAGTCTCATTCTGAACATAGAATCAGCCATTGACGGATGTTCGGTTGCGGTAAGCGATGAGGGCCGTTTGGTGTTTCATGAAGAGGATCAAAGCATTCATAACAATGCAGTGTCATTGGGTCTCCTTGTTGATAACGCCCTGGCGTTTGTTGACAGTCATGGCATGAAACTTGATGCCGTAGCCGTCAGTGAAGGTCCCGGTTCCTATACAGGACTCAGGATAGGTGTTTCAATGGCCAAGGGGGTATGTTACGGTCGCGGTCTGAAGCTGATAGCCGTTCCTACTCTGAAACTTCTCTGTGTCAGATTGTTGTTGACAGAGGAACTGCCGGATGATGCGCTTCTGTGTCCTATGATCGATGCCCGCAGGATGGAGGTCTATTCGGCTCTGTATGACAGGGCACTTAAAACTGTCCGCGAGATCCGCGCCGATATTGTAGATAGAGAGACATATCTGGAGTATCTGGAAAAACATCCGGTATGGTTTCTGGGTAACGGATCAACCAAATGCAGGGATGTAATAGACCATCCGGCCGCACATTTCATTGAGGATGTTATACCCGAGGCCCGTTGGATGTTCCCACTGGCCGAGCAGTCATTCAACAGGGACGAATTCCGTGATGTGGCATATTTTGAACCCTACTATTTGAAGGATTTTATAGCTGTTAAACCCAAAAAACAGGTTTGATGAACTACAATACACAACGTAACAAACTTCCGATGCCCGAGTACGGCCGTGCCGTTCAGGACATGATTGACTATGCACTGACCATTGAAGATAGAAAAGAGCGCGAGAGCTGCGCCAAAACGATAGTTTCCATTATGGGGAACATGTTCCCAGCACTGCGTGACGTGCCCGATTTTCAGGGAAAACTGTGGGATCATTTGGCTTTCATGTCGGACTACAAGTTGGATATCGACTATCCGTATCCTATCACACAATTGGATAAGACCAGTCAGGTGCCTGACCGGATTGAATATTCAACCGGCGATATTAAGCTTCGTCATTACGGACGGATCATTCCCGAGATGCTTGACGTAGTGGCATCTATGCCCGAAGGAGAAGAACGTAACCAACTGTTACGTTTGACAGCAGTACAGATGAAGAAATCCTTGATGATCTGGAATAAGGAGATGGTTGACGATGCCAGAATAGCTGCCGATATCGAATGGTACACAAACGGTAAGCTCAAACTGCAGGAGGGTGAGTTTGACATTTCATTCAATGCTGCACCGCATCAGCAACGCCAGCAATACACCAGAAGAAAGAATAAAAGGAGATATTAGAAGATGCCGTCATTCATAATAGAGGGAGGCCGCCGGCTTAAAGGGACAATATGTCCGCAAGGGGCGAAAAATGAGGTGCTGCAGATCTTATGTGCAGTGCTGCTAACCTCCGATGAGGTAAAAGTTTCAAATGTGCCCGATATCCTTGATGTCAGGAATCTCATTGGAATTCTTATCAAATTAGGTGTCAAGGTAAAGCAAATCGCTCCCGGAGAGTGGTCGTTTCAGGCCGGTGAAATAGATTTGGATTATGCTGCAAGTATGGATTTCGTCACCGGATGCGCCGGATTGCGGGGTTCGGTCATGCTGCTTGGTCCTCTGTTGACAAGATTCGGGCGCGCGGTGGTAAGCAAACCGGGAGGCGATAAGATAGGCCGTCGCCGTATAGATACACATATACGGGGATTCGAAGCTCTTGGAGCCACATTTTCCTTCAATGAGAGCCGTGGATATTATGAACTGACAGCCGACAGGCTGAAAGGTACATTTATGCTGCTTGACGAAGCTTCCGTGACAGGTACAGCCAACATAGTGATGGCGGCTGTGCTTGCCGACGGTGTTACCACCATCTATAATGCCGCATGTGAACCCTATGTACAGCAGCTTTGCCGTCTTTTGGTCCGGATGGGTGCAAAAATAACAGGAATAGGCAGCAATCTTCTTACCATACATGGTGTAGGCGAGCTCCACGGTGCATCACACAGCGCTCTGCCCGACATGATAGAGGTAGGCAGTTTTATCGGTATGGCGGCCATGACATCGAGTGAATTGACCATAAAGAACGTTTCATTCGACAATCTCGGCATAATTCCCGACAGCTTTTCCAAACTTGGTATAAAGGTTGAGCAGCGCGGTGATGACCTCTACATACCCTCACAGGAACATTATCAGATTGATTCGTTTATTGACGGTTCTATAATGACCATTGCCGATGCTCCGTGGCCCGGTCTGACACCCGATTTGTTGAGCGTCATGCTGGTAACGGCCATTCAGGCCAGAGGCTGCGTGCTTATACATCAGAAAATGTTCGAAAGCCGTCTTTTCTTTGTCGATAACCTGATAGATATGGGTGCACAGGTAATTCTGTGTGATCCGCATCGGGTGGTGGTCATAGGTCATGACCGAAATTTTCCGCTTCAGGCAAGGCGCATGTCGTCTCCCGATATCCGTGCCGGAATAGCTCTTCTGATAGCAGCAATGAGTGCGCAGGGTACAAGCCGCATTGACAACATAGGCCAGATAGACCGCGGGTATCAGAATATTGATATTCGTCTGAATGCTTTGGGCGCACATATTGAGAGAGTGGACTGATATGATGGATTTGGACGGTTTGGTGAGATTGGGAACCATACTTAAATCCCATGGCGTGAATGGTGAGATGGCGCTCTCCGTCCCGTCCGGCCTTGACTGGTCCGATGATCCGGACTATCTGGTCTGCATGATGGACGGTATCCCTGTCCCTTTCTATCCGGACTCTATAAGGGGTAAAAGCAGCACCGTGGTTCTTGTCAAGTTTCAGGATTATGATAATGTGGACGATATAAGCCGTTTAATGGGAGTCACTGTCTATATGCCCCGTGAGTATCTCGTTGAACACGATTCCGACGAATTGCTATGGGAGAGATTCCTCGGTTGGCAGGTGTCCGATACGGCAGCCGGACCGCTGGGAGTCATCAAGGCAGTTGATGAGAGTACCCCCAACGTGCTTTTTCTTGTCGTTGACGGTTCCCGGGAGCGTGTGATCCCTGCCAATCCTGTCTGGATCACTCAAGTAGATAAGAACGAACGTACTCTAAGGTATAATTTGCCGGAAGGCCTGGCAGATCTGTAATCCGATATGAGAAGCAGAAAACGAATCAGAAAATCCGTAGGGCGCAAAAGCCTGTTTCAAAGGCTGACTCACCGCTATCGTATGTCGCTTGTCAATGAGGATGAGCAGAAAGAGACGCTAAGCATCAGAATTTCAAAATTAAATTTTTTAGTTTTTGTCTTTTCGGCGGTTTTTATAGGTCTGCTGTTAGGTTATGCGGTGCGTGACAAACGTTCCAGATTGGTTCCGGTTGATAAGGACTATATGCTTAGACAGACAATCATAGACGATGCTCTGCGAATTGATTCTCTGGCCGGAGTTGTAGAGTTGCAGAACAGATATATAACCAATATTCAGGATATAATTGCCGGCAGGATAAGTCTTGATACGGTATTTTCTATCGATTCTCTGGCACTTCAGCGAAGTGTGCAGTTGATGGAACAGACCGGTCGTGAAGAGGCGTTTGTAGCTCAGTTTGAAGAGGCCGAGCGTTATAATATAACATCCCAATCCGTGCCTATGCAGGACCTTCAGTCTGTGACGATATTCAGACCTACGCTGGGGCTGGTTTCTCGCAGTTTCAACGCTCAGGAGGCGCATTATGGCGTTGATATTGCAGCCAGTCCTTATCAAAGCGTGGTGGCAGTTCTTGACGGTACCGTTATGTTGGGTTCATTTACAGCCGAATCCGGTTATACAATCTGCATTCTCCATTCGGGTGAGTTGGTGTCGGTTTACAAACATTGTGAATCGCTGCTCAAAAAATCCGGTGACAGAGTCCGTCAGGGTGAAGTGGTGGCGCTGGTAGGACGCGGAGCCAATGGAGATACTCCCGGTTCACATCTGCATTTCGAATTGTGGTACCAGGGCCAGCCGCTGGATCCCGAAAAATATATTTTGTTACAGTGAAACAGATTGCAATTTTAGGTTCTACCGGCTCGATAGGTTCACAGGCGCTGGAGGTGATAGCGGCGCATCCCGACAAGTATGAAGTTTATGCTCTAACTGCCAATAACAGTGTTGACAGACTCATCGATCAGGCCAGGAGATTGAAACCTGAGGTGGTGGTCATAGCAAATGAAGTCCATTATCCCAAACTTCGTGATGCTCTGTCAGAATTCCCGATTAAGGTCTATACGGGCAGTGATGCCATAAATCAGATTGTACACGCCGAGCCGATAGATATTGTACTGGCCTCTATGGTCGGGTTTGCCGGTTTGTGTCCTACCATTGAAGCTATAAAAGCCGGTAAGATAATAGCTTTGGCCAATAAGGAGACTCTTGTAGTTGCCGGTGAACTTGTCACCTCGCTGGCCATGAAATACAAAACCCCTATAATTCCCGTCGATTCGGAACATTCAGCCATATTTCAGTGTCTGAACGGTGAATCGGGCAACGTTGTCGAGAAGATAATCCTTACGGCATCGGGAGGGCCTTTCAGAACTTACAGTCAGCTTCAACTGGAGACCGTGACCAAGGCTGAGGCTCTGAAACATCCCAATTGGGATATGGGAGACAAGATTACGATTGATTCGGCCTCGATGATGAACAAGGGTTTTGAGGTGATTGAGGCCAAATGGCTGTTTGGCGTACCTTACGACAGGATCCAGGTGGTTGTTCATCCGCAGTCGGTGATACATTCCATGGTACAGTTTGCCGACGGGGCTGTGATGGCTCAGATGGGAGCTCCCGACATGCGTCTTCCCATACAGTATGCATTTTCTTATCCGCGCCGCCTCAGTTCGGCCTTTCCGCGCGTTGACTTTGCGCTGTTGGAGTCGCTGACCTTCGAGCAGCCGGATATGGACCGTTTCCGCAATCTGGCATTAGCCTACGAAGCGCTTGAAAAGGGAGGTAACATGCCCTGTGTGCTCAATGCGGCCAATGAGGTGTGTGTGGCGGCCTTCCTGCGTGAAGAGATAGGATTTTTACAGATGAGTGATATAATAGCCGATACGATGGCACATGTGCCTTTCGGTAAGGATTTATCGCTTGAAGATTATATTGAGACCGATGCCGAGTCACGCCGTGTGGCTCTCTCATTTATTAACCCCAAATAAAGATATTGCAGATATGTCAACATTTTGGATACGTTTTTTCCAGCTGCTTCTCTCCCTTACAATCCTTGTTGTGATCCATGAATTGGGACACTTTCTCTTTTCACGTCTGTTCAAAACGAGGGTTGAGAAGTTTTATCTCTTTTTCAATCCCCGCATCTCTCTGATACGAATAAAAAAGGTTGACGGAAAGATAAGGGTAAGGTTTTTTGCTCCCAATGTGCCCGAAAGCTACACCGAAGAAAAACGTTACAATTTTGAAGGAAATGAGGAAATAATATATACCCCCATCGATTTGGACTCTCTTCCGGAAGGAGACTGGCGCCGCTCACCTGAAAACACGGAATTTGGCGTAGGCTGGATCCCTTTCGGCGGCTACTGTAAGATAGCCGGCATGATAGACGAATCTATGGATGTTGCTTCGATCAAGCAGGAACCCAAGCCATGGGAGTTCCGCACCAAACCCTCCTGGCAGCGTCTGCTCATTATGGTGGGCGGTGTGCTCTTCAACCTTATATTGGCATTCTTCATATATTCGATGGTGCTTTTCAAGTGGGGCGACAGTTATATCCCTGCACAAGACCTTAAGAACGGTATGGAATTTAACGAACATGCCCAATCCATAGGTTTCCGTAACGGCGATATAATAGTTTCAACTGACGGTAAACCGACAAAAAAATTTGACGGTGACCTATACCGTGCCATTGCAGCCGCTTCCAAGGTTAAAGTGTTGCGTGACAGCCGTGAGATAGAGATTGATATTCCCGAGGAGCTCTCGTTATTTGATTTTGTCCGTGAGGTTCCTTTCGTCTCCATATTGAGCCCTATGACGATTGACAGTGTGCTGACCGATGAGGGCGTCGGAGGCGCTGCTGCGGCAGGACTTATGGCCGGTGATACTATCCTTTCCGTAAACGGGGCCGATGCCTTTACCTGGACAAAGTTCCAGAGTGTGCTCTCCGGTATCCGTGCCCGTGCCGAGATCTCTCCGGTAAGCCGGGATCTGAGTATGGTGATAGGCCGTCCCGGTGCAGGACGCGATACCCTTACGGTTACAGCCAACTCCAATTTCCAGATAGGCATAGTACATTATACCGATGATTATGAGCCGGTATATCTGGAATACGGTTTCTTTAATTCCATTCCTGCCGGCGTAGGGTATGGCTGGAATACCCTGAAGAGCTATGTGAGTGATTTTCGTTACGTGTTTACCAAAGAGGGAGCAAAGAGTCTTGGCGGATTCGGGACCATAGGAAAGATATTCCCCGAAAAGTGGAATTGGCATGCCTTCTGGCTTATGACCGCCTTCCTCTCAATCATTCTGGCCTTTATGAATATTCTGCCCATACCGGCGCTTGACGGCGGTTATGTGCTCTTCCTTTTGGTCGAGGTGATTACCGGCAGGAAACCCGGCGACAGGTTCCTTGAGGTGGCCAACACGATAGGCTTGATCATCCTGTTCGGGCTGATAATATTCGCCAATCTTAACGATATTCTGCGCCTGTTCTGATTATCTGTAAAAGAGTTTCAGGTCTGTTTGGGTTTAGATGGATTGATCCCACAGGGATTTTGCCTGTTATTCTGTCTGAGCGCTCTCTTCGGCAGGGTCCTCTTTTATTTTGGAACGGATAAACTGTAGGTGCCGTTCCGCCTCTGCAAGTATGTTTTTGTGCTCCTCAAGCGACAGCAGTATCTGCGATAGGTCGTAGAGTTGCGCAATGGCTGTTATATCATCCTTTCCCAGATTCAGATTGACAGAGTAATCCCTTTCCGGATTTCTGCTGTCCCGGCCTGAAACGGTGTATCTGATTGTTTTAGCATCTCTGTTGGCTGCAATGAAGGCTGCCATGCCTCCGTCATTGCCATTTACGAAGCTGAGCCATTCATAACAGACTCCCAGATCGGTGAATTCGTGGCGGTCATCCGATACGGGAGAATCCACGTAACTGTCATTCGCACTGAGCCGTATGCGGTTGTGGTGTATGTAGTAACTGCCGCTCCACTGTGAAACAAGTGTCATACGCCCTTTCTCGTCCACCCGGCCGCGTATATAGTTGCGACCCGTATTATTGGTGGGAGACTGTCTCTTTATGGTATAGAGTCCTATGTCCTGATACTCCTCGTCTTTCTCAAATGTAAAGTTATTCTCTATCTTTTCAAATGCCAGCCGGATTGTATCTACCATTTTGGTCTCATACTCAATGGTACGCAACTGTTCGGTCTCCTCAATCTGCTGCATGAGTTTTATTCCCTGCCTGCGGGCTTCAAAGGCCTTGGGATAGAGAATCTTTATGCTGTCTATCTCCTGTTTGGCCACATTGAAATTGCCGGCATTGAATGCCTCTCTGGCATTGTCAAGATGCTTTTCGGCCATCTTCTCCACATTCTCGGTACAGGTGACGGCAAGGAGCGCTGCCATTGCCATTATTGCGATTCTTTTCATACTCTTGCAATTTTGTTGCAAATGTAAGTTTTTTCTCCTCAAACCTCAAATCCGTTATAGGGGATGTCGTTTTTACCGGTTTTGCTCAACCATTTTCACTATATTTGCAACATCTCTGCAATACGATGAAGATATACAGTGACAGTGAGTTAGCCAAGCTGCTTGACAGGAAGGAATTCCGAATACTCTCCGAGACTGCAGACAGTCTCGGACTTGAGTGTTATGTGGTTGGAGGATATGTGCGCGACCTCTTTTTGGAGCGTTCAAGTGAGGATATTGATGTGGTGGTGGTAGGCAGCGGTCTGGAAATGGCCAAGGCTTACGGACGGGCTTTGGGAAAGGGCAGTCACGTTACTCTGTTCAAGAACTTTGGAACGGCACAGGTCAAGAAGGGCGGGTTTGAGGTGGAGTTTGTGGGAGCCCGCAAGGAGTCTTACAGCAGAGAGTCACGCAACCCCATTGTGGAGGACGGAACACTCGAAGATGACCAGAACCGGCGCGACTTTACCATTAACGCTATGGCTATCTGCCTTAACGGGAACCGTTTCGGCGAGTTGGTGGACCCTTTTGGCGGCATCTATGATCTTCAGGACCGTATTATCCGCACCCCTCTGGATCCGGATATAACATTCAGTGACGATCCGTTGCGCATGATGCGCTGTATCAGGTTTGCCGCTCAGCTCAACTTTTACATTGAGGATGAGACATTCTCCTCGCTCGAGAGGAACCGGGAGAGGATAAGCATAATCTCCAAAGAGCGTATATCGGATGAGTTGAATAAAATTATTCTCTCACCCATCCCTTCAAAGGGATTCATTGATCTGGACCGGAGCGGGTTGCTGGAATTGATCTTTCCCGAGCTGGCCGCTCTGCAGGGTGTGGAGACAGTGAACGGACGCGGCCATAAGGATGTCTTCCTGCATACGCTTGAGATGTTGGACAATGTTGCCCGCAAGAGCGATAATCTTTGGTTGCGCTGGGCTGCGCTGCTGCACGATATAGGCAAACCCCGAACCAAGCGGTGGGAGCCCGGACACGGCTGGACTTTCCATAACCACAATTATATAGGACAGAAGATGGTGCCGGGTATTTTCGAGCGTATGAAACTGCCCAAGAACGAGAAGATGAGATATGTGCAAAAACTGGTGGACCTTCATATGCGCCCCATGGCCATTGTCGATGATGAGGTTACCGATTCGGCTGTACGCCGCCTTCTGTTCGATGCGGGTGATGACATAGATGATCTGATGACCCTGTGCGAGGCCGATATCACATCCAAGAACGAACAGAAGAAGCACCGTCATCTGGAGAACTTCAAGCTTGTACGCGAGAGACTCAAGGATCTGGAGGAACGGGACCGCATACGTAATTTCCAGCCGCCGGTGGATGGACTGGAGATCATGCGCACTTTCGGCCTGGAGCCTACTGCAGTAGTCGGAGAGCTCAAGGCATCCATTAAGGATGCTATTCTGGACGGGATTATTCCCAATGAGCATGACGCCGCTTTCAAATTTCTGCTTGAAGAGGGTCGTAAGCGGGGGCTTGAACCTGTAAATCCCCTATCTTGAGAGTGTGAATTTAAGCGTGAACCCGCAGTCGTGAGTCGATGTGGGGTATGCCGCCGTTGAGACCAGCGGGAAGTTGCTTTGGAAATCGTAGTAGAAGTTTAGGGTAAGCATTCTGCTGTAGGTATAATCAGCCTGGAATGATGCCCTGATTGCCCTATTGCCGCTTGTTGCCTGTGTGGTTCCGTTCATTATGTTGCGACATAGCGCATTCTGGTTTCTGTATGAGAAATCGGCGCTCATATTAAGGTCGTTGCTAACCCTGTCGCGGCCTGTTCCGGGACGGGAGCCAAGCAGTTTAACTCCTATCAATTTGTAACCTGCGCCGGCGGTGATGTCATCGGAATTGGTCTCCACCAACTGGACAGATGCGGTACTGAGAGTCAGTACGCGGGTTTTTCGGAACTCCAGCCTAAAGGTTATATTATTGTTGAAGGTCATGTCAACACCTGCCAGAGGTGCGAATGATTCGTTTATCGATACCGAACCTATGTTGTACATGGTACTTGGAATAGGGCTTCCGGTGGTTACGTCTTCAATAAAGCCCCGGCCGTTCATATACTCCATATAGCTGTTGTAGGTGTTGAAGCTGCCTATGGCATAGGCGCTTCTGTAGGCGTGCCTGAGATTGAAACTCTTGAAGTAACGCTGGAAGAACGGCAGTTTGCTCAGTCCGCTGTAGGTGAGGTTCCAGTTGGGCAGCATGCTCAGTATGGAAGGGAACAGATCGAGACTGCTTTTCGAAGCGTTCCGGCCTGTATATGTGGCAAGGAACGCAGGGATCAGGACATCTGAAGAATAGAGGTCCATCTCATCGCCGGCTTTGTTGAATGTCTGACCTCTTCTTGAGCTCTGCGCAGGATAGGGTGCTCCGTCATAGATATCCTCAAGGCGGCCCTTTATAGTCTCCATATTATCCAGCAGTTTGCTGAATTTTGCCGAGCGGTAGCCGTTTGCCGATGTGTGCCTTTCAAAGGCGCTGCCCAGCGTTATTACGCTCATGTTGAAAGAACCGCTCCTTGTACGCGGCATCCCTTCGTACATATACTGTATCTCTCCCGAACCGGTTTTGGTCCAGTTGGAATTCAAATCGATCCTTAGATCGACAAAGGGTTCCACTACTGCCCTGATCTGCAGGTCCTGCATTTCGGTCGATGCCGCCGAGTAGGCTATACTGTCATTTTTCAGCAGCCATCCGCGGTCTATAGCCTTATAGAGATAGTCATCGCCGGTAAGGCCGAATGCGAAGTCCATTCCCGGGGCGATATACCCCGACCTTCTTGTCTGTCCCAGCAGCTCTGTTGACGGCATAAATCCCGGTAAGGACATGTTATAGGTGTTGCTGTATGATACGGAGACATTGCGGAGCATCATCACGGTGCGCAAACCGAAATCCAATCCGTCTCTAAGTGTCAGATTGGCGGTCTTTGCCGGTTTATCCGGGTCCTGTACAACGCGTATCACCACATTTAGGGTATCCTTTACCTTAACGGAAATATTGTCGGCGTCAATCTTCTTGAATTTGAGTTTGACGGTCGAACCGTCTTTCTTCGTGGCCGTCACCTTGGGAGTGAGTGTTCCCAGGTTATGTTCCACTACGAAGGTGGAGTCGGGCACGAAGGTAAACTCTTTATTGAGGTACTTGTTCTTGTTTGCCGATGCTGTCGGTGCGGCTGTACTTCTGCCTCTGCTTGTGTATCGGTCGTTGACTCTTCTAAGATATGCTATCTTGTTGTAGAAGTTGGTCATGTTGAGCCTTGCGTTGGCGGTTATATTCCTGTTGGTGGAGATGATGTTACCGTATGATGAGCCGTCGGCGTAGGTGGTTCCGCGGTTCCAAGTATATCGGGAGTTAAATCCCACGTCCATGGTGGTCCAATCAAGTATGGGAAGCTTACTCAAGGGTATGTTGTAAGTTGCGGAGAAGGACTGGTTATAGTCCAATGGCCGGCCCATTTGCATTAGACTGGTCTTGACCGAATCTTTCCACAGCCGGTATTGGTCGGGGTAGAGCTCCCTGTTAACCACTGTATAGGGCTCCTCGATCTGAGCCTGTGTCCGGGCGCTGAATGACAATTTAAGCTCCTTAAGAGGATTCCATGTGACGGACATATCCCTGTTCCACCGGAACTGTTGCGAGAAAATGACCGGTATTCCACTTTGGGCGCCTTCCAGATCGCGCTCCTGAAGTTCATAGTAATTGCGCTGCAGTGCGGTGTTAAAACCGAACTGTTGAGGAAGGAAATTAAGTGTGGTCTCTTTTAATATTTTCAGCCAGTTGGACTGGTATTTTATGAAGGAGAATGGCTGCAGGCCCTTCAATGAGGGAGAGTAGCTGTAGTCTATGTCGGCTTTCCAGCTTTCGTCATACTCATAGTCTATGGTGCTGCCACTAATATCTTTAGTTGATTTTGAGTAGCTGAACGAGAAGTTGGCAGGGTCGTACGGCATGGGCTTCTCGCTGCTTATGTTAATCGTGGCGTTTGAGATGCTGAAATTTTTGCTTACGACCATCTCCTGACTTATTTTGCGCAGGGAATCTCTTGCATTGCCTTCAGGATAGGTCTCAATCACGTCGTTCAAATAGAGATCCGTGTCGTACGGACTGTATTGGGGTGAAACTTTCTCCTCGGAATAGGAATAATATACAGGTACCGAAACTTTTGTTGCTTCGGGCAGGAAGCGTCCCAAATTAAAACTGGTGGTCACCGAGTATTTGTAAAAATCATCGGTGCGGCGCTGCTGAATTCCCTCTTCCAGTCCTCCGTATCCGGCCGTGGCCATCTGACCGGACATATCTACCGACCCAAGGTCGGATAGTTTCAGCGAAAGCCTGCTCTGTGCCGCCATACCTCCTTTGCTTTCATATCCCACAAGGCGCAGTTCGTTGACCCAGACCTCGGCCGACCTGTTGCCAAGTGAATTGTTTCTCACGCCTATCATGATGGCGCGGACATTGCCTATCGAGGGATTTCCGGCTACGCTTATCCTGTTTTCCGGATGGTTGGGGTCATATTCGCTGTAAATGGTGTTTGTGCTTATAGCGCCTAGATTCCTCTCGCGGTTCCGATTGTTCTTGACATTGGTAAGTACCTCAAAGTCTATATCGAGCATATTCTCTTCGGGCCATACAATCTTGCGCTGCTGTTCGTTATTGCCGCTGTAGAAGCCGGGCGGCGTCACTTTGAGCGGGATCTCATATTCATAGAAGTTGCCCGAGTAGTCCGAGCCAAGACGTATGAAGACGGAGAGATCGCCGTCCTGAAGTCCGTAAACATCGGGCATGGCGGCTTCGATGTGTGAGAACATCTGTATGCGTTTGTATTTTCTTAAATCCAGAGACAGCTTTTTGTATATACCGCGGGCCTCTCCGGCTCCAAGGTCTGTGACTTTGAGGCTCATAGCCTGCTCGTTATCCTGAACCAGCTGCACCTGATTGGGGTCAATTATTCTGGTCACTCCGGGCGGAACCACATAGTTGACCGGTGTGCGGTCGCCGTTCTCTTCGATGTTTACCGATGCTGCCGAGAATGTTCCTGAGAGGGTAGGAGTGCGGTTTAGGGCACTTGCGATGGGCTGTTCATAGTTTCTCCACTGGCTTGTCATAAGTTCAAGCGAGCCGAAACGGACATGGACATCATGGGAAAAGCCTGTCAGATAGATACGCATAAAACGTATCGAACTGAAGTCGCGTATCGATCCTACAATTTTCTCATACTCCCTGACCGGTATGCGGAAGCAGTACCAATTAACTGTTTCGGTATTGCCGTTCCTAAGTTTCACCTTTACCTCACGTTTGTCGGCTATGTAGTTTTTCCCTGTCTGGAGGTCTTGGGGCCTTAGTGATATCCGGTACTGGAAGAACTTCTCATATTCGTCAAGCGTGAAGTCCCCGTTTGCATCCTCATAGTCGGGGGTGGTCCGTGAAGACCGGTCATAGGCGCCGCCGGCGGCGCCTGAGTTGGGTGAGTTGCCTTCGGTCCCGTTATATTTGCGATAGCGGTCCAGAACCGACATCTCCATGTTATCGTAATCGCTGCCACGGTAGTAGTGGTAATTGTCGCCTGACGGGTCATCGTAGATGGTGTTGTAAACCTCGGGTGACACCTTGGATTTTATGGCAGTCAGATATTCGGCGTAGGCGGGCCATGTGCGCTCCTCTTCGGTCGAAAGTCCGTTCAGTCCCACATCCTGCATATACCGGCTGTCGGCATTGTTGTTATCGAAGGCATAGACCAGGCTGTTGGTGGTTGGAACCTTGCCCCAGACGGTCGATGTGTATTTTGCGGTGTCTCCGTCAACCGGCAGTCCGTTCTCGAAAAATTTCTTTCCGTCGGCCAGCACATCCTCGGAGACTTCACCTATGTTCAGATAGAGATCGCCTCCCGATGCTTCAGGGTTGTATATAAAGGGATCAAGCATCCAGAATTCGATATATTCTATGTTGGCTGCCTCAAAATCGGTAGTGTTGATTTTACACATTATGCCGCCCCAGTTGTCGGCAGGATTGGAGAGGCGGCCGTTGATGTCCAATTCGGGATTAAGATTGTAGGGCCCTCTTTCGGATGGGTAGTATGCCAGATTCAGGACCTGCAGTGTGGTCGATTCGCTCGATGTGGACTCTTTGTTAGGGTAGAGCTCGCGCTCATAGATTTCGCGGACATAGTGGTTTGACAGCTGCTCGTTGTCACTCTTAAGGTGCGGCGGCGTAAGCGGCGAGTTGCGGCGGGTGAACAGAGGGTCGATGGTGAACCAGTTGAGCAGCGCTCTGTAATAACCCGATTCTACATCATTGCTCTTTCCGTGCCCTTTTATGCCGGTGGGAACAGCAGCCAGCGACCAGGAGGAGGGTTGCAACAGACTGATCCCGCTCTCGGCAGCTTCAAAATCGTCAATATATGAGGACCTTCCCTGCACCTTGTCCGATACCTTCGATTGCAGTGCCGCCATTTCGGCTTGGAAGAGGATGCTGGAGGGTCTGGTGGCATTCACAAAGGGGATCATGTCCAGAAGGTTGGTTATTTTCTGGCTTTCATGCTTCCAGTTTACATTCAGGCCGTACATGGTGTTTACAAGCGGTTCATCGCCCATGGTCACTTTGCTGGTAAGAGGTTTTTCATTCAGATGCATGAAGGTACCTCCTATCTGCAGGTCACGGTTGAAATCGTATGCCCAGTTCAGCCCCGCCATGGTCTTGCGCTGCATGTTCATGAAGGTATTGCTCTCCAGCTGGACATTTACGTTGGTGCCGGCATCAATGATGTTCTGGTTGATGATTGTGACCGTACCCATGCTGTAGTTGACCGTATAGTCGCTGTTCTCGGTCAGGGGTACGCCTCCTGCGGTCACTATTACCGAACCGCGCGGTATGTTGGTGGAACCCAGTTGTATGACATTGTTCGAGGAGCCCGAATACTGACCCGTCAGTATGAATTTGTCTTTGTCGGCAATCCGTTTGGCAACCACTTTTGTAGAGTCATAAAGCTCCTGAAAGACATATTTGTCGGCAATCGCATCATTCCCGATGGCTTTTCGCAGGTGGCTTCCGAAAGGCTCCACTACCGGAAATATAATCTTTCCGGATTGTGTAATAACCGTATAGCCTTCGACGAAGTCAAACCTGCCGTTTGGGTTGGCACCCTGATTCTCATCGAGACGGTCCAGATTGAGCATGCGCAGGAGCGGCCTCTCTTTGAGTTCTCTCTCCGGCAGATATGTTATGCGGTTGCCTGTGCTGTCGCTGGCATAGGTGACCGAGAGTTTGAATCCGGCTCTGCTCAGGGTCCCGTTGCTGATGGAATAGATGTTCTTCATCATCAGGTCCCATGTTCCGCTGCCGGGCGCATTCGAATTGGATTTGAGCAGCTTGACAAACAGCGTTTTATTGGTGTCGGTCACATCCGATGAGAATTCACCCACCTGATAGCTCTGTCCGCCGTATGTGTATTCGTAAGCTACGGCCAGGACCTCATCAGAAGCCAGAACGGTTCGCAGCGATATATAACCCAGAGCGCTGTTCAGCGTATATTCCGAGTTGCTCAGCTTGCGGGCGTTTGATATTTTTTCGTAGTCGCTGCTTCCCGAGAGAACAGTCCCCAGCGTGACGGCCACTCTGTCTATGTCGCGTATCTCGGCGTAATCGGAATTCAGCTTTCCGTACAGGTCGTTGGCGTTGTTTGAGGGAGCAGGTCCCGCAACGGCGTTCCAAATGCTGTTGCTGATATGGGCGGTCTCGCCCAGATCGGTGAAAGCAACAATGTTGCGCGGATTGTCATAGTTGCTGCGCTTGTTGGTGACCCACACTTCAATACGTGTGATCCTTACTCCCGATATGATGTTGGGCAGCATGGACATATTCCTGTCATAGCTGTCACGGAAGAAGTGTCCCAGAAAGAAATGGCGGTTCTCGTCATAGCTGCTGGCATCTATCTCGAAGTCGGTCAGCTGCTCGCCGCCCTGAGAGCTTACCGACGAAGATGCCGACTCCTTCTGCGACAGCACCATCTGCAGCTTCAGTTTACCGAACTGCAGGTCGGTCCGCAGTCCGAACAGCGACGAGGCCCCCTTTATGAGCGACGAGTTTGTGGGGAAACTGATGTTCCCGGCTTCAAGCAGCCTTATTATCTCGTCCTCTTTGCCTTCATAATGAAGTTTTATCTTCTTTGTGTCAATATCGAAAGTGGCCTCGGTATTGTAGTTCATGTCCATTGAGACCTTATCGCCCACGCGGGCATTGATGTTCAGATTTATCTGTTCGTCAAAGTCGAATCCGCCGCTCTTCCGGTTTTCGACCGACAGCGAAGGATTCTCAATCCTGCTTATGTCATATCCCAGTTTGATTGCGGCCGAACCGCTGGTTTTTATCTGAACTCCGCCGGGACCGAATATCTTCTCGGCCGGCCCCAGATCAAACCTCATGTCCGTGAAGTCGAACTTGTTCTCCTCGCGGCTCTGAAACTCCTCATCATTCCTGCTGCGGTAGTATGACTGCATGGATCTCTGCATGGTCTGTTTCAGATACTCCTCGGGTGTAAGCAGGTCGGGAATCTCCAGGAACTCATTGCCCAGTTTGGTGCCTACACGGTAGAGTCCCTCTTTCTCGTCAAATTCGGTTACCCGGGAGATATTCTCCGGATCGCGCAGCCCAACGCCTGACTCCTGAGCATAGAGACGTGCAATGCTCCCGCCAATGCAGGAGATAATTATTGTCGCTGCAAGGAGTCGTTTCATTATGTCAGATTCTTTTCAGAGATTCGCGTATTACAGCCTCGACCGACAGTTCGGGGTTCTCCTTGAGGACCGTTGCCACAACTTTCTGTGAGGTGGATTGCGGAAATCCCAAGGTGGTAAGCGCCGTTACAGCCTCATCGGCTATCCGGCCTGTCTGTATCCCGGCCGGCACGGCAGCCGAAGAGTCATCGGATCGGATTTTGGCAATCTTGTCATGCAGATCAACTATTATGCGTTGTGCGGTTTTGGCTCCTATCCCTTTTACTCTCTTGAGCATTGTGTCGTTACCGGAACTGATTATCCCGATAAGTTCATCGGGTGTGAACGAAGAGAGTATCATACGTGCCGATGCTCCTCCTATGCCGGGTACCGAAATCAGCATCAGGAACAGGTCCCGCTCCTGCTTGTCGATAAAACCGTAAAGGGTCCATGAATCGTCACGGATAGCCTCATAAACGTAGAGAAGGGCCTCATCCTTGTTTTGAAGCGCTGAAAACGTATAAACTGAAATGTTTAGTGCGTATGCAACTCCGCACCGGGTCAGCAGGACTGCCTGCGTTGGGGTCAGTTCGACCTTTTTGCCTTGTATATATTCTATCATGATTACATTGTATCCGGTATCCGGTAAAACAAATAACGTTTTTTTTGCCCTATTATTGCACGCGCGTACGCGTATTCAACGCCTTTTTAGTAATTTAGCGCCTGAAAACCAGATAAAGACAGACTTATGGAAAAGATCAAAGCAGCCATTGTAGGCTATGGGAACATTGGCAGGCATGTGCTTGAAGCAATTCAGACGGCGCCTGATTTTGAGGTTGCTGGCATAGTGCGGCGCAACGGCGACGCCGATTGTCCCAAGGAGTTGAAGGAGTATAAGATTGTAAAGAATATTTCACAACTTCCCAAGCCCGATGCGGCTATTCTGACAGTACCCAGTCTGAAGACTGAGGAGTATGCCGTCCAAATACTTTCCATGGGTATAAATACGGTTGACAGCTTTGACATACATGACCTTATTCCCGAAACCCGCAAACGTATCATGAAGGTTGCAGTAGAGGCGGGAAGGGTCGCTGTGATATCGGCCGGATGGGATCCCGGATCGGATTCAATAGTTCGCGCCCTTATGCAGGCCATGGCTCCCAGGGGAACAACCTATACCGATTTCGGTCCCGGAATGTCAATGGGACATACCGTTGCGGCAAAAGCCGTTCCGGGTGTGAAGGAGGCTCTTTCCATTACCATTCCCTTAGGTACGGGCATCCATCGCCGTATGGTATATGTTGAGATTATTGACGGATATAAATTTGAAGAGACAGCCGCTGCGATCAAGTCCGATCCCTATTTTGTAAATGATGAGACGCATGTGGTGCAGGTCAGTTCGGTTGAGAGCCTGAAGGATATGGGACACGGCGTGAGGATAACCCGAAAAGGCGTGTCGGGAAAGACTCAGAACCAGCTGTTCGAGTTCGGAATGAAGATTAATAATCCTGCTCTTACCGCTCAGCTTCTGGTATCGGCTGCAAGGGCATCGATGCGCCAGAAACCGGGCTGTTATACCATGATAGAGATCCCCTTAATAGATTATCTCTGCGGTGACAGGGAGGACCTGATACGCCGTCTGGTCTGATGCGTCATCTGACCGGATGTGTCAGCCCGCCCTGATACGTCAGCCCGCTCAGGTGTGTCAAATGGCCGCCTCATTTGATTTGATGCTTCAGTTTTTGCAGTAAAATCCCAGTCCTACAAACAGACCGTCAGGATATCCGTACCCCAGGCATACTTTTGCCCTGGGTTTTCCTTTTACGGTTATTACGCGTTTCAGGTATCCCCGATATACGAATTTGACATCGTCACTCTGTACATTGTAGTATGAGTCACCGGCTTTCAGGCCTTTGCCTTCGTACAATTCGGGGGCGGCGTTAGCCTGACATTTGTTATAACGGTTGGACAATCCTATTCCGCCCGATACCCCGATAGAGAGAGGCTCTAACATTATTCCCATATCACATTCAAACAGAGTTGATATGAAGCTGCCTTCGGCAAACTTATCGTTTGCATAGGCGTTATAAGGCGGAGGATTAAAATTTATACCTTTGATGGGCCTGTCTATATTTAAACCTATCGAAAAACCGAAGAAGATTTGATTGGAATAGTCCAGACACAATCCCACTGTGGCAATATTCCCTGTTCCGTATGTCAATCCTATCGAAGCTATGGGGTCGGTCGATATCGACACGTTCCTGAAACCCCATTCCCTCAGGTCGTCAGTCAGTTCGACGTTATCCAAAATGTAGGTGTCGGAGGGAAATCCCAGAAACTCATCTTCAAAGAAATAGCCGATATGTTTTTTCCCATCATGGTCAGTCAGCCTTCCCAATCCGTGCTTCCTGTCATTTTTCCATTCGCCTTCATAGATGCCGCCGTCTTCGAACACCAGCCGTCCTTCTCCGTTGAACATATCGTTTTTCCATTCGCCCTCATACTTGGCGCCGCTGTTGTAGAAATATGTTCCCTTACCCTCTTTTTTGTGTTTTACGAAGTTTCCGGTATAGATATCTCCGTCGGGGTAAACAACCTTCCCGTAACCATCCCACAGTCCGTCTTTCCAGGAGCCTTCATAAATGACCCCATCGGGATAGATGCATTTCCCCTGACCGTTGAAAAGCGAATCCGATATTTCTCCCATATAGAATGTCCCATCGTCAAAAACGAGGGTGTCGGGATAGGCCGCATCCTTGTTCGGTTGCTGCGACAATGCAGCTGCCGGAATTAAAAGAGTTATGATTATCAGAAACGTTATCCGTGACATAGAGACAAAGATAACGAACTTTTTTTATAAAGGATTGAAAGTCAGAAAGAGAACTTTAGATGTTGATTCCGAAACCGACGAACACTTTTTCATGATTTCCGTAACCGAGACGCAGGAAAACGCCGTTATGGTTCATAAACAGGAAGTTTTCAATTTTTTTCAACTGAATATCCGTGTAAAGACGATAACTGAACTCCACTCCGGTGATTCTCTTCCTGTAGTAGAGTGTACCCTCGCTAAAATAGCTCTCATTTTCGGCCCGGCTTCGGCAGAATCGGTAAGTTTTCATCAACGACAATCCGGCCGAGCCTCCAAAGCTTATGTTGCCTAAACTTGTTCCGAATTCCCCCAAAAGATTAAAACCGGGGTAGGTGTGTTCGGTCAATATCTCGTCAGGATAACTGTCCCATTCCACAAGGATTATCTTCTCTCCCGTGTCATCATTGTAAATAAACGATTGCTTGCCTACGCCGTATGAATTTGTGTTGATCCCTACGGAGAATCCGGCAAACAGGTAGGGGTTGAAATTGAAATCGGCCTGAAACGCGAGAAACTGCCCCATGCCGTACGATAATCCCACTTTTATATTATCCTGATTGATGTTATATTTGAATTCAGGTTCCTTTTTCTCATTCCGGGAAGCAGTGTTGCCGGCAGCGGTATTATCGGAAGCAGTGTTACCTGAAGCATTGTCTTCTAAAGTGAAAATCCGCCTGTCTTCATGATAAAATTCTTGCCGGTAAGTCTGCGAGGAAGCATCGTAATACAGTCCGAAGCCCTCTCTGAGATCATTTTTCCACTGTCCGGTAAATGTGTCTCCATTGCCGTAATCGAAGGTGCCTATCCCGCTGAAAGCTCCGTTCTCCCACTCTCCGTCATATCTGCGTCCGTCTGAGTAAATATATGTTCCGTTGCCGTTGAAGTTATGTTCGCTAAAATCTCCTTCGTAGCTGTCGCCGTCTGGGTAGATGATCTTGCCTTTGCCGTCCCACAGCCCGTCTTTCCATTCGCCTTCATAGACCGTGCTGTCGGCATAGACCATCTTACCCCGGCCGTTGAAGAGGGAATCGGCCACCTCTCCGCAGTACCATGACCCGTCGTCAAAACGTATGGTGTCCGATGTTTGCGGATCGGGCAGGAGTGTCAGCGCAAGGAGCGGGATGGATATTAAAACCATCAAAGAGAATGCAAATAGGCGTTTGCTTATCATTTCAACGACGAAGGTAGATAAAAATCATTAACTTTGTAGCCGTCAACCTATAATCCCTACAGAAAATTATGAAAAAACAGGATTTGGTATGTGTCTTTAAGGGCGATGCCTTTGAAGCCGAGGTGGTTAAGGCCCGTCTCGAATCGGAGGGAATTTTGGCCATGATCATGAATCATTCCATGAGTGCCATTTTTTCAACCTATACCGCTACGACAGGACCTATTTGCGTTATGGTCAATCAGCAGGATGAACAGCTTGCTAAACAGATTCTTGAAGACAAATGAAGCTGCCCGGAAGAATAGCTGTCAAAGTAGGCAGCAATGTACTTACCCGTGCGGATGGCCGTCTGGACATCTCACGCATGGCTGCGTTGGTTGACCAGATTGCCGATTTGCATCATAGAGGCGTTGAGGTACTCCTTATATCATCGGGTGCGGTGGCTTCCGGCCGCGGAGCACTCCCCGAACTAAAAGATGAGAGCGTCACCGGACGTCAGCTTTTTGCGGCTGTGGGTCAGGCCAAGCTTATAGAACACTATTACAACCTTTTTCAGGAGTTCGGAATAACGGTAGGCCAGATCCTGACCACGAGGGAAAACTTCGTAAACAAGACTCTGCTTGCAAACCAGAAGCGCTGTGTCAAGGCCATGCTGGATAACAGGGTCGTTCCCGTGATCAATGAAAACGATGTGGTGTCAATTGAAGAGCTTATGTTCACAGACAACGATGAGCTTTCGGCCCTTGTCTCCCGTATGATGAAGGTCGAACTGCTTGTCATTTTGACCAATGTTGACGGCGTCTTCACCGGCAGTCCCGATGAATCGGGTTCGGAACTTATCCGTGACATCTGGCTCGATGACGACTATTCGGGCTGTGTGGGCGCATCCAAGTCAAGTTTCGGACGCGGGGGGATGATGACCAAAATGAAGACCGCCATGGGTGTGGCTAAAGATGGAATAGAGGTACGCATAGCCAACGGGCGCCGTCAGGATATACTCATTGAGGTCTTGACAGATCCCGACAATGCCCTGTGTACCCGTTTTCACCCGTCAAAAAAACCGATATGATTGAAAATATGCTTGAGAGGCTTCAGGAAGCCTCATATACCCTTAATCTGCTCGAAGAGAAGCAGATCAACGCTGCTTTGAATGCTGTTGCCGAGGCCATCGTAACGGAAAAAGAGGCTCTGCTTAAGGCAAACGCTGTTGACCTGTCCCGCATGGACAAGGATAACCCTGTTTATGACCGCCTTATGCTGACTCCCGAACGGCTGGCAGACATTGCGCAGGATATGCGCAAAGTGGCCGAACTGCCCTGTCCGGTAGGAGAGGTCATAGATAGCCGTGTCCGTCCCAACGGGATGAAGATTGTACGTGTCAGGGTTCCGTTCGGCGTGATTGGGGTTATTTACGAGGCCCGTCCGAACGTCAGCTTCGATGTCTTTTCACTCTGTCTGAAATCACGTAATGCCTGTGCTCTGAAAGGAGGCAGCGACGCTGAAGATTCCAACCGTGCAATAGTGGAGCTTATACGGCGCGTTCTCAAAGAACAGGGTGTCAATCCCGATGTGGTGTTGCTCCTGCCCTCCAGCCGGGAAGCGGCGGTTGAGCTGATGCGGGCAGTCGGAAAGGTGGACCTGCTTATCCCGCGCGGAAGCGCCCGTCTCATAAAATCGGTACGCGAACAGGCTCTGGTGCCGGTCATAGAGACTGGGGCAGGGGTCTGTCATACCTATTTTGATTCATCGGGCGACCTGAAGAAAGGAGCCGATATCATATTTAATTCCAAGACCCGCCGTGTAAGTGTGTGTAACGCACTCGACACACTTGTAATAAGCGCCGACCGTCTGGGCGACCTGCCCCGATTGTGCGAAAGGCTGGCCGAAAAGAATGTGGTGATTGAAGCCGACGGGCAATCCTATGCCGCGCTTTCCGGCAGCTATCCTTCCGGACTTCTGGAACATTCCAACCGGGAGAGTTTCGGCAAGGAGTTTCTCTCTTACCGCATGTCAATAAAGACCGCAGCCTCTTTCGATGAGGCTGTAAGGCACATCCGCCGTTACACCTCACACCATAGCGAGTGCATAGTGACCGAAGATGAGAAAAACGGCCGCCTGTTCCAGCAATCCGTCGATGCCGCCTGTGTCTATGTCAATGTTTCAACGGCATTCACCGACGGCGCTCAGTTCGGTCTGGGTGCCGAAATCGGTATCAGTACGCAGAAATTGCATGCCCGCGGTCCGATGGCGCTTGAAGAACTTACCACATACAAATGGCTCATCAACGGAGATGGGCAGATCAGAAATTGAAAAAAGGAGAATCCAAATGAGACATTTTACCGAAGTTAAAGATTTAGGTAACCTGCATCAGGCTTTGCAGGAGGCCCTGGAGATAAAAAAAGAGAGGTTCAAATATGTAGAGCTGGGACGGAATAAGACGCTCCTTATGGTGTTCTTCAATTCAAGTCTTAGAACACGTCTCAGCACACAGAAGGCTGCTATGAATCTGGGCATGAACGTGATTGTGCTTGACATAAACCAGGGAGCATGGAAGCTTGAGACCGAACGGGGCGTGGTCATGGATGGTGACAAGTCCGAGCATCTGCTGGAGGCTATCCCCGTAATGGGCTGTTATTGCGACATCATTGGGATCCGCTCTTTTGCCCAATTGGAGAACCGCGAAGATGATTATCAGGAGAAGATACTAAACCAGTTCATCCAATATTCCGGCCGTCCCGTATTTTCGATGGAGGCTGCCACAGGACATCCGCTCCAGAGCTTTGCCGACTGGATAACAATCGAGGAAAACAAGAGCGTAGAACGTCCGAAGGTGGTTCTGACCTGGGCTCCCCATCCGAAAGCTCTGCCGCAGGCCGTTCCCAATTCTTTCGTTCAGTGGATGGTCGCTGTCGGTTACGAGGTGGTGATCACGCATCCCAGAGGTTATGAGCTGGATGAGAAATTTACTGCAGGCGCAAGAATAGAGTATGACCAGATGAAAGCCATGCAGGGCGCGCATTTCGTTTATGCCAAGAACTGGTCGGCGGCCTCGCTTGAACATTATGGTCAGGTGCTGAGCATGGAGCGCAGTTGGACCGTGAGCAGACGTCAGATGGATGTTACCGACAACGCGTTTTTCATGCATTGCCTGCCCGTCCGTCGCAACATGATTGTTACCGACGAGGTCATTGAGGGACCGCGCTCACTTGTAATACCCGAAGCCGCCAACCGTGAGATTTCGGCGACGGTAGTCATAAAGAAGATTCTTGAAGGGCTTGAATAAGAGAAATCAGTAAACCATTTTCAGGTCGTAATCCTTATCATAACCACGGCAGGTAAGGCGTATCGTATCGCCTTTGTTCGGATTATAACCGGTCAGGGGAACTGACAGATAGAGAGTTTTTGTGTAACCGTCAAGCTCTCCTGCGGCATCGTGGTAAACGGTAAATGTAAGCTTCTGCGGGTCATTCAGACGCACCACCTGAACATCGTGGACAGACTTGCTGGTGGCCACTTTTATTCCGAGCGTTATATTCAGGTATCCGCTGCCCGGATATGCCATTGTAACGAAGACGGGGTCGTCTTTTATACCGCTCTGTCCGAACTCCCTCTCCTCTGCGGCATTGAATATCATCTTCCCTGACACAATTCCGCTGCCCACCTGCATCATCTGTAATATCTTAACGGTCTTTTTCTCACTTATGGTGTATGAGCAGATCATTCTGTAGGAGGTGTCGGGAAACAGCTTCTGATCATTCTCTTCGACAAGATAGCGGTTCCCCATATCATCCTGGATAACCTCAACATGTCCGGCGGTATCGGTATAACAGGTGACGAATCCGACGGTTTTGGGTTCAACCTCCTCTTCTTCCCAGTCAAAAATACAGGAAGAGAATGTCAGGAGAGCGCATAGAGTCATCAGCAGAGTTCTTTTTTTCATAATCAGATAGAGTTAAGTTGGTTAATAAGCGGGTTTGCGTACATAACGAGAATCTTTTCACGCAGATAATCAAGGTCGGGATTGGCAATCTCAATTTTGGCAAGCTGCCCGGCCAGATACTCCTCAAAAGCCCTCTTTTCTGCATCGCTGTAGAGTCCGGCCTGTGACTGATCGCCGCGCAGCATATCCAGTGCAATACGGTTGCAGGGATAGATACGATATCCTTTAAAAATGTGGTTATCAATGATATCGCCTACCTGTTTGAGGAATTGATTGCGGGGTACGGATTCGTCAAGAGCATCAATCTCGTCATCAATTGGAGCCGCTGCATGGTAGTGTATGTGCCCTTTATAGCCTGACAGTCCGGTTTTGATATTTATAAAATCATCCCGGTCGCTCTTCACGAAATCGGGATTGTCCCTTTTCAATTGAAATTCGGCGGCTTTCAGCCAGTCACACGGGTCATACTCATAGCTTATGGTAAGAGGTGTGATATGGAGAGACTGAAGCCGTTTCTTGAGCGATCCCTCATTGCCTGACATGGCAAGCATCTTAAGCACACTTGTCTGGGTGCGGTCATCGGAATCCTTGGCGCGGCCTTCACGCTGCGCCAACCATACCGGACTCTTTTTTTCTTGAATGACAAAGCGTATATATTCGGAAAGGGTCTTCGATGATTCCAGCAGCTCCGATACCGTGGCCGAACGGTTTACTATGAAGCTGCGGTTCAGCCTCACCAGCGTCTCAACCCAGGGGCGGAAAAGCAGGTTGTTGCCTATGCCTATTTCGACCGATTTTTTGCCGCTCTTAAGAAGGATATAGGAGAGCAGCGCCGGGTCAAGGACAATGTCCCTGTGATTTGAAAGAAATATGAAATTCTCCCGACCTGCCGGCAGAGCCGAGAAGTCGTTGGTGAAACCGGTACTGTTATCTGCTATGATCTTATTCAGAAACGGTCGTATCACACCCATCTGGAAGCTGCTCACAGTCTTGAAGCGGCGTGTATAGAGTTTATGCACCCAAATGGGCACACCCTTCACCAACTTTCTGATAACTTCCTTGAACTCAGGATCGCGCAGAAGAGTAAGAACAGCTTCGCGTACCTCGCTGTCCTCAAGTGAACGCATATTATCAAACCGTTCGGGAATCTTCATAGCTATTTTAAAAACTGTCTTCAATAATCTCGGTAAGCATTTCGGTAAGGCTCATTCCGGCTGCCCTTATCTGCTGGGGAATGAAACTCGTATCGGTCATGCCGGGGGTGGTGTTCACCTCCAGCAGGTTTATTTTGTTACCTTCGGTGATGATATAGTCATTGCGTATTACGCCGTGACATCCCAAAAAATCATAGATGAATGCCGTGATATCCTGTATGCGGTCTCTTAGCTCATCGGATATGCGGGCCGGAGTAATCTCCTCAACCATGCCGTTGTATTTGGCTTCATAATCAAAGAATTCGGTCTTGGATACCACTTCGGTCACGGGCAGGCGCACCTCGCGCTTACGGGTTCTGTAATATCCGTTCGTCACCTCGATACCCTCCATGAAGGATTCAATCATAATCTCGAAATTCTCTTTGAAAGCCTCCTCCATTGCAGGTACTATCTGTTCACGGGTCCTGACCTTGGTGGTGCCGAAACTCGAACCGCCATCGGTCGGTTTGATAAAGCAGGGCAGTCCTACCTTGCGTATAACCTCGTCGGGGTCAACCACATCACCCTTGCGTATGCGCATGGATTTCGCTACGTCTATTTTGCAGCTCTTTAGGATTTTGTTAAGCATGAACTTATTGAAGGTAAGAGCCGAAGGCAGCACATCGCAGGTGGAAAAGGGGATGCGCATAAGTCTGAGGTAACCTTCCAGTATGCCGTTTTCGCCCGGTGTGCCATGTATTGTTATATATGCGTAGTCAAACACCCTCTTTTTACCGTTGTGGGTAAAGCTGAAGTCGTTACGGTCAATCGGTTCCCTGACTCCTTCGGGCAGATGAGCCTCCCATCGCTTCTCCTCTATCTCAACCAGATATGGCTCATACCTATCCCTGTCCATATGTTTAAGGATTGTCGCCGCACTGCGGAGCGACACGTGATTCTCTTTCGAATCTCCTCCGGCTACTATTGCAATTATGCGTTTCATCTCTATTTATCGTAGTCTCTTGATTTTACATATTCACGCCACCTGTCAAATAGGGTGGACATATCGGATGGGAGTTCCGAATCGAAGAACATCTCCTCTCCGGTAAGCGGATGCAGGAAACCCAGTGTCTTGGCATGCAGCGCCTGACGCGGACAGACCTCAAAGCAGTTCTGAACGAACTGTGTATAACGACTATAAGTAGTTCCTTTGAGTATCCGGTTGCCGCCGTAACGCTCATCGTTGAAAAGCGGGTGTCCCAGATGTTTCATGTGCACCCTTATCTGGTGGGTGCGGCCGGTCTCCAGCCGGCATTCCACAACCGATGTGTAACCGAATCTCTCCAGCACCGTATAGTGTGTCACCGCATGTTTGCCCACCTCCGGATCAAATGATACGGTCATCTGCAGGCGGTCTTTGGGATTGCGTGTTATCCGGCTCTCCACACTGCCCTCTGCCGGATCGGGAACACCCCAGACAAGTGCCTGATATGTCCGTTTTGTAGTCCTGTTAAAGAACTGCATGCCAAGGCCGGTCTTGGCATCGGGCGACTTGGCCGCCACAAGCAGTCCCGATGTATCTTTGTCTATGCGGTGAACAAGTCCTACCTGCGGGCTGTTGGGGTCATAGTCGGGATTATCTCTAAGGTGCCAAGCTATTGCATTGACCAGTGTGCCATGGAAGTTGCCGCACCCCGGGTGGACTACAAGTCCGGCCGGTTTGTTGATCACAATAAGGCAGTCATCTTCATATACTATATCCAGAGGTATCTCCTCGGGTTCAATCTCACTGCTGTAGCGCGGACGGTCCATCATGATGGCAATAACGTCCAGCGGCTTTACTTTATAGTTACTTTTGACCGGCCTGTCGTTAACCATAACCATTCCGGCATCGGCAGCTTTCTGGATGCGGTTGCGCGAAGCATGTTCCACACGGTCAAAAATATACTTGTCAATCCGTTGCGGCGACTGTCCCTTGTCAACTACGAAGCGAAAGTGTTCAAACAGCTCTGCCGCATCGGGAGCAGGTTCCAGATCGTCAAGTGAATCTTCTATCTCATCCTCAAGGTCAATCATAGACCGTTATCAAAGAAATCGTATTCGATTATTATTGTGGAATCGACCTCCTCAATCTCCACAACCGGATTGCCGTTACCCACCACGATTGTCAGTAAAGCCCCTTGAGGTAGTTCGGTCCCCTCCTTTACGACCGAATTGCCGTATCGGATCTCATATACCCAGTCCAGGTCGCCGTCAACCCTGACAGGCTCGGTAAGTCGGAAACCTTCAGTGCGCAGTATGGATTCGGCAGCCCTAAGCGAGCTGTTGTCTGCCACATCGGGAACCGCCCGCAACGGCTCTTTGCCCGAATTGACCGTAAGGTAAACAGTCCTTCCCTCCTTTACGTGCGCTCCGGCCTTAGGCTGTTGTTTTATGACGGCTCCGGGTTCCATTATCCTGTCAAAATTGAAGTCTGCCACTTCCGATTTCAGGTTTCCGGCTTCCAGTGCCGACATGGCATCTTCCTGTATCATGCCGGTTACGGAAGGTACTATAATATACTGTCCGTAACGGGTATAGGTTTTCATCCATCTGAAGACAAACAAAAGAATGACAATCAGTATGATGAACATCAGAGCCAGATGAATCAGCAGCCTGAGCAGGTTATATCCCTTTTTGTTAGGTTTGGGTTCAGCCATTATACAGTTTATGTTTGTTGCAAAATACAAAGTTAGTCATTTACCGACTAAAACCCATCTTCAATCCGCCAAAAAATAGAATCCGCAGATTGCATCCGGAGCTTCGCTTCCATCGTCAAAAAAACAATGAGGGCTGAACCTGCGTCCAGCCCTCAGCGATTATTCAACAGTAAAACAGTTAAAGTACTGTTCCAAAGTCAAATATATAATCATCCGAACCGAAATTAAGCATTCCTATTGAAATCCTCCAGGCAGCGTTCATAGTAACTGTAACTATACTGGTTTGAGTATCCAGTTCTGCATTGGCATTGCTGAAATAGAAATCTCCCATATACGGATATCTGGAATAATAATAGAAGTTCTCGTCAGTTTGTCCGACCACCTGGTCGGGTATGATTACTGAGTAATCCTTCTTATTAATATACATCTTCATCTTCTCTTGGTAGCCCCAACCATACCAGTCGAATGAGATTATCAGTCCGATGATGTCATTGGCAGTAAAGTCGGTACCGTATATTTCGGCAGGGATTTCAGATGAAGCCATACGTGTAATGTCGGCGCCATAGGAGGCCTCATAAGGAGAACCTACACTCTCTGTACATTTAATGGTGTTTCCACCGGCAAAGTGTGCTTCATTGATTGGAGCCGCGGCACTGAATGTAGCTGAGTAGTTAAATTTGGAGCCGTCTGCCATCTTGAAGAATGAGGGTCCGCGATAATTGAATCCCATAGTCGGTGTCCAGCCGGGAACTAAAGTACCATCCTTATGTATGATGTTTGCTGTAAACTGCATCTTGTCACCAATCTTGGGAGCTGTAATACCGAGTTTATTACAAAGGGCCGGCATGTCAATTTTGATTTCGGCCGGTAAGGTTGTAATGCCTTCGGCGGCAATGGCTGACTTAACAGCACCTGTGACAGGTGTATATACGCACAGCAGCTGCGCCTCTTTAAAATATGAGGAATAATCACCCATATTCTGGGGTACATCCAGCTTTACATAGTAATCGCCACCGGTAGATCCTGCATCGAGCAGGAGATCGTACTTAGTGGATTTTGTTACCGAAACGGCAAATGTATGTAATGTGCCGTCAAGATCGTAAGGCAGTTCGGGATCCTTGCTGCAACTTATAAGCAGGGCAGGAATAACCAAAGCCAGTAATATTTTTGTTTTTTTCATAATGTTGCAATCAATTAAGGTTAATTACTGTACATCCCAAAATACGTTTTTGTAATCACTTACAACACGACCCGTGTTGTTGATATTCGCATTGTTGAGCTGTGTCTCAGACTCCGGATACCACATGATCCTGGGATACTTCAAAATAGCGGAACTGGCATATTCCAGTGGCTCAGCCAGAGCATTTGCCTCCTTAGTCTGGTCATAGGGAGTGTATATTTTCCTATCGGCTCCATTGAACAGGACAGGATAACCGGTACGGCGGATATCACTGTAAGCTTCCACGGAATTGAAGAAGTTGGCAATCCACTTTTCGGTCATGACAATTTCAAGCTTCTTTGCGTTGGTTGCAGCTGCATCATAAGCAGACAGTACACCCAAGAGAAGGCTGTTAATGGCGGCATCGCCAATTGCAGGAACCGTCGGGTCCGATGCTTTTGCTACGGCATTGACATGATAGATTGAGGCCTTGATACCATCTTCAAGAAGTTGCTTGGCATCGCCTGCAATGCCTTCGGTAAGCACAAGCTCGGCCTTCATGAAGGGAACCGAGTATGCCTGAAGCATTCTGTCAGGAGCAATACCATTGCCCGAGCCGGCGATAACGCCTCCCGTACCGGTATCAAATTTGCCGCCTACAGGGTATATGCCTATACAGGTCATGGAATTTTCCTGTGAGTTGGAGGTTTGACCTGAGTTGCTGCCCATAAAGATGGAGATAAATGCTCCGTCACGGTAATCGGTGACATTTGTTGCGTCACCTGCTGCAGTTGCCTGATTATAGTAGTAATAGGGAATCCTGGGATCTACTATGCCGACCAGGGGATTCTGCTTGAAGTTGTAGGTCTTGCCGTTTAGAACCTCATAGAACCAGGGGTTAATCCAAACGCTCTTTTGACCGCCCTCATATTCATCTACAAAACCGAATTTCCGTTCGTCCGAAGGGGTCTTGGTTGCTGAGTGGGGGAACTGAAGGTCTTCGCCGTTACCGATAAAGTTGTTCTCTGCCAAAAGTGCATTCAGCTCATTCTGCCAGTTGGTTATGTCGGCCTTGGCCTTACGTGACTGGACCAACAGCTTGAGCTTGAGCGTATTTGCAGCCTTGAGCCATTTGGCTTCGTCGCCCTGGTAGAACAGGTCGTTGGCGCCGATAGCAAAAGGATTTTCAGCTTCACCGTCTTTGAAGTTGGCGATGGCCTTGTTTATGACAACGAGCAAGTCATTGTAAATATCTTTGCTGTCGTCAGCTTTGGGAGTCTCTATGCCTGCAACATTTGCTTCGGAATAGGGAATATCACCCCAAAGGTCAACCATATTCATATAGGTGTACACTCTAAGTACACGACCTATACCGGCATAAATGGCATCATCTGCCTCATCGCTCAGTTTGATGATTTCATCGCAGTTCTTGATAGCGTATCTGTATGCCTGATTCCAGGTGTTGCCGAGCGTAGAATAACCGGGAATGAGTGAATAGTTGTCCACCTCGCGGCTGGTAGTGTGCTGTACGTATGACGCCAGATGAGTGTTTATGTAGTAACCCTCGGAGAAGGTTGCTGCCACCTCATACTCTGTGGCTGTAAGCAACTGAGCCATGTCAAGGTCGGTCACCGCATACGGATCCTTATTAATGTCCAGGTCACAGCTTGTAAGTGCAAGAGCCATGATTCCGGTACCAAACAAATATAATATTTTATTTTTCATAATTAGCCGTCTATTAGAAAGTTAAACTCAGATTGAAAGCAAATCTTCTGGTTGAAGGTGCTCCGGTATAGTCAATACCCTGAACGTTGGTGTTACCAAATGTGTTCACAACAGGATCATAGTTGGTATATTTGGGAACATTCGGGGCAAAGTACCAAAGGTTACGGCCTACGACAGAAATCTCGGCGTTGGAAAGTCTCAACTTGTTTGCGAATTTCTTAGGAAGGTTATAAGCCAGTGTAACCTCTCTCAAACGCCATACGGTTGCATCGTAGGTAGCTACCTCATCGCAAGAGTTAATAGCGAATGTTGAATAGGTGCCGTCTGAGAACCACAGGTCGGCTTCAGCAATGACCGTAGTGTTCCAGATATAGTTATCATCGGCATCAAGTATTGGTTCAAGAGTATTGGCATCGCCGTAAACGCCCTTGATCACACGGGTTCCGAGACGGTTCTCGGTATCCTTTGTGACACCGCGTCCCAGCAGGTCGGTCAGGTATGAGCTGTAAACGCAGCCGCCTTTCTGATAATCAAACATAAAGCTCAGTGCAAGGTCCTTATATTTGAGAGTGTTTGTAAGAGCGGTCTTGAATTCCGGATTGGGATCACCGATTATACCCATCTCCTTGTCATTGATGTACATACCTGTTGAGGGGTCAACAAGCGGAATGCCATCCTTCGTGCGTGCCAGTTTCTCGCCTTTGAGAACTCCATAGGGCTGCCCTTTGATCAGAACGGCCTGAGGAGCGCTGAAGTCACCGCCAATAACGATTTCGTCAACACCGTCGGCAAGTTCGGTAATCTCTGACTTGTTCTTGGTATATACCAGATACATGCTCCAGGTGAAGTCATTGGTAACTATAGGATAGAGATCAAGACTAAGTTCGAAGCCCTTATTGCTTATAGAACCGAAGTTTGTTACGAATGAGCTGTAACCTGTCGAAGGAGCCGATGTTTTGGCGCCGATCTGGTTCTCGGAAATACGATTGTAATATGTGAAATCCAGACCTATACGGCTTTCAAAGAACTTAAAATCGACACCGGCCTCAAACTCGGTTGTGAATTCCGGCTCAAGCTCAGGATCGTAGAGTACGGTCGGAAGCTCCATCATGCCTTGTCCCATGTAGGGAGAACCGACTATGAATGTACCGTTGTAGTAGTATGGACCGGCATCATTACCGACTTTGGCCCAACCGGCACGGACCTTACCGAAATTAAAGATACTGCTATCAAGGCCCAGGGCATCGGTAAATACTACCGACCCTGACAGAGCAGGATAGAAGAAACTGTTGTTTTCGATAGGAAGTGTGGAGGAGACATCGTTACGTCCTGAGATGTTGAGGAATGCCCACTCCTTATAATCCAGAAGTATATCTGCGAACAGACCCCATTTGCGGGTTCTTGAATAGGATTCACTTGCAGTCTGACCCTTGGTGTTGGCAAGATCAAAAATCTTGGGATTGATAATGTCTTTACCTGAAGCACCCATAGCTTCGTAGGTATCCTGGTTGAAGTTATGTCCAAGTGTAGCCCTTACTCCAAAATCCTGGAATCTCTCCTTGAAGGTTAAAAGCAGAGTGGACTCTATCGCCTGATTACTTGATTCGGTCTTACTCAGATAACCCTTTCCTGCATAACCGCGTGAACCCAGATTTACAATGCTCTTACGTGAGAACATGTACTCGTTCACACCAACAGTGTAATCCAAAGAGAGCCAGTCTGTGAAATCATATCCCAAGTTGGCGTTGGCAACAATACGCTTCTGGATGGTCTCGAATTTGTCATTCTCCCATGCCCAGTAGGGGTTGTTGGCCTGTGAAGAGAGCTGGAACAGCAGGTTGCTGCCGTCTTTCTTCTGATATGGGTAATTCTGAATATCCCAGCTTCGCGGCATAATGAAGGCGCGGGCAAGGGAGTTCATACCGCCGTTATCGGCCGATGACTGGTTGTTTCCATACATAGGCGAGAGCTGGTCTGTGTAAGAATAGGCCAGATTACCGCCTGCACGGAACTTCTTCCCGAACTGCTGGTTACCGCCCACTGAGAATGAGTAGCGGTCAAATTCCGAACCGGGAATATAGCTGTCCTGATCGGTGCGGGAAATGGTCATGTTGAAGTTCCCCTCATCGGTAACCTTTTGGACATTAGCCGACAGATCAAATACGTGTCCTTTCTGGAACAGGTCCTTTACGTTGTTCGGATATGCCTTGTACGGGATCTTTCCTTCAAGGTCAGGGTAAAGTTCAAGAGCCAGATCGGGATACTCTTTTGCAATAGCTGTGTACATAGGAATGGTCATTCCCTCCTCAAAGGCTGCACCCCAAGAACCGTTGGCGCTGCCGATATTGAAATCGGAACCCTGGCCATATTTGTTCTGGTATTCGGGCAGTGAAGCTATTGTTTCAATTGCGTATGAAGAGTTGACGCTTACGCTGAAACCCTTCTTGGCGCCGGCCTTCTTTGAACCGGACTTTGTGGTGATGAGAATAACACCGTTTGCAGCACGTGAACCGTAGAGTACAGCTGCTGCGGCGCCTTTAAGAACGCTCATAGACTCAATGTCATTGGGGTCAAGCGTAGAGATACCTGAGCCGAATGCACCGCTGTTACCCGAAGCGCGTCCGGACGCGCCTGTTCCGGCATTGCTGTAGGGAATACCGTCCACAACATATAATGGTTGGTTGTTTCCGCTGAAAGATGAGTTTCCGCGGATTGTGATACGTGTGGCACTGCCGGCATCACCGCTCGGTGCACTTATCTGCACACCGGCTATCTTACCGTCCAGAGCACGCAGCATATCCGGCTCAGCCTTCATTACTGCCTCATCGGCATCAACTTTGGTTACGGTATAACCGAGTGAACGCTCAGTGCGCTGGATGCCTACTGCTGTTATAAGTACCTCGTCAACCTCAATTGAACCGGGGTCCAATGTAACATTTATTACTCGTCTTCCGCTTACAGGCACAGTTTTGGTTTCATAACCCATAAACGAGAAAACCAGAGAACCGTTAGTTGGAGCAGATATTGAATACGCACCATCTGAGTCGGATATGGTTCCAACAGTGGTTCCCTCGACAGCTATTGCCACAGCCGGCATCGGACTACCGTCGTCAGCTGCCGTTACAATACCTGTAACTTGCACATTCTGAGCTAGGGCAAAACCTGCGCTCAAAAAAGCAGTCATCATTAAGAGAAATTTTCTCATAGATAAAGTTTTTTTGTTTGACAATATGTTAATAAAAAATTTATGTCCTACTTTATAATCTCCCGTAAAAACAAAACATCTGGTGCATAATTATCGAGGAATTATTCATTAAAATAATAAAATGCACAAAATGTGGCGGTAAAGGTAATACTTTATTTATTATCATGTACTAATTTAGGTATAATTTTCAATTTATTGTTAATTTTAGTTTATCTGATAAATATGTATGTATTGTAAAAAAGACGCAAAAACAAAAGACAGTTGAGAGGAAATAACTATCTTTGACAGCCTTAATTAATGGAAAAAATGAAGCGTAAGACTATAATTACACAACTGTTGGCACTCTTATTGGTTGTCATGTCTCTTTTTGTTTCATGTGTCGATATTGAGAAGGAAGAATTTAATCTGCAGGACAGTGAAGGGAATGAGATAGATATGGCCGATGTGGTTTCGGCCAATCGTTACTATATGAAAAGGTATTATGAAGACTATTTTCCGATATACTTTTGGTATGATGATGTAAAGCAACGGGTAAGCAAATTGAACTATAACTCTTATTTGACAATATTCGAATATTTCGATGCGACTCTGTACGATGATGACCGATGGAGCTGGATTTTGACGGGAGATGAGTACCGCTCCATTGAATCCGGCGAGATGACCGGTACGCTTGGTATCTCATTAGGGCAGGCTATTGAATACTATAATGACTATGATATTAGGGTAAGATATATTTACCCGGGCTCACCTCTTGAAAAGTTCGGTGTCTCCAGGGGGTGGGTGTTGACACATCTGGATTCGGTCTCGGTGGTGGAGTATATTTTAGCGAACAGGTTTGAGCAGGCTCTTTTAAAGACTGACCAGTTATTTACATTTGAGGATTTGCAAGGCCGGTCCCATACGTTCAGGGCATCACCGGTCAACACTCTGTCAACAAGGTCGAGTCTTAAGGTTGATGTTTTCAAACCCGATGATTATCCCGGACTTACCGAGCCGGTAGGGTATTTCCTGTATATGTCATTCATGCAGGGTAAGTTCCTTAATGATATTAAAGAAGCAATGGCTCAGTTCAAATCGGCCGGTGTAAAAAAGGTGATTCTCGACCTGCGATACAACAGCGGCGGCGACGGTGAAGCCACCGATTTGATGTTCGACTATCTTGCCCCCGAATCGGCTGATAAAAAGGTCTATCGCAGAATGGTGCACAACAAGACACTTTCCTATCTTAACAAAAATGACACCATACATCGTAACGAGGGTTCTCTGGATCTGGATGCTTTGTATGTAATAGGCGGCGAATATACGGCTTCGGCCAGTGAGGTGCTTATAAACGGACTCAAGCCGTATCTGGATCTTTATCTTGTAGGCGATACGACCTATGGTAAACCTAACGGAATGTATGTGCTTTACTATCCGAACAGTAGTGAAGATCGTGCCAAATATAAATTCGATGATTTCAGTTCATTGAAATTGGTCTTCCTTCCGATAGCTTTCTTTAACAAGAACAGCGAAGATGCCTATATTCCCTATATGGGATTTGTCCCTGACAATTACTGTCCCGATGACCTTTACCACGATTTCGGTCTCGAGGAGAATAATGTAAAGGCCTGCCTTGAGCACATAGTAAGCGGTAGCTTCCCACCGCCTCCGAGCCCTTATGCAGGTCGGACAAGGGCTTCGGCAGCCGATGGGCGACATGTGATAGATGACGATATCATAGGTGATAACCCGCTTTACGGAAAGACGATCCTGCCCTTGCCTGAATCGTTGAGAAAAGGAGAAAAGTAGCCGAAACTTTAGATTTTAACTCAATATAATATAGGTATAGAAACAAATCAGGTCGGACAACAGAGGTCCGACCTGATTTGTTTGATCCTATAGACGTATATTAAGGACGTTACTTTTTGGTTCCGCAGTATTCGTCCGATACGGTCAGTTTCTTACGGCCTTTAGCGCGGCGTGATGCGAGCACGCGACGACCGTTGGCGGTGGCCATTCTCTCACGGAAACCGTGTTTGTTCTTTCTCTTCCTGTTGGAAGGCTGATATGTCCTTTTCATCGTTATGTTGTTTTTATTATTTATTCCTCAAATGGAGTGCAAAGATACTTTCTTTTTTTATAACAAGCAAACACCGGCTCTTTTTTTGGATAAAGTTTTGTCCATTTACCGTGATGCACTATATTTGCGGTTGCGACTAAATCATTTTCAATATTTAAACAGATTATTTTTTTATGATTCTTTGTCAAGATATTAAAATCGGTACCTGCATCGATTTGGAAGGACAACTCTATTTTTGCATTGATTTCCTGCATGTAAAACCCGGTAAGGGCAATACGTTTGTACGTACAAAGCTCAAAAACGTTGTGACCGGCCGTGTTATAGAGCGTACATTCCAGATTGGTTTTAAGTTGGATGATGTCCGTGTGGAACGTCGTCCGTACCAGTATCTCTATCAGGATGATATGGGATATGTATTCATGAATCAGGAGAACTTCGAGCAGGTGACAATTATCAAGGACCTCATAAATGGTGTTGACTATTTGAAGGAGGGTGAGTCGGTTGAGGTTGTGACCAATGCCACATCGGGTGAGATTTTGTTTGTTGATTTACCTATTAAAGTAGTATTAAAGGTTGTATATACCGAACCGGGCCTTAGGGGTGACACTGCGACTAACGCAACCAAACCCGCTACTCTTGAGACCGGTTGCGAGGTTCGCGTACCTCTGTTCATCGAAGAGGGTGAACTGATAGAGGTGGATACCCGCGACGGTTCCTACCAGGGCAGAGTGAAAGCATAAAAATATTTGATGAATAGATCGGAAAAGCTGAATCTTAAAGAGTGGGCCGCAGAAGATCGCCCCCGCGAAAAGATGAAGCTAAAGGGCGCAAAAGCGCTGACAAACGCTGAGTTATTGGCGATTCTAATACGCACGGGAAACACAGAAGATTCGGTAGTGGCTTTAACACAAAAAGTGATGGCTTCCTGCCGCAACAGTCTTTCCGAGCTGGGAAAACTCAGCATCGAGGAGCTATGTTCTTTTAAGGGAATAGGTGAGGCCAAGGCCATTTCGATTCTTGCCGCCTGCGAGCTGGGCAGGCGCCGCAAGGAAGAAGTTCCGGCTGAAAGGCTTCAGGTCAGGACATCGAAGGATGTCTATAACTATTTCTATCCTATTATGGCGGACCTTCAGGTTGAAGAGTGTCACGTACTGTTTCTAAACCAGGCCGCAAGAGTTTTGGACAGTACCCGCGTAAGTATGGGGGGTCTGTCAAGTGCACCCGTTGACTTAAGGTGCATACTGCGTGAAGCGGTGATTCGCAGGGCTACGGCCATTGCCCTGTGCCACAATCATCCGTCAGGCAATTCTCAGCCGAGCCGTCAGGACGATGAGTTGACACACTCTTTGAGCAATGCCTGCAGGACGATGAATATACCTCTGTTGGACCATCTGGTTTTTACTGAGGACTGTTATTACAGTTATGCCGACAACGGCAGGCTATAGTGTGTTATGAGTGACAGATTTGAAATTGAAAGCAGGGTAGTAGAGGCGCTTAAGACCGTTTTTGACCCTGAGATTCCGGTAAACATATATGACCTGGGTCTCATATACCGTATTGAGGCCGATGAGGATGGCAACGTAAGTGTCGATATGACCCTTACTTCGCCCGGATGTTCATTCGCAGACTTTCTTATGGAGGATGTCAGGTCGCGTATCGGGGGACTCAAATCTGTTAAATCGGCTACGGTCAATCTTGTTTTTGAGCCGGAATGGAACAAGGATATGATGTCCGATGAGGCCAAGTTGGAGTTGGGATTTGATTTGGATTTGGAATGAAAAATGTGTACTTCATTTCCGATGCTCATTTAGGGTCGTGGGCTCTGGATCACAGACGTATGCAGGAGCGGCGTCTGGTGCGTTTCCTCGATGATATCAAGGATAAGGCGCAGGCAGTTTATATGATGGGCGACATGTTTGATTTCTGGTATGAATACAAATATGTGGTTCCCAAAGGCTATACCCGTTTCCTGGGCAAACTTTCCGAGCTTACGGACAATGGAGTAGAGGTACATTATTTTATCGGCAACCATGACATCTGGATGTATGGCTATCTGGAACGTGAGTGCGGTGTGATTCTGCATAAAGAGCCGCTTACGGTCGAGATTATGGGGAAGGAGTTCTATCTGGCACACGGCGACGGACTGGGCGATCCCGACCCCAAGTTCCGGTTGCTGAGGAAGTTGTTCCGCAACCGCATATGTCAGTTCCTTTTCTCACTGCTCCCAACGCGCTGGAGTATGTACATGGGTATGGCATGGGCCAGGAGAAGCATGAATAAACGCAGACTTAATGGAGTGGAGCACTACCTTGGTGAAGACAAAGAGCCCGAAATAATATATGCCAAAGAGTATCTGAAAACTCATCCCGACATAAATTACTTCATATTCGGCCATCGCCATATAGAGCTGGACCTTATGCTCTCCCGCACATGCAGGGTGTTGATAATCGGCGACTGGATAAGTCAATTCACATACGTTATGTTTGACGGCGTGAAATTGACTATGGATAACTATCTGGAAGGAGGAAGCAGACCGTAGTTTAAGTTTATTTTATAAGCTCCAAAGTATCCAAAGCAATCATCAGCTCCTCATTGGTAGGCAAAACAACCACTTTTACCTTTGAATCGGGGGTAGATATAATCCCCTCTTTGCCAAACATTATCTTGGCATTCTGCTCTTTGTCGAGTGTGATCCCTAAAAACTCCATGTTTTCGCACACGGCCTCACGCACTTCGTGGCGATTCTCGCCTACGCCGCCCGTGAAGACTATCACATCGACTCCGCCCATAGCGGCCGCAAAGGCACCGATATATTTCTTTATGCGGTATGCGTACATTTTCTTGGCCAAAACTGCACGTTTATTGCCTGCATCGATCGATGCGGTCACTTCGCGCATATCCGATGATACACCCGATATGCCCAGCAATCCGGATTGTTTGTTTAGCAGTTTTGACATATTCAGGCTGTCCAATCCCTCCTTCTCCATAAGGAAAGTCACTGCGCCTGCGTCAATATCGCCGCTGCGGGTGCCCATCATAAGTCCTTCAAGCGGAGTGAGTCCCATGGAAGTATCAACGCTCTCTCCATCTTTAACGGCTGTAATTGAGCCTCCGTTCCCTATATGGCAGGTTATGATTTTTGTGCCTTTTTGCCCGATTCCAAGATATTTACAGACCTCATTTGAGACGAAACGGTGCGATGTTCCGTGAAATCCGTAGCGACGTACTCCATATTTCTGATACAGCTCATATGGAATGGCGTAAAAGTAAGCGTAGTCCGGTATGGTTTGATGAAATGCCGTATCAAAGACACCTACCTGAGGAATATTGGGCAACAGTTCGCTTACGGCATTGACGCCTTTAAGGTTTGCAGGGTTGTGCAGAGGCGCCAGATCTTTGCAGGCGATGAATGCCTCAAGCACATCGGAATTAAGGATTACGCTCTTGTTGAACTTTTCACCTCCATGCACCATGCGATGGCCTACTGCATCAATTTCACTCAGTGATTTCAGTACGCCGTACTTGCTGTCGGTAAGTATTTCAAAGATAAACCTGACTCCAAGGGAATGTTCTGAAATCTCTTTCTCAATAACCACTTTTTCCCCGTCCTTGTCGGTCAGCTTAAGGAAAGAGCCCTGAATTCCGATTTTTTCAATACCGCCCTGGGCAATCACCTCTTTGCGGTCCATGTCAAACAATTTATATTTGATTGACGAACTGCCGCAGTTCAATACCAGTATCTTCATATTATAGTTGTTCTTTTGCAGCTATAGCTTGATTGGCTGTGATTGCTACCATATTGTAAATATCATCAATCGAACAGCCGCGTGAAAGGTCATTTATGGGACGGTCGATACCTTGCAGTATGGGGCCGATTGCCCTGACGCCGGCCAGTCTCTGTATCAGTTTGTATGAGATATTGCCTGTCTCCAGATTTGGGAATATGAGTACGTTGGCTTTGCCTTCAATGACAGATCCCGGAGCTTTGCTTGCACTCACAGAGGGGACAATGGCGGCATCGGCCTGAAGCTCACCGTCAATTTTCAGGCTTGGATCAAGCTCACGGGCTATTTCAGTTGCTGTCCGGACCTTGTCAACCACCTCATGTCTGGCCGAGCCTCTGGTAGAAAAACTGAGCATTGCGACCCGCGGCTCTTCGAAATGGAGCAGTTTGCCGGCGGTTGCGGCCGAAGAGATAGCTATATGTGCTAGTTGTTCGGCATCCGGCAGCGGATTGACGGCACAGTCGGCCAAAAGAATCACGCCGTTATTACCGTATTGCGGAGTATTGGTGATCATGATGAATGCTCCCGATACCAACGATATGCCGGGGGCGGTTTTGATTATCTGCAGTGCAGGTCTGAGAACATTACTTGTGGTGTTGCGTGCTCCGGCCAACTGGCCGTCGGCTTCACCGTTTTTTATTATCAGGCATCCAAGATAGAGCGGATCGAGTACTTTTTGCTGAGCCTCTTCGAAAGTCATACCCTTGCTTTTGCGCAGTTCAAATAGCATGTTGGTATAAAAATCCTTTTTAGGGTTATCAGCAGGATCAATTATTGTGGCTTTTTGGATATTTTCCAAGCCCCATAGTCCGGCAATGTCAAAAATCTCGGTCTTGTTGCCTAATAAGATAAGGTCTGCCACTTCGTCGGCTAATATCCTGTCTGCCGCTTTCAGTGTGCGTTCTTCAGTACCTTCGGACAATACAATGCGCTGCCTGTTCTGCTTGGCATACGCAATGAATTTTTTCATTAAACTCATATTCCCAATTTCAAGTAAACTCTATATAATCAAAATTTTCACAAAGGTACATTTTTTCCGTGGGAAAAGGAATGATTATTCAGATAAAAAACCATTAAAGAATAGCTTTATAATCAAGTTTTCAGATAAAAAAATTCCCCGCGCTCCAGCACAGGGAAAAATAGCAATTTGTGTGATCCGCTCGGGATTAGTTTTTTCAGATTCTGATGAACTTCAAAAATCTATATATCATTGAATATTAAAGACATAACGCGAACTATGGTGCATTGGAGTAAAATGGGGTTAAAAAGTTATGGTACATTTATGGTACATTTGATTTTCTTTATATCTTTGCTTTGTAAATCAAAAATAACAATCTCATGCCTACCAATTTTTTATACAAGGAGGACGGCACCGTCATTATCAGAGTCCGCATTTTGAGAAGAGAGAATGGAGTTAACCATGAGCTCCTGAGCATAAGAAGGTATATTCCCGAGTTGAACATTACAAAATCTGATTGGGACCGTTATCATGCACTTTCATCGCCTACCACCCGCGATAAATTTTTAGATAGAAACGCCAAGTTTGCGAATAGCATCTATAAGCTCCGTGAGATAAGAAGGAGAGTTGACAAACAAGGCCTTGATATGAATAAGGAGAAGCTTGGCGAAATCATCTATGAAGTTATGCAAGCTGAGAATATTGAGGCGATGGAAAAAGCAGAGGCTGAGAAGGAGAAGAAAAGGCTGGCTAAGGAGGAGGCTGAGAACCGAAAGAAGCAGATGACTCTGACCAAGTTCATTGACCAGTACATTCAGGATGTTAAGGATGGGACACGTACGACACTGGCTCATGGACGGACTTTTGTTAAGGGCTCCAGATTTAGCCTGGCTAACTCACTTGGGCACTTTAAGGACTTTATGAAAGATACCGGTGTGGAGTATGATTTCCAAGATGTGGATTTGGACTGCTATACCAAATATAAGGCTTGGCTGATGGCTCAGGATATAAGTAAAGATCAGGATGAGGAAACTGGGGATGATGGAAAGAAAGCTAAGAAGACTAAGCATGAGCCGGTGCATTATGCAGACAACACCATTGGTGGTTTCATCAAGAAACTGAAGTGTGTGCTGCGTGCTGCGGAGAGCCGCGGATATCCGGTTAATCCGGCTTATAAGAGCACGGAATTCAAGGCGCAGTCATCAGTTGATGTGGATACCATCTATCTGACCCGTGAGGAGGTGGAGAGGTTTGAGAAGGTGGACCTTACCAAGAAAGAGGACGGAAAGAACCTGGAACTTGCAAGGGATATCTTCTTGGTGGGCGTTTGGACTGCTCAGCGTGTGTCTGACTATAACAACCTGAAGCCGGAGAATATTAAAGAGGTGGATAACAATGGAACCCCGATGACGTATATTTCCATTCACCAGCAGAAGACCGGCCGATTTGTGGAGATTCCCTGTAACGCAAAGGTGCGTGCTATCCTGAATAAGTATCCTAAGGGCCTGCCCCACTTGAGTGACCAGAAGATCAACAAATACATCAAGGATATTGGCAAGATGGCCTAGATTGATGATGTGATTGAGGTTAAGGGCAGCCGCGGTGGCCAGGTGATTAAAGAGTACTACAAGAAATACCAGCTGATTTGTACGCATACGGCGCGAAGGACAGGAGCCACACTTATGTATTTGGATGGCATTGCTATTTATGACATCATGAAGGTTACCGGACATAAGAGTGTTACCACTTTGGAGAAGTACATCCGAGCGGACAAACTGGAGGTAGCGCAGAAATTGGTGCTGAAGTATGACTACTTCAAGTAACAATAAGAGAGCCTGGCGGGGAGCCGGGCTCTCTTGTTTTGTTACTTAACGATACATAATAGTTTATTTTTGGCGTTTTGTGTATGAAATATGTACTGATTTGTTCCATTTCTGCATTTTATTGGTCTAAACTAAAATATTTGGGTTTTGATATTATATATTTGCGACCGAGCCTGAGTTGAGCCTTGGCGGGTGGGGCTCAGGTTGAACTAAAGGTCCTCTCCTTTTTGCTCAATTGGATATAGGGTATTCATCTTGGTTCCGGTTGTTTTTCCTTTACGGAGCCTGCTTGTTTGACAACCATGACACGGGAGCATTAGGGTGGATTGTATTAACCCATAAAACTTTCGACAAGCAATGACAAAAATTAACTTTAGTGCTTTTTGAGACACAAATGAAAGACCCTTTGTTTGAAGAGCAGCAGGCGATTATTGACAAGATCAACGAGAGTGAGTCGATTGATTGTTTTGACCTGGACTGCGAAGAATTGACTGGTGGATACCAGTTGGAGAGATTGCAAAAAGTAGTGTCCAAGATCAGGGGAAGACGCAAGAGGATTGCGACAGTGAAGGCGTGCCGGTCACAGTATGAACTGCACATCATACGGACCAACCACGAGTTTTATCAGGATAAGTGGGATTGGGACTGCGCTTTCAAGACATACTGTGACAAGCTTATTTGGGACCTTGAGGAGGGCGAGGCTTTTGTTGCCAATAATGAGTTAGCCTTACATCTTAGAACTGAGCACGACAAGGTGCTTGCAGCTATGGAATCAGAGAAGGCGAAGACGCTGTTTAAGCGCATACCGCCTATGTATTACGATGGCAAGAGGTGGCACAAGGATGTGCCCAAAACTATAATCAGCCAGTTTGTCCAGATCCTGAGCGGGATATTACGTATCCCGGACAGGAAGAAGTGGGTGTATTTTGAGCGTTATTGGGATATCACCGGACTGTCCAAGGCATATTACTCGCGTAATGGCCGTGGGCTGGACAAGGAAATCAAGCAGCTATTCCCCGAATATGAAGGGGTATAA
>Ga0116148_1000321_pt1 | contig 61552 bp, 52 predicted proteins | sample AD_UKC055_MetaG_FD_89786 | JGI IMG/M metagenome (GOLD analysis project Ga0116148, IMG submission 89786) | Active sludge microbial communities of municipal wastewater-treating anaerobic digesters from USA - AD_UKC055_MetaG | ecosystem: Engineered > Bioreactor > Anaerobic > Digestate | place: USA...
ACAATTACACATGGTTACTATTGCCGTCTGTTTGAATCGTAAGGTAATTTTTTAGAGTCTTTGAAAATAATCTTTAAAACCATAGAAAAAGCGTGCCGGGCATTGTGCCAGACACGCTTTGATTACTGCTTTGATTTAATCGTTAACTCTTTTCCTTCTTATATACTTTACCGCTGCCTGTGCAGTATAGATAGTGTGGATGATTTTTTCTCCTTTAACTGAGAAATTGTTATCACATCACCAGTATGTAAGGGGGGCTTATCACCCCCGCTGTCGAAAGTAACCACCGCATTGCTCTTTCGACCTTCTGTTACTACATCAAGCGAAGTCGTATCATGTCCATCAAGGTTCATATACCACCGGAAATGGCTTTTCCCATCAGGCACGATCTTTGAAACGAACTTGCGGATCAGGTCCGGGTTGACCTGTGGCTGAGAAAAGTCAAGAACTTGGGTAAGGGTTTCTTTGATTTCATCCCAGCGCAAATCCGGCACTCGAATCTCTTGTTCTGATTGTAACATAGATGCGTACTCATTTTCAAGATCTGCCAGAACCGCATCAATCTTTTGCTTCTGAACAGCAAATTCTTCTTTGGTTATTTCTCCGTCCGTCCTCATATCAAGCAGATTATTCTTTTTAGCTCTGTACTTCTCAATTTGGGATGCAACCCCCGTAAGATTTACCTTTTTCGGAACGTCAGCCCGATAGCACTCATTGATAAGGTCACAGGTCTTTGAAATAACCTCGTTCTTATCAATCCATATTCTTTCAAAAATGAACTTAGCCATTAGATCTAACTTCCAGTCTGCTATCATAGGCTGATCGCAGTAACCGGTATCATCAACACCTGCTTTGCGGCGTGAAGCTGCCGAGCCGTTATTTAATTGGTTATAACACTGGTATCCATAGGACCAAGGCATATTGTTGTTTTTATGCCAGCGGTTCTTTCGGAAGGAATGGCCACAGGAGCATTGTAATTTGCTTCCCCACAAGTCGCGGTTTTCCTTTGTGCCATGATGCCGCTTCTGTTTGTTGGCAGTATTGGCAGCAGACATCGTTTGCTTCACACGCTTCGCTTTAATCTCCTGACATTTATACCATTCTTCTTCAGAGACAATCGGTTCAAAGTCGGATTTCACACACATATAAGTGCTTGAATCGTGATTGTTGACACGCTTCTGTTCCAGATAGTTATTGCTGAAAGATTTGCCGTATGCCATAACTCCCATATAAGTCTGGTTATTCAATATGCGACATACGACCCCGGCAGTCCATTTATTCTTTCCGGAAGCATTAAGTCGCTGCCGCCTTGTGAGCTCATTGGCGATTGCCATTGTGCTTAAACCGTCCAAGTACATATCGTATATCATACGAACCGTTTCAGCCTGCTCCGGATTGATCTTATAGGTTTCTCCGACCTGACGATCATACCCCAGAATGTTGCCGCATCCATAAACCATACCGTTTTGTCGGCTGATCTGCTGACCGGCCTTTACTCGTTCAGAGACCTTGCGGCTTTCTTCCTGAGCCAATGTTGCCATTATAGTGAGACGAAGTTCACCATCGCCGTCCATAGTCCAGATGTTGTCCTCGACAAAATAGACCTCAACACCAATGTTTTTGAGTTCTCGCGTGGTAACAAGCGTATCAACGGTATTCCTTGCAAAACGACACACTTCACGAGTAACAATCAGATCGAACTTACCTTGCTTCGCATCTTCAATCATTTGAAGAAATGCCGGACGCTTTTTTGCCTGAGTTCCTGTGATACCCTCATCAATATACTTGTCCAGTACATTCCAGTTGGGATGATACTTAGCTTGATCGTCATACCACTGAATCTGATTTTCAAGCGCGGATAACTGGGCTTCGTGTTCCGTCGAAACACGACCATAAAAGACCATGTTTCTCGTTCTGTTTCTGTCTAAGAAAGCGTAGGGGTTGCCGATTTTCGGCATGGTCATTGTTGTATTATTTGCAATCATGATAAGACCTCCTCGATAATTCACTTTAATTATATTTAAGCGGGCGCCGCTTGTGAAATATGCGAATCGGACTCTTTGAGCCGTTTTGCAAGTTCATCAAAGGTCGCTCGGTTAATCAGACCTTTTTCCAAGAGGATTTCAGATACGACCAAAACGGCATAATCAGTAGGAATATACTCATTCATTATCAGTCGTCTCCTTTTTTCCTACCTCGTATCTTCTCTCGGAAATCAAGTAGTCATAGCCGGGACGTCCGCAGATTTTGCAGGGCTCCTTAATTCTGTTGTATGGATTTGACCGTTTGACAATGTGCTTTCCGCTCATGTAGGAGCTTAAGCAGCTCCCACACAAACAGCGAGTGTCTTCATTTTTTCGCGGAGCATAATTCCACATGCCGAGACCTTTTTTGAGTGCATTATTGATAACACGCATCAGGTCTTCGTCATCAACGTGTCCGACAAATCTCTCCAGATCGCACTGGTTGATCGTAGAAATCTGCTCAAGCAGCACCATTGAATTTTCTTTGAGCCCAAACTCTGCACCCAAAACAACGTGAGTAGGCAGGTATCTCTTCTTGACCGCAGTTGTGATTGCTGCGACGATAGTAGTAGGACTTGCGTTGTTGCCATCATCGCACTGAAGAATAAGTACCGGACGGATGCCGCTCTGAATAGAACCTTCTTTTACGCCGAAATTGTAGTAGAAAATATCTCCACGCTGTACTTTGTTATTGTTGTTATTCATATTATTAACCTCTCATTTTGTAATACTGAAAGGTGTCTCTATCCGGATTAGAAACAAGTCCCTTCACTTATTCGGACTGGGAGAGGTCTTTTTAGTAGTCGTTTTCCAAAAGTTTTTTCAGCTTCTTCAATCCACTCTCAATACTGAAACTGATTGCTTTGTAATACACGCCTTCATCTTCGGCAATTTTCTCCAAAGTCAAACCCTGCAAATAGTATTTGATAATTCGTTCCTTTTGCTTCTCAGTCAACATATTAAGTGCCGCATATAACACTTCACTTGCCAATCCGTGTAATACTATGTCCTCTGCGCTTTCTCCAATCAGTTCAGAATGAAAACACTCAATCTCTCCGTCTTCGTAATTAAAGGCATCAACAGAGCGCAGAGACCTTTTTCGATGTTTGTCCTCATTTTTTCTGAACTCGTTACGAGTTTCTCCATATGAAAGATCAAGGACAATGTACGGACTGAACTCTTTGAGAATTTCCGCATATTTGTCGGTGAGTTCCTTTTCAGATAAGGCAGTAATAATGCCGTACTGCTCGTATCCTACATAGCCGGGGTATTCATACTTGAATTCGACAACCTCACATTCATCTTTGAACTGCTTTAATAATGTATTAGTATCCATTTGTAATCTCCTTTGAATTTTTGAATTTTGGTGAAATCAAAAATTCGGAGATTACGGGTATTCAGCGATATAGCACGCCCACTTATAAAACATAAAAGTCCTTTCCGCCCACTTGAGTCCGAAGGACACAAAACGCTGACGGGAAGGACCATTATTGCTGCCTAAAAAAGGGTGCAGTAAATAAAGGGTACCCATACTGCTTTTTCAAACAGGTTTGAATCAGCGTATTTGTATCCTTGGCCCTTGTACTTCAGGCTGCGAATATTTATTTGTGATGTCGGGGCAAAACAAAAAGGCCACCGACAAGGTTGACCTATAGATAGAACTATAGTGTCTTCCTTGCCGGTGGCCTCTCACGTGTATCTGGTTTAACTACCGGTGATTATTCGGGCTCATTGCCCACGATCAAGTGACCTGGAATCGGATTTAATGCAGCCCTGTTTCAGCTCGACCGTTCCGTCGTGATGTCGTTGATTTAATTGTTTCTGTCTTTATGCGAAAACTGTGTATCCGTTCTTATGAAGCCACATAAGGGCTTTCGATACGAGTTCATCCGGAGCATTGCTGATTCCGCAAATGGCCTTATATACTGAAGCCCAGAACAGATCGTCAGGGACTTCTTCAACTTCCGGTTGCCCATATTTCTTCATGTATGCTTCGATCTTGTTGCGATCCAAGCTGAACAGCGCCTCATTGCGCTCTTTTACGAATTCTTCAAGCATCGTCATCTTAATATCTCCTCATCACTAACATTTAGTGTTCTCTTAATGATAAATCAGTATGTTCCATTCCTGTCGGAGCATAGATGTCGATTACATCATGTCTCCGGCCTACAACTGTACGAACCATTTCTGCTCCGCACTTACTACATCTTACTCTTATCTGGTTTTTCTTGTTTTTCAGCCCCGCAACTTCATTCTTACAGTTCGGGCAATACCAGGAGTAAATCGTCCAATCCTCCAGCATCGCCTTGCTCCTTTTCTTATTTTCTCGGTAAAGGAACGAGAACCTGACAGTCTTTCATTTGGTAAACAGGAATACGCCTTGATTTGACATATTTCAAAACCTGAACTGCATTATGACATTTCTCGCATTCCATCCAGCCGTCGGTTTCATCCAAGTCAAGCTTTTCATTCAAAGCGCCGCAAATTGGGCACTCAACATCTGTAGCATTCAAAACAACACATCTCCAATCGGTCTAAGATATTTGTTTTAGAGGGCCTTTATTACGTGTCGGGCGACGCCTTGCACTTGGAAGCCTTTCACCTTTATGACCTTTCCGGGATAGCGTGCTTCATTTTCATATTCAAGAACAAAGCACTTTTCGTCTTCGTCAAAGCCCCGATATCTTTTCAGAGTGTTCTGATTGTCTTCATCCAGCGCAACGACTATATCCCCTTCGAGAGCAGGGCAATTACGCTCAATGACCAGCAGATCATCTTCGTCAATACCGGCGTCGACCATGGAATCGCCTTTGGCTCGGAGTATGTAAAAATCTCCTTTGCCAAACATAGAAACAGGAAGGCTGACATATTCTTCAATGGATTCTTCCTCTTCTTCAGGAGAACCGCAACGAATTGAACCTACTAACGGGGCGGATACATAGGCAGTCTTCATTTTGGCACTCTGGGGAGCGGACATGATGCCTCTGTCGTACTCAATCAAACCACGTTCACTCAATACCTGAATATAACGATGGGTGGTCGAGCGCGCCACACCGACACCTGCTGCGACCTCGTTAATAGTCGGGGAAGAGTGATGTTCCTGATAATACTTGTTTACGAATTTCAGGATCTTGTCCAGAGTTTCTTGATTGTATGGTCTCATGTTCAACACCTCTGTTTCTTTAATGGGATTTCAAATCCCACTATCATTATTATACTCATTACTCTTGAAAAATCAATAGGTTTGAACAAAGTCAAAGCGGAGGTGCTGCCAATTGGCAACACCTCCGCTTCTTGTACGGATGCACAGTCTTTTTATAGCCATCCTTCCGAATCATCATCGCAGTCATTGTCGAAGAGTTCGTCATCATCGTCTTCCCAGAAAGAGTCTTTTTCTTGCTCGCGTTCCTCTTGTTCAATATCTTCGATAATACTCATCGCCATAGCAAATTCAAAAGCATCTGTTTTTCCATCACCATTAAAATCAAAGAGAGGTCCATCAAAGATTCCCATTTTTACTCCTTTCAAGCAGCAGCATTAGTTGTGTCCATTTTTCGCTGTATTTGCTCAGCAAAAGCTCTGTTTATTGCCGTATTATAATTACACCAACAATTGTTTAACTTGCTCCACCACCATCCGTTAATCTGTAACTTGCGAGCTGCGATACGATTATCACCACCTGTAAAATGAATCTTTAGCTCAGCTCTGTCTCTTTTCCGAGAAGGAGCAACTTTTACAGCTTCATGAATAGAAGGACGTACCTGATAGAGGGGCTCCTCTTTCTCTGCGTATGTAAACGGAAGCCTGTTATTCATAATGCTCAAATTATCTTCATAATATTTTGCCCAGCCCATACGAACTCCTTTCGATTTTAACCTTTCTAAAATGTTATAGAGATGCTATTGCATGAACTTAACATTTTATGCCGAAGGTTTTAGAGTTATATCAACGCCATCCTTACTGCCCTGCAGAACGTATCCGTTTTTATATGCTCCGTAAGCCAGAGCGACAATTACGCTGCCTGTGACTAAAATCTTTACAAGTTCGATGAACTGTTCTCCAGTTAAAGCTCCAATGATTGAAATATGTGTATTCATTTTGAAATCTCCTTTTCTCGTTGTCCTAATACATATTAGGGAGAACTTGCAGAGCTCTTAACCTTTTTACGAAAGAAACCAGCAGAAAATCTGCTGGTTTCTTCTGATAGCATTATTGACCGCAATGTGGGCAAATAGTTCTGATCTTTCCGGTATCGACTGACATATTAACGATGTCCTTATACTGGTATAAGCTATCAACTTGATAGAAGTTATCAGGATCAACATCCTTCATTTTGGACAACGTTTCTGCTGAAACATCAAAGCTCAAATAGTAGTATTCGTGACGGCAATCCGGATTGGGACAAATAGTTTTGGTCAGCATCATCTGGTTGCAGTTATCGCAAACCATTTGATTATCTCGTCCCCGCATTTCGCCACCACAGCAAGGACAATGCCCCGTATCAAGTGATACGATCTGACGAAGCATTACATTTTGAAGCCGTCTGAACGAGTTAATATCGAACATCGTCAACGGAAGAATCATAACATTTGCTCCATTTCCTTTTGCGTAAGAAATAATCTTTTGCTCATCTTCTCCGCAAACTGGAACAGCGATAATAACATAATCTGCATGATATGTCTCAACTATATTGGAAGCATTCAGTTCGACCCATTCTTTGAATGTGTTACGAGTATCGCTCTCAAGTTCAATGACAGCTGGCCAAATAACAATTTTGCTGTATTTAGGTTGACTGTAAGTCCGCTGCCGTTGGTCTATTGCCGACTTTATTGCACTATACTTTTTCTTCTCTTCGGCCTGTTCCTTTCCGCGACTTTCTCTCGTTTTGAATAAGGAACAGAATTTCTCAATTTCATCAACCGAAGCATCATTTTCCCAATAGAGTCTCACACCATCAAAACTAAACTTACCAAATGTTTCTCCGGGCATTATGGGTGATAATACACCGTTTTCAAGATCTACATATCGCTTAGTTTTATCCTTTATGGTCACACTAATCAAACCATCTGATTCTGATACTGACAAAGCAAGATTGTCGCTCTCTCTGTTATACAGGCCATCTTGTTCAATGTTGAAATTTAAGACATGCGCAGTATATCCACATAGGGTTTTGCAGAAAAGCAAATAGTCTGACAGGGTGTCTGAAAACTTAACCGCGTTTTCTTCAGTAACTTCTTGAGGGGCTATCTCTTTATGAATATCCTTCCAAAGCTTAAAAACCACATTGTAGTGCTTGTCCATCAAAAGGATATTGGTTTCGTTCAAGGGGTTTGTTACGCCTTTTGATTTTTTCAGATAACGATACAATCTTGTTTGACGCAATGTGCGGTATTTCTTAAGCAAATATCTCGACTGCTCATGTAACTTCCGAACAAGATCAAGTATTTTAGATCTGTGTTCATCACCCATTTCATCTGAACTCATCAGTTCAGCAACAGCTTTTTGAAAAGTAACATCGAACCCGAAACTACCTGTCTGGACGCCGCTATTCATGATCCCGTGTAGCTGTTCATACTGATCCTTCAATTCTTTTTCCTTTTTCCGCAAAAAGGAAAGGATCAAGTCAATCAACGTTTTCGTTACACGGTTTTCATAGATTTGGAATTCATCATCTTCAACCCGAGAGAAAAGTCGTGCCGGTTTTAACCCGCTTGCTGTTCTGGCTAACCAATCTTCACTATGGGCTGCCAAATACGGAATGGATTCATAACCAATACGCTTAACCGTCTCAATAGGCCTAACTTCATTTACTGCTTTAAGATGAGACTTAGGCTTTTCACAAATGCTCTTGAAAGCAGGAAAAGCGATCTCCAGCTTGTTAAATAATTCGGTCCAGTCGTGCACCTCTGCGCTTTGATCAACCGCGTACATTTTCAGTTGTCCGCTCTGAATACTCTTTATTTCATTTTGGGTTTTATCCATGTGCTCATAGGCAAATTGCTCATAGGCAAGGGCGTATTCGTTTGACAACGTATGTACTATCGGCTTGACAGAGTAAGAGTATTTTTCACCATGCTGTCTTACAATCAGCTCAGCATCTGCGTCACAGTCAAAACTTGTAATGCTTGAATCAACAACGACCCCATTATAAATAAGATCAAAATCCGGCTCGTTTCGTTCAGTCTCAATTACAAGGCATGCCTTACAAGGGGTAGTGCGAAAAACACTACCTCTTGTAAGTTCTTTATTAACTAATGCTGATTGATATAAAACTCTCATGTTACCTCAAATCCTTGATACGTTTGTTGATCAGTCTCTGCGTTTCTTTATAATCCTTGGTTGCATCAAGCAATTCAAGGAAAGCTTCTCCGTCATCGCTGGAAATCACTTTTCTCAAAATCTTCGTAGAAATCTGATAATCAAGCGCATCTTCCAAACTACCGCCGGCTGCAGTAAAGACTGCAGCGAAATCAACGGTCTGAGTTACTATTCTGTTGCCGAATGAGATATCAAACTTGTCCATAAGGACAGCATCAAGTTTCTCAAGGCGTGCTTCAACTTCAGCTTTCTTCTTATAAGCGTTAATTGCGCCCTCAAAGAGCTTAATCAGATCAGTGACTGAGATATATTTCTTTTCAGTATTAGCGTACTGACCTTCAGATACGCCTTTACGGTTCAAAGATACAACCTGAGCACGGTCATAAACCTTATCACTTATTTCGAAGGTGGACTCGTCCTGGTTAGCAGTACCAATAAACCAAATGTTATCTGTGACTCTAATCTTTCTACCGTCTATCAAATCTTTTGCTCCAGTCAGACGTCCGAGCTTAGCGAGATAAGAGGTAAGCATCTCTTTTTCTTCATCAGAGGTTTCCGACTTCAAATCGCCCTGCCTACTTCTTTCAATTTTCTCCCAAATTGCAAATACAGTAGGATCGTCTTTTCGCATCTTCTGCTTTACTTCTTCAGGAAGTTCCATGGGAAGCGTTCTCATATCAGAAGACACGAGTTCAATCAACCACTTGTCATGATCTGGTTCCTGAAGTATCGCAAGGAAATCAGAAAAGTAGTATTCAATTCTGGCGAGGTTCATTTCATCAAGAACAATAAAGGTAGGAACCTCTTTGCACCGTTTTTTTGTGCTGCGGTAGAGTTCTATTGTAAAGCTCTTCGCGTTGAACTTTTTGTTGAAGTCATTGTAGTATCCAAGGAGTTCATTTCTGTCTCTCCAAGAAGATTCAACCGGGATCAATCTGTTAAAGCCAGAAATTGCTTCGGAGAAAATACGCGGCAAACTTGATTTGCCAGTGCCAGACATACCTTGTAAAATAATGAGTCGGCTAACAGCCATACCCGCCAAGAAAGCACGAATATCATTATCTGTGTAGTAGAGACGCTCGTCTTTGTTTCTGCTGCCGGCGTAATTTTTTACATGGGAAACAATATCTCTAAGGGATTCAAGAGACGTCCGCTGAACTCTGCGATTGATGTCGGCAACAAAATCGGATTCTTCCGTTTCCGTATCAACTTTGGACAGTGAAGGACAAGTGTCACCAGTCCTGCTTTCCAGAGCTGTTTTGTGACTTTCAAGCTCCTGAAGAAGATGCTCATTCAAAGCATTTGTAGCTTCAACTTCTTGACGAACAACCTCAAGTTCTTTGCTGGCGTTCCTTGCAGCGACGGCTTCTTCACGGTAACGATTTCTTTCCTGTTCCAGAGCGGAATTCTCACGTTCAAGTTTTTCCGCTCTCTGAGCCTTCTCTTCCAAAGCAGAAATACTTGCATCATCAGGATACTTTTCATATACAGCGGCTAAGCGCTCATATTTTTCTCTAAACTCCTGCATTTCTGCGATTATTTCTCGCATAGATACGATTTTCTTTCCACCATTGGAACTTTCAATCTCTGTCTTTACCGTATCAAGAAGCACCTGAGTTTCTTCATGACGTTTTGACAACGCTTCATACTTCTCGATGAGCATGCCATACTTACTTTTTTCGTCTTTTAATTCAACTTCAAGTTCTTCAACTTTTGCCGGACTTGACGAGTCATAACGCTCTTTTCTGCGCTGGACATACGCTTTCTCGTCGTCAAGCGCTTCTTTTTCAAACTCAAAGTCCTGCCTGTCGCTGTCAAGCTTCAGCTGAGCATCATGCAGTTCTTTTTCACGCCGCGATATATCTTCGATCTGCTTTTTCAAATCCTCTATTTGAGATTTCCAAACTTCACGAGCTTCTTCAGCAGCGCTGGTCAGTTTTTCGATACGTTCTTTTTCGGCAGCTTCCCGGATTTCATTTGCCTTTTGATTTGCCTCTTCAATAGTTGCGTCGGCAGAAGCTTTCGCTTCGGCAGCAGTTGTCTCGCTCTCCTCTTTAGCCAAGGAAATAATGCCTTCTGCTTCCGTTTGAGCGCTGTCGATAGTCGAAACCGCCTTATCATACTCTGCCTTTATAGCGTCATATTCTTCTTGAATTTTTGCCTTCTTTTCTGCTAAATCAGCGCGTTGTGATTCAAGTTCCTCTAATAAGCGCTTTGCTTCAGCGGCGGCTTCATCAGCAGTTTTTTTCTCTTCCTCCAAAATACCAATGTCATCCATGAACTTTTTAATAACGGCTTCCTTATTCTTTTCAAACTCGGCTTCCGTTTTGCTCTCTACGACATCGGTAACAGTCACTTCGGCCTTAACTTCAGGCTTGGGAGCGCTTTGTGGCTGGTTCTGTGGCTTTTTTGTATTGTTGCGATTTTTCTTAGCCATTTTAATCCTCCTTATAAGCCTCTAAAAGGCCGTTTATTAATTCAAACACATTTGCCATGTAGAAATCGTAATCTCTCGGTTCAAATCTCTCATCTGTATCGTGTGATACTTTTCCTCTGATTTGATTCAGTTTATCTGCCAAATCATACATCCTTTGTGCGTTGTTCTTACTTAAAAATCTTTTTGTTTCTGCTGTTCCAAGATAATAGTTAAGAACTATCACATTGATGAATTTTTCGACAATGCTGTTTCCTTTGGTGGTACTCATTCTTCCAATAGCCAGCGACGCATATTTATGGCCCCAGGAAATGTTATATGCATTTAACCCCGTGCGTTGTGCGAGCTGCTGAACAAGAGACTTGCACCCATAATAATCAAGATCGGATTTCGCCGTATCTGAGATATTTATCAGCGTTTCCTTCTTGATTCCTCTAAAGAAATTATTAAAAAGACTTTCGACTACGCTTCGAGAAATGTTATTTACGATGTTTTCCTTTTCGAGCAAGCTATGTTGACGTTGCATCAAAGAATAAATTCTGCCCATATCATCGTATATGGTGGTGAATCTATCTTTATATATCTTCAACAGGGGCATTTTCTCAAGAACAAATACGCTGTAGTCCTTTTCTTCTGTTTTATAGAAAGGGCTCATTTTTTTAATTTCTCTGTTTAGGAAAGTGTCAACCATCTCGTTTCCGAGGAAAGTTGTATCCGTAGCTGCCAGCCATTGAATCTGACGCAGAAAATATGTGCTGTCAATTCCGTTGAAATCGAATGGAGATTCAACTCGATAACCACCCGGAACTTGCGGATCAATTATTATTCTCATCGTTAAATAAATCCGTTTGGGCGGACAATTTAACGCACGAATAAACATATTGTCCCGTAAAGCACTTTTAGATTCCGCAGTCGCATCTTCTAAAGTGGTCGGTTCATCTTCTTCCTCGTCAAAAGAGTCTAATCCTTCAAAGAGATCTATTGCTTCATCAAGAGTTATATCTCCATCGTCGTACTGTTTGGAGGTATCTGCGTTCTTAAAATATCTTCGGTATGCCTCTTTCAGTTTTACTCTTTTCGGAGTAAAGGGCTCAAAAGTCTTCTCTTCATCGCCACACACCGTAAGTTTTGCCGGAAGTGCGTTCCCCCGAAACAGAGCAATCTGGTTTATATCGCCTTGATAAAAGAACGGTAGTACGTCTTTTTTAATTGCGTTTACAAACATGTATCCGAATTGAGAATTATCAGACTCGCGCTCGCCAATCTCCCCAGAAAGATATTTATTGCCATCATCGGTAACTTTCCACGGCCTGCCAATTTCTTTTTCGACATACTTCTTTTGCTCAAGATTGTCGAGGATTTCTTCGATTAAGCTTTCCGTAGCATTCATAGTTCCGGCGATACCGTGTGAAGAAAGTCCGATAGAAACCAACTTCAATACAGTCTCTTCATACGCATCCAGATAATTTTCTATGGGAGGAGTGGCTTCACATTCAAACGCAAGAACAGGAAGTGCAACATTAACCGCTTTATCATTCGGCTCAAAGCGACCAAGTGTTAAAATCTCAATACTCACGATAGTAGCCCCCCTTTCCATTAGTGCAAATATCATAGAGGTTGGAGAAACAAGGAATTTGGATCAATGTATCTGCATCTCCATAAGCAATAAGCTGTCTAATTGCACGGCTGAAAGCAACACAAAGACGATTCGGTTTTTCAAGGAAACCTACGACCGGCTTCTCATTATCATTCTTCGGGCGATTTGACCTTACACACGAGAGCATAACATAGTCAAATTCTTTACCTTGGAACGCATCGACCGTACCGACTTCAACCCTTGAACTTTCTTCAGCGTTCAAAATCATTTCAAGGCTTTGCTTTATTTTGCTTGCCTGAGCCGAATAGAAAGTAATGATTCCGACAGTGGCTTCCTTATCAGTTTCAAGAATTGATTTCAAATCTCTCGAAATTGCATCAACCTCTGCCTTGCGGCTCTTGGAAACGCCAGGAGTCTCAGCACCTTTTGCAATCGGTACATTTACAAAGGTAAGCGGCTTTCCTTCATTAATTGCGACCGGACTGGATCGGAGTTCAGGCGTAATCGTTTCAGAAGTCTTCAATTGTCCATCATAGAATGACTCGCTGACAAACTTGCATATTTCTGGATGCATGCGGAACTGATGAGTTAAAAGAATCGCTTTAGGCTTTTGGCCTTTGCTGAACATTCCGAACAACCTTTCAAATAAGCTCTTTTCAATTTCCGGCAAATCCTTGAATTTGGGATCGTCAGTTATCATCTTTAGAACATCCGGTTCCAACATGTGTGGGAGCTGCTTATGGTCTCCTACCAGAACGATTTTCTTTCCCATAGACATTGGGATAAAGAGGTCCAACGGATTGGCTCTTGCTGCTTCATCAATGACTACAAGATCAAACACTTGAGATTTATCCTTCAAGTTCAAACTTGTCTGGCAAGTTGCCGCAGTGGTCATCGAATATTTTCTGACTACAGTCTCGTACTCCTGTTCCAGCCTGGACAAAAATTCACTAAGTATAAGAGACTTTTTGCTTTCTATATCGGAGAGCGTCCGCATATACTGGTTGGTAAAGCACTTCTGAAGTGCAAGCAGACATTCATTTACAACACCTTTATCTTTAGTGTTGATGCTGGTTTTTACCTTACACAGCCTTTTTTGCAGTTTTATTACTACGGAAACATATTCATTGAAGTCTTTATCCGTTGCATCAGGACCGCAAACCTTTGCGATTGCCTCAATATCACATTCTTCAATTTCTAAATCATCTCTGATTCTTAAATGTGCAAGCAATCTTTTGGCATTGATTAGTCCATCATCTTCAAACGATTCCTTGTCGATCCTTTGTGATTCAAGTTTTGCGACAACGGGATCGGGAAGATCATCGAAATCATCTCCTGTATCAACGGCTTTAATTACCGTATTGGCTGCATCAATCAGTTCTTTGGGATATGTGATCTCCGTGAAAGAAAGATAGTGTTTAATCAACTCCGAAGCAAGTTCAAGGGTTTCTCCGGAATTCTTGTAAGAAAGATACTCATCACTGAGTTTCTTTTTGTTTTCTACAAATTCCGCTGCTGCCTTGTCCTCAATCAATTCTCCGATTGATTTGCGCACACCGGTATACCAGCTATCCAGAGCCTTTTGATATTGTTCTTTTGTGCTGTCTTTTGCCCTTTTTGCAGTTTTACGATATGCAGGTATATCGCCGGGAAGTGGTGTTGAGATGGCATTATCTACCGCTTCGTTTTGGAAACTTGATATTAGTATTTTAGGACTGCGAAGCGCATGCTCCGGGTCATCTTTTTGAAGTTTACGTTCTTCCGCTTCAAAGATTTCTCTAAAACGTTCGCAAATAGCTTTGATAACTGTGGTCTTTCCAGTTCCGGGAGGGCCTTGAATAAGCGCAATATCGGGTGTGTTAATAGCAATGTTCAAAGCCTCGATTTGTTCCGGATTCAAATTGGATGCCTTTTTGAAGTTGCGTTTTAATTCCTCAGTAACAGGCTTGCTACTACCCCAGTCGCTTGACAGTTCATATTCTGAAGCGCCAGCCTCAATTAAGGCTACGATAGACTTTATCGGCGATTGATGCTTAATCATTCGTTCTCTGGCAGCATCACGACGTTTCATGATTATCTTATCGCCGGCGACATATAAAGATAGGTCTCCGGTTTCCGGGATAGAATCAAACCCGTCTGTCGTTTCCAAGTATGTGGTTATAGTTTTTCGAGATATTCGTTTTATTGCTCCAACAGCAACAGGTCTTACATGAGATTCCTCATCTTCATTTGTGCTCGTCGTGGGAGTCACTCCAAGTTCTTTTCCTTTGAAAGAATCATCTAATTCTTCATCGGTTTCAAATTCAAAAGTGATTCCGTTTAAGTCTGACTTTAAGGTAAAAGAAGAATAATGCAGCTTACCAAACTCTTTGCTTTCCTGTTCCAAGAGTTTTTTGCTTAATTCGTTATAGGCTTCCCATCTTGCAAAGTAGGATGCAGGATTTGAAACTTTGTCAAGATCTTCTGCAAGACTGTTATTTACATGAGGCACTTCGGTCTCCGTGATAAACTTAATCTCAGGGGCGATATAAATATCAACGGGGACTGTGTATCTGTCTTTCAAATAGCTTTCACTCGCCGCGACGATTCCTCGGGGCGTATTATGTGCCATAAGAAACCGTTTTCCGGAAAGGAATCTAAGATCAGCTGCTTGTTTTTTTCTGTTCTTATAATTCAAGCAAAACAAAGCAGGTTCTCCAAGTTCGTTCCAGACATATTCCTGGTACAGTTTTTCTGGAGAGGTTTTTTCTAAGAGCTTATCCGATACTTGTATAAATATTGGCGTTTTATATTCAACTACGGATCTGAAGGTATATGCTTGGATTTCCAGAGATGAGTCATTTATTCCGTCTATCGAAAAGACACACCTGAAAGAATCAACCTTTTCAGTTTCAAACAAATCACCCAAATAATCAGATGCTGCTTTATCCGCCTTGCAAATAACGGATTTCCACTCACCCGAATTGCTTTTTGCACCGTATTGTTTTACAAGGAACTCTTTGTCATTTTGAGTTGACTCGATGCTTACAAGAGCACCCACAGAGAATCTGGCGGAAGCATCAAGATATGTCAGTTTGAATTTCAAACCTTTTGCTGTATAGATGTCAGAGATCTTCATGCTTTTTCCTCCATAAATCGTGCCATTCGGATAAATGAATACTTTTTACCGCCGCATTCAATACCGATTGCCTTGTTGGTATCCATTTCAAAGTAGATTTCATCGCCGCTATGTAATTGAAGCGCTTTGTTTTTTTCAACTCTGATATACTTATTTGTCCCGTATTGCTTTACCACAATACCGTCTTTGCTGAATTCATTATATGCGTGATAACCTTGCTCGTTATGGGCTATTGTTATGTAGTTGTCAGCAGTTCTACGCTCTTTACTGGGATCATCAAACCGGAGAACATATAAGCCCTTCACCAAGTTCTTTCTGGATTCCTTTAGCACATAGGAATTAACAAGTTTTTTGCCAGCTTTCGAGTCCAGTATCTTGCCCGTCTGATAGTCGGTACCCTCAAAAAGAATGTCATAGAAATTCAGCATTGCTTTCGGTCTTGAAGGTGAATCGCACCATGGGCAACCTGCATAAGATTTACCATCCTTTCGTGGATAGTGCCAAGCTCCACATGAGGGGCATTTTATTACTTTATTACTTGCCTCAAGTAATGCCTGTTCAAACTCTGTTGCTGAAGGTCTGCTTAGCCTATTATGCTTTCCATCCACAAAACACCTTCTGAACAGTTCTTTTAATTTATCCGTGAAGACAATATCTGCCGGAAGCATATTGGTGGAGTTGTCATCAGTTACATAGTCCGCATTGCCGGCAAGTGCATTTTCTTCATCTTCGGGTGTTCCATCCAATACGTCATCGCTGATGTATGGATGACCAACCCTAAGCAATTCAAAGAGAATAACTGCTAATGAGTAATTATCAGACAGCACGTCTGGATTTTTTTGACGGCTTATAACTTCCGGTGCAATGTATCTCGGAGTGCCCAGAATGGCTGATTTTCCTTTCCCCGCAGTATAGATGTTATCAACATCTATCATTTTTACGGAAGCACCTTTTGCTATCTTTATCAAGATGTTATTGCCGGAAATATCGCAATATGAAAGGTTGCTCTTTTCCAGTTCTCCAAAGGCTTTAGCAATGATATATCCGACGAATATCCTTTCATAAAGGCCGAGTCCTTGATTATACCATTCGGGGAAGGAAACATTTCGATCCGGAATTAGGTAAGAATTCAGGGGTTTGTGCTCTGTGACTTTTTCCATTACGTATCCGATGTAGGGGTGAGTAATCAGATCAATAATAGAAACAAAGTTTTTGGGCATAGCAATATCTTTGATAAAGCGTAGTCTATCAAGAACATCTGCATCTATACTCTCGCTGCCTGAAGGGTAGTATAGTTTTACCATATAGTTGTTACCGTTTTCTTCGTAAACAACACCCTGAGCTCCGCTTCCGGCCTGTTTTGTTAATTTGTATTTTCTTCCGCTCTCTGCTGTGAGCGTTACTCCAGTCAAGTCTTCCATTCTATTACTCATATTTGACCACCCCAACAGTCTTGTCGTCAAAGCAGTAGTCAGAAATATCTTCTAACAGTGCCTCTATCTCTTGTTTTAGCATGTCCGCGCTGGTGTTTTCTTCAATATCTCTAATTAGATTCAGTTCTTGTCCTGTAACTAAGCCATTTGCAACACCATCTGTGCAGCAAAATGCCGCATAAGGTTTGTGGGTATCGAGATTGAAATCACTTGTCCAGAAATCACGCGGTTCTATTCTTGAACAAAGACAACTGGTTTCATTGGAAAAAGCCATTTCTTCAGTTGGTGATAACAAATTGAGTCCGTCAGAAGAAACAGCAATGAAGCCATCTCCTACAGATACGGCTTTCATTACTTGTCCGATCTTGAAAATGACCTTTAGCGTTGCACAACAATCGTCAAGGTTCTCGTGATCCAAAGAAACACGCCACTCATTGATAAGTGCATCTACAACGTTATCACTCTCAAATTCGATTATTCTATTTTTTATCAAGGTGAAAACGCGAATACACGATGCCACCGCTTCTTTTGACCCAAGTTCAGCTTTGGAGCAAGAGCCAACCCCATCCGATACTGCCAAGACAAAATCCTCTCCGTCGATGATGAAATCTACAGAATCCTGATTTGGCAAAAGCAATGCTCGATGGTTGGAGCCGATATCCGATACTGTTACAAGAGTCAATCCTTGAGCGTGTTCCTCACGAGAAATCATATTACAATATCCTCTTCGTCCAAATCGAACATTGGTGCTACTGTCGAGGTTACATTAGGATTAACACTGTTCATTCTGGCAACAGTAGACATTGTGACCCAACGGAAGAACTTTGTAATACCACTTGCATCATTTGCTTTAATAACGGGAATTTCAGGATTATTGATGAACTCTTTCAACATTCCAAAATCGGCGTCTGCACCAATACCAAGGGCAAGGCGCTGACTTTTAGAAGAGCGTTCAGCGGAATGCAGGTTATTCAGCGGTTCCCATTTTGAATACTCTTTACTGTGGTAGATTTCCTCAGAACAGTCTGTGGGGATACCGTCGCTTATCAAAACGATTGTGGGTGCATACGCCCTGGACGAAACGACATTTCTATCTTCAATCATTTCCCGGACAGTATCAAATACCTCTCCCATCGGAGTATTACCAGCAGCATTAAGTTCAGGGAGCTGCAATCCGTCAATGTCCGCCAAAGGCTGAAGAACATTAACATCTCCGCCAAACCCAATCACGCAAAGCTGAAATTTTCCTCTTATGTCATCTACATCGTTTAATGCTGTCAGCATTTCGCGTAAAGCAAGATTAAGTTCATTGATTTTTTCTCCGCGCATACTACCGGAGGTATCAGCAAGAATAAAAATTGGAAGTGCTCTCGGCTCTCTTGCAACATAACTGTTAAGTCCCATTTGAATTACCTCTATCTCTTTAATTTTGAATATTATAGCCTCGTAGTATGGCTATTTATGGCAATCCGTTTATTAGTTTCAGCTTTTTCAAAAACTCTTTCATAGATCTGCTGACGCTTGCCTCGTCACGATTATATTTGTCTGCAATCTGTCTCTGCGTTGGCATGACTCCGGTCAGTTCATACTCCGCAACCACATCCTTGCTAACAAACCGATATTGTTTCTCTGAAGAGTTCAGCTCCTCCATAATGGACCATATCCGGATTGTTACCATATCAGACACAATGGCTTTTTGACGTTCTTGAAGACCATCAAAGGCATTTTCTATAGTTTGAAGAAGATCGCCTACAGAATCAGCCATATCAAATTGCTGTTCTATTGATGTGCCATCCGATACCTGTTCCCAGATATTGATTTCTTCACCATCTTCGTTTATTGTCGTGTCACTTGCTACAACCATGCTACTCATTTGAGCCAGCAGTTCAACTTTATCGACCGAAATGTTCATGGCTTCTGAAATTCTTTCAAAAAGTTCCGAACGAGAAACGCACGAATCCATTTTTTCAGCAAGTTTTAGATACTTCCGAATATTTCGCTTTTCTTCTTCCGTTATCCTAATACCGTGGAAACGCTCATCGCTGATCTTTTCTCCCATAATGTGAGAATACTCTTGTTTCCAAGCAGAATTAAAATAGTAAAGGAATACGCCTTTCGATGAGTCAAAATTATTTATGCAGCGTGTGGCTACATCCATGATTTCGCTACCATATGGCTCATAATCCCGCTCGTTGATTGCCAACAGATAACAGTAAAGGTATTCCACCATTTTATACGACTCACGTTTATAAGCCGTTGTTTCCTGCTCTTTGTCAATACCAAAGAGTGGGGAGTTCATTATTAGCGATTCATATTTACCCTTGTCGTAATACATATTCTCACCTGCTTACAGGGAAAGCAATGACTTAAGCATTGCCTTTGCCTTTCCCGGTTCGACGCAGTGAATAGTATTAGTAATGGAACCCAGATAGTAAAGAGGAGCCATATCACACATTTTGGTATCAACTGCTTTGCCGTTTACAAATTCAGCCTTACCGTAGATGATATTGTCAATCTGGCACTCCAAGAATTTCTCCGCAAAGTTAAGGGCAGTGAAAATCACTATCGGAAGATCCTTGGGACCGTAAGTGGTATCAACAAGGACACGAGCACCAATCTCCAGTTCATCCACGATACTGCCCATCAGTTTTTCGTGTACAGACTTCTCTTCGGAAAACTCCGTATCAATTACAACATAATCGGCAGTTGCACCGATTTCTGCATTTACGGCTTCAAACTCTTCTTTGAAGCAATCAAGGTTCTTTTTATAGTTGCCGTATCCATCTTTTTTAACGAGGAGCAGAAACTTGATGGAATCATCGTTCTTCATTGTTTCCTCAAGAAACGCGTTGATAGGGAAACGAACCGGTCGGGAAGAAGCCGGGATGGATTTGTCGTCGCTCACATAAATCGAAGGATCAACTCTGTCCTTCATGGGGATGCCACAGATAATAATTTTATTCATGCTTTTTCTTTTAACCTCCTAAGTCAAGCGCACCGCAGTTCACGGTATCTGTAATTCTTACTGTTACGCTTTTTGGTCTGCTCGAAAACTTCGATTGCGTATTCTTTTTCTATGTACTTAACATACATCGGAATCTTTGACATTGTTCTTACCAAAGCGCTGTCGTTGTGTGATCTCGAATAGTTCATAGCTTCGTTAATCGATACGCCCCTGCCGAAGTATTCCTGAACCCCTTTTCTATAGTCCTGATTAAACAGGTAATATCTCTGACCGTCGGTCGAAAGATAAAATGTATGAATTCCTTTTGCTGTAGTTTCACAGAAGATTGTCGCTTTCATAGTAGTACCTCTTTCTTTTTTCGTTTTGTGTTCCTACTACGATATAGCGATGCCCACAGCGATACTTGACATTTTTTCTGAAATTATTTTATCCCCATCTTTTCAGCAAGGTCATTTAAGCTCTTTTCGTACTGCTCTCTTGAAATTGCTTTATGCTCCAAGAAAGTATCAAGGAGTTCCTTCTGCTTATAGAACAGTTGCCGTTTCTTTTCATCCGGCGTCAATTTTTCCCATTCAACCTGTTCCATTACATATCCTCATCTGCTATGTTGATTATTTTCTTATTTTGTTTTTCGGCATATTTAACCGTCTGATATGCTCCGCCGGAAGAATGGTCGATGAAACACACGACTAAATCTGCACGATCAACCATACTTTTATTTCTCATTTGTATTGCCCCCTTAAAATGAGCGTTGCATGATTCCTCACATATTTCGATATTGTCGTAGTAGTTCTCATAATCCTCATGATTATTTTCAAGCTCTGCCGTAGGATAAGGGAGGACCCATGTTAGGGAGCTATTATCGTCTCGTATTGCACGTTTCATCCGCTTAACGGTCGATGAAACAATCTGATCGAAATCTCCATCTCTTCCTATAAGGAAGTCAAAGTACTCATGAGAATTGAGCAAATCTCGGACAATGCTTTCAACTCCATTTTCTGCTCGGGAGAAATTATCTATGTAACGGTGTCCGAAAAAAGCAACCGTATATATCTCCAAGGTACATTCACTTCCTTTTGTGATTTATTGGTCTAATATTGCCGCAGCACTTTTCACCATTACTGCATACTCATCTTTAACACTTTCCGGTGCTTTAATTCTGACTTTCCCGCCGAACCCAAAGACCCAGCTATAGAAAACGCTGCCAACAGCAGTATTCACGATGACACGGAACGATTTCATATCATTTGCGAGAACTTTCACGTCTTTTCCAAACTTATCAATAATCGCATCCATAACATCGTTGTCACAGATCAGCTCTATTTCTTTTCTCTGCCCGTTGTACATCCGGAACATGGAATTGAGATATGTGTTCAGGTTGAACCCTTTAGGCGGATTTGCTGCATCCTCATCAAGGACATTAGGTTGCCGAGCCATGCGATCAAGACGAAAACTTCCAATTCCTTTGTGCTTTTCAGAATAGCCGACTACATAATAATAATCACCATTCCATATCAACTTGTACGGGCTAAAGACATAAGTAAACCCATCATACTTCAATTTCTTTTGCTTTTTGACATTGTAGGTGAAATACTGGAACGAGACTTTCTTCTTCCGACTGATAGCCTCATTCAAAGCGTCGATGATGTAGTAGATTTTCTCGTTCTCTGCTTTAATGCGGTTTTCAACATCTATATTTCTTGTTAAAGCCGATGCATTGTTTGAGCTCGATAGTGAGGCAAGCTTTTTTACAAGCATATCGCTCTTTTCTTTAGTAATAAATCGAGCGGACTCAGTAGCGTCAATAAGCAATTTCAGCTCTGGAAGATCAAATTTACGTCCAATTAAGTAATATCGGTTTTGCGTTGACGGTTCAACCTCAATTTCCATACCAAACTCTTGAAGAGCTTTGATATCATCGCCTACTGTGCCGCGAGATGTAGATATCCCATATTCTTTTTCAAGAATATCCATGATCTGAGCAATGGTCAGATAGTGCTCTTCATCTGTTCGTTCATTTAACATTTTTGCCACATAAAACGGGCGGAGTTTAGCTTTAATATCCATAGCAAAAGCCTCTTTACTTCACTATTTCAGATAACGTTTGAGCAATTGCCAGTACATCTTCCTCGGTGTTGTATTTACCAAGGGATATCCTAACAGTCCCCTGTGCGTATTCATCCGGCACACCAATTGCGGTGATTACGTGGGATATTTGTGTATTGACGCTATCGCATGCGGAGCCAGTGGAAATACTTATGCCTTTCAAATCCATGCGGTGTAGGATAGCTTCTCCATCACACCCCTTAAATGACAGACTTAGATTGCCAGGAATGTGATTCTTTGATCCATTCCTAATGTAATCTAAATTTCCAGTGTTGAGTTCGTTTATTAACAAAGATTCAAGAGAAAGGATGAACTTGGTGTTCTTTTCTATTTGTTCTATGTTGGCCTTTAATGCAGCCGCCATTCCAACAATAGCCGCGATGTTTTCTGTACCGGATCTCATGCCAAATTCCTGAGATCCACCGTCATTGAAACGAACTATTGGTGTTCCTTTTTTGATATACAAAAAGCCAATCCCTTTGGGACCGTTAAACTTATGGGCAGAAGCTGAAAGCATATCAATTCCTAATTCCTGAACGTCAATTTCCGTATGTCCTAAGGCTTGAACCGCATCCGTATGAAATATAGCGCCATGTTCGTGAGCAACCTTGACCAGATCTTTTACTGGATTTACAGTGCCTATCTCATTATTTGAAAACATGATGGAGACAAGGCGGGTTTGATCAGTAATCACAGTGTTAAGTGACTCTGGAGTAATTGTCCCGTCTTTTTGCGGATAAACATATGCCACTGGATAGCCAAGTCGTTCAATAGCCGCACAAGCATTTAATATCGCGTGGTGCTCAATCGCAGACGTAATTGTCGCTCGCTTTTCTAAGTCAGGAAATGCAGATCCTTTTATTGCCCAGTTGTCGCTTTCCGTTCCTCCCGAAGTAAAAAAGATTTCCTCCGGAAGAGCATTGATGCATTGAGCAATCGTTGCACGTGCTTCCTGCAAAGCCTTCTTTGGTTTACGTGCGAATGCATAAGGCTGTGAAGCATTACCGTACTCCTCGGTCAACCACGGAATCATCGCTTCGAAGACTGCATGATCTATTTTTGTCGTAGCCGCATTATCGGCATAAATGAACTGTTTCATAAGCGCCCCTCACTTGAACAGAGTACAGCCTTCTTCCTTAAACTCTTCGATTTTGTCCAGCAAGTCCTCTTCGGTTGCTCCCAGAACTTCTGCCATACAGGACAAGCAATAAAACTTCTTAACGTCTTTATTGAAAAGTTTTTTGTTCAGAGCAATAACATCCTTTTCAATATCACTTGCCCCACATACTTCACATGTTATCTTCATTTCTAACATCCTTTACCGAATACTGCGGAACATTTTTACCTCTAAATTCGACATCCAAAATCCCAAGCTGAGTCTTAATAATACCTCTCATTTTGCAAGCGGGTCTTAGACAATAATAGTTAAAATCGTGCATAGAGATATCCTTTGGGCTACGGACGTTGGGGAAAAGAAGCTTTAGGTATGCTGTGCATATTCTTTTCACGGCTTCGGTATCTCGTGTATCCGGGTGTTCAGGTAATTCGACTAATGCGTCGACAACCGCTCGATAACTCACATCGTCACGGAGCAAATGCAGAATTGAGCTGAAATACTCTGAATTCAATGCCCAACCACAGATCTTTAAGTCATCATTCATTCTGGGAATGTCCCAGCCTTTAATAAATCCGTGAATACGATCTAACAAAGCGCTTTCCTGAAACAATTTAGGCAACTCGGCGAACATATTTGTGTATTCATCCATGTTATCCTGATGGATATTACCCAAGAACACTACGCCCGCATCTGATTTTCCGTCATAACCGCCGATGTTAAATGTTCCGTATTCCATATAGCCTTGCATGATGGATCTCATTTCATTTACATCGCCGAATTGTACAAGTTTTACTTCATCAATTACAACAAAGTCATTGCCCACAATGAAGCCGGGAACGCGCCTTGAGGTGTCATAAAACATTTTGGCCCGCGTTACTTTTCCACCATCGGTTAATAGGCCAAACTTGCTAACATGTCCAAACACATAGGATTTACCTGTCCCTTTGGGAGCAAGCTCAATAATGTTCAAACGTTTTTCAGCAAAAGGAAGAAGCCTTGAAATCATTGCAAGCTTCTGCTCTTTGTTTTTATAGCCGTCTGCATTGTAGTCAATAGCGCCAAGAAGAATGTCTATCCACTCTTCAATATCAAACTCGTTTCGGACGTCTTTGTAGTAATCAAGATCAATAGTATACGGGCAAAAATTTTTGAATGCTGTCAACTTAATTTTTCCTTTTTTGCCCTTTTTGACTTTATCTTCCTCAAATTGAGACTCATATTCGTTTGGAGCACGATATCCCAATTCCACCATTCCCCAGGTTTCGTGCTCGGCGATCAACTCATTTTTGACTTTTTCCCATACAGATTCCTCTATAATGGTATCTTTGTTTGTCAAGCCGAAATCGGGAAGTGAAAATGAGATTTCACTCGTTTGAATATTTATATCGACTGTTATTTTAGCAAGGATCTCTACTCGCTCACGTTCAAAGATAATTTTGTCTTTAATCGCGGTCCAATCTTCTTTTCGCGGAATATATGTTTTTACGAATTCTGAAATTCTTTCCGCATCAAAATCTCCGTCCTCGTTTTGAAACTCTGCGAGAAGCCAATCACGCATGAATGAAGGAAGGCTTAAAGTGGAAAAAAAGTTACTCTTTTTCAGATCTTTATATACAACCATCCCGCTAAAACAATCTCTAAGTTTTTCCGTCATTTCTTTTCAAATCCTCCCATTTTCGTTCCGCCAAAGCCCAGCGAACTGTTTTTTTGCATGCCCTCTCGCTCAAGTCTAAATTGGATATTCTCTTTTACGAGGTTGCTTGAAACATAGATACATGCCGTACAATCGCAAGCTTTATCCGGCTTCGGAAGTTCAAAGCTGAACGTTTTCTTATCCGCCTCAGGTTTACCTATATAAGGCGTTCCGTTGACTGTGATCACCATGTTTGGCAACTCATTCTTTGACCATATCACAAGAATCGGATTCGTCTTATAGCTGAAAAATACTTTTTTGTTGGGGTTCATTACCTTGAATTCCCACTCGGATGTATTCTGCCTAATCTTTATGATAGGAACAACCATTTCTTCAATTGTTGCACCTCCATGTGTTTCGACTGCAGCAGGTCGTGAACCATCGAACAGGTCGTAACCCGCCATAATGCAGAAATCTCCCTCGTGAATTGCATGAGGTAGATCCTTGGTAAGTGCATTTTCCTTACACACTCTCCCTCCATGATTCCCGGTCCGGTCAGATTCGACGGGAATTGTGTGTTCCCTTATCACGGCCAATCTACTTGCGCCGTGGTCGGAGATAATATAGGCTTGCTTGTATTTATTTGTCGCTAATTTGGAGGTGACATTTGATAAGACTTGATCAATTACTTCCAATTCGTCAATTAGATGAATCGGATAGTGTGTCTTTTCAAAGCTATAGTCTCCAAGCGCATGATGCTTGTCCTCATCTAACCGTTTTATATTCTCCACAACATCCGCACCAGTGGACTTGAATGCTGCGACAAATTCCTTGTTATACTCGGTAATGGATGGTAAATTACACTTTGCAATTTTTGGCTCGGCAAACAAGCCCTTAGCCGCACATCTTTTCAGAATATAATTAAGGAACTCAACACCCAAAGCGTCAACAAAGAAAAGAATCGAATCTTCTTTCGGCAACGAACTTACAATTTCTGCGCGTGACGGAATCTCTACCACATTTTGTTCAACAGCTTCTTTTTCAACAAGCGATTCAAACTCCGGGTAAATGATATTACGCAACTTTTGGCGTACATATTTTGAAAAATAATTGTCCAAAAGGGGATTGTTATAGAAAAACGGAGTAATGTAATCGAAAAGATCTGGATAAATGTGTTTTAATATCTCATCCAGTTCTTCGTCTGTATACTCGGACTGAAAAGTCCCGATAAGCTTAATTGCTTTTTCTTTCTCTTGCTTTGTCAAGTTGGTGATGTAATAGATAGCATCCCGGCCTTTTTGATCGACGAACTCACAAAAATCGCTTACCTCTTCATCAGGAACATTCACTCTGAAGCGTAGAGATTTCCACTGCTTATAAACATCCCAAAATCCTTCATCATGGCAGGAATAATCCAAGATTGCCCTTATCAAAGAACGATGAACATCTTTATGCGATCTGGACGAGGTTGCAATCTTTTTGATGATTTTGTTTTTAGAATCCGGAAACACTTTCATGGCAATGTAGAGTAGCCACTGCTGCTTATCATCATACTGATTCCATTCTTGCAGAGCATACTCATAGCTATTGTCATTACCAAAATGGTCAATCACTATAGACTTAAATGATTTCTTACCATTGCTGAGTTTCAACAGGTATTCCCAATAGTTGGCTTCAGAGTCTTTATACGAAAACGTAGAAAGTTCCATAAACTTGCTCTGGAGGATCTGTAGAGGATTATCAATCATAGATATAGCAAATAATCCCTTCTGGAACACCTTTGGGCTCTGAGATGTTTTGATATAAATCTCAGGCTCATCGCTCGCCTCCACCAGCTCAGCTATGTGTTCAACTCCTTTTTCGGCCGTAATTGTTTCAAGGACATATTCCGGTTTTACAAAAACAACTTTAGGACGTTTCAGTTCCTCAACGGAATCGACCGTAACAATTCTTTGAGCAACTCTTAGATCTTTCTGGATAAGCGTTTTTAGCACTTCTTCGCAGTGGTAACATACAATTACTGCTTTTGAAGCAATGCTCATTTCGCTGAGAGTATGCAGCGTTTTTTCCAGTTCGTTATTTCCGATCAAGCGCAAATATGTTGTTAACTCAAAGACAAAAATGTTGCTTTGAGACTTCTTGATTTTATCAATCAAAGCCAACACATTTGGAACGCCGTCCTTCTTCGCAAAATCGGAGACGTGAGCAATCGTATTGCCACTTACATTGCAAAAATCATAGACTTCCGCTTTCTGCTCCGCATTCTCAATATTTACAAAGAACGGGCTCGTTGCTTCTTGGTCATGCAGATATTCTTTTATTCGTTCAATACAATTGCTCATGTTCGTCACCTTTTATTTGGATTTCTTATCGTCTTTGATGATTCCAATGCCAACAGACATATCGGACTGAATAAGCTTCAAGAGATACTTTTTCAGTTCATCTATGTCCGTCATGTTGGAAACAATATTTGCTGCAATGGTGCTTCCTTCGGTGTCGTATTTTGCAGCGGCATATTCACGAATCAATTTGTCGATTGAGGGGTTAAGATACCAGTCATGCGGTTCTGCGGTGGAACGTTCTTTCAAATATGCCCTGATATCATCAACACTAAGCAAAACGGCATAGTCTTTAAGTATTTTAGTGATGAATGCCGCATCCCTCTTTTCCTTGCTATCCAAAGCGGAATAGAAAGTCGCATTTTCCAGGTAAGCCATTGCCTTTTCTGTCTCGTCCTCTTCCGGATGGAGCCTTGACAATGTCTGGAAAGTTTGCTTTGCGACAACGTATTCATCATCGGGTACCATGCAAATAATCGGGGTGAGATTTGACATAGACCACTCGCTGGGAGAATCCGTTCCGGTTTTTTCTTTCCACAATTTTTTCAGCTTGATTTTTCCGAGCGTTCCCTTAAACTCTTTTGATGCCTTTTCGACCATCTGAAGATATGGAGCTTTATCTTTGGTGAAAGTATCCCCGGTCGGAATTGTTACAAAGAAGCTGTTCTTTTCTTCGGCATCAAATTCACCAACGTAGAAAGAACATACTTGATTGAAGAGATCCTGCTGATTCTTGTAGAAACTCTCAAAGAGATCGCCTTTTTCCTGAAGAACTTTCAAGAAAGAAGCTTCTTGAGACGGAAGCAGAGAGCCCATTCTCTTGAGTTCATACAATGCTTTGACTAAAGGTTCAACGTCTCCGAGGTAGTTCTTCGATGCATCGTAAGATACTCGAATGTTTCCGCAACGAGATTTCCACGCATCCAAAGCTTCTCTTAGTGTCTTTGCTTTTCCGTTAATCTTATTGCTTTCGTCAACTATAGAGTATTCTACAATAACCTCTGCGATCTTCTTGTCTGCGGTTTCTTTAGTCCACACCCAGTTTGCAGAGTCTGCGTCAAATTTTTTCTTGACTTCGTTGATATACTGGCCTTCATCTTCGATTCGGTTCGCTAAAGTAATTAGTTCACCGCCATTGTACTCATGCAGATAATTATCCATGCCTTTACGGCAGTTCTCTTTTGCAAACAAGTAGGGCAGATCCTTAATTAGGTCAGGATTATCCTTGAAAAGGTTGCCAATAGCTTTTGCGATGTCGGCTTCTGACTGACCAACTGTCGCATTATTTGCCATTCCGCTATACAATTGGATTGCTTCCAGAACTGCATCGCTGGAGGATGAAAGCGTTGCCTCCTCGATATAATACTCCAAACACCAAATGGGGAACGTAAGCTCCTTCATTCTATTTCTGATGAAATTCCGTGTGTTGGGAATATTGTTGCACTGTTCCATGCCAATGCCAAAGGAAGCGCAAGTTAGTTCATAGAACTTGCGAATTTCCTCAGTCATAGTGACGATGTATTTTTCGCGGTATTTTGTGTCCTTACCGGCTGCATATTGAACAACCCATTCAATCATTGCCTGAAGGTTATTCAGATTCATGTCTCCGCCGGTCGTAACATCCTCGTATCCGTATTTATCGCCAATATAATCTTTCAATACGAAGCCAAGAATGAAAGCCGTAATACTGCAAGGGAGGAAGCCATAGGGGGGTTCGGTTAGTTTGGTGTAAATGGTTGAAATGGCAACGCGCCCGCCACCCTTTTCAAACTCCTCGGCAATTAACTCCTCAATAGTTGCCTTGACCTTTGAAATGTGAAGATGAGGCTTCTCTTCCCAATATCGATATCCTTCAGGCATGCCCCACGCGCCTTCTAAAGCTTTTTCAAGCTTCTTTGCGGCTTGAGGTGCAGAGAATGGGCCTTCCGTTTTTCCGTTTACAGCAGACTTAACGCCTTGCTTTAACGGTCCCATGACATACATACCGTCAATCAGATTGTAATTGACTTCAGGAGCCAACGGATAGATATCACGAACGATATTATACAGACCTTCATACAGGTCATCGAGATTGGGGCGTCGGTCGTGTACAATAGATCCATCTTTCTTTTTCTTGCAAATGTAGAAGGCTCCTTCTTGTATTGCCTTTTTCCATTCGCCAATAACGTCAGAGGCTTTTCCTGCGTAAATTCTGCTTTGATCCTTATCATTCTTTTCAAATGATTCACTCTGAACACGGAAATCGATGAAAGTGTTCCAGCGGTCGATACCAAAAGGAGTAGCGCTAACATCAACAACGGTGAGCTCAAGTTCATCATTCTTTGCGTCACTAAGTATCTTATCGATTTCGTCATACATCTGTCGGCTTTCGCCGTCAGTTTTCGAGTATGTGCAAATACAGTTAAAGGTTCCTTTTGCCGGGGTTTGCTTACGCATTTTTATGATAACACTGCCCAGTGTATCAACTGTCGCGTAAGCGAAATTATAACGAAGCTTTAATGCACCGGGGAAGGACAGCGTGTCCGCAAATTTATCATCTTCTATCAATTTGGAAGTGGGCCATTTTGCTTCGACCTCGTCCTTTTTAACTGTCGGATTTACAGTTAATTGAACAATGTAGACGGTCTTTCCCTGCATTGTTTTTGCGTACAGTATATCCATCTTGCGAAGGTTTTCGGCAATGCTTGCAGCGCCTTTTCCAATAGGCGTACCTTGGAACGCAAGATTTAGATTTTTTTCGGTTGCGTAGAAACACTCTACTGCATCGCCGTTCATATAGGAAATTGCTTGCATCAGAAGAACTGTTTTAAGAACTTTAGTCTGCTCTTCATTCAGCTTATTGTTTTTTACGCTGTTGATTGCACTGAGAATATTGCGGATCTCACTTCTAAGATATCTGCCGTTGTCCTGATAGAAATATTCCCAAAGTAAGTCCACGGTAATAAGCGGATTTTCAGTATAGGGTCCGTAATTGTCAATAAACCACTGGAAGTCTTTCAGTTTTACGCCAGAGTCGTTCTTGATATACTCGAACATGCTCCGGGTGTTCTCCTGGAATGATGTTGCAATATACTTGAGGATTAACGCTGCATAAGGATGCAAAGGAAGGATATTCATCATATCCTCGTCAGTAATATCGGAGCTTGTTAACTGGTTAAGTTTTTCCATGACCAGCTTGCGGCTATCATCAGTTTCAGCAAATTGCTCCTCACATATTTCCTTCCATTCAGTTGCAACTGCTTCATCTGTATTCTTTTCAAGGGCATGGCCGATCAGCTTAAATGCAATATTGTCCGGCAAATCTATGACAGATGTCGGTTTTACAAAACGGTCAATGATCTTCTTGTCGCTTCCTGCACTCCCGCGCTTATCTTCTGCCATAACCACTTCACTAACGCCGGTGTGAGTAACAATCAAGAAGCAGAAGTTGTTTGTTGCAGATACCTCAAGAATCTCCTGAAAACCAGTAAGGTCTTGGATGGGCGTTTTGAAAAATTTCGTAAACTCATCCCAAATAAAGAAGAGCTCCTGAAGGTTGTTCTCGCTGATTACTTCTTTCAGCCACTTGATAAAAATCTGAGCGTTAAGCTTCATCATATCAAGTTGGTTTTCTTTTCCTATCTGGGTGATCTTGCGCACAAGCATAATCAAAGATTCACCGGAATAGTTGTTCAATCCATAAATGATATCGTCTACCGACTGTCCGGAGAAATAGCCTTCTTCTTCAATTATCGTGGCAAAATAGTTTTTGTTTCGAGGAACAGAAAGCCACTGTAATGTAGCATCCTTAAGAGATGATTCGCCAAGGTATTCACAGCCGTTTGCTTGCAGCTCCTCAATAATCTTTTGCTGCATGACAAAGCAGAGATCTGCGTCCGTATCAATGGACGAGGTCCCGTAGCAGTGTACAACAATGATCTTTTTTATGTTTCCCGCATCGTCCTTGCGTTCCTTAATGGCACAAAAACGCTTCTTCAGAGTTTTGTCGAGATTATATCTGTCGAAGTATTGTTCCGTTTCCTCACGGCTTGCCTTGAGCAGTGAACTCAGCGCCAAAGCAGCGTAAGATTTACCGGTACCATAACCGCCTTCAACCCAAATATCCAATGGTTTCTTTCGCTCAATAACATCAGTAGCTGTTTCGATCAAATTTACAAAGGTGGGGTGGGGATAGAAATCTCTCCAGTCAACATCGCCTTTGCGAATAAGCTCATCAGTCACGCACGGATGGTATTGTTTCTTAATATCAAAGTATTTTCTATAAGTGCTGGTAGCCATTTCAATACCTCCCATTAAAACAATGCCAATACATCAGAAGATGTTTTGTCATCTTTAAGATAAATATTATCGAGATCGATTGCAAAAGAGACTGAAATAAGCTCCGGGTAGTTTGACGCAAGGCCGTTAAGGATACGAGTCATAGTATCTCTATCCAACCCAAAAATTTGGGTTGGGCTAACTCCGTCACTATCCACGTCATGGTTCAGCAAACGGCTTAACGTAAAGCTATAATAGCCACCGCACTTTTCAGCAAACAGATACAATGAGTACAGGATTACTTTCGGATCCGGCTCTAACCATGATGTTCTATATACCGCTGTCAGCTTTTCACCATCACGGATACCTTTTCCAAATCCCAGTGATGAAAACGGGAGCAACGTAAATCTATTAAAGCAACTCCATATGTCTTTTGCCCAAGTTTCTTTTGCTCCAGAATCTTGAAGCAGAGATAACGTGTAATCTTTTGAATACTCTGATTCAAAATCCAGATTTCGGACGAACCACATTAGCTGCGGAGAATAGACTGCATTTGACAACATAATTCCCCATGCAGAGATGTCGTTCAAGCCTAACTGCTTAACTTTTCTCGCGACATCAGAGAATTTATTGTTCACGAGCATATTGCTATCTCTAAGGAATCTCTTGAAGAAACTATGCATCTGAGATCCAAGAGAATGCTTTTCATCAAAATCATCCTCATATTTTATGAATTGCTCAAACCACTCCATTTTTGGAGCAAAGTGCGAATAGCAATTTAAGCTCATGTCTTTCATTGTCCCTTCTCCTTTTGGCATTTCTATCGAATTATAAACTAAACAGCCTTTCAATGCTTTATGACATTCTGAACAGTGCTTACATTCGTCGCTTATCTGAACAACACCATCATTCATTGAAATACATCCATTATGACAATCTGCTTCGCATTCATGACATCCTATGCATTCGGCGGCTTTTCTAAAAACGTTCTTAAATAGTTTTATGAATAGCGGCGCTTCCTTCGAGATGGAATTTGGAATGCGCACTTTTAAGCTGTCATTTGCTTCATCAACGGTAAACGAATAGTTGTTTCCTCTGTGAAGAACTGTATAGGTGTTTCCATCAGCGGATAAGATGCCGATTGTTTTAATCCAAGTTTTCCAATTTGTTCTTGGATGTTCAACATCGATGCAAAGCACTCCTTTTTCTATTGAATCTGAGTAGCTTGGCTTCAGATTAAGGTCCCTGCCATTTTTCCGCGCCTTCCAGCCTCCGTTTTCAATAAACTCGGTAAGCTTTTCCTCCGATTGAAAACAGTGACAATAGTGCTGCCTGATTTTTCCCGCTAAGGCGTCAAATTCTTCTTGATAACACGCCCTTGCCATATATTCATTTCTTTCAGCTGCGCCCGGGCATACCAAGCATCCCGCTCGGCGATTACCTTTTTTGTACGCCTCATTGATTACTAAATTCTGAGTGAAAATATAATTAAACAATTCAGCCGAGTTCCATTCGAGAATTGGATTGCAACTCCATTGGCCACGATGCTTTTCACCCAAACTAATGTAATCATATTCACTTCTCGCCATGCTTTCACTACCGCGCACTCCAACGAAAGCCATACCTGTAAAATCGTTTTTGCCGGTGATTTTGCGTAATAGGAGTATTTGCGGCGATGTCTTGTGGACACTACAACACCATCTTATTACTGTGGCAGGAGGTCCGAATTTGTTCCATGTGTAATCAGTGCATAGCTCCGACTTAGCTCGAAGGAACTCAATGTTTTCATCTGAGCACCACTCTTCAACTTTATCAACGGTGTTATATGTATCCGGGAACTCCATTCCTGTGTCTCCAAACAACACCTTAAAATCGTTGTGCGGCAGTGCTCTCGACACGAGATTCAAAGTAACTACACTATCCTTACCGCCACTAAAAGCCACATAGAACACATCAACCTTTTTCCTGTATTCCATAAAGTAGTTGTAGATCTTTTTGATGGTTTCCTGGGCTAAGCTTTCCATGATCTCACGGTTCTTTTCAACCATCGCTGGAATATCTACGAACCGAAGCGGCTCTCCTTCAGGCTCTGGATCTTCAACCATAATGATCTCCGGTTTTTTATATACGGATCCACCTTTTGTTTTTGCTACCAATCTGCCTCTGTAAATATAGTTGTTTGCCTCTGCCCACATGTAGGGGAAGAAATCACACTTTTCATATTTCCAGAACTGGTCAAAGCCCAAAATATCAAGTTCTTGATAATATACCGGCCTTGGCTCTTTGCTTAGAGCAAGTGGTGCATTATTCAGTATGTATCCGCCTGTTTCCGGATCCCATTCGTATGTGTACATAATTCTCGTTCCTTTAATCTTTATTGCGCCGCATGATTGCTATTTTTAGTAAGTCGGCGTGCTTCTTGTATCTTCTTTCAGAAATGAAACCCTTTTCACAAAGGAAGTCCATTGCATCGTTAGGAGATATTATCTTCGTTTTTTCAAGAGCATCTATTACGACTGATTCAAAATCAGGGTACCCACTCTGCTTTCTCACGATTACTCCGCTGGCATTACCTTTGGAAAACCCGAGAGACAATAGTTTGAACTGATCGCTGAACCTGAAAACATATTGCTGAAGTAAGAAGATATTCCATGGAGTTCCACAAGAAGGAAATCTTGAATAATCGGATATCTCACTCAGCGGAATATAATCAGTGCAATAGAAGTCAATGGCAGCGTCAATTCCTTCAACATTGAAATCCAAATCGCTCGGCTGAACGAAGTCAGTTGAGTTAATTCTCACTGCATTGGTATGAATGGGCTCCCAATAGGGCACGGTTCCAGTGTATTCAGAAAGACGTTGAACATCATCTACTGTAAAACGGCTGTGAGTTTTTGCAAAATCTGCAAACACATCGTCAACTGTAAGCTTGATCGATTTATCTGTAACGATTCCGGTTCCCACGTTGAAATCCGAACGTAAATAATACGTTAAGATTCTTCTAATTCCCAAAGTAGAGAATTTGGCTGTAAAACGTTCCATAAGTTCAGGAGAACTTATGGTTAAGTTTTCCATTATTTCGTTACAGGTAATGCACTTACTACTGTTAAGAAGAGTAGAAGCAATTGAGCAGATTAGCCCACGCTCATCGTTATTGATATGAGCCGTTTGAACGTGGAAATACTCGGTTTTGCTGTTTCCAAGAATCTCCGGATTGTTATAGTGCAGCACATTATATATGTCACGCTGATTCAAATGAGACAAATCATGATAAATATCATCATAGGATCGCGGACCATCCATCTGAATCAAATAATCAATTACCTCGGTTGTAACATCCGGTTTTGCATCCATTTTAACGGAACAATATCTATCGGAATAATATATAGGAGTCCCGCGCAACACTTTTTGAAGAAGAGCAACCAACATCTCTGCTGAATAAATGAAGGAATTGCATTCTGATTCAAATGTCGAAAAGAGGACATTGTAAAACAAGATTTCATTCTTCTCAAAGTGACCAGCCAAATAATCCGAGATTCTTTTCATTACTGATTGATCGATTAACGATTTAGGTAAGAAAAACCGGTCATCAAATCTAAAGCAACAAGCCTGGACCTCATTCATCAAATCATCTGTTGCGATTTCTTCGCCGTATTTTTCTTCAAACAAAGCCGCAAATCGATTCCTGTCCATAATAGAGTTGGGACGGAATCCTCTTTTGAAGTTTTCGGCAATTACAGTTTCGACTCTTGAGAAAGCGCTAAAAGAGCCAGTGAAATTGAAGTCGTATTTTATAACGTTTTCGTGCTTGTTATGTCCAAGGATATATCCGTTGCCCAATCTTTCCGACCAACTTGCCTTCTCTAAAATATTGGTTACAGCTTCTGCGTCGGCGGAAAGAGAGTGACAAACCTGCTCTGCCGTTAAATACACGTGCTTGTCATTTTGTTGGAGAATTCGATATACTCCAGAGAAAACATCACCGAAGGTCTCCATCAATTCTTTATCAGCTTCAGATATTACGCACGTTTCTTTTTCAACAGACACTGAGATTTTTGCCTTAGTATGTGCAGAGGCCCCACTTTTCAAGAAAGAAGAGTAGATCTTTGAATAGGAAATCAAAAACTTATAAAGGTCTCTTTTCAAAATTCTGAAAAACTTGTATCCCTGAATGTCGTTCACGGCTTTATTAAATGCTTTCAAGTCATGAATATCAAATAGCGAAGAAACAATGATCTTCTTTTCTATGGCATAATCAGAAACATCGGAGAACCCACTAACGATATGATCGGCAAGACTATCTTTTTTTCCGCTTTCAAGGAGCCATTCTCTAAACGCTTCTTTTAAGCTTCGACTCTCTGCAGAAGAATTCTCTGTTTTGCTCATGGCATGAGCGTCGGATAGTATTCTATTGTATTTTTCATTTTCGTTCTTATACAAAGAAACCACCTCATCAAATACTCTACTGCCAGTTTTGTGCGTCTCGTTTTCTCTACCGAGAGCAGAGAACTCCATGCTTTGATACTGGAAGGTTATCCCATTGATATTTCGATATGTTTCATCAATCGAAAGACCTCTTGCTATTGCAATATTACGCAGTTCCGCTGACACTCTACCTATAGCATCTTTCTTAGCTTCTTTTTTGTCTTCAACGCTTAGAACAGCCTCAAGCAAAATTGCGGCTTCATATATATCCCACTTAGGTTGTTTGCTTGCGTTCGACATATCAATCCTCAATTACCTCAACAATTTCTTCTATCTTGCAGTGAAACACTTTGCAGAGATTCATTATTACTTTCATATCTACAGGTTCATCTTTGCTTAATTTTGCCATGGCATACGAACTAATTTCTGCTGCTTTCGCAAGCTCGCATTTTTTCATTCTGTTATCTTTCATCAGTCGCCAAAGCCTATCATAACAAACCTTCATTTTCAGCCTCCTAACATGAAAATTGCGCAAAGAAGCAAGCCTTCATCTGCATATATAGTAACACACGATACATTATAGCACATAATCCTGCTATTTTCAATAACTTTATATAAATTCCAATTAAAATTCACATTTGGTGATAGCAATACGTAGCACCTAAAGGCTGAATACGGTAAAAAAGAAAAGCTCCGACACCGAGTACCCAAGTACCCGATGCCGGAGCATATTATTTACGGAATAAGAACACCGTATCCAAGAATTTCATAGTTGCCTACCGCTCGATGGCACTGGCGGCAACTGTCACCGGAATTACCTTCAACGGTATAGACGATTCCGTTTTCCACTCTTTCGACGATTCCAGTATGATCTGAAAGACCATCCTGTGGGCCGGATTCGCCGTTCGGACTATCCCAATCATAGAAGATAATCATTCCCGGTGAAGGCGTTTCAGAACCGTCAACCTACTGGTTGTGTTCCTTGAACCAAGCAACACCATTTACGCATCCCGCGTATTTCGGACACACGCCTGTCTCAATATACCCGCACTGATCGGCGCACCACGATACAAAGCAAGCACACCACTCAACACGGCTGCCGAATCCATACCATGACCAGTAAGGTTCGCCGCCGACATTACCGATCTGCGACAATGCGACCTGAACGATCATATCATCAGAACCATAGATCCCGTAAAGCACCGCCAGCCACATGGAGTTGTCTACGCTAAGCAGTTCTTCAAGCTGCGAGTCCTGGTCATCATTGAACCGATACTGATCTGACATTTGTTCCGCCGTCTTATGGCTTACGGTGATATAGAGTGTTGTCTTTGTCACCTCAACGGTTTCTTCAAGGATATTGCCGTTGCCGTCATCGGATTCAATGATTTCCGTTTCAGTATCCGTTTCCGTCCGATAGGATATATCGTTCATCTCCCAGAAAATATCCGTCAGTAGCTGTTTCTTTTCTTCTGTTATAGAAGCAACTTCCTGCGGGTTATCCGGGTCGGTTGTAGTCTTAACCGCATAGACGGAAAGCACCTCCGGCCATACTGCACGGGAACCGGACATTTCGAGATCATCATACGGATTATTTGCCTTGATGGTATCAAGCTGATTTTGGTAATCCTGATTGATTTCGACGACAACCTCACGCATGGTCTGGGAACCGTCGTTCTTATCCTCGCTGGAGAAAAAAATGCCGAAACAAGAACCAACGATGAGCGCGACCAAGCAAATAACCACAACTACCACAACTGCAACCCAACCGCCCGCAGCGATAGCCGCTATAAGTTTTTCGACCGCAGCTATAATTGCTTTGACTGCCGCCGCAATCGCTTTTGCCGCCGCCACCGCAGCCTTGTACGCCAAAATCGCCGTCTGCCTTGCAATTTCTGCCGCTTTCTGTGCCGCCTTTGCAGTCGCTTCTGCGGCTTTCTGCGTGGCTTTCGCCGTAGCTTCTGCTGTCTTGATAGCCGCCTTAGAAGTCTTTTCGGCAGTCTTAACCGCCTTTTCAGTTGACTTCACCGTACCTTTTGCGCCGGCTTTCACAGTCTGTTTACCCGCAGAACGGGCAGACTGCTTAATGGTGTGTTCGGTACGCTCCGCAGTTTTGATTGTCTGATTACGCTTGATACGGGTGTTAGCTCTCCGTGTCTCGACATTCTTCTTTGCGGTATCTCTTGCCGCGTTCTGCTGCGGAGTGGAAGTCTGTGCAGATCTTCGCAGTTCTTTCTCGTATTTTCTGACACGTTCTTCATTCTTCTGAATACGCTTTTCTTCGCGGTGTTCACGATAGGCTTCTTTACCTTTATTGACCGCTTTCTTTGCACCGGAAGAAACATCGTGACCGACACGATCCGCAACATCTTCTGCGGCATAGCGCAGTTTATCCTCCGCATATTCGGACGGCGAGACCTGTCCATCATCCATAAGATTCTGCATCTGGTCTTTGGAACGGATCAGCGCCGTCTTCATACGCTCGGAGGCAACAGCCGCTTTATCGAGAACCTTGATGTCCTTGACGCTTTCCTTGGTTTTAATCTTACTCAAAGCTATCGCCCCCTTTCAGAGAGAGTAAGTTATACCTTCTTTGCAACGACTACGAATCTGCCGTTGTTATAGGTGTACTCGCAAGTGGAAAGAGTAATAAGCTGATCTCCATACTCCGCATCAATGCCGGTGTCATAGCACTGTCTTGAATGAACCTGTGACATGAACTCTTTGAACTGCTCCTCATTCATCTGCGTATATTCGTTGTAGCGAAAATCCTCATGATTGGTGTCGAACTTGAATACCGCAACGACCTGATACTCACCAAAACCGGAAAGAGTATCAAAGTTGATGATGGGATGTTCCTTGCAGAAGTCCTCATCGGTATAGTTGCAGAGGTCGCTGAACATGGTCCCGTTTTTCATGTGGTGTCCATAGATGACGAGGTTATTGCTGATACCGGTCGCACAGGCTTCATCAATATACGGCACTCCGTAGTCGCTGTATGCTTTCTCAAAGCTGTGCTTCAGATAATAGTCGGGGTTGTTCGGAGACTGCATGACGGGATAATCAATCTTTGTGCCGTCAATCTTGATCCAGCCGATAAAGTCTTCATTCTGCTCAAAAAGAGCACCGTACTTCTCATGCGCAAGAGCCGCCTGCGCTGCCGCGAGTTCTTCCTCAGAAAGCTCCGGTTCTTCCGTGCTTTCGGATTCTTCGGCGCTCTCGGTTTCCGCTTCGGTTTCAACATCCGCGATAAGGTCAGTCAATTCATCGAACTGCTCGACGCTGTTCTTCGCATCAATATACTGGTGCGTGAACATTGCTCCCGCAAAGATGGCGAAAGCGCAAAGGGCAGAAATGGCAATAATGCCGATGGTTTTCTTTTTCATTTCAAATACCTCCATAAAAATCTGAGGACAGGGTTAATCCTGTCCTCTTGCAAATTCGCCCTCGCCGGGGCGTGTGGTCATGAGCTGATAGAGTTTCGTATCACGCGGGAACTGATTGATGAACGGAACAAGTGCAGAGCCGTACTTAATCAATCCGCAGCCAGCGTCGGCATTGGTGATATAGCTCATCTGCTCGTTGGAAATGTTCAAAAGCTGCGCGAGCTTCTCACGGTCGGATGCCGCCTGGTTGAGCATGATAACAAACTCAGAGTTGGAAAGCATGGTGCTTGCCTGTACGGAATCCAGCAGATATTCCACGTTCTGAGTAATCGCGGTCGGATAAGCATTACGCTTACGGAACTGTCTCCAAGCGGAGTTGAAGAACTGCGCGGAGAACTCATTTTCAAAGACAACGTGGAACTCGTCGATGAATACATGGGTACGCTTGCCTTTCTTCCAGTTGAGCGTAACTCGGTTCAACATCGTGTCGGTAATAACAAGCAATCCGGTAGGCTTGAGCTGAGAGCCGAGGCCATGAATATCAAACACAACGATACGCTTATCGAGATCAACATTGGACTGCTTACCGAAGATGTCAAGGGAACCGGTCGTGTAAAGTTCAAGAGACAAAGCAATCTGTTTTGCTTCGGGTTCGGGCTGTTCAAGCAGCATATCGCGGAGCGTACAGAGCGTAGGAATCGTACCGGCTTCTGCCGCGTTGCGGTACACATTGGTAATACAACGGTCGATGATAGACTTATGCTGCGGACCGACGCCCTTTTTGTCGATCTGCTCAATAAGGGACATGATGAACTCTGACTTTACGACAATCGGGTTGTTCTCACCATACCCGTCAACCATATACATGGCGTTCAGTCTGTCTCTTCCGCCGGCAGAAACACGGATTACAGAACCGAGATCGCCCATCGCTTCAACAAGCGGAGCATACTCACCTTCGGGGTCACAGATCAGAATATCATCATCGGTATTCAGCATGAGGAAGGTAATCAGTTCCTTTGCAGAGAACGATTTACCGGAGCCCGGAACACCCAGAAGAAACGCCGACTGGTTCAAGAGGTTTGCCTTGTTGCACATGATGAGGTTATGGGAGATGGCGTTCTCTCCGAAGAAGATGCCGCCCTTGTCCATGATCTCCTGCACCTTAAACGGCATGAACACCGCAAGGCTCTCCGTGGTAAGCGTTCTGAACGTATTGATCTTTCGCAGGCCGTAGGGAAGAACGGTATTCAATCCGTCCGTCTGCTGATACTTCAAGGTTGCCATCTGGCACATGTGCTTTCTCGCAGTCGAAAGCACCGTTTCCGTATCAAGGTCAAGCTGCTCCTTGGTATCGGCGGTAATCACCATCGTGATAACCGCGAACATCATGCGCTGGTCACGGGTCGTCAGGTCGTCAAGAAACTCCTTGGATTCCTTTCTCTGAAGCTCCATGTCATACGGGACAACCGCGCTGAAATTGTTGTTCTGATTCTGTTTCCTCTGCCAGTTCGTGATATTGGTCTCAACTCCGAGCAGACGGTTTTCGACCTCGCGGACCGCCTCATCGGTGGGGATAGGGATGACATCAATGGAAAGCATCAGGTTGCGGTTCAGCTCGGTAAGCTCCGACACCATGCTGTCCTTGATATAACTCGCGTAATCTTTGAGGAAAAGCACTCTCGCATATTTCTCGCCCAGCTTGATGTGATCTGCGCTGCGCTCAATGCTGTCCGGGCAGATATAGTCGCGGAAGTCATGACCGAGACGGGCCTTCTTGCTGAGATTCATTTCAAACGCCGTTTCATCTCCCGGGCGATAGAAGTCATGCAGAATACGCAGTCTTTCCACTGCGTTCAGTGCAACGCACTTGGAGCCGAGGTTTGCAAAGTGAGAGGTCAGATCAGCTCCGACTCTCGCAAAATATGCCCGTGCTTCCTCAATGTCCTTCTTAGCTACGGAAATGGTCATATACTTTTCCTGCGTGATTCCGTTAGCACCTGTGGCTTTATCCAGAAGCATATCGTTGTATTCGATACGGTATCCGTCCAGCCTGTCATGTTTCAGCGGCATAAGGATGGAACCCTCAAAATCCGCCTTGTTCAGTCTGTGATTGTTGATGGTGATCTTTGTGGTAGCTCCACTGTCAAGGCTGTTCAAAAGTTCGGAGTATGTCAGGAACATACTCTCTTTATCTTCGCGGCTTGCCACAAGATAGTTAATGTCCGAGAACTTGTAAGTCTTGGAAAACTTGTTCCCGATTTTGAAAATGCCATCAGGCCAGATGCACTTGATGGGGATAAGGTCCTGAACTTTGTTCGGAACCTTGAACTTTTCCTTATCCTGAGCCAGGATCGTTTTAATGCTCTTTATCATTGTTCTTATAGACCTCCTTTTCGTGTGCGTCGATAGTGTCTTTCAACGCTTCATAGTAGATGTTTACCGGCTCGAACTTGATCTCCTTCGGCTCAATCATTTCAGAGCGCAACCACGCCCAAACAAACTGTTCTGCCGTCATACCGTTATAGGTGATAAATCCCATCGCCGCGAAAGGTGCGGCTCCGAGGATGCACATCCATGACACAGTTTCAGTTCCGACATACGGTTTCAGTACGAAATACAGAACCACCGCAACGCCGACAGCCAGTAAAGAAAAAACGAACTGTCTGAGGGACAGTCCGAAAAACATCGACTCGGTATAGTTCCGAATCTCTCGGTTAATCTTTACTTCCATTTTCTTTCCTTTCCCGGCGGGCTGCTTCACGAAGCTCAGCCTTGCAGACACATTCGTCTGCAAGACAGTTCACTTCGCCTTTCTTTCTGCCGCCGTAATAGAGACAATACTTGCAATCGCAATCGGCTACGGTATATCCGCGCCATTTATTCAGTACACGTTTTGCCATATCAGATACCCATCATTTCTTTCACGAGCCTGTCTGCCATCTTCACAGCGCCGACCAAAATCAACATATTGAAGATTAGCTCACCGATATAGCTCCAGACCATTGAAGCCGCAGCAGCATCGGGATTGACAACAGGCGGACTTGATGCGAATACAGAGAAGATGATGCAAGCGAGAACGATAATCGCTCCTTCCAGACACACCGACGCATAGCTTTTAAGGAAGCTCTTACCAATGTTCTGCGTAGGCTCTCCCGCAAAGCTGGAAAGCGGTACCGGCGCAATTGCCGTGTACATATACATTTTGAAAAAACGTCCGTAAACGCTCAAAATCATCACGAAGCTGAGCACCCAGATGAACAATCCGCCAATAAGTGTTACCGCCCACAAGGGGATACTTTCAAAGAAGCCGCAGTCCTCAATCGCCGTTACGATCTCCTGCGGCAATATCGTTGCCTGCGGAGTACCGAACCCGGCAGAGTTCATGATCGTGCTTACGACACCTTGAATGATTTCAAGAATCGCCATCATCAGTTCCATGCCATAGGTGATAAGTCCCTTGGCAATAGCAAAACGGACAAACAGTTTTACAGCGTGTTCGGGCTTTTTAAGGTCAGCAAAGGAACCACAGGTTTTTACAACGCCCACCACAAAGAAAAGCACGAGCAGTGCATAGCCGATGGCTTGAAGGGCTCCGTGGATATTGACGATTACCGACCATATTGAGCCACCTTTGAATGTCTGAGGTGACTGTGTTATAAGCTGCCAGATCTCCGACAACTTACCGTTCCAAACTTCCAGTGCATTTTCGAGGTTCTGCACAACCCAGTTATCCGACATTCGTTACACCTCCTTTCGGGGCGGCCATTTGCTGACCGCCCCTTTTGCGGAAACCGGATTAGCCCACGATGAGGTTCAGGATTTCCTTTGCGAAAGTGATGATGACGCCGCCTGCCAGAGTCAGGAAACCGTTGGAACGCTGAGACGGATCGTGGGACTGGAAAGACAGACCGACCTGAACGATGCCCCAGCCGAGCAGGATAAGACCGACCGCACGGATGAGTCCGAAAATGAAATCGGACAGGTTGTTTACGACCTGGATCGGGTCGCCTGCGGCAAACGCGGTCACGCCGCAGCACATCATGAGAGTAAGTGCAAGGACAACGGCGACATAAGCGCGGTAGCCCTTCTTGACCTTGCCGGGAATCTCCGGCTTGTTGGTGTTCTTCTTGGAATTAAGGTTTTTCATGTTCTTTTTTCTCCTTTTCATCAATAAGTTCTTCAAGCTCCTCTTCCGAGAGAAGTACGAAGTCATGTTTTTCGGCATCAATCTTATGCGCCTGCTTCACGATCAGCGGGTCAAATTCAAAAGACATAGATGCAATGCTTCTGGTGTCTTCACCGTGCTTGTATGCCGGTGCGCCACCGTCTGTTGTCTGCGACACATTCGGATGATGAAGAATGTCATACTTGAAATCCTGAATGGGCCGCTCACCGCGTATAAAAAGAAGTGCGTACTGGTTGTCCAGCATACGCACTTCGTCAGGTGTCATAAGCTCGCGACCTGCCAGCTGATAGTTGGTTGAGTAGTTGCCGTTTCGACCGCGCGACCGTCCGTAGGTGTTCGTGTCGATGGTCTCTTTGCCGAGCAGCTTGGAAACATATTCATGGGTACTCTGTTCGTTACCGCCGAGATACAAGAACTCGTCGCAGTTACCGACAATGCTTTCCCATTGTTTCTCAAACAGGGCTTTGAGCTGAGCCAGATTCTGAATGATGATTGAAACTGAAATCTCACGCGAACGCATGGTAGAAAGCAGTTTGTCAAATTCATCGGGCAAGGCAACGTTGGCGAACTCGTCCATTACGAAATGGACATGAACGGGAAGTCTGCCGCCGTGAACAGAATCGGCTTGGTAATAAAGCTGCTGGAACAATTGGGTGTAGAGCATACCGACGATAAAGTTAAAGGAACTGTCGTTATCGGGAATGACAGCGAACACCGCCGTCTTTTTCTCCCCGATAGATTCCAGTTCCATTTCGTCGATCTGCGTGATACCCGCCAGCGAATCAAGGTTGAACTTTTCAAGTCTGGACACAAGCGAGATCTGAATAGATTTCAGAGTCTTTGCGCTGCCGGAGTGATACGCTCGGTAGTATTTGAGCGCGATATGCTCCGGGTTCTTTGCTTCCAGTCTCTCAAACAGTTCATCGAGCACCGACTGGTACTCCTCGTTGTCCTCTTTCACATCGCCGGACCTTATCATCTCCATAACCATCGGGAAGTTCTGCTCATCAGGCGGAGCTTCATAATGGAGATAGCAGACAAGAGCTTTCAAAAGCATAGCCGCCGTCTGATCCCAGAACGGGTCCTGCGTCTGACTGCCTTTTGGCGTTGTGTTCTTAAAGAGGTTCGTGGTAAGACGCTGAATATCGTCATCGCTGTGCAGATACACAAACGGGTTATAACAATGACTCTTTTCCATATTGATAAGGTCAAGAACCTTTATGTCATATCCTTGTTCTTTCAGAAGATTTCCCGTATCGCGGAGCAGTTCGCCTTTTGGGTCAAGCACCACAAAACTTGTGTTGGCATTCATGATGTTCGGTTTGGCAAAGAACCTTGTCTTACCGGCACCGGAACCGCCGCACACAAGTACGTTTAGATTTCTTCTGTGCTTTCTGCCGTCAAGACCGATGGCGACATTCTGAGTCAGCAGTTTATTCTCCGTCTTTCTTTTATCGGCATATTTCTTGTTGACTGAGCTCGACGAGCCCCATTTAGCCGAGCCGTGTTCCTCACGCCGTCTGTAATTGTGCTCCGTGGAAAGGTACACACCGATGGCAATACCGTAGATCAAAAGCAAAACGAGGACAGTTTTTACGCTGTCCTCACAAAGCATTATTTGGAACGGGTTTTCCATCACGGTTCCGAACTCTTGGATCAAGCTCACCAAACCGTTTTCCATACAGGGCGCAATCAGAAGGCCGAGCCACACAACCGGAATAATGCCGCAAAGATAAAGGATAATGTTCTGCTTGGAAAGCTTATCTTTCCTCACGGTCAGCTTTCCTTTTTTCTTTCTTGGTCGGGGCATCAATGACCTTTAAGATCAGATCGTTAATATCCTCTGTAGGCTTTTCCTCCTTCAGAAGATCGTTACGAAAGTCCATCAGGCCGCTGACCATAAGGCGCTGTTCAAAATCATCCAGCGTTATGACCTTCTTTTCATCAGCCATGTCGGGACCTCCTTATCTTGCTTCGTCTCTGCGTTCCTTGGGCTTCATATCCTTTTCAAGAATCTTTGCCATATCAGCAGAGATTTCGTTTGCAACGTCTCTGATCTTGGAAAGCTCGTTTCTCATAGAACGGGCATCCATCGTAGAGATGTTCTCCGGGAGGCGTTCAAAGCGGAACATGTCTTTTGCGACATTGTAGCGGCTGCACAGCATATACGACGCGCAGTACGCAGTAAATGCGTGTTCGTTTCGCTTATACTCACCGTTGTCAAGGTGAGCATGGGCAAGCTCCTGAGAAAGTCCACGGAAGATGTCACCGGCATCCAGTCCCGCTCTTACAAAGATTTTCTTGTCCTGCGGACGGTAGGCAGCATTGATACCTTCCGGCATCTGCTGGCTGATCTCGATAGGACAGGGAGCGTTGTGAATGAGTGCTTTGAGAAGCATTCTTTCATCACGCTTGATACCGGCGTTTTCTCTCGGCTTCGCATTGGTCTGCGTAATATCGAACACCTTCTTGGAATTGTAGCTCACACCGATGGAGCCATCATCCTTGGTGTATTCCTCGCCGGGTTCGAGCAGAACGATTCCGCTTTCACCTTTCTTGATATACACGCCGTTATCCTTCCAACCCTTGAAGTCGGCAAGCTGAGTCGCATCCGGCTTCTGTGCGGTGATAAGAATAGCGTTGCCGACGGAGTAGCGGTCGAAGTGTGCCTGAACATCCAGATAGGACTGGAACAGTTCGCCGTCATTCGTCATGTGCTGCGCCGTCTCGTCGATCAGAGCAAAAGCGTTTTCGCGCTCCTGCTTCTTCTGAGCAGCCCATTCGTCCTTGTCGAAGGAAGCAAAGCTCTGTCCTTCGGTTTCCTCTTTGGGCTGGCTGTTGAAAATATCATCAAAGTTTGCCATAGATTATCTCTCCTTTTCTTTTTTCTTTTTCGGCACGTCGATGTGCTCCGCATTTCTCTGCGGGGTATCCTTTGTCTTCTGCGATGAAGCCGCCCTCTGCCTCTGTTCCTCTCGGATCTCTTTCATCTGCTCTCTTACAGATGGGCGGGAGCGTTCCGAAGAATCAGAGGTACCCCTGGCGGTTTTCTCTCGCGGCTTTGAGGTAGGCTCGGACTGACGGGATTTCGCAATCGGGCCTTCTGTGGGGTTTTGCGTCTGCGCCTCCTCCTTATTGGGAGTAGGAGCAAGGAGCGCATCGAGGAAGGCTTCGTCCTTGTCCTTTTCGGTGGTATGCCGATCCGGTTCGGGAATGTCTGAGCCTTTTTCTGCTTTCTCCTTTACGATCTCGCCCCTTGCGGATGCGATGTCGGCAGTTGCAATACCGAAGCGTTCAAAGATACGATTGATTTTGCTTGCATCTTCTGCACGGACAAACACATCGGTATGACCGTCTGTATCCGTCTTATCTTTAAGAACGCAGTACAGAACACCATACTTTTTCGCCTCCCGGCAGAAGCGTTCCAGCTCACCGTCGCTTACAGAGAACACCTTGAGTTCCTTGCCGCTTTTGAGCATACTGGTCAGCCTCGTTTTACCGCGAGTCTTTTTCTGATCCTGCAATACTGCATAGAGCAGAACTGCCAGTCGTTCAGCCGCTTTACCGCTGATCTTTGCAGCCACTTCAACTCCGTTGAGGGTCATTCTCACGACCTGTTCGGCTGCTTCTCCTGACGAGTAACTCATCTGTCGTTTTCTCCTTTCTTTCAGTTTCCTGCTGTTTTAACTGCTCAAGATTCTCCAAAACCCTTGCCGACCGTTCAGCAATCACGGTGCAAAGCTCGATTTCTTTTCGGCAGGACTTCATCTCTTTCGATATTTCCGCGATCCGGGCTTTCGTTTCCTCAATGCTTTTTTCATCGCCTTTGCGAGTGCATTGTTTCAGATGATTTCTGAGTCCCTTGCGGTCATCGGAAAGAGATTCCAACCGAGTTGTCTTTTCATCTTTGAAGGATGCAAGTTCATCAGTTGTGGTAATACCTGTCCTTCCGAGGAAATCTGCCTGAGCTATATACTGATCGAGCTTTATCACATCGTCGCGCAAATAAGCCGACACCTTTTTTACGGATGCCGGCTTGTGAATGATGATATGAAGCTCGTAACAGTAGTAAAGATATAGGGCGTAAAGACCTGTGGCTTTTTCGGACCTTTCCTTATAGTGATAATAAGGAGCTTTCTTGTCCTCTTTCACTTCGGGGAACGGGACCTTGCGGCGCACGTTATTCTGAATACGCTGCTTGATGGAGTCCAGTTCGTAGAACTCACCGAGCCCGTCCAGACGGAAATGTTTATCGCCGTCCACGATCTTTACAATAGGATGAATACGAGGTGCGCCGGTATCCGTCTTGGTGACGATCTCATAGCCCATCTCTTTCATAACGCGGAGAAAATCACGCTCGGTCGTTGACGCGGCAACCGCTCTGTCAATGTCTTCGCGTACTTTTCCGCGCAGCGTCGGCTTGCCGTTCTTTTCGGCAGACCATTCGCCGTAATTCTTGCCGCGCTTATCCGGATTATCCAACACAGATATTCTTGCTTCGCGGCACAGCCTATCGGATACCTCGCGCATCCGCCTGTAATCCTCCGGGGAATTGTAAAACTTCTTGCCATCCACATCGGATACCGAGTTGATCACGAAATGATTATGATAATGACCGGTATTACAATGGGTGGCAACTACGACTTGAAAGCGGTCTCCCCAGAGTTCTTTGGCAAGTGCGACACCGATGTTGTGTGCCGTATCCGCGTCCACTTCATCTGCCTTAAAGGACTGGTAGCCATGATAACAAGCTCTGCCGCCCTCATTATGCTTGAGCTTTTTGGTTTCCATGAACTCCTTTGCCGCCAGCTCTTCACTCGTCAGATTAAGGCAAGTGACATACGCTCGCGTTTCGGTCTTCATTTCATCAGCGGCATACTCAATTACGCCCTCTATTTCATGAAGAGTGGATAAACCTTTTCGGGTTTCCTCTCTGGTCTTTTCGGGATTTCTTGCATAATTGATAACCTTGTCCACCCGTCCTTTTATGGGCCAGATAGAGGTGACTGCCATCAGCAGGTTTCGGAGGTATATGCGTCAGAGACAAGCTTGGTCGCCGCTCTGATTTCCTCCAATCCTTTTCTGAACTGCGGCATATCCGGTACGCTTGTGGCATTGAACTTTTTCAAAGTCTGATCGAGATTGTATCCCGCCTGACGCATGGCACGGAGCAAGGCAGGAACATCGGCGGGCGAGGCCTCCTTTACCGTCGAGCCGTTCAATACCGCACGGCAATATCCTTCTCTGGACATCTGTGCTTTCTTTGCTTTCTTATTCAAAGCATCAAGTTCAGCCTTGGTGAACCTGATCTTCATTTCGAGTGTTCTTTTCAAAATAGCCATCCTTTCTTCTGGGGTTTCAGGGGCATTGCCCTCTGACAAGCGGAATTGTGGCCCCACAATTCGTTGCTTGTTAAGACAATGCCACTAACCCCATGATTCAAATTACTTCGACACTTCTAAGGTACGAAATGCCTTTTGCAGAGAACTGGAACGAAACACTTACGCGGGTGTTAAGAGGAATATCTGCCAGACCCAGATAGTTCTTTTCGCTCCATGCTGATGTCATGATCTTTCTTCCGTCATCGAAATCGAGATATGCCAACAGGTTTCTGTTCTTATCCCAGCGTTTGCAAGCGATAGTCGCCTCATAAGTTCCTTCAAAATCGGGGAACTCGTAGTCCCGACCATCGAAGCCGGAGTCCACGAACTCCTGCCAGGATAAAGCACGCTTTTCCTTTTCCATAAAGTTCACCTTCTTTCTGTGGCTCCGAATCGGAGCCACGGTTACTTTTTGAAAATGAAAAATGGCTCCGAATCGGAGCCACTAAAAGCTATCAAGGAAATCCAGGATAGTGTTTTCATTTTCGGGATTTGATTCCACCTCAAAAGAAGATGGATTCAGCCTTCGCTTTTCAAATTCATCCGAAACAACCTTTCGTATCAATAATTCAAGATCTGACAACTCATACGACCTGTTTATTAACCGGATTATTTCCTTACTGATAGAACCATCATCGTTTTGGTGTATGTGTTTCCAAGCTCTTAAATCTTCTTTGTCATCAAGATTGAATCGAATGCTGAATCGCTTGAGGTTCATCGGTAAACACCGCGCTTTGCATTGACTTCGGCAAGATACTCATAACCCTTTGCGGTAGCGCAGATGTCATCGTTGATCGTCACACGGTTTTCATCACATACGCCGAAGTTGCGGATCAGGCAACTCCCGCCGCCGAGCACATACAGCCTCATCAGTTCCGGATTGTATTCATGCTCACGGAGTCTCTGGAAGATGCCCGCAACATATTCGGTAGCGGTATCTGTAATAGTTTTCAGATAATCTTCCTTGATGTCTGCCGTACCGAAACGGAACACCCGATTGATAATCGCTTCATCGACGGTAGTGTGATGGATTCGCATGACATTCTCGCGGACCGCCAGAAGGCACTGGTGCGTACCGTATTTCTCCGTAAACATATTGCCGGGGATTGGCTTCTTGTCATTGATGAACATGATGTTCATGGTGCCGTTGCCAATATCGCAAAGCATATTGACACCCTTGAACTCGGAAAGTCTGTCCGCGACTGCCGCGAACCCCTGCGGGAATACATCTGCTCCGATGATCTCCACATGGTACTGAGTGCCGCGAAAACTGAACTCGACCTCACGGTTCTGCATAAGGTAGTCCTTGAACTCGTTTCGCTGACCGCTTACCCATGTGAGGGGAAGCCCGGCTGCAATGTGAACCCTACCGGAGGTGATCTTTCGGATATTCAGCTCCCGCGCAATCGCCGCAAGAGCAAGAACGTAGTAGTCAATGTCCTTTGTCTTATCCGCAAGGAACTCTTTATGACCTTCGCCGATCAGATAATATCTGCCGTCATAAACAAGCAGATTGTCTTTGAAAACAGGTTCAGTATCATAGACTACCACGCTTGCCGGGAAGCAGCAGTTTGCGGTTTTGATATTGCCATATCCGCTGTCGATTCCGATGATGAATACATCGTTGATTTCTTTCACGCTCTCACCTCCGTTATCTCGACTTTTCGGGCTGAGGATTATACGGTACAGAAAGAATCTTCCCGTTGACGCTGATAAGCTTTTCGGGCAATCTGAACTGCTTCGCAAATCGTTCAAGCTGTTCACGATCCAGCGAGCCGAAGTTCTGACCGGAGCAATCACAGATAAAAAATGTTCCGAAAATCACATCCAGTATTTCCTTGTTCTCGCCATAAACAGCTCTGTTAGGAGCACACCCATTGAATTTTCCTTCTTCGTTACAGACAATGCAAACAGCTTCCTCAAATGGATAGAAAGCTTCAATATCTCCCTTGACGGTTGTCTGTAGTCCTTCAAGTGTGTTTGTGATCTCCGTCACTCTGGCAACCTTACCCGGCTCACAGAGCACCACCTTGATTTTTTCTTCTTTCAGTTCTGCGGTAAGGTCGGGATCAAAACTGACCTTCTGGAAGCCGATTGAGTCGCAGAAGTTATAGGTGGATTCACCGTCTGCGCCGATAACCTCAACCACATCCGAAACCGAAAGTGATCTGCCTTTGTATCCCTTCGGATGGTCAAGATTGAACATACGATATACGTCTTCAAGGTTCTCACAGCTTACTTCGCCCTCGAAAACCTTGTCGTAAATCTCGCTCTCGATTTCAGAAGAACCCTGAAACCGTTCCAGTTCGTCAATGCTCTGGAAAGCAACGCGATTATGGTCGCGTCCCATGTTGACTTGGTATATTGCAATATCCATTAGCGTTCTTTCTCCTTTCTCATTCGTGTTATTCCTACACGGATTTTCAGTTCGTCGTTGACGTCCTTACCGCAGGAAGGAGGCTCATCAAGGACCGTGTATTTACCTTGCAAGCCGGACACAATTCCTTTTACCGCGCCGCGACCTATCTCATCGTTATCCAGATGAAGGCGGATCGTGCTCACATTCGGATGTTCTTCAAGAAAACGGCTCAGTGCAACGGGAACGACATTCTCTCTTTTCGTCCGATAAACACCGGCTAAAGAAAGGAATACCTCCGATTTCCAGTCGCGTCCTTCGATCAGCTCCAGCGTTGCATAACTCATAGCGTCTATCGCTGACTCAAACACATGGATTTCCTTTGCGCCGGTATTCTCACCAATTGAAAAAGAAAAGTGTTTGTCGCTTCCGGTAAGCTCACCCTTGTACTGCCCGACAGTTCCACGGAGTGCTCCGTACCGAGCAGTTCCATCCTTGTCATATCCGACAAAAACTGCGTTGTGATAGTCCACAGACTCAAAGATCGTTTTATGCTCGATGCAGTAGCGGATAATGACCGGATGAATGCCGCGACTTCTCAGATAACGCTCAACATGGGAGGTATCGTCTGACAGCTTCGGCATAAGAAAATCACGGTGGACTTTTTCTTTTTGGCGATAAGAAACAGGCGGTTGTATTGCCGCCCGTCCGATTATGACTTCTACCGCCTCCATGAAGGAAAGCCCTTTGACTTTTATGAGGTAATCAAGAGCAGATCGCCCGCCGATGTCCTGCGAGAACCAGTACCATTTCCCGTTGCTGATACGAAGGGAGTCATGTTCTCTTGTGCAGTAGGTGTTGCCGGATACATGGACAAGTTCCTGCGGTTCGTAGTTTCGGAGATAGGTCATTAGATCCATTTCCTTCGCTTTCAGAATGTCTTCCGCAGCAATATAAGCCATGACGCATCACCTCGATTCTCGCTGTTCTCGGATGAAATCCTGCCGGATGATGGCATTGGCACGGCACTCGATAGTGTCGCGGATGTTCTCCATGTGGTCGGTTTCTCGCTTCTCGAAATCCTTGAACACATCTGCAAGCGGACATGGCGATTTCAATAGCGCCTTGCACTGCTTGTCTGACAGATCATGATACTCAAGAGCAAGAACAATATCCTCGCGCACCGTGTACTCATAACAGTGGTTGAGGATTTCACCGGGAGGCTGATTCATCAGCCACTCACGGTACTGCTGCTGTTCAGCGAACATCTTCTGATACAGAGCAGTATTCAGTTCTTCGTTTGTCATTTGCAAACCCTCCTTGTATTTATTTAGCCGACGTAGTTTGTCCTCACCGGCTATGTACTACGGCGGAAACCGCCGTATCAGGCTTTCTGGATCACTCGCTTGAACTTCAGCGGACTGTTCTCGATATACTCGGAAATCAGGTTGTTTTCCGCTTTCGTTTCTGCATAAGCCGTAATCGAAATAGTCTTTGTATTCCAGTCCAGCGTGTAGGTGTCTGCAGCAACATTCGTGATATGATGCTTTGCCAGAAAGTCGCGGAAGTCCCGCATCGCTTCAAGGTTGTCGGACATGATGACATTCACATACGTCCTATCCTTTGACATCTTTTCGCTTACGAGACAGGCAAGCGCACAGCCGACGCCGCCGGCAAGAGCGACGATCAGAATTGCGAGGTCGCTATCTGCGGCAACGATCCGTTTTGTGAGCCAGAAATAAATGAAGTCGGAAAGCACTACTGCGATTCCTGCAAGCAGCCACCGACTTCTCTGAATCAGTATTGTTTTTGTGGTACTGAGTGCGTTATCCATCACCTTTGCCAGAAACAACACTCCGAAATAGATCAGACTACCCATGCCATACAAATACCTCCTAAAATAGCGATAGCCGCAAAGTTTTTACCCTTTGCGGCTATCCGTGTCTTATTTCATTATCTTCAAAAGAAGCTCTACAACATCCTCTGTCGGTTTTCCTTGCTCTATGAGCTTATTGCGGAAACTGAGAAGAGCATATTGGGCGAGGCGGGCTTCTTCGGGGTTTAATTCAAGAATACGCTTATCACTTTTACGACGGAACATTTTCAGCACCTCCATTTCTTTCTAACTTCATTGTACTTATAAATGCCCACCGTCGCAAATGTGCAAATTATTTTTTCAGCGTTCTCTTTCATCGCTGCTTCGCTGCGGTTCTTCCTCGCCGCGTTCACCGTCAACGATTTCATTTTCCTTTTTATCAAGGTTGAGCAGTGCATTAAGCTCGTTCAGCCTTTCCGTTTTGGATTTCAGTTCCTCTTCCTGCGGGAAGGGCTTCTGAACTTCGACCTTTGCGTTTTCAAGCTGAACATGGGTGTTTTCCAACTGTTCGACACAAGCCGCCATTCTTTCTTCAAAGGCACCGAGTGCATTGTCCAGTCGCTGGATGTTACCGAAAATGTCAGTACCGAGCGTGACCGTATGACGGAGCTGATGGATCAGCGTGATTTTATACTCACAGCTGAAGGTGTCGAAGGACAATTCCATATCAAAGCCTCTGTACCGTCCGATGGAAATCGGGTCGGGAGTTGTCATGGACTTGCACAGGCCGAGAATTGCGTCACCGGCGTCCTTCTTATCCCTCACTACGCCTCCCGGCATATACATCGGGGAGAAGCCGTCCTCGTTGGGTTCCGAGTTTCTTTTGAGCTGGTCAATATCTACTTTGAAACCTTCGATGCGCTGTTCCAGCGATTTGATCTTCTGCGGAAACTCCTTGATGATCTGATCTTCCAGAGCATACCGCTGACTCAAGTGGTTTGCTTTCAAGAGCTTCAGTCGTGACACATCAATATCGAGGTCCATCTTTTCCTTGATATGCGGATTACCGGCACAAAGAGCCTTGATTTCCGCATAGCTGAGTGCGGTTTCATCAATATCTTCTGCCGAGCGCACCGGAGATTTGCTCGTCATGATCTGTCCGATAAACTTCTGTTTCGATTCCACCAGCTGATACAGGTAACTGTCGAAGGTGTTCTCGGTGACATAGGTGTAAATATCGACTTCGGGATTTTCATTACCCTGACGGATGATTCGTCCTTCGCGCTGCTGAAGATCAGACGGTCTCCACGGACAATCCAAATGATGGAGTGCCACAAGCTTCGTCTGCACGTTAGTTCCTGCACCCATTTTCTGCGTAGAGCCAATCAGCACACGCACCTGACCAGAACGTACCTTGCCGAACAGTTCTTTCTTTTGCGCTTCGGAATTTGCCGTGTGGATATAGGCAATTTCTTCTGCCGGAATGCCTTTGGCAATCAGCTTGTCTCGGAGATCATCGTATACATTGAACTTGCCGTCGCCGTGCGGAGTGGACAGGTCGCAGAACACCATCTGCGTAGATTTCTGTTCTGCTGTGCGCTGCCAGATGTCAAAGACATTATCCGCACACGCGCCCACCTTACTTGTTTCGCTGTCGGGAAGCATATCGTTCATAAGCCGCTGATCGAGAGCCAGCTTTCTGCCGTCGTTGGTGATGAGGAGCATGTTATCCACGCTCGAATCGACCATCTTATTGCGGACACGCTCTGCTCGTTCAGAAAGTCCCGCAACCATTTCTTTCTGCGTTTCGGAAGGCTTCAAAACGATATTGTGGTAATGAGCCTCCGGCACAGGCAGATTCAGCATATCCGCCGTCTGAATGTCGGCAGTTTCCTTGAACATTGCCATAAGCTCAGGAAGATTGTAGAACTTTGCAAACCTTGTTTTGGCTCGGTATCCGGTACCTTCGGGCGAAAGCTCGATAGCCGTCACGGTCTCGCCAAAGGTGCTTGCCCAGGCATCAAAGTGAATGAGGTCATTTCTGCGAAGTGTTCCATACTGGAGATACTTCTGCATCGTGTACATCTCGACCATACTGTTGGAGATCGGGGTTCCGGTCGCAAACACAACGCCGCGTCCGCCTGTCAGTTCATCCAGATAGCGACACTTCATATAAAGGTCGCTGGACTTCATGGCTTCGGTCTGGCTGATACCGCCGACATTTCGCATCTTCGTAAATGCGGCGAGGTTCTTGTAGTAATGTGCCTCATCAATGAAAATACGGTCAACGCCAAGCTCTTCAAAGGTCACAACGTCGTCCTTGCGGGACTGATCGTTCAGCTTTTCGAGTTTCTGTTTGACCGTTTTCTTGGTGCGCTCCAACTGCTTGATGGAGAAGTTGTCGCCGCGATTTCTTTTTAGCTCGGAAATGCCTTCAAGGATTTCATCAAGCTGCTGTTCGAGTATTGCCTTCTGCCTTTCAATAGACATTGGGATTTTTTCAAACTGCGAATGTCCGATAATGATTGCATCGTAATCGCCGGTCGCAATTCGTCCGCAGAACTTCTTTCGGTTTTTCGTCTCAAAGTCCTTTTTCGTAGCCACCAGAATATTTGCCGAAGGATAAAGCTGGAGATATTCGCTTGCCCATTGCTCCGTCAAATGGTTGGGGACTACAAACAGGCTCTTTTGACAAAGGCCGAGCCGCTTGCTTTCCTGTGCCGCAGCTACCATCTCAAAGGTTTTGCCGGCACCTACGACGTGTGCCAAAAGCGTATTGCCGCCGTAAAGGATATGGGCAATAGCATTGACTTGGTGCGGTCGTAAAGTGATTTCGGGATTGATGCCGACAAAGCTCATGTGGCTTCCGTCATATTCACGCGGCCTGAGCGAGTTGAACTTTTCGTTATACATCTTGGTAAGCTGTTCTCGACGCTCCGGATCACTCCATATCCAGTCCGCAAACGCTTGCTTGATAAGCTCCTGCTTGCCCTGCGCGATAGCGGTTTCTTTCTTATTGAGCACAGCCGTTTTCTTGCCGTTCTCATCCTCGATATAATCAAAGATTCGCACGTCCTTGAGGTTGAGGGTTTCTTCCATGATCTTGTAGCCGTTGATTCGTGTCGTGCCGAACGCATTATACGCTTTGACATTTCCACGGTCGTAGGATTTACCCTCGATATTCCACTCTCCGGTGTACTGCGAATAGTGAACATGGATATTCCACTGGCAATACCTCGGTGTGCTGAACAGTTCAAACATGAACTGCTCCACGATCTCCGGAGGAAGCCAGGTTGCGCCGAGCCTTACGGAAATCTCACTTGCCGTCAGATCAATGGGCTGTACTGCCTCAAGAGCACGGACATTCTCGCCGTAATCATCGGGATAAAGGTCTGCACTTCTCTTGGCAATCGCCAGCTTCTCACGGACATTGCCGGAAAGGTATTCATCTGCGGGAAGATACTTCGGTCTGCCGTCCTCATCGCTGGTGTGCATGGGGTTCAGGAAGATAACGCCTTTCAGGTCATCAAAGAGTTCCTGTTCGCTCTTTCCGGTAAGCTGTGACATATAAGGCATATCTATCTTTGCCTTTTCAGCAAGGGACAAAGCGTATGCCTCCGATGCGGTATCCACCGCAAGGACCGTTACTTTCTGCTTGATCGTCCGTTTTGTGAACATATCTGCTTTTCTGACAAAGTTTCCTTCGTCATCAAGCACTTCCAGAGAAGAAAGCAGGCAGTAGGAACTGTCGGAACTGAACGCGGAGTTGTTTGCTCTCGCATTTATCATTCCGTACTTCTTGCTGAAATCGTCATACAGACCGTTGAGCTTTTCCTGTTCTGCCTGAATATCGGCATCGGGATAATCTTCGGTCTGATACTCAATCAGTGTTCTGACACAATCGCGGATGGCAATCATGCCTTTGATACGGCTCTCGGCAGTAGCCGATACATCCACCGGATTCATACGGCTGTTCTCACGATAGTAAATCTTGCCGTCCACGACTGTGAAGCTGAAATTGCGAACATCCGGATCAGCGGGGATAGAAAGGTCTTCATCCTCTGCTTCGAGATCGTCGATTTCATATTCGGTGATCTCCGCATGGATATTTTGGATTGCATCCTGAAGAAGCTCTCCGAGACCTGCTCCGTCATAAGCGATACAGGCGGGCTCCATACCGTGCGCTCCGCTGATAAGCTGCATATCGCCCAGAATCATTTCGGGGTTGTTCACGAAATAGGAGTTCATCTTGATGCCGTTTTCATCGGTAGCAAGGTGTACCCATTCGGGTTCAATGTCGATCAGTCTGTCACGCTTCTGGAGGAAGATAATATCCGAAGTGACCTCTGTACCGGCAGCTGCCTTGAAGGTATCATTCGGCAAACGGATTGCTCCGAGAAGGTCTGCTCGCTGGGCGATATACTTACGGACAGCAGGGTTTTCCTTATCCATCGTTCCTTTTGAGCTGATAAACGCTACTACGCCTCCGGGTCTTACCTTATCGAGAGTGCGGGCGAAGAAATAGTCATGGATCAGGAAATTGTGCTTGTCGTATCTCTTGTCCGGGACCTTGAACTGGCCGAAAGGTACATTGCCGACCGCAGCGTCGAAGAAACTATCGGGAAGATTGGTTTCCTCGAAGCCCTGTACGGCAATACTGGAGTTCTGATAAAGCTGTCTGGCGATCCTGCCAGAAATACTGTCGAGCTCTACGCCGTAAAACTTTGCGGTGCTCATACTGTCAGGTACAAGACCCATGAAGTTACCGATGCCGCAGGACGGTTCCAGCACATTACCGGTTTTGAAATTCATGTTTTCAAGTGCCTGATAAACGGCCTTGATAACGACCGGAGGCGTATAAAACGCTGTCAGCGTAGATTCACGCGCAGATTCATACTCATCCTCCGTAAGCAATTCTTTCAGCTCCAAATAGTGCGGATTATCCTCTTTGAAGAAGTCCGACAGACCGCCCCAGCCGACATACTCGGACAGAACATTCTGTTCATAGGGTTGTGCCAGTCTGTGTTCGCTCTCCAGTTTTTTCAGAAGCTGAATGGCGCTCTTATTGTGGTAGAACCTTTCAAGCGGTGTACCTGAACCGATGTCATCACGGTCGATCTTGAAGTTCGTGCGATAGTCCGAATGAATTTCGGGGTACAGAACATTCGGAGTGACCTTTCCTTTTTTAGTCGGTACAGGAGGCGGGGCAAGGGAGACCTCGCGGTTTTCCGCATCCAGCAGAGCATCTGCGTTGGGGTACGTTACGACCTTTCCGTCTTCAACGGTACTGATTGGGAACTGATCAAGTTCTTCATCCGAAAGTGATTCATTGCGCTCAATCAGCGGTGAATCCTCAATAGAAAAGCCCTGAAGCGGTGGATCGCACTCAGAAATGAAGGCATAAGGTATAGTGTTGCCATCGGCATTGCGATATACCACAACGCTCATAGGAGTGCCGTAGTAATTCTCATCCTTAATATCTCTTTCAAAGCGATCCGCATCCGTGTATTCAACTGTTTCTCCGACTTCACCGTTAGAACCGAGATATTCGATTCTCCCGACCGGTACGGACGGGGCATCTATCGCTTTCGCAGTAGATACGATTCGTTTTACTTCCAGCTTTTCCCCAGGCTCATGCGTGACTGCCACAACATCGTTGCCGGCATCAAGGAGTCTCTGTGTGTACTGCTCCGTCACATGGACCGGGAAGCCGCACATCGGAGTGCTGATTGATTTATTGGTGAAGGTCTTACGGGTAAGCGTAAGTTCAAGAACGTCATGCGCGATCTGCGTATCACGTTCGCCGTAAATCTCGAAGAAATCTCCGACCTTATACATAACAATGGCATCGGGATTTTCTTTCTTGACCATTTCGTATTCGTCAAATTCCGACACAAAATGATCCCTGAACGCAACGCCGTTATGCTCGCAAAGCTCTGCAAAATCCCGAATCACTTCATCGGGGATACCGAGCACACTGCCGTCCTTTTCAAAGACAAAGGCATCTTCCACAAGGAAGTTATAAAACTCAGCTCCATGCCACACATTATCCATGGAGTCGGAAGCAACAAGCCCGTTTTCATCAAAGGTAAACTCCACATCGTCTATCTTGAGGTATCCGAGAACATCGTAAAGAATCTCGGTTTCTCTATCAAAAACGGGGAGCTTTTCCACTTCACGGAACACTCTGGTGCCGTCTGCACCGAACTCTGCTTCATGTCTGTCCGTTTCACGCTGTGCCTCGCGGTCTGCCTCAAAAGACAGAATATCCTCATGAATCTTCAAAAGATTTTCGGACGTGAACTCGATATAATCGCAGTCCATCTCATAGTCGTTTTCGGCTTCCATGAAGAACGGCGTATTGATGTCCGCAAGGAACTGATCCGACATTTCTTCAAGGTCATTCCTGAAAGCATCCGCGTTTTCGGGATGGTTTGCAATGTCATACTGTTCGATGAGTTCTTCAAATACAGAGAAATCAAGATCACCGGAAACATACTGACCGCCTGCGGCTGCATCGGGATTGTAGTAGATCCAATGCACCTGGTCATTACCGCTATCCAAAGAGATCCTTGTCTGAGTGTTGTCTACAACAGGAGCCTTCTCAACGATTTGCAGAAGCTTATCGTTCAGCGGATTTTCCTTTAGCCGGTTGTCGAACTCCTCACGGGGCAAAGTCTTATTGAACAGTGGGAACTGCGTATCGAATAGGACGACCTCGTTTTCATCAAACGAAAGCACTTCATATTCCTGCGTTCCGAGATACACCGTGTCACCGAGTGAAAAGCGGTATTCCTTCTTCGGCTCAGGGGGCGGATTCAGTTCGTCATAGGTCGGCTCAAAGGGCTTTGCTATATCACTGCTGAGTGATTCCAACATTGCTTCACAGCGCTCGGTAAGGTGGGTGTTATCAGTAATAATCCGATTCATCGCCTCACGCATCATTGGGAGGATGAAGTCGCCCTCTGCGGTACGGTTGTGCATCTTCTTATCACCGACACCGAAAGCGCCCCAGCAGCCGGACAGATAGTAAAGGTTCAGTTTCTTATCTTCTTCGCCAAGCTGTTCTACAAAGTCGTTGTAGTCGCGGACGATAGAGCGAAACTCGTTGGAGATCGCCCAGCGAGCTCTTCTTGCTTCTTCCTGAGCGTGATACACAGGATAATGCTCAATCTCTTTCTGGCTGAGATAACGACCGGCATCAATCAGCTCACCGATTCTTTTCTCTACCTTATTCCATTTGAGAAGCACTTCGGCATCCGGCTGCATAATGCGGCCTCTGCTGATTTTGATGCCTTTCGGGTCGTGGCTCTCATCCAGATTACGGTCTCCGACAGCAGGATAAGCACCGCCTACGCCGTATTCGTTCTTGAGGAAGGTGATGTTGTTCTCCGTAGATTCCTTTTTGAGATACTGTTCGTATATACGGTATTTGCCGTGATACACACCGCTGCCGCGTGTCAGCACCGCATCAATATCTTCCTGAGAAATAGTAAAAGCGGAGGTTTTATCTGCCTCCGCTTCTGCTATGATTTCCTGCTGTTCTTCGACAGTCGGAAGATTTATGCGTAAATCAGGTCTCTCAGGACTACCTCCTCCGCCGAGTGACGAATCGAGTTCATCAGTCCGACCCATTTCATCTGATCTTCCGCCTTCATCTGCTCGGTCACGCCGTTCAGGACTTTGAGCTGTTCTGTCAGCTTGTCCATCATCCGGTTCGCCTGTGCGTCCACTTCCTCCAGATGGCTGTTCAGCGTTCCGTCCAGCATCATCCCGGTGTAAATCCCGTCCTTGTGCTCGCGGAGGAAGGTTCGACGCAGCATTCCATATTTCCCAACTTTCGGGCTCTCCGGAGCTTCCAGATCGGGAATCAGGTAATCTCCCTGCATCGTGTAGGTCAGTTCCATGTTCATTGCTCCTTTCAGTATTATCGTTTCTGCTATTATGATACTCAGATGTCCGTCCATCCGCAAATGTGCGAATTTTCTGTTTCTCTTCTTTTTCAAGTTCTTTGACTGTCTCTCCGATTTCCTTAATGACCATCTCGGAAATGTCGCTGGTGGCAGAACCGAGAACGGAGATTACGGCATTGGTGTTGAAATCGAAGATATGCTCGAAGTCCTCACGGGAGAAATACTCATGAGGATCATAGCCTGTACGGGAAAGAGCCATAAAAGCGACGCTGCTTTTGAGTGTGTCTTTCAGCCATACCTCAAGGCTCGTATCGTCCAAATCTTCCAAAAAGCTATCAGCTTTGACAGCGTTCAGATCGGAAAGGTAATCTGAAAGGTTACCATCAACTGCGTTCTTGGAAATCTCAATGAGAAGATGCGGGAAATCTATCGCTCCGTCAATCTCTCCGAAACTGTCCTGCAAGCTCTCCGATACTGTTTCTTCGTACTGCGGGCGCATCTGCCAAAGCGTGATCGTTATTCCGGCTCTGCTGTTGGTATCAGATATATCGAAAACATGGCGCAGCTTGTACGGAATATCTCTGTCCACAAGAAGCGCAATGCCTTTTGTTCCTTTGTTGACCCATCGACCGAGCCTATTCCATGTTTCAATTTCCGCACACGCTGTTGCTTCCGGCTTCTGCGCATGGATGAGTAACTGCTCCTTAAAACTGTACTTGTAGTTGTTCGCGGCAGTCACGAGAAAGTC
>Ga0116148_1000331_pt1 | contig 59780 bp, 50 predicted proteins | sample AD_UKC055_MetaG_FD_89786 | JGI IMG/M metagenome (GOLD analysis project Ga0116148, IMG submission 89786) | Active sludge microbial communities of municipal wastewater-treating anaerobic digesters from USA - AD_UKC055_MetaG | ecosystem: Engineered > Bioreactor > Anaerobic > Digestate | place: USA...
ATGTGCTGGCGCACATCATGTAAAAATGAAAATGTGAGGTAACTCTCAGACTGGCGCCAGGCAGCTAGACGGCGATGGATGAACCTTTGTGACTTGTAGCTTTTGCCTCTCCCCCGGCCCCCTTCCCAACGGCGTATGCGCCGTTGGGAAGGGGGAGAAAAAATAAGGGGTTTTGCAGGCGGGCTACGCCCGCCTGCAAAACCCCACAAAAAAATTTCCCTTCCCGCGCTGCGCGGGGGAAGGGGCAGGGGATAGGGGACAAAAATTGATTTTTTAATCTTTAGCAGTTGCCAGGAAATCTTGTGTTTTTTAGTCAGTGGCTGAACAGTAACCATGTGAGCCATAATCCGTGAGCAGAGGCTGCAACAGCTCACCGCTGCGGCTGGGGATGGAATCCCCAGCCTGACACGAGCCAACCGCGCTGAAGCGCGTTGTTTGAGGACGTAGCAGCCCCGGGGGTAAGGAATTTCTGATCTGATTCGTGAAATTCATGTTCATTCGGGGCCATTCTCGAAGGAGATGTTTATGTCGCAAGTACACGTGTCCACCCATCCGTTGGTGCAACACAAGTTGACTCTGTTGCGCAAAAAGGATACCGACTCCAAAAAATTCCGCGAACTCGTCAAGGAGTTGGCAATCCTGATCGCCTATGAGGCGACGGCCGACCTGGAAGTGGAGCCTTACACCGTGGAGACGCCGTTGGCACCGGCTTCGGGCTTCCGGCTCAAGGGGGAGATCGGCCTGATCCCCATTTTGCGCGCCGGCTTGGGGCTGGTCGAAGGGGTTTGGGAGATGATGCCCTCCGCTGAGGTGTGGCACATTGGCCTGTTTCGCGACGAACGCACGCTGCGGCCCGTCGAGTACTACAACAAGCTGCCCGTGCGCCCGACGGTGAACGTCTGCCTGGTGCTCGACCCCATGCTGGCGACGGGTGGCTCGGCGATTGCGACCGTGAATATTCTCAAGCGCTGGGGCGCGGACCGCATCAAGTTCATGGGACTCATCGCCGCGCCGGAGGGCCTCAAGGCTTTCACGGAAGCTCACCCGGATGTGCCCGTGTACGTCGCCGCGATTGACGATCACCTGAACGAGCGCGGTTACATTATCCCGGGGTTGGGCGACGCCGGCGACCGCCAATTTGGCACCGCCTAGCGGGGGATGGGATCTTACACGCTGCGCTATGTGTTGATTCTCCTCACCGGCTTCGGGGTATCGCTGGCGGCGACGCGACTGGGGCAGGCGCTAGGGCTGCGCTGGCGCATCACCGCCGTCCCCGGCGGACGGCGGCAACACCTGGGCGTGGTCTCCCGCCTGGGCGGGATCGGGATCGCGTTGGGATTCTGGGTGGCCCTGGCGTTGGCGCAATCCTTTCACATCCCCACGGCCGACCCTAACGAGACGCGCCGGCTCTGGGGCCTGATCGCCGGCAGCGTGTGGATGTTCGGGGTGGGCCTGCTGGACGATCGCTTCGAGCTGCCGCCGTGGGTGGAGTACCTCACCTATCTTGTCGCGGCGCTCGTGGCGATTGCGACGCTCATCATCCTGGAGCAATTCAACAACCCCCTCACCGGCGCGCTGATCAACGCCCCGTGGTTCATCTACATCCCGCTCACCATCTTTTGGATCACCGGCATGATCGTGACCGTCAACTGGCTGGACGGATTGGACGGCCTGGCGGCGGGGGTGGCGGCGATCATGGCGGCCGTGCTGGCGCTCCACATGATCCGGATGGAGCAGTACAGCGTGGCCCCTGAGGCGCTGGCGTTGCTGGGCGCGGCGCTAGGCTTCCTGGTCTTCAACATCCATCCGGCGCGCGTGCACATGGGCAGCAACGGCTCCTTCGTCTTGGGTTATCTCCTGGCGGCGTTGGGACTCATCGCCGGGGCGCGGGTCGCCATGGTGCTCATGGTGATGGGCATTCCCATCCTCGATGTCGCCTGGACCATCATGGATCGGCTCCGGCACGGCGTAAACCCCGGTCACGGCGACCGCCGACATCTGCATTATCGCTTACAGGATGCCGGGCTTTCCATTCGGACGATTGTGGGGCTGTACTGGGGCGTCTGTGCGTTCTTTGGCGTGCTGGCGTTGGTGCTTTCGACGGCGTGGTACAAACTGCTGGCCCTGATCGTGTTGGGGTTGTTCACGCTGGGGGTGTTGTTTTACCTCAGCCGTGAGCATTGACAAGGAGCGTGATTCCCTGCTTCTTTGCTTCCTACTTCTCTACTTCACTTCCTACTTCCTTACTTGACTTGATTTTACGGAGGTCTCTATGTTGCAATTGCACGGCATCCTTCCCGCGTTGGTGACGCCGTATGGCGAAGACGAATCGCTCGATGTGGCGACGTTGCGTACCCTGGTGCGCCATCTGTTGCCCGATGTGGATGGTTTCCTGGTGAATGGGACGACGGCAGATTTCCCGTTGCTCACCCATGCCGAGCGCCAGGAGGCGATTGCGGCCGTCGCGGCGCTGGTCAGCGGCCAGAAGCCGGTGCTGGCGGGCACGGGCGCGGTTGCGACGCGGGAGGTCATCACCCTCACCCGCGAAGCGCGCGAGGCCGGCGCCGATGCGGCGTTGATCATCGCTCCCTACTATCTCCGCCCTTCCCCGGCGGGACTGGAACGGCATTTTGCCACGATCGCTGCGGCAATGCCGGATTTCCCCATCCTCCTGTACAACTTCCCGCAGCTGGTGGGGCAGCCGCTCCCGCCGGACATGGTAGCGCGCCTGGCCGCCATCCCCAACATCATCGGGATGAAGGACACCTCTGGCGATCTGACGTACATGCTCGAAGTGCTGGAGCGCGTCCCCTCGACCTTCCAGGTGTTGGTGGGACGGGGGACCGTGTTCCTGCCGGCGATGGCTGTGGGCGCGGTAGGTGGCATCCTGGCCTGCGCCAACCTCATCCCTGCGCAGTGGCAGGAGGTGTATCGCGCCATCCGTGCGGGGGAGTGGGAGACGGCGCGTGCCGGGCAGCTCCGCGCGCAGCGGGTGAGCCGCATCGTCGGGAGCGGCGGCAGCCTGGCTGTGCGCGCCGGACTGAAGCTGCGCGGCATCCCTGTCGGCCCCCCGCGACAGCCGTTGGCCCTGGAGGGCACGGTGCGGGAGGCAGACCTGGCGGTGCTGAGTGAAGCGTTGGGATGACGTCCGCCGGCGCGGCGGCGCGATTTTGCCGGGCAGCCTGCTCGCGCTGACGTTGCTCGCGGCTTGCGCCGGCGTGACTTCCCCCTCACCGACAGCCGTCCCGCCGACTGTCACGCCTCCCGCCGCGACGGCGACCTCGCAGCCAGACACGCCGACGCCGCGCCCCAACCAGCTGCGGGTTTGTGTCCCCGAGCCGGAGACGCTCAGCCCCTTCGTCCCATCGGCGGCGGGGACTGACCTCCGGGCGCTGTGGGTCGAAGATCCCGCCGAGCGCGTGAATTTCGTGTGGGAAGCGCGGTTGCTGACCCACATCCCCTCGCTGGCCACCGGTGATGTGGTGACGTCCACCGTGCCGGTCGCGCCGGGTGCGCGGTATGTGGACGAGGCCGGCGCCTTGCGGGTGAACGAGGGCGCCGAGACCCTCGCGCTTCCCCAATTGGCGGTGACCTTCACCCTGCGCGACGATCTGTCGTGGTCCGATGGCACGCCGCTGACCATGCGCGACGCGCTGTTAGGGTATCATCTGGCGCAGGCGCCGGAAGCGCGCGGTCCCTGGCGGGATCTCGCGGAGCGCACCGCCCAATTCGAGATGCTGGACGCGCAGCGCGCGCGGTGGGTGGGCCTGCCGGGCTTCCTGAGCGCCGACGTCGCCGGCTTGCTGTTCCCCTTGCAGCCCACCCAGCGTTACGGGGAACTGTCCCTCCCTGAGATTCTGGCCGATCGGGCGCCTCTCAGCACGGGACCGTTCATCATCGAATCGTGGCAGCCCGGCGTCGGCGCGCGGTTGCGGCCCAACCCCGCCTACGCCGGTGCGCAGCCGCTGCTCGAAGAAGTGCTCCTCCTGTTCCCGGGGTATGACCTTGCACAATGGCCCCAACTTGTCGCCTCGGGCGAATGTGAGGTGGTGCTCCCTGCTGCCGCCATGCAGGTGGACTGGCAATCCTGGGCCGCGTTGATGGAGCAGGGCGAGGCCATTATCTGGGCGGACACGGGCCTCGAGCCCACGTTCCAACGGTTGGACTTCAACCTCGCGCCGGCCGATGGGCGGATCACGCCGCTGGCGGATTTGCGGGTGCGGCAGGCGCTGGGGCTGTGCATTGACCGTCAGCGCCTGGTACTGGCGCAGCCGGGACAGGCGTTTCTTACGGCGGAGAGCTTCGTCCCTCCCGATCACCCCGCTTTTGGCGGGACGGCGCTCACGCGGTTGGCGTATGCGCCTGAGGCCGGGGGCGCTTTGTTGGCGGAAGTGGGCTGGCGCGATGAGGATGGGGACGGGATTCGTGAAGCGCACGGCGTGGCCGATTTCAAGGATGGGACGCCGTTGAGCCTGACGCTCGTGCTGGCCCCACAATACATGGTGGCGGCGGCCCACGTTGCTGCCGCGCTGGAGGGGTGCGGCGTGGGGATAGTGCCTCAGCCGGTGGATGCGCGCGTGCTGTATGCGGCGGATCCAGCCAGCCCGTTGATTGGGCGGCGCTTCGACTTGGCGCTCTTTGGCTGGCTGGCGAAGGCGCCGACGGTGTGCGGCGCGTGGCGTTCAGATCGCATTCCCGGCGCGGCGAACGCCTGGTTGGGGGAGAACTTTAGCGGGTATGTCTCGGCGGAGTATGATGCCGCCTGCCGGCGAGCGTTGACCAGCGTGGATCCGGCGGCCCAAAACGCGGCGCTGCGCGAGGCGGGTGTCCTCCTCTCCCGCGATTTGCCGACGTTTTTCCTCACCTGGCGCCCCGATTGGTTTGTCGCCCGCCCAGAAGTAGAGGGGCTGCGCCCCGATGCTTCCAACCCGGCGCCACTTTGGAACATTGAGCAGGTGAGTGTGAGGAAGTGAGGCCGGCTCGCCAGTGATCGGCCACACGCGGCGCATGGCGGATGCGGAAACTGGCCTGGCTCTCCTTTCCGCAGGGCTCAGCCGGGCTGGTTCGCTGTTCCCTTGCGCTTTTGCGCCACGCGCGCCATGAAATGTTCCCGGTCAATGAGCACGCGCTCGTGGACGGCGGTCCCGATGCGTTCCACCGCGTCCCACGCTTCGATGGTGAAGCGCAGGCGGCGGCGCTCCACGGAGACCAGCTCGGCGCGAACGGTCACCTCCATTCCCACGGGCGTGGCCGCCAGATGTTGCATCTCGATGCGGACGCCTACGGCGGTCTGCTCCGGCGCCAGGAACGGCTGAATGATCTGTTGCGCCGCGTTTTCCATCAGGGCGACGAGGTGCGGCGTGCTCAACACCGGCACCAACCCGCTGCCGTAAGCGGCGGCGGTGTCTGCCTCGGCCACCACGTGATGAATTTCTCCAATCAATCCGGGTTCAAGGGGCATGGGGTGTTCTCCTCTTTCGCAATGGGCAAGGGGTGACGGGTAATGGGGCCAGTATCCAGCTTCCAGCCGCCAGCCACCATCTTCCAGCACCCAGCTTCCAGCCACCAGCCACCAGCACCCAGCAACCAGCTTCCAGCACCCAGCAACCAGCTTCCAGCACCCAGCAACCAGCTTCCAGCAACCAGCAACCAGCTTCCAGCTACCAGCCGCCAGCCGCCAGCCACCAGCCACCAGCCACCAGCTTCCAGCCACCAGCCACCAGCCACCAGCCACCAGCTTCCAGCCGCCAGCTACCAGCCACCAGCTTCCAGCTTCCAGCCGCCAGCCACCAGCTTCCAGCCACCAGCCACCAGCACCCAGCTTCCAGCTACCAGCCGCCAGCCGCCAGCCACCAGCCGCCAGCCGCCAGCCACCAGCTACCAGCCACCAGCTACCAGCCGCCAGCAACCAGCTTCCAGCCGCCAGCCACCAGCCACCAGCTTCCAGCTTCCAGCCGCCAGCCACCAGCCACCAGCCACCAGCTTCCAGCAACCAGCAACCAGCTTCCAGCCGCCAGCACCCAGCCACCAGCTTCCAGCACCCAGCTCACCCCAACATCGGGACAATAAAGCCGAAGAGGCACCAGAAGTCGAGGGCGATGAAGGCGAGCAAGAGCACGCCGCCGGCCAGGGTCTTCCGCCCGTTCGGCAAAGCGCCGGCCAGCAACACGGCGATGGCGGCCGCCCCCAGGAGCGCCATCGTCCACAACGGCGGATCGCCGCGCAGCCATCCAATCCCCCCCATGAGGATGACCACGATCATCAGCCCCAAGCCGGTGAGGACGGCAAGTCGCACTTCAGCGAGCCGCCGCAGGCCCAGGGCGGCGACCAGGGCGAAGATCGGCAGGGCCGGGAAGAGATACCGCGCCTGGTGCTGCACGTAGGTGAGGTTGTACCAGATCGGCAGCGCCAGGGTGATGAGCGCCGAGGCCCCCAGCAGGATCAGCGCGTCCCGCTGCCGGGGTTCCAGCCCCCCTTTGGTGACCCGCACTCCCAGCCACAGCGCGCCCCAGAGCGCCAGCGCCGTGAAGATGCCCGCTCCCAGATAGATGCGCGCGTCGAGCACCACCCCCATCCAGCCGAATTGTCCCCAGAACGATTGGAAGGTGGTGCGCAGCGCCCCCCGCAGGAAGGGCCACAGCCCCTGGCGGGCGATCCAATCGGCGGTGCGTGGTTGCCCCACGACGACCAGATCATGGCGGTGCAGTCCCAGAAAATCGGGCCAGCCATAGGTGAGGAGGTTGCGGATCCACCACAGGCTGCCCAACGCCAGGCCGGGGATCAGGATTTGGAGCAGTTGTGTGAGCGCCCAGCGCCAGGAGAAACCGCCTCGCCGCCAGCGCAGCGCCACGACGAGCACGGCGAGTGGCAAGGCCACATAGCCGGTCGTCTTGGTGAGCAGCAGCGCGCCGAGCACAGCGCCCAGGACGTAAGGGGAGACCTTCCCCCGCAAGTAGCGCAGGGCGAGCAATAACCAGAGCGCCAGGAGCGCTTCGGTCAGGGAATCGTTGTTCACCCCCGCCATCATCGCCAGATGCTGCGGCAGGAAGGCGACGAAGCCGCCGGCAAGCCAGGTTATGCCGGGCGAGTGAGGCAGGACCTCGCGCGTCAGGGCCATGGTCAGCGCGACGACGACGCCGCCGAGGAACAGCGAGAAGAGCCGGAGCGGCAGCAACGCGCCGTTGAAGATGAGGAAAATGGGCGTTGCCAGCAGGTAATAGAGCGGCGGCTGATGATCCTCGTAGGCGAGGCTGTCCGTCGGCAGGGAGGGGGGAAAGCGTTCGGTGGTCAGGCGTTCCAGATACTTCTGGTCGTAATCCCGCGCTTCCATCACCGGGAAGCCTTTCCCCTGGGCCAGCGCGGCGATGTAATTGTAGTGCGCCGGTTCGTCCGGCACCTGCCAGCGCGGCGTCAGCGCGGCGAAGAACGTCCCGACAATCAGATAAGCGACCAGAATTCCTACAGCCGGCCAATGTTTTTTGATCACCGTTGAGTCTCCCATGGGAACCGTCGAGTCATTGGAGCGTCCAGAGACAGCAAGGGCGCTTCATGAGGATGCCATGTGCTGTGGGGGGCTGACCCCACGTGGTAAGCATACCGAATTTTCATCCGTACACAATTTGCTTGCCGGTGATCCGCTCGAGGAGTTTTTCGAGGAGCCAGATCACCAGGAAGAAGGGCGCATCTACCAGCAGGGTGCTGGCGCCGAGCAAAATGATCCACTCCACGGCGCGCGTTAACAGGCGGGTGAAGCCATTGAGCAGCGTCGTCCCGGCGCCCGCCAGCACGATCAGCGCGCCGACGAAGACGCCCACGGCGCCGAGAAAGGGCCACGCATGGGTATCCGCGCGGCTGGGTAACATCGTGTTGCCAATGGTGAACACCAGGAACGCCCAAATCCACACATCGGGCGTATAGAAAGCCTCGCGCAGGCCACGCAGCGCGGCGAGCCAATCCCCGTTGCTCAGCGCGGCGACCATCTCCGGCGTGCCGAAGCTGAAGTGTCCGATGGCGAAGATGACGGCGGCTCCGGCCAGGAGCGGCGCCGCCCCGATGAGACTGGCGCGGAAGATGTCGGTCTCTTCGACCGGGACGACGCCCAGCTGGATGCGTTTGCCCACCCGCCGGGGGAGAATGGACAGGCGCCCGATGCGCACGCCGAGGAGTCGCGCCATCAGGGCGTGACTGCTTTCGTGCAGCAGCACACCAGGAAAAAGCGTCAGCGCGTAGAGCCACACTGAAATCTCGGCGTCATGGGTCAGCAGGAACATGAGCCCTTGCAGATGCCGGTGCAGCCAACGATCTGCCAGGAGCAAGAGCCCTAACACTGCCAGCAATTCGCCCAACAGCAGCGTCGCCGATGCCAACGTCGTCTCCTCGGATAAAATAGTCTCTGAAAATAGAATCCGTTCCCAGGTGCCCAGGTGCCCACGGTCGCACGTCTCCCATGACTATAGCACGATTAGATTCGTGGGCAAAATGGGCCTGGCGGTTGCAGTTTGGGGCTTTTCGGGTATGGTTAGCAGCGCAAACCCGAATGGAGCACAGGGATGGAGTACCACGTCCGTACAGCGCAGTTCGAAGGCCCGCTCGATCTGCTGCTGCATTTGATCGAGAAGGAGGAGCTCGACATCACCCAACTGGCATTGGCGCAGGTGACGGACGAGTTCCTGGCCTATGTGGATTTGATGCGCGGGCATTTGGATATTGACGTCGTGGCCGATTTTCTGGTCATCGCCGCGCGCTTGCTGTGGATTAAGTCCCAGGTCTTGCTGCCCCGACCGCCTCAGCCGACGGCGCTCACGCCAGAGGAACCCGGCGACGATCTGGTGCAGCAGCTGCGCACCTATCGGCTGTACAAAGAGGCCGCGCAATGGTTGCGGGAGCAGGATGCGGCAAGACTGCGCAGTTATGTGCATCTGGCGCCGGCAGTCGTGCCTCAGCGCTTTATCCTCGATCTCAGCGGGGTCACGGTCGAGGCATTGCGCAAGGCGGCGGAAGCGGCGCTCTATCCGCCGGAAGGCCCCCGGCCGCAGGAAGCCGTGCAGCGCCTGCGCATCTCGATCGTCCAACAGATTCAGCTGATCGGGCAGCGTTTGATGCGGCTCCCGCAGCTGGCCTTCCATTCACTGCTGAGCCAAAAACCGACGCGCCTGGAAGCGGTCGTGACCTTGCAGGCCATCCTGGAGCTGATCAAACAGCAGGCGGTTCAGGCGCGGCAGGGCGAGCGCTTTGGCGACATTGTCATCGAGCCGTTGATTCCCGCCGAGCAGATTTCCGCCGCCATTGAGACAGAAGCAGCAGCGCCAGCATAGCGCCGGTCACGTCAATCCCCCAATCCATGACGGTCGCGTGTCGCCCCGGCGTAAAGCCCTGATGCACTTCATCGCTGGCAGCGTAGAGCGCCGTCAGCAGCCAGGCTCCCAGGGCCAGGGATGTCCCTGAAAGGCCCCCGTGTCGCAGTCCGCGCCAGTAGGAAAGCGCCAGCAGCCCAAACACGACCATGTGTCCGCCCTTGCGCACGAGGGTGTTGATCAGCGGATCGGGGGGTTGGGGAAGTTGCTCTCGCGTCGAGAGATAGAAGATGAAACCCATCCACAGCAACGCCGGCCCCCAGGCCCGCGCCCAGGCGGGAAATCTCATTTTCGCGGCGATGGTAGTCCTCCTCAGCAGCGCTTCTGTTGTCGGCGCCGCGCGAATTGGGGCGCCGGAGCGCGCCTGCCCACGGGAAACCTGTCTCTGGCGCGCGGGCGTCATCATACCTCAAAACTTGCCCGGGGCAACGCTGGGGTGGCTTTGGGACGGCCGGGCTGATGGCGTCGCTGCGCTTGCACTGTGCATGAAAGCGGTTAGAATGACGAAATGCTTTGCAAACAGGTGAGGGAATGAAGACGACCGTCATTGTGCCGACGTATAACGAACGCGAGAACATCGCGCGACTGGTGCAACAGCTCCTGGCGCTGCCTGTGGCCGTGAACGTCATCGTCGTGGATGATGGCTCGCCCGACGGCACGGGGGCGATCGCCGATGCGGTGGCCGCGGCGCAGCCCTCGCGCGTGGAGGTTATTCACCGGCAGGGAAAACTGGGACTCGGCACGGCTTACATCGCGGGGTTCCGCCGCGCGCTGGAGGGGGACAGCGCCCTCATCTGCACCATGGACGCCGACTTCTCCCATCCGCCCGCGGCCATTCCCTCCATGGTGGAGAAGGCGACCGACGGTTACGATCTGGTGATCGGGAGCCGCTATGTGCCGGGCGGCAGGACCGTCGGCTGCACCTGGCCCCGGATCGCGCTGAGCTGGGGGGCCAACGCTTTTGCGCATCTGCTGCTGGGATTGCGCGCGCACGACACCACCGCCGGTTTTCGCTGTTACCGCCGGGCGGTCCTCGAAGCGATTCCCCTGGAGCAGATTCGCTCCAACGGCTATTCTTTCCTCATCGAGATGCTGTATTACGTTCAGCGCCAGGGATGGAAAGTGGGCGAGATCCCTATCACTTTTGAGAATCGCCGGGAGGGGGTCTCGAAAGTCTCGCGGGCCGAGATCACCAAGGCCCTCTCCACGGTTTTGCGGCTTTTGGGACAACGCCTGCGGCGCTCTTCTACGAACTGAAACTTGCATTCATCTGCAATGGTGTGACGCCCGATTGCATCTCACGTTGACAATCTCCCGCTTTTCCTTATAATTGAAATGAGCTGGCGTTTTCATCCTGGTTAAACTCGGTGCACCGAACTGTAAGCCGGCTGCCACCATTATCCAATCCAAAGTGGCTGGGTCGAGAGTTCATTATTTCCCACAGTGAGGTGTAGTATGGAACGGGATCAGCAGCGTCATTTGGGGACTTTGGTGTTGGTCATGGCTCTTGCGGCCGGCGCTTTATGGCTGATGTCCGCTTTGCTGACGCAGCCGGCCCTGGGGCGCGCGGCGTCTCCTGCTCCGGCCGCGCTCGCGCCGGCAGGTAGTTCCCCCGCAGGAGCGGCCCTGCTCGCCGACATTCCCGGTCTGGCGATCGGACTGCTCGGTCCGGAGACGACTTTCGCCGGGGAGACCGTCACGTACACCGTGCGGGTGACGAATACCAATGCCGCCCCCCTCAGCAACATCATCCTCACCGACACGTGGACCACGGATATTCCCCAAAACGGGATGTGGCAACGCGGCGTTCTTGCGCAATTCAATGGGAACTATCAGGTCTTGCCGTCCAATGCTGTCTTCAGTTTTACGTATAGCACGAGCGAGCGTCAGGGGATCGCTGCATGGCGTCTGAATCCGCTGCCGGCAGGCCAGAGCGTGCAGATTGTCCTGACCATGACGACTCCCATCACGCTCCAGCCCGCGCTCGCCGAGGACGCGCTATGGGGACGTGTGGGACGCTCGATCTTGAACAACAGCATCGCGGCAACGGTGCCGGGGCAGGGCTCCGAGCCGGCGCCGCTGGTGACGACGCTGGTCGTCGCGCCTCTGCTGCGCTTGCAGCAAAGCGCCGTGGCCGAAGTCGCACCCGTCAATAACTGCCGGGTAGGGCGCCTGGTGACCTATACTTTCCAGATTCAGAACCTGACCATGGAAGGCTCCCTCGAGCGCCCCGATGCCTGGCCAGCTGCGAACCTGGTCTTCACTGTGGTGTTGCCCAGTCAATTGCGCGGCGCGACACCGCAATGGAGCTCGCCAGTTCCGGGAGTGGTGTTGACCTACAGCGCTGCGACCGGCAAGGCCGCCTGGCATTATCCTGAGACATTCATCCTGGAGCGGGGCGCCAGCACCTCCATCGTCTTGCGCGCGCGCGTCCCGGCCGATGCCACCTACAACCCCAAAACGGTCCTTGCCATCGCTAAAACGGACCTGACGGCCTGGGCCACCACCATGGTACGCGCGACCAGTGGCTATAATGCTACCTCCCTGCGCATTCTCAGCCCCTTCGATAAATCTGTGGCTACCAGCTCGCCGCCGAGCGGTGCGACGACGACCTTTCCCAATCGGGTGATCACCTACACGCTTACCTTCTACAATCCGCTGCAGTCGCCGCTCAGCGATATGATCCTTGAAGATGATCTCTTCCAGGACTTCCGCTATCACCGCATGATCCAGGGGCCGACGCCGGCATTGACGGAGGCGAATCATATTCGCTGGGAAGGGTTGAACGTGTCCTCGAATGGTGTCTTTACCACCGTGTTCGAAGTCTTTGTGCCTCCGACTACTGCGCCTGATAGTTGCGGTGAGAAAAAATACAATGCTGTGAGCGCCTTTCACCCGGCGTTTCCTGTTGCCGCCTACATTGGACATGACGCCAACAAGCTGGCGCAGGTGACAGTGGATCGCCAGCTACGGCTTTCCAAAACGGTGTTTCCTACTCTCCAATTGCCGGGGGAACTTGTGACCTACACCATCAAACTGGAAAATGTCGGCAATACCCCCATCCCCGGGCCCATTGTGGTGACCGATACCCTGCCAGAGCTGTTCCTCTTCGTGCGGATGCTCACCCCTGTTCCCGGCGACCCAACAGTGACGGGCAATGTGTTGCGTTGGGACAACGTCCCCGGCGTGGCGGCCAGCAGCAGCCTCACTTTCTCGTTCCAGGCCCAGGTCGACGGCAATACGGACTACTCCTACAAGAATGCAGTCACCGCACAAAACGCCCATACCTGCATCTGCCCCTATTCCGGCGCCTCAGTCAAGATTGACCTGCCGTTCCGCGTTAACAAAATTGCTTCAACGACTATCATTACCCAGGGCGACACGCTTTATTACGATGCGCAGATATCGAATGTCCACCCCTCAGAACGTTACAGCGTGACCCGGTTCATGGACACGTTGCCGGCGGGTTTCACCGATGTGACGGATAACGATGGCGTGTATGAGCGCTCGCTGGATCCGCCGGCGCCGTTGCCACCTGGCGGCGTTTGGTCTACTGGCCCTTTCTATGTCCGGGTGGACGGCTTCGGGACGGGCACGTCATGGTGCATTGACCGGGAACCGCCGGGAAAGGCCATTGCGCAGGCTCCCGACAGCCTCCGCTTTGACCTCATTCCCGGCTACACCGACGGGGTGTTTAACAAATCCAGCCTGGCGAGCATCAAAACCATCGTGCCGCACGTCTATCTGCTGCAAACAGCTACCCCCAACCCTGTGGCGATGAATGAGGTGCAGACGATCACCTTGACCCTGCACGACAATCGCACGCATCCCACCGGTGACGTGACCGGCGTCACCTTGCGCTGGCAGATTCCGTCTTACAATGCGGAGCGCTTCACTTTCGTCAGCAGTGTGCCGGCGCCGAGCTCGCAGACGACGGAGGAGGTGCTGTGGGCGGGATTGACCGTCCCCAAGGGTGGAGAGATCCAGGTGGTGCTCCAGGTGCGCGCGCCTATCCCCCAGACTACGGATTACAAGCGCGATTATACCAGCCGCGCCAGCGTGACGACGCTCGACGACCCCAGCATCTGTATTCCGCCGGCGACGAAGCTCAAGCTGCAGGTGCGGCGCGGCATCGAACTCTCGAAGGTGTCTGCACCCAAGACCGTGGGGCCTTTCGGCATCGTCCAATATACGCTCAAGGCAACCAACCTGACCGGCGCACCCGTGCACAACGTCATCCTCACCGATGTCTTGCCGGCGGAATGGCAGTATGTGGACACCCTCAGCGGACCCCCGCCGGTGACGACCGACCCCTTGCGCTGGGAGTTGGAGCTCGTCCCGGCCAACGGTGCCGTGGAGATCAAATTCCGGGCACGCACCTATATCTGGGTCGGCCCTGCGTACAACCGGGTCATTGGCGAAGCGCCGATCAACCTCGGGTATACCACCAATTACACCGATAATGTGGCGGTGACTGTCGTATCCGGCGTTGGCTTCTTCAAGACGGTCGCTCCCCAGGTCATCCAGGCGGGTGAGACGACGGTATACACCATTACTCTCTATAACGGCCTCACGGATGGGTTGAAGGACATCGTCATCACCGACACTTTGCCGACGGGTTTCAATATCGACAGGATGTTGAGTGGTCCTATACCCCAGGTCGTTGACGGAAAACTGGTCTGGCGGCTGACGGAGCAGCTCGCCAACGGCAAATCGCGGACTCTGGTGTTCCGCGCGCAGACCGACCCGGCGCTCTTGAACGGACAGTATTACAACCAGATGACCGCTGTGGCTAAAAATGTGCGGACCAATGGCGCTGAGATCATTCCGCCAACGGGGGATACGGCGCCCGTATGGGTGCATGGCATTGACGCCGTGCGGGCGGACAAATCGGTAGCGCCTGAGGCAATTCGCGCCGGCGGAGAGGTCACCTACACGATCACGCTGTTCAACGAATCGGAGGACACGACTTATCCCCTGGTGGTGACGGACACTTTGCCCTATTCCCTCACCTATGTGGCGGCTGGATCGCCGCCTCCGACCGTTATTGCCGGTGCGCCTCAGCGCGTCGTTTGGACGGGATTGAATATTGCGCCGCAGCAGACGCTCACCCTCACGTTCCGCGCACAAGTGGCGCGCCTGGCCCCCTCGAGCGTTTACTGTAATAATCTCAAGGTGAAGATGGGGACCTATGTGGTCGCGGTTCCCAATCTGGCCTGCCTCACCGTGACCGGCATCCCGCGCGTGGATGCTTACATCGCCAAAGATGACGGCGTGACGCAGGTGGATGCTGGCGCCATGCTGACTTACACCGTCCGCTATGGCAATGCTGCCAGCTCCACCTATTCGCTGACCCAGGTGGTGCTCACGGAGGCCATCGTGCCGCTGGAATACATGACGGTTCTCGGCGGGCCGGGATGGAGCGACCTGGGCGATGGGCGCTTCGGCCTGGAAGATCCGCTCCCCCTGGCGCCGGGCGAGGAGCGGACAACGACTTTCACCGTGCAACTGGCGGCTACCGTGCCGGCCACGGCGGTGCTCGCGGTGATCAATCAGGCAGAGATCGGCTATACGACGCTTGAGGAAACCATCGAGGCCAATACCGCCAACAATGTGGCCGTGGATGTAAATCAGTGGCAAGGCCCGGATCTGGCGATTACGGGGATGCGCGTGGAGCCAGCCGCGCCTGAGCCGGGTGAACCCCTGCGCGTGTTTGTCACCGTCCAGAACCAGGGAATGTCGGCGGCAAACCAGCGCCATGATGGGAGCTATGATCCCGGCGCCGGCGGTTGGCTCTTTGTGACCGAGCTGTACCTCAAGGATGAGGGATTTATCCCCTCCGGGCCGCCGGCGGATGTCTTTGATCACTGGGGCGGTTATTGTGGAAATGCGTCCTGCGATCCCCCACGGGGGGAGTACCTGGGATGGCCCGGCGCGCTTGAAGTCAATCAATCGCAGGAACTGACTTTCAATATCACTGCGCCGGCCGCGGGAACCTATCAACTTTATGCTCAGGCCGATGTGGGATGGTCCGGCTGGTACGGCAGCGAGGCGTTTGGCCTGATACTGGAAACGCGGGAAGAAAACAACATCTTCATCGGGCCCTCGTTGACGGTGAAGACTCCAGAAAAGTGGGTGTATTTGCCCCTCGTCCTGCGACAGTGAGCTTTTGACGTGAGCGTCGTAGGGAATTGGATGGGCTGACTCGCGCGTGACCGGACGTGCCCAGGTGTGAACGTGCCCACGTGCGAATGTAGAACGTAAGTGATTCGCTGACTCGCCGATTCGCCTTTTCGCTGATTTTCCGAGGAGAGCGCGATGCATGAAACACGTCTCAACAAACTGAATTTTGTCATCCTGCTGTTGTGCGGTATTGTTGCGTGGAGCCTGGGGCAGCCGGCGACGCCGCTGCAGGCGCAGGGGCCGCCGACTCCTACCGACATACCACCAGCAACGCCGACCGTCCCACCTCCCACGTCAACGGCGACGCCAGTCATACCGCCACCCACGACGCCGCCACCCACGACGCCGCCACCCACGACGCCGCCGCCCACGACGCCGCCACCCACCACGCCGCCCACGGCAGAGCCGCCTGCGCCGCCGGCCGAAGAGCCGCCGGCCTCACAGCCGGAGCTGCCGGCCGAGTCTGCCGACCAGCTGGTGCAAATGCCCCGCACCGGCAGCGGTTGGACGATCGGGGCGCTGGGGTTGGGGCTGGCCTTGATTTTGATCGGCGCGGCGGTCACACGTCGCCGACGGCTGCGCGGCGTAAAGTAACCACGCGGTCCCGGCATGAGACGGCAATGCTGAAGCGCGTTGTGTGAGGACGTAGCAGTCCCGGGGGCCAGGAATTTCTAATCTTATTCGTGAAATTCGTGTTCATTCGGGGCCATTTTCGCAGGAGACGCCAGGTGCTGGTGCACATCATCCAAAAAAAGTTCCCCTTTCCCCCGCGCATGCGGGGGAAAGGGGCCAGGGGATAGGGGGCAAAAGTTGATTCTCAATCTTCAGCAGTCACCAGGAAATCTTGCGTTTTTTAATCAATGGCTGAACAGTTACCATGTGAGTTGTGAGCCGTAACCCGTGAATCGTGACTGCGACAGCTCTCTTCTCACTGATCTCTATTTTCCGAGGAGCGCTCATGAACGGCGAATATGACATGCTGGTGCTCGGCGCGGCGGCTTTGGACATCAAAGTCTATGCCCGCGAGCTGGCCATCGAGCCGGAGCTCTCCAATCCGGCGTTGATCGAATTGGGCTTTGGCGGCGTCGCGCGCAACATCGCCGAGAATCTGGCGCGCCTCGGCGTTGACGTCTCCCTGATCACGGCCGTGGGCGAGGATGAGACCGGAACCCAACTCCTGCAGCAATTGCGCGAGGTGGGCATCAATACCGGGGCCGCGATCGTGTCCAACGAGCACAGCACGGGCACGTTTGTGGGAATCTACCAGCTGGACAAGCGTTTGCGGGTCGCCTTCGACAACATGCAAGTGATCCGCCTCATCACCCCCGGCTATCTGAATCGGTGGCGCCGCCTGTTCCGCGACGCCGATGTGATCTGCGTGGACGCCAACCTTTCGGCGCGCGCTTTGGAGACGCTGTTTCGGCTGGCCGGCGAGTACGAGGCGCCTGTCTGTGTGGACGCGACGACGCCCCTGCTGGCGCCGCGCCTCCATCCTTTCCTGCCGGAAATGGCCGTGCTGACCGCCAGTCGCGCCGAAGCGGAAACCCTGTTGGGAACCCATTTCTACGAGGACCACGACGTGTTACAAGGCGCACGCCGTCTGGCGCAACTGGGTGTGGGATTGGCCATCATCACGCAGGGGGCGGAGGGTCTTTCATATGCCACCTCGGATGAGAGCGGCCGTCTGCCGGCCTTCAATGTCGAGGTGGTGGATCCCGTCGGCGCCGGCGACGCGCTGACGGCCGCCGTGGCCTATGGGCTGGCCGAGGAACTCCCGCCCGCCGAGATCGTGCGGTTGGGATTGGCCGCCGCCGCGCAGACCATCATCTGCAAAGAGACCGTCTGTCCCACCATCAGCCTGGAAGCGCTCTACGAACGCCTGATCGTATGAGCGCGCCAGAAACGACTTTGTTCCCGGCGGCTTGTGGGGTGAACTTCGCCCATGAAGTCTAACCTGCCTCCGACACCCGGTTCTCCCTTCGCGGCCCTGCAATTCCGACATCCCTTCCGCAAATACCAGCGGATGATTCTGGAGCAGGTCGCTGCCGGGCCAGGCGATCGCCGACAGCACCTCGTCGCGCCGCCCGGCGCTGGCAAGACGATCGTCGGCCTGGAACTCATCCGTCGCTTCGCAGCTCCCGCCGCGATTTTTGCGCCTACCACCACCATCCAGGAGCAGTGGCGCGCCAAAGCCGCGCTCTTCCTGCCCGAAACTGCGCCTCCCGAAGCTCTTGAGGCCCTGGTGAGCCTGGATCCTAACCGGCTTGCGCCGATCAATGTGTTCACGTATCAGCTGCTCTCCACGCCGGGAGAATCTCAAGCCTGGGTAGAGATGCAAGCCCGCGAACGCTGGGTGCAGGAACTGCTGGAAGAGGGCCAGGCCGCCTCGCTGGAGGCCGCCTGGAAACGGTTGACGCTGCTGCAAAACAACAATCCGCCGGCCTATCACCGCGAGCTGGCGCGGCGCTACCAACGCCTCAAACGCCAACTGCTCCAGGGCGAACCGACTGCCGTCGCGCCCTTCCTGCATCAGAACGCGCGTGCCCTCATTGACCGGCTCCTGGCGTACGGCGTGCGCACCGTGGTGTTGGATGAATGCCATCACCTGCTCGATTATTGGGCGGTGGTGCTGCGCTATTTCATCGCCCAAATCCCAGAATGTGAGGTGATCGGCCTCACGGCGACGTTGCCCAGCCTGGAGGACGGCGCCGCCTACGAGAACTACACCGCCCTCCTCGGTGAGGTGGATTTTGAGGTGCCGACGCCGGCCGTGGTCAAGGAAGGCGACCTCGCGCCCTACCGCGACCTGGTGTACTTCGTGGAGCCGAGCGCCCGCGAGCGCGAGTACCTCAAGAACATCCAGAGTGCCTTCGAGAGCGCCATCGCCGAACTCACGCACAGCGCGGCGTTCCGCGCCTGGATCGTCAACGCGGTGTTGTCGCCCGAGGATAAGGACGGACATCCCCTTTCTGGGGAGGAATTCTTGCGGCGGCGACCGCTCTTCGCCCTGGCGTGCCTGCGGTTTCTGCGACAGAGTGATTTCCCTTTGCCCGAAGACCTGCCGCTGCCTCGGGAATCCGAGGCGCCGTTGGCCCTCGCTGATTGGGCCGTGCTCCTGGAACGCTACGGGCTGGACGTCCTGGCGCTCAGTCCCGAGCCGCAGGATCACACGCTGCTGCGCCGCCTGCGAAAAATCCTGCAGCCCTTTGGATTCACGCTCACCGAGCGCGGCCTGCGTCAGCAACGCTCGCCGGGGGATCTCATCCTCACCTTCTCCGAAGCCAAAGACGAGGCGGTGGTACAGATTCTCACCGCCGAGGCCGAAGCGCTGGGGGCGCGGCTCCGCGCGGTGGTGGTGACCGATTTCGAGCGCTTGAGCAGCGGCGTGCGTCGCGCCAAAGGGGTGCTGGATCAGGACGCCGGCAGCGCCCTGCGGGTGTTCCGCCATCTCGCCTTCGACCCTCACACCGACGCTCTCGCGCCGGTCCTGGTGACGGGACGACTCCTGCTGGTGGACGCCGTGCACGGCCCGGACATCGTCGCCGCGCTGCAGGCGCTCCTGGAGGACGAGGGACTTCGGGCGACGTGCCGCGCCGAGCCGACGGAGTTCGTCCGCGAATTGCAGGTCGTGGGGGAAGGCCCCGATTGGGATTCCCGCACCTACGTCCGGCTGATGACCCGCCTCTTCGAGCAGGGCCTCACGCGCTGTATCATCGGCACGCGCGGCATCTTTGGCGAGGGCTGGGACTCGCTCACCCTTAACACCCTCGTGGACCTCACTAGCGTGACGACGAGCACGGCGGTGCAGCAGCTGCGGGGGCGTAGCATCCGCCTCGACCCGCAGTGGCCGCACAAGGTCGCGCACAACTGGGACGTGATTTGTGTCGCGCCGACCTACGAGAAGGGGGACCTGGATCTCGCGCGTTTCGTGCGGCGTCACGCGCAGTACTGGGGCGTCGTGCCCGAATCGCGGCTCCAGGTGGCGTTGAACGACGTGGGCATAGCGCTCACCGGTGACGCAGAGCGTGGGCGGATTGTGAAGGGCGTAGGACATGTGGACCCCGACCTCGCGTACCAGCTGGCGACCCGACCGCTCAAACAGATCACCTTTGCGCAATTCACCCAGCGGATGCTGCGGCAGGTTCCCCGCCGGGAACGGACCTACGCGCTGTGGGGCATCGGCGAGGAATACAGCAACTTCACGTATCGCGCCGCGCGCCTCGATACGCGCGATCTCAAAATCCGCACCGTGTTTACCGTGCAGAACACCCTCAAGCGCATGTTGCGGATGTTTGCGGGCTCGCTGGGAGGCGGGATGCTGGTCGTCGCGTGGATCTTCCTGCAGCTCGCGCTCGGTGGCGACGGTTCCGATGCCGCCTGTCTGGCGCCGCTGATCGCGCTCGTGCTGGGGACGATAGTTGTCTTCGCTCTGAATGTGCGCTCGGCGTATCGCTTGGGGAAGGCATTGCTGGTAGAACAGCCACCCGACGACATCCTACGAGATGTAGCGCAGGCGTTGCTCGCGGCGCTGAAGGACGCCGGCCTGGTAAGCCGTCACCTGCAGCCGGATTATGTGCGCGTGGTGGAACAGCCCGATGCCAGCTACGAGGTGCTGCTGGACTACGCCTCGCCGGAGGATGCGGCCGTGTTCATCGAAGCGTATCAGCAGCTCTTCGAGCCGGTGGTGGACCAGCGCTATCTCATCCTGCGGGACGACACGTCCCTGCCATCCCTGCCGTTGCGGGTGTTGTGGTCGCCGCTCCGGCGGCTATTTCACGACGCCGGGCTGTATGCGGCGGCGTACCATCCCGTCCCCAAGGCGCTGGCGACCCGGCGCGAGCTCGCCGAATCCCTGGCGCGGCATTGGCAGCGGTATGTGGGCGGGGGAAAGTTGATCTACACCCGCAGTGACGAGGGACGGCGGATTTTGTTGCAGGCGCGCGCCCAGAGGCGTCCCAAGGCGAAAGGGCTAGCCTTCGAGGTCTGGCGGTGAGGGGAAAAGCACCGCTGCAGCAGGGGAGAATAGAGTTTGTTCAGCCCACCCAGAGCATGACGGCGACGATCGCCAGCAGCGCCGCGAGGATTCCTCCCAGCCGGGCTGTTTCGCGCCTGCCCCATGGCTCTATGGCCACGTGGGCGGGAGTCCATTCGTTGCCGGCGCTGAGCACATACCGGGGACAGAGCGCCCAGCCGGCCGCCAGGCCGCCGAGCAGTCCACCCAGATGTCCCCACAAACTGATGCCCGGCAGGAGTCCAATCCCCAGGTTGAGAAGCGTCATTTGCAGCAGGCTGCTGAACATTGCATGGACGGCGGGGGCGTCGCGGTAGCGATAACTGTAGACGAGCAGCAGTCCAACTACTCCCATGATCGCGCCCGATGCGCCAATAGTGAGGGTCTCGCGGCCGGCGAACGCGGTCACCAGCATGCTGCTGCTGAGCAGGGCCAGCAAATAGCCGCTGAGGAACCGTCTCGTCCCGAAGAGCGCCTCGGCATTCTTCCCCAGAACGTTCAGCGCATACATGTTGAAGCCGATGTGGAGGATGTCCCGATGCAGAAAGCCCGCCGTGACCAGGCGCCACAGTTGATGGTAATCCAGCACCGCGACCGGAATAAGCGCGCCCATGGTCAGGATAAAACGCCACACCGTGTCTTGATTGAAAAGCGTGCCCAGGTAGGGGATGAATGCCAGGACGTTGACGGCGACGAGGGGATAAAGAGCGCGTACCGGGGCGAGTGGCAATCGCAGGGTTTGCGGCGGCATGGGTTGAGGCGGTTCTTCGTAGATCATCGCTTCTCCTTATTAGCTATGATTTGAATTATAACCGTTTTTGCGCCTGTGCCCAAGTCAAATGGTCCTGACGCCATTTCCGACGGGACGAAGCGTTGCGGCGCGGGGCCTTGCCACACTCCAGCTCTGGCCTATGATGGGCGCCATGAGGGTATGCAAGCTCAAGGCCATCGTGTCGGCGCGGTCACGGTACGGTCGGAGGCATACCGGCAAACATGGGAGGATGTCAGCTATGGCGACACTCGATGAACTGGCGACGTTGTTCAAGGCGCTCAGCCACCCCCAACGGCTGGCCATTCTCAAATTGTTGGAGAACCGCGAGCTGTGTGTGGGGGAGATTGAAGAGGCGCTGCACTTGCGCCAGGCGTATGTCTCGCAGCAGCTGACGTTGCTCCGTCAGGCGGGCCTGGTGTGCTTCCGTAAGGACGGATGGAATGTGTGGTATCGCATCGCGCGACCTGAAGCGGCGGCCTTGCTGGCGATGGCCGAGACAATCTGCGAGACGCTGGGGGAATGCGCCCGGCTCGGGCCGGATGAGGCGCTGGCTCAGACGGGCGAGGATTTAGCCTGCTGCGAAGATTGCGAAGCAGCTACCTGAATCGCTGGTTCGCTATTGACAGCGGCTTGTTCCGGTGTATTATATATTCATCTTATTGAATCTGATGGCGTGGCATTAACACTTGCCATCTTTTTTTACACTCACTAATATTCACAAAATTGAATGTTTATACACCCGGAAGGTGGCATGTTCCTGCGGCACATCACCGCGGATGAAAATGTAATGTGCGGTCATAGTTCAGCCTGGCGTCAGGTAGCTCGATGGCGATGGATGAACCTTTGTGGCCTGTAGCTTTTGCCCCACCGCCGGCCCCCTCCCCAACGGCGCTTGCGCCGTTGGGGAGGGGGAGAAAAAAATAAGGGGGTTTTGCAGGCGGGCTACGCCCGCCTGCAAAACCCCACAAAAAAAAGTTCCCCTTCCACCCGCGCACGCGGGGGGAAGGGGCCAGGGGATAGGGGCAAGAGTTGATTCTTAATCTTCAGCAACCGTCAGGAAATCTTCCGTTTTTTTAGCCAATGGCTGAACAGTTACCCTGTGAGCCGTGACTGCGACAGTTCTCTACTCACGACTCACGGCTCACTATTTTCCGAGGAGGCTCCTCGTGGAGATCTTAGCTTACCTTGGTCGGCTTCTCCAGACCGGGTTGGGCAGCCTGGCGGCATATCTGGCGGCGCACGTGCTGTTGTGCCTGTTGCCAGCCTTCTTCATCGCCGGCGTTCTCTCGGCGCTGATCCCGAAAGAGGCAATCACCAGATATCTGGGCCGCAATACCCCCAAATGGATTTCGTACCTGGTCTCGGCGCTGGGAGGCTTCGTGCTGGCAGTCTGCTCCTGCACCATCATGCCGTTGTTTGCCAGCATCTACAAAAAAGGTGCAGGCCTGGGGCCGGCGATCACGTTCCTCTTTGTGGGACCGGCGATCAACATTCTGGCGATCTCGTTGACGGGGGCTGCCATCGGCATGGATATCGCGCTCGCGCGGATTGTACTCTCGATTGGCTTCGGGATCGTCATCGGCCTGTTGCTGGCGTGGATCTTCCGCAAGGACGACGCCGCCCATGACGCCGCGACCAATCAGCACGACGCTTTCACCGTGAGCGCCGCCGTCCCCGCGCGCACGTGGATCCTCTTTGTCCTGCTGTTGGGGGTGCTTATCGCCGGGACGTTGCAGGTGAAGCTGCTGACCAACAGCTACGTCACCTTTACGGTGGGGGAGGCGTGGGCGCCGGGCTTCCAACAGTGGCTGGACCGTCTCGTGCCGCCCAATCCGGCGTTGGGCATCGAAGGGGTGAGCGTCCATGGTGTTTTTCTCATCGGCCTGCTCCTGCTGATCGGCATCACCGCATGGCAGGGGTTGCGGACGGTGGATGAAGGCTTCAACCGTTGGACCTTTGTGGCATTGGGCCTGATCACGCTGACCCTCATTGTGGCGGCGTTCAAGGTGGCCGTGGTCCCTGCCGGCCTGACGATCGGGATTACCGGCAAATGGCTCGCCGAGATTGTGTTGCTGGCAAGCATCTGGTGGTTGGCGGCGCGGAAATTCGAGGCCTACGAAATTCAGGAATGGCTGTGGGAAATGTGGCGTTTCGTCAGGCAGATCATCCCTCTGCTGATAGTGGGGGTATTTATCGCCGGGATGGCGCGCGCGGTGATCCCGGCCACCTGGATCACGACAGTGGCCGGTCGCAACACGTTTTGGGCCAACCTCGTGGCAGTTCTCTTTGGCGTTTTCATGTATTTCCCCACCCTGGTTGAAGTCCCCATCGCGCAGACTTTCCTTACGCTGGGAATGCAACGCGGTCCGCTTCTGGCCTATCTGCTGGCCGACCCGGAGCTGAGTTTACAATCCATTCTCATCACGCGGAGCGTCATCGGCGGGAAAAAGACGTGGGTGTATGTGGGATTTGTTGCCCTCTTCAGCACCCTGGCCGGGCTGATTTTTGGTTGGGTCGTGAGGTAATGCTTCCGGGTGACGCTGATGCAAGCATGAAAATGTGAGTCGTGAATGGTGAGTCGTGATCGAAGGTTGCGTTGCATAGGGGTTTTGCAGGCGGGCGTAGCCCGCCTGCAAAACCCCACAAAAAAAGTTCCCCTTCCCCCCGCGTGCGCGGGGGGAAGGGGCCAGGGGATAGGGGGCAAAAATTGATTCTTAATCTTCAGCAACCGTCAGGAAATCTTCCGTTTTTTTTAGCCAATGGCTGAACAGTTACTCTGTGAGCCATAACCCGTGAGCAGCGACGGCGACGGCTCACCGGTTCGGCTGGGGATGGAATCCTCAGCCTGACAGAAGCCAACCGCGCTGAAGCGCACTGTTTGGGGACGTAGCAGCCCTGGGGGACCAGGAATTTCAATTTCTGATTCGTGAAATTCGTGTTCATTCGGGGCCATTTTTGAAGGAGGTTGCCAATGTTGCAGATTAAAGTATTCGGTACGACGCCTCCCTGCGCGAATTGTAAGCGCGCTGAGCGCGAGGCCCTCAAGGCAGCGGAGCGCTTCCCCGGACAGGTGGAGGTGGTGAAATATGATGCGCTCGGCCCGGAGGCGGAGGCTTACGGCGTCCTATCCACGCCGTTGGTGGTCGTTGGCGATGAAGTCGTCGGACGGGGCAAAGTCGTCCCTGCAGCGCAGTTGATTCCGGTGTTGGAAAAATACCTGGCAGGGGCGTAGGATATTGAAGCGACTGTCTTCATGGGAAGCGCTCTGTGCTGACGCACACCCTGCAAGCATGAAAATGTGAGTTGTGAGTGGTGAGCGGAGGTTGCGACAGCTCTCTACTCACGGCTTACTGATCTCTATTTTATACGAGGAGGCATTCATGGTCAGACTGGAAGTTTTCAGCGGTGATCCGCCGTGTCCGGGTTGTGTGGCGTTGGTGGAACTGGCGCAGCGTGTCGCTGCGAAATACGCGGGCGAGCTGGAGCTGATCGTCTACGTCGGCCAGGAGGGGATGGCCAAATTCGAGGAGTACCGGCTCTTCTGTGTGCCCGCTGCGGTCGTCAACGGCAGCATCCGCATCGAAGGGATGTGTCCTAGCGAGACGACGCTGAACAATGCACTGCGGGAGGGCGGGCTATGTCTAAAATAAGGATCGAAGCCTTTGTCTCCATCCCGCCATGTTCCGGCGGGGTTGCGGTCAAGCGGCTGCTCAAACAAATCGAGGCGGAATACGGCGAGCAGCTCGAGATCGTCTTCCACACCGGCCCGGACGACCCGGCGTGGGAAGAATACGCCATCAGCAATGCCCCGGCGCTGGTCATCGGTGACCTGGTCAAATTTGTGGGGCTGGCGCCGAGCAAGGAGAGCCTGGTAGGGGCTTTGCGCGAAGCCGGGTTGGAATAGGCCCGCCAGAGTTCTCTCTTTTGGGGACGCAGATTTTCGCAGATATTGTTTTCTGAGGCGCCTGTGCTGGCGCGCATCCCGCAAGCAAGAGAATGTGAGGGGTGAGTCGTGTGCGCAGAGACGGCGACGACTCTCGACTCACGGGGGCTCCCTTGGAGGGATTTTTGCGTGCGCTTCAAGCTGGGGATTCTCCATCCCCAGCCTTTTTCAGCTATTCGTCTTCTCCATCGTGACCTATCCCCTCGTTTGTGTTTCCTTCATTGGTAAGCTGTGCTATACTTCAGGCGTGAGGCCCTGACCCTGGAGTTCTGTCATCTCTGAGAAAGCCGGCAATGGTACACCCTGAAATTGACAGATCCCATTCAATCCGATAACCAAACATTTCACTGAAAGGAGCATCGTTATGGCTGACATCGCATCCATTATTGCCCAAATGACCCTGGAGGAGAAAGCGGCGTTGTGCACCGGCGTTACTTCCTGGGGCACCACTCCCATCGAACGCCTCGGCGTGCCAGGCATGACCGTCTCCGATGGACCGCACGGCGTGCGCCGGGTGGCCGATGAAACCGCCCTGGTCCAGGAAAGCCTGCCGGCGACCTGCTTCCCTACCGCCTCTTCCCTGGCGGCGACCTGGGATCCCGCCCTGATTGAGGAAATGGGCCAGGCGTTGGCCGAGGAGTGCATCGCCCTGCATGTGGACGTCATTCTGGGCCCCGGCGTGAACATGAAGCGCACGCCGCTGTGCGGGCGCAACTTCGAGTATTTCTCGGAGGATCCCTACCTGGCGGGCGAAATGGCGGCCAGCCTCATCAAGGGCGTCCAGAGCCGGGGAGTGGGAACGTCGCTCAAGCACTACGCGGCCAACAATCAGGAATATCAGCGCATGACCATCAACGCTAAGGTGGATGAGCGCACCCTCCGCGAGATCTACCTGCCGGCGTTCGAGACCGCGGTCAAGAAAGCGCAACCCTGGACGGTGATGTGCTCCTACAACCGCGTCAATGGCGTCTATGGCTCGGAACAGACGTACCTGCTCACCGAAATCCTCAAGGAGGAATGGGGCCTGGAAGGCTTCGTCGTCTCCGATTGGGGCGCGGTGCACGATCGAGTCGCGGCGCTGAAAGCTGGCCTCGACCTCGAAATGCCCGGCCCGCGCCCGCGACGGGTACAGGCGGTGGTGGAGACGGTGCAGAGTGGCGCGTTGGATGAAGCCATGCTGAATGAAGCGGTGCGGCGGATTCTGGGCATCGTCTTCAAAGCGGCGGAGACGCCGAAGGGGGCGCCTTTCGATGCGACAGCGCATCACGCACTCGCGCGCCGTCTTGCTGGAGAAGGGATAGTATTGCTCAAGAACAACGGCCTGCTGCCTTTGAAGGACGTGCGTCGCATTGCGGTGATCGGGCGAGCGGCCAGGGAAGCGCACTTCCAGGGCGGCGGCAGCTCACATATCAATCCCACACAAGTGGACATGCCGCTGGAGGAATTGGCGAAGCTCGCTGGCGGCGCCGAAATCACCTTCAGCGAGGGCTATCCCGCTGACGATAGCAGCCAACCCGACCTGATCGAGGCAGCCGTCGCCGCGGCGCAGGCGGCGGAGGTGGCGTTGCTTTACATCGCGTTGCCGGCTTACAAAGAGTCCGAAGGGTATGACCGGGCGGATCTCGACCTGACCGGGCAGCAGGTGGCCCTGATCAAGGCCGTGTGCGCGGTGCAGCCCAACAGCGTCGTCATCCTGAACAACGGCTCCGCGCTCGCCATGAGCACGTGGATTGACGCGCCGGCGGCCGTGCTCGAGGCCTGGATGATGGGACAGGCCGGCGGCGGTGCGATTGCGGACGTCCTCTTTGGGATCGTCAACCCGTCGGGCAAGCTGGCGGAGACCTTCCCCCTGAAGCTCTCCGACACGCCCGCCTACATCAACTACCCCGGCGAGAACGGCGAAGTGCGGTACGGCGAGGGTCTTTTCATCGGCTATCGCTATTATGACATGCGCGAACAGCCCGTGCAATTCCCCTTCGGCTATGGGGGCAGCTACACCACCTTCGCCTACAGCGGGATGCGCGTCTCGGCGAAGACCTTCCGCGATGTGGAGGGGCTGACCGTCTCCGTGGATGTGACCAACACGGGGCCGGTGGCCGGCAGGGAGATTGTGCAGCTCTACGTCCACGATCGCAAGGCGCAATTGGTGCGCCCGCCCAAAGAGCTCAAAGGCTTTGCCAGCGTGGAGTTGCAGCCCGGCGAGACCAAGACGGTGACCCTGTTCCTCGACTTCCGCGCCTTCGCCTATTATCACCCGGCCTACGGGCAGTGGATCACCGAAAATGGCGAATTCGACATCCTGGTGGGAGCTTCTTCGGCCGACATTCGCTGTGCGGAGACGGTGACCCTGGAATCCACCGTGGAATTGCCGTGCATTCTCCACCGTGAGTCCACCCTGCGGGAGTGGCTGGAGGATCCGCGCGGCAAGCCCGTCTTCGAGCCGTTCTTCGCGCAGATGCTGGCAGCGATGCGCGAAATGTTCGGCGGCGAGGGCGAGGGCGGCATTGGCATGGAGGTGATGGGATTCCTGTTGGACATGCCGTTGCGGGACGTGCTTGAATTCCAGAGCCAGCAGCTGCCGGCGCCGGCGGATGAGATCATTGCCGGCCTGTTGCAGCAGGTGTACGCTTGAGGCAGGCTGAATTCAGCGTCAACAGCTCCTGAAAAGCGAGCGCCCTTTGTGAACTGTCCACGAAGGGCGCTCATCTTAAAGCCTGGCGGCCATCCGAGAGCGCCGGGCAGCGCAGCTCGTTTTCACGAAAGGGCCTCTTCTGCGTGATCTTTTGACGAGAATGAAACCTGGTCTATACTAAGCGTAGGTGTCGGTACGTTGCAACGGTGCGAGCCTTTGTGCGTAGCTCGTATGTTGTGATGTAAAGAACGTGCGGATGTGGGAAGGTGTCCACGTGTGAAGGTGTGAACGTGCGAACGTAGTGTAAATGACTCGCTGACTCGCTTATTCGCTGACTCGCCTATTTTATACGAGGAGGTTAGATCATGATGCGACGACCTGGTGGTGAACTGGCGACACGTCCCCTGCATTTCATCTGGATTGCCGATTGCTCTGGCTCGATGTCTCAGGATGGGAAAATCCAGGCCCTGAACACGGCCATTCGCGAGGCGATCCCGCACATGCAGAAAGTGGCCGATGAGAACCCCAACGCGCAAGTGTGGGTCCGCGCCATCAAATTTTCCAACGGCGCGCAGTGGCACATCTCCCAGCCGACGCCCGTGGCGGATTTCCGCTGGACGGACCTGGAGGCGGAAGGGGTGACGGACATGGGCAAGGCGTTCTCGATGGTGGCAGAGCAGCTCAAAATCCCGCCGATGACGGAGCGCGCCCTGCCGCCGGTGCTGGTGCTCATCTCCGACGGGCAACCGACGGACGATTACCAGAAGGGCCTGCAAGAGCTGCTGGATCAGCCCTGGGGCAAGAAGGCGGTGCGGATCGCCATTGCCATCGGCGCGGACGCCGACCTGGACGTGCTGCAAAAGTTCATCGGCAACCCCGAAATTACGCCGCTGCAGGCGAACAACCCGGAGGCGCTGGTCAAATACATCCGCTGGGTCTCTACCGTCGTGCTCAAGTCGGCGTCGGCGCCGGCAAGCCAGTCGGCCGCGGATGCGCCGACCGCGCCCAATGTGCCTGTGCCTGTCGCTCCCCCGGCGGTTGACGCTAACGGACCCCAAACGGCTGCCGACGTCTGGTAAAGGAGGCTTCCCATGGCTACAAGGGGACCTCAGCCCGTCTGGCGTGCTGTGGGCCAATCGGTGCGCGGAGCCACACACGTACGCGCGGCGCTGCCCAATCAGGACGCCTGGCGTTGTCTCCCGGCGTCGGCGGAAGGGCCTCCGCTCATTGTCGCGGTCTCCGATGGGCACGGCAGCGCGCGCAGCTTCCGCAGTCACCTCGGTTCTGCCCAAGCCGTGGACATCGCCGTCGGCGTGTTGCGGGAGCTGCTCGAAGGGCAGCCTCAGCCGCTGAATCTCTCGGCGGTCAAGCGCACGGCGGAAGAGCGCTTACCGGGGGAGATCGTGCGTCGCTGGCAGGAGGCGGTAGATCAGGACCGCCGGGAACATCCCTTCACGGAGGCGGAGCTGCAGGCCGTCACGCAGAAGCACGGCCCTAAGGCGGCGAAGGACCTTGAGGAAAATCCGCGGCTGGCCTATGGGGCCACGTTGTTGGTGGTGCTGGTGGCGGAATCCTTCATCCTCTACCTCCAACTGGGCGATGGCGACATCCTCACCGTCTCGGAGCGCGGCGAGGTCACCCGTCCGCTGCCCGACGACACCCGGCTCTTTGCCGATCAGACGACCTCGCTGTGCATTCCCGAAGCCTGGCGCGATTTTCGGATCCGTTTCCAGGGGTTGACGGGAGCACCACCGGCTCTCATCCTGCTTAGCACCGATGGCTATGCCAATTCCTTCGTGAACGAGGCCGCTTTCTTGCAGGTGGGGGGCGACATCTGGGATCTCCTCCGTGCGCAAGGGCTGGAGCAAGTCCAGGCGAGCCTGGTCGGCTGGCTGACCGAAGCATCGGAAAAGGGCAGCGGGGATGACATCACCCTCGCGTTGCTGTGTCGCACGGAGCTGTTGCCGGCCCCGGAGGGACTCGCGGCGCAAGCGGCCCTTGCGGAGTCGCCCGTCGCGCCTGAGGAGCCGCCTGCTCCCGACGAGAGCGTCGCGCCGCCGGGGAATCGGCGGCTCTGGTACGATGCCCCCGATTTCGATGAGGGGAGCTCTGCTTCAGGCTGCTCGGAGACGCCATGAACGAGCTGCCCCGTCAAAAATTGCGCGAGCTAGTGCAACAACGGCAGGCCATCAAGGCCGCGAAAGGCCACGATCCGGCGCTGCATGGGGGCACGTGTCGGCGGCAGCTGGAAAAACTTTGCGGTGACGGCTGTCTCACGGAGATCAACGTGCTGACGACTGCCGTGCGCGATCAGATCCCCGCCGATATTGAGGCCTGGCCTGCCGGCGTCCCCATCGCTGAACACCTGGAGCGGCTGACCGCGCAGCTCATGGAACACTACGCCCTGCGCGAGGATGCCGCGCGCTGGGCGGTGGAAGCCTGGGCGGAAGCGTTGGGCGTGGCAGGAGCGGCGATTTCTCCCATCACGCCGCTGTCGGCGCCCGATTCGACCCCGGCAGGAGCGGCGCTCTCTCTCATCACGCCACCGGTGACCGGAGCGCCGCTGTTGTTTTCTACCTGGAGGATGACGGTGTTGACGCGGCCTCGGGGCGGCGCGCACGAGGAGTGGGCCGTGAAAGGTGAGACGCCCCCACCCTTCATGCTGTCCCCCGGCGAGGACGTCGGCGTCCGCCCGACGGGCCTCGACTACACTCAAATCGGGCTGTGGGCCAGCAGCTTCCGGATGCCGGAGCGCATTCGCTATCTCGACCTGAGCGACAGGCCGCTCTTCGATCCTTACCTGGATTGCCTCACTCTTTTCACGGGGTTGACGGAATTGAATCTGGAGCGGACGGACATTACGGGGGAGGGCCTCAGTCCCTTACAGGCTCAGCCTCTCACCTGGCTGAGCCTGCAGGCGTGTAAAAATCTCTCGGACAAGGGATTGGAGGCTGTCGGCTGGCTGCGCGACCTGCAGTATCTGGATCTCAGCGAGTGCAACGGCATCACGGCGCAGGGGCTGTGGCATCTGCGGGCGTTGACGGACCTGCGCGTTTTGCGCCTGGAACGGTGCAGGCTGTTGCAAGAGGAGACCCTGGCGCCGCTGGCAGCCATTCCGCGCCTCGAAGCGCTCGATCTGAGTGAGACGCGGATCAGCGGCGTGGGATTTTTGCATTTTCACCACAACCGCGTGTTGCGCCGGCTCTCCCTCGAAGGTTGTAAGCGCGTGACCTCCGAGACGGTGGTGCACCTTCTGAACCTGGAGGCGCTGGAAGTCCTGCATCTGGGCTGGACCGCGATGGGGGACGAGGCCCTGGAGCACCTCAAGGCTTTGCCAAATCTGCGGGAGCTGAATGTGTCGGGTTGCACTCGATTGACCGGCGACAAGCTTGACGAGCTGCGGAGGCGCGGCATTCGCGTTTTCTCCGGGGAGCCGCCGGTGATTTTGGGAGGGGCCTGATCTATGAACGACGCCGCTCGCCAGGCGTTGGTGCAGCTGGTCGCGCAGGAGGGTCGCAGTGCGTATGAGAATCCCCGCCGCTGCGACGCCCTGTTGCGCGATCTGGCCCCAGAGCACAAGCGGGAGATCTTTGTATTGGTGAGTGCCCTGGAGCAGGGGGTGGCCAATGACTTGCTGGCGCTGCAGGGACAGGTGCCGACGGGGGTGTTGCTCGCGCAGGTGACGGCGAAGCTTCAATCAGCGCTGGCCTTGACTGACGAGGCGGCGCGCTGGGCGGTGGAGTCGTGGGCACTGGCGCTGGGAGTGCTGGCCGGCGGGGCCAATGCCATGGACGCTTCCGCGCTGGCTGTGAGCATCAAATTGCAGGCCACGTTGGCCGGGCATCAGGCCGAGGTGACCGCGCTGGCGTTCAGCCCGAATGGCCAGCGGTTGGCCTCCGCCGGGATGGATGGCCTCGCCGTGATCTGGAACGTCCCGGATGGACAGGCGCTGTTCCGCTGCAGCGAGGACCTGGGGGTGTTGAGCAGTGTGGCTTTCAGCCCCGATGGGAGCCTCGTGGCGCTCGGCGGCGCGGACGCCGAGATCGCGCTCTGGCAGCCGGAAACCGAGGGCCGGCTGCGCCGGTTGCGCGGGCACAGCGGCGAGGTGACGGGGGTGACGTTCACGCCGGATGGCAAGACGCTCATCTCCGCCAGCCGCGATGGCACGTTGCGCTGGTGGGACGTGGAAAGCCACACCGAGCGCTTGCGCGTGTCGGCGCATCCCGACGGCGTCCAGGGGCTGGCGCTCAGCCCCAACGGGCAGCGTCTGGCCTCGGCGGGCGGCTGGGACCGCAGCGTCAAAGTGTGGGATGCGGTCGGCGGGCAGGAATTGCACAAGCTCATGGGACACACTTCCCAGGTCACTTCCGTGGCCTTCGGGCCCGATAACGTGCTGGTAGCTTCGGGGGGCTGGGATGAGAAGGTGTTGCTGTGGGAGCCGCAACGGCAGCAGCAACCGCGCGTGTTGACCGAGAAGGACGGCCTCATGGGGTTGATTTTCGCGGTGGCGCTCAGCCCGGACGCGCGAGTGTTGATCTCGGGCAGCTGGGACGCGCTGTTGCGCGTGTGGGACGTGGCGCAAGGACAGCTGCTGCGCAAGTTGGGACAGCACAATGGCATGGTGTTGAGCGTCGCTTGCAGCGCGGACGGCATGGCGTTGGCCTCCGGCGATGCCGAGGGCAAAATCTTGCTGTGGAAAATGAGGTAGGACTGGTTGCTGGTTGCTGGCCCCCTTACTTTTGCCGGGGCCGCTCATTCATGATGTCAGGAGTGGAAGAGCATGGGTGAAATCTTCAAGCCTGGGGATGTGGTGCTGACGGAGACATCGCAATTGCCCTGCAAGGTGGAGCTCTTTTTGGGCGGCGGCGGGCAGGGGGAAGTTTACAAGGCCGATTTGGGCGGCAAAAAAGTGGCGCTCAAGTGGTATTTCCCCAGTCAAGCGACGCCGCAACAGCGCGCGGCTCTGGAAACGTTGGTGAAGATGGGGCCTCCCAACGACAAATTCCTGTGGCCTCTGGATCTCACCCTCGCCGAGAATGTGCCCGGCTTTGGGTATTACATGTCGTTGCGGGACCCGCGCTTCAAGGGCATTGTGGATTTGATGAAGCGCCGCATCGAGCCGACGTTCCGCGCGCTGGCCAAAGCCGGCTTCATTCTGGCAGATAGCTACCTGCAGCTCCATGCCAAAGGGCTGTGCTATCGTGACATCTCGTTCGGCAACGTCTTTTTCGATCCCGATACCGGCGACGCTCTCATCTGCGACAATGACAACGTCGCCGTAGACAAACGCCAGCAGGTGGGGGTGTTGGGGACGCCGCGCTTCATGGCGCCCGAAGTGGTGCGCGGCGAGGCCCTGCCCAGCACCCAGACAGACCTGTACTCGCTGGCAGTGCTGCTCTTTTACATGCTCATGGTGCATCATCCGTTGGAGGGGAAGCGCGAGACGACGATTAAGTGCCTGGACCTGCCCGCGATGAACCAGCTCTACGGCACTGATCCGCTCTTCATCTTCGATCCCAACGACGACTCCAACCGTCCCCTGCCCGGTTACCATGACAATGCGCTGGCTTTCTGGCCGATTTATCCCCAATTCTTGCGCGAGCTGTTCACCCGGGCCTTCACGGTCGGGTTGAAAGACCCGCAGGCGCGCGTGCGCGAGAGCGAGTGGCGCGGGGCCATGACCCAACTGCAAGACGCTATCTTTTATTGCGCTCAGTGCGGCGCGGAGAATTTTTACGATGGGGACGCGCTTCGGACGGCGGGAAAGTTGTTGCCGTGTTGGAATTGCGGCAGCGAGCTGCTCTTGCCGCCGCGCATCCGCATCGGCAAGCAGCTGATCATGCTCAATCATGATACGCAGCTCTTCCCGCATCACGTGGATGACAGCCGGCTCTATGATTTCAGCGCGCCCATCGCCGCGATCGTCCGGAATCCCCAGAACCCCAACATTTGGGGTCTCAAGAACCTCTCGGCGGAGAAGTGGGTCATCACGCGCCAGGATGCGAGCACGCAGGACGTGGAGCCGGGCCGCAGTGTGACCTTGCAGGCGGGAATCCGTATCAACTTCGGCGCGAAAGAAGGCGAAATCCGCGGCTGATAGACTACGGGTAAAGAAACAAATCTAGCCTTAGAGAGGCCGCCAGGGACGCCGGGTTTTAACGGCTCTTCGTGTCCCCGGTGCCGGGGCGTTGAAAACTGTGTGGGCGCCGTCGTGGCGCGCGAGGGTGTTTTTCAGCAGGGTATCCATCTTCACCGAAAATGAGATAGAACTATGAACCGTACACGTTGGATTTTTGCAGGCATCATTGTCGCCGCCCTGGTGATTGTGGGGGTGGCGTTGGCCGTCCGCGCGCTGAACGCGCCGGAAACCGGCGCGGGGGCGAGCGAGCCGGCGCCCATCATGGTGGACCGTCCGGCCTCGCTGACGGTGCGCGTGCTCACGTCGCTGCCGGTGGAGCCGTGGGTGCGTAGCGCCGCCGAAGCCTATAACGCCACACAACCCACGCAAGACGGCATTCCCGTTCGCGTTGAGGTGATCGCCATGGATGGCCTCACCGCCCTGGGGCGCTGGGATCGCAACGAGTTTGGCGCTCTGGAGGCCGGCGTGCGCCGCGAGGACCTCGCTCCCGCCGACCTGACCGCGCTCAGCGACTTCCCCACGGTATGGATTCCGGAGAGCCGCTATCTGGTGGAGCTCGCCAACGCCGCCTACAAGGGGCGCCTGGGGCAGGATGTCTTCCTCACCGACGGCGAGTATCGCGCGCGTCCCATCGCCACCAGTTTGTTTACCTGGGGCATTTACGAGACCCGCGCGCAGGTACTCCAGAGCCACTTCGGGGAGATCAGCTGGCAGACCATCCATGACGCCGCCGTCGCCCCCGGCGGGTGGCCAGAGCTCGGCGGCGATCCGGCGTGGGGCTACTTCAAACTTGTGGTGCCCAATCCCAACAAGAATGTCGGTGGCTTGCACGCGATGATCGCGGCGGCAGGCGAGTATTTCGGGCGCACGGACATCACCGTTGAGGACGTCACCAACCCGCAGTTCCAGCGCTGGCTGAAGGAGCTGATGGGGTCGGTGACCGATTTCAGCAGCGCGAGCGCCTACACCGCCGAAGACTTCGCGCTTTTCGGCTACAGCGTGGGCGATGGGGGCCAGCTGCTGGAGAGCGACCTGCTGCAGAACATGCAGGGCATCCTCACCCGCTGGGAAGACCCGCTGAACCTGTACTATCCGCGCTACGTCACCTGGTTCGATTTCCCCTACTCGATCTGGGTGGGGCAGGAGACGACAGCGTTGGAAAAGAACGCGGCGCTCGCCTTTCAGCGTTACTTGCTCAGCGACGCGCAACAGCAGGCGGCGCTGAGCTACGGCCTGCGTCCCGCCAATCCCAGCGTGCCGCTGGATGCCACAGCGGACAGTCTGTTCGTCAAATGGCAGGCTCGCGGCGTCGAGTCGGTCGTGCCCCGCGCTGACGCCATGCGCAACCCCGATCGCGAAGTGCTTCTCGCCCTCTTGCGCTGGTTCGAGTTGAACGTGGCGGATTGACATGAACACGCCATCCCGATCCCCACTGGATTTGCCTGCCGCGCCGCGCAAGTCACAACCGCAGCTGCCGTGGCGTTTGATCCTCGGCGCGCTGATGTTGCTGTGCGCGTGCGGCGTTCTCGCCCTGGTGGTGTGGCGCGGCCTCGACCGCAACGGCTCGCCGGGGACCGCCGGGGGTCCCACGACGGCGGCGAAGCCCTCCAGCGCCACGCTGACCATCGCCGTCGCGCCGGCGATGGCGCCTACCTTTGAGATGCTGGTGACGCAATTCAACGCTCAGCAGCTCCAGACGTCGGATGGCCAGACGATGGTTGTGCAGACCGTGGCGCTGGAGCCGGAAAAGATGGTGGCGCAGAGCTTGCAGGCGCCGCCGTTTCAGGCGCTCGCGCCGGATAGCAGCTTGTGGCTCAATCAACTGGAACGGCGCTGGGCGGCTCAGCAGGGCGCCGTCGAGGAGGCCGGGTCGGTCATCCCCCTCGGCAATCGGCGGATCGAGGCGCCGGTGCGTTATGCTATCAGTCCCATCGTCATTGTCGCGTGGGAAAGCGTGGCCCGTGAGTTGGGATGGCCCTACGAGCCGGTGGGTTGGGAACAGGTGCAGAACAAGGCTACCCGCGACCCCAATTTCAAGTGGAGCCATCCCGCCACGAACAACGCCAGCGGTCTGCTGGCGACGTTGGCGGAATTTTATGCGGGCGCCGGCCTCACCCGCGGCCTGACGGAAGAAGCGGCGAAGGCGCAGGCGACGTTGGATTACGTCCGCGCCGTCGAGGCGACGGTGCGCTTCTACGGCGAGGGAGAGGCCGTGATCATGCAGCGGCTGGCGGCGGAAGGACGCACTTTCCTCGACGCCTTTGTGGCCCAGGAGCAGGTCGTCATCGCCTGGAATCAGCTGGGGCGCGGGGAGCGGTTGGTGGCGCTCTATCCCGCCGAGGGGACGCTGTGGGCGGATCATCCCCTGGCGCTGTTGGAGCTGGGCGCGAACGGCGAAACCCCGGTCACCGCCAATCAACGGAACACCTACGGCGCTTTCAGCGCGTTCCTCACCGGCCCCGAAGCGCAGCGTCAGTTGCTTGCCGCGGGCTACCGGCCTACCGATTTGAGCCTAGATCTGAGCGCGCCGGGCAGCCCCTTTGCCGGCAACGACGCCGTGGATTGGCGTCAGCCGCAGACTACGCTGCAGATGCCGTCCGCCAGCGTCATTGAGGTCGTGCAGAACGTCTGGTGGTTCACCAAGCGGCCTACCAATGTCTTCCTGGTGGTAGATACCAGCGGCAGCATGGCCGAGGGCGAAAAGATACCCAGCACTCAGCAGGCGTTGGTCACATTCCTCACCCAGATGCAGGGCGATCGGGATCGTGTCGGCCTGATCGAGTTTGGCAGCCGCATCAAGCGGTTGGAGGAATTGCGGCATCTGGATGCGGCGGGGCGCTCCCAGATGACCGAGATGATCAACGCGATGACCCCGCAGGGGAACACGGCGCTGCTGGACGCGATCTGGGAGGCCTACCTGTATTTGTTGAAGGAGAATGACCGCGAGGCCATCAACGCCATTGTGGTGATGACGGACGGGCAGGAGAATGCCAGCTCTCTCAGCCTCAAGGCGCTGCAGCAACGCTTCACGCAGAATGCTGACGTCTCCATCGTGGTGTTCACCATCGGCTTTGGCGAGGACGTGGATGACGCCATGCTGGAGAATATCGCGCGCATTGGCGGTGGGCAGTATCGCCGCGCCAATGAGACGGACATTCAGGAGCTGTATCGGATCATCTCGACGTATTTTTGAGCTGGCCGTCAAGGGGCGAAAGGCCACAGCCGGGAGCAGGGTAAGGCCTGACTTTTGATGCGACTTTCCATCAACGCATGAGCGAACTACACACGGAGCTCTACCAAAAGACGCGGTCGGCGGCGCTGGAATATGCGGTGTTCCGCTGGGAAAGTGCGGTCATCGTGGCGGGGACGCTGCTGCTGATCGTGTTGCTGCCGCATCCCTTCCTCTGGTGGCCCGGCTGGGCCTGGCCCATCCTGGGCGCGATCGCTCTGGCGGCGATAATCTTCGCCAGCCTCACCGATCCGGCCACGGGCGCCAGGGTGCTGCAGCAGCTGCTGGAGGCGCACCTGGATCCCGACCTGATCAAGGATGAGGGTTTGCGCGGGCAGCTGCGGGCGGCTTTCACGCCACTGGTGCAACTGGAGGCCTGGCGGCTTAGCCTGCCTTCCGGCGCGGTGCGGACGCACGCCGACGCGCTCATGCCGTCTCTGACTGCCTGGGTGGAGCAGTATTTTCAGCTGTTGCGTTATCTCGACACTTACCGGCGGGATTTCCGCATCGAGCAGCGGCGCGAGCAGGTGAACGAGGAGCTCCAGACGCTCGCGGCGCGCCGCCGTTTTGAACGCAATCCGCAGATGTTGACGCGGCTCGCCGAGGGGATGGAAGACCTGGGGCGGGACTGGTACACGTTGCGTCTGCTCGCGGCGGAGTTACGCCTGGCGGAAGCGCGCCTGCCGCGTCAGCTTGAGGGTTTTGCTGCGATGACGGCCGAGGTGCGTGAGCTCCAGACGCAGGCCCATCTGCTGGACGAATATGCGGCAAGGCTACAGGACGACATTCAGGAGCGGACGACGCGCCTGAGTGAACAGCTCGCCCGCATTCACGCGACGTACACGGAGGCCCTCCGGCGGGCGTGATGAAAATAACGTGGGCACGTGGGCACGTGTTTATTTTCGAGGGAGACGCCATGTGCTGGCGCACACTATCCAAAAATGAAAATGTGTGGTAACTGTTCAGCCTGGCGCCAGGTGGCTAGCCGGCGATGGATGAACCTTTGTGAGCTGTAGCTTTTGCCCCTCCCCCGGCCCCCTCCCCAACGGCGCAGGCGCCGTTGGGGAGGGGGAGAAGAAATAAGGGGGTTTTGCAGGCGGGCGTAGCCCGCCTGCAAAACCCCACAAAAAAAGTTCCCCTTCCCCCCGCGCGCGGGGGGAAGGGGCCAGGGGATAGGGGGCAAAAGTTGATTCTCAATCTTCAGCAATCACCAGGAAATCTTGCGTTTTTTAGTCAGTGGCTGAACAGTTACCCTGTGAGCCATAGCCCGTGAGCAGAGGCTGCAACAGCTCACCGCTGCGGCTGGGGATGGAATCCTCAGCCTGACACGAGCCAACCGCGCTGAAGCGCACTGTTTGGGGACGTATCAGCCCTGGGGAACCAGGAATTTCAATTTCTGATTCGTGAAATTCGTGTTCATTCGGGGCCATTTTCGAGGGAGTTAACATGTTCCTGCGGCACACTACCGCGGATGAGAATGTGAGACGTGAGTTGTGAGCCATGACTGCAACAGCTCTCGACTCACGACTCACTGATTTCTATTTTCCGAGGAGTAAATGATCCATGACTAAGCGCCTTTTACTTGTCTTGTTGCTGATCGGCCTGCTGATGACCGCCGGTTGCGGCGAGAGCAGCGGCGTGCAAGAACCGACCAAGGGGGAAGTTTGGGTGTTTGTCGCCGTGCCTTTGAGCGGTTTTCAGGCTAACGGTGGGCAGACTGTGTTGGGCGGCGTGCGGCTGGCGGCGGAGCAGCTCAATCGCAGCGGCGGATTGAATGGCTACAAAGTCGTGGTCGTCCCCCTTGATGATGAATCCGATGACGAGGTGGCGGTGGCGCAGGTAGCGCAGATTCAGGAGGCGCTGAATCAGGGGAAGCGGGTGGTCGCGGTCATCGGGCATCTCAACAGCGGTCAGACCCTCGCGGCCATGGAGCTCTACCATACTTTGCCGCTTCTCGTGATTACCCCCACTGCCTCCGAGCAAAGTCTCACCGCGCGGGGCTACACCAACTTCTTCCGCGTCAATGCCAGCGACGATGTGCAGGCGGCGGTGGACGCGCGTTTCCTGACCGAGAAGCTCGGCGCCAAACGTGTCGCGGTCCTCTTCAACAACACGGAATATGGACGCGGGTTGGCGGCGGCGTTGGTGAAGGAATTAGAAGCCCGTGGAGCGCAGGCGGTGACCCGCATTGAAGTGGAAGAGGGGCAGGGCCGCTACAGCGCGGAAGTGGCGCAGGTGCAGTCCGCCGCTCCCGACGCGATTTTCTACGCGGGATATGAGATCGAGACGCCGTACTTGCGCGCTGAGCTTGTCCGCGCGGGGGTGACAGCGCCGATGTTGGCGAGCGATGGCGCCTTCCTCGCGGCGACCATTGACGAGTCGGATGGGACGGCAGAGGGGATGTATGTGAGCGCGTTTGCGCCGAGTCCCCGCGCTGTAGGCGATCCCCAATGGTTTGAGGCGTATCAGGCGGTGGAGTATCGCAACCCCGATACGTACTCGGTGAATGGGTATGTGGCGATGCAGGTGCTGGCGGAGGGCGTGCGGCAGGCGGGTAGCCTGGAAGCGTCAGAAATCGCGGCGGCGCTGCGCCGCGCCCCCGTCAAGACGTTGTTGAATGAGCTTCGCTACAAGGAAAACGGCGACCTCACCGATCCTCAGATCTGGATCTATCAGGTCAAGGATGGGGAATTTCAGCAGGTGGAATGGTAAGAGAAGCGTCTGGACGCGGACACCGCTCCGTGATGGATCCTTGGGCGCACAGTCGAGAAGCGCCGTTTCAATCCAGGCTCACACGCCCTGGTTTGACTCATGGTATAATCGGCTTTTAGTACTGGACACTTGCTTTTGCGGACGCTATCAGGGAGGCTCTATGAAGGTCGCAGAGATTGTGAAAGCCATTGAGGGAGAAATTCTCACTCCGCCCGCCGTGGATGTGGACCTGGACCGCGCATTTGCCGCCGATTTGATGAGCGACATCCTCGTTTTTGCTCAACCCAAGATGCTGATGATCACTGGCTTGACCAATCCGCAGACCATTCGCACGGCAGAAATGTCCGATATGCCGGTGATTCTCTTTGTGCGCGGCAAACGTCCCTCCGAGGCTTTGGTGCGCATGGCTGAGGAGATCGGCATTGGCTTGCTCCTCTCGCCCTACACCATGTATGAGACTTGTGGCTTGTTGTATGACGCCGGGCTGCCGGGGATGGGCAAGCTGCCCATCGTGCAACAGAGCTAGCCTATGACTCAGCAGTTCTCGCTCTTCGCGCGGATGGGGAAGGACCTCCCCGCGTCTGTGTTGCAGGAGCTGATGTTTGAGCTCAGAGTCTCGCGGGTCATGACCTCTACCCCCATCACCATTTCCTCGCAGCAGCTCATGGAAGACGTCAAGACCCTCATGCGGGACCACCGTTTCTCCGGCATCCCGGTGGTGGATGATGGCGAACTGGTGGGCATCGTCAGTGTGCAGGACCTGATCCATGCTTTCGAGGAGCAGGCCCTCGACGCGCCGGTGCAGCGTTTCATGACCCCCCGTGACAGGCTCATCACCGTCATGGTGGAAGAGCCGGTCTTCGAAGCGCTTAAACGCCTGGAGCAGACAGGGGTCGGGCGGCTGCTGGTGTTGGATGCCGAGCGTCATCTCGTCGGGATGCTCACCAAGGGCGATATTGTGGCGGGCCTGTTGCATGCCCTGGAGGCCGCTTATCATCGCGAGGAGGAGCTGGAGCGCCAGCGGCACCCACGCCGCTTTTTCGAGGCGTTGGTCTCTGATGAAACCAGCCTGGTGATGCGGTATCGCGTCCGCGCCAATGATTTCGCCAGCGGCGGTAGGGCTTCGGCGCAGCTCAAGCAGGCCTTGCTGCAGATGGGGGCGGCGCCGCAGCTCGCGCGTCGCGTTGCCATCGCGACCTATGAGGCGGAGATCAACCTGATCATTCACACGCTTGATGGCGGCTACATCGTGGCTGAGATCCGGCCGGAGCGCATCATCGTCGTAGCGCACGACATGGGGCCGGGCATCGCCAATGTTGAACTGGCGCGGAAGGTGGGCTATTCCACCGCCTCGCCGCTGGCGCGGGAGATGGGCTTCGGCGCGGGGATGGGGCTGACCAACATCGAGCGCTGCACGGATGAGTTGAACATCTGGTCGGCGGTAGGGGTAGGCACGCGCGTGGAAATGATCTTCAACGTGACCGAGGACGGGGCGAAGGCCCCGGTCGAGCATTCGTAGCCCTGGCCCGCTCGCGCCCGAAACGTGAGAAGGTGCGAACGTGGAACGTAAATGATTCGCTTATTCGCTTTTTCGCTGACTCGCCGATTTTCCGAGAAGTTGACATGTTCCTGCGGTACGCCATCAAAAATAGAAATGTGAGCTGGGATCGAAGACTACGACGGCTCTCTACTCACGGCTCACTGATCTCTATTTGCTAAGGAGGCCCTTGTGATCCTTCGTGACATTGTAACGCAGTTGGACTTACAAGTGCTGGCGGGTGAAGGAGCGCTCGATCAAGAGGTCACTGGCGGCTACATCGCCGATCTCTTGAGTTGCGTGATGGCGGGTGCGCAACCCGGCCAGCTGTGGTTCACGCTGCAGACCCATCTCAACATCGTCGCCGTCGCCTCGCTCGTGGGCGTCGCTGCCATCGTCATCACCGAGGCAGCTGCCGTTGGCCCGGAGACGATCAACCGCGCTGCCGGGGAAGGCGTGGTTTTGTTGCGGAGCGCGGAGCCGACCTTCGAGACGGTGATGAAGCTGGCGCGGCTCCTTTGAGCGCGTTGGGGCGCCGTGAACGAGTTTCGGGCCGACCTGCATATTCATACCTGCCTCTCCGCCTGCGCTGAGGTAGAGATGATCCCCCCACTGATTGTGGATGAGGCGCTGCGCAAGGGGCTGCACATCATCGCGGTGACCGATCACAACGCGGTAGGCAATGCCGCAGCGGTGATGGAAGCCGCAGTCGGCAGCGGGCTGTGGGTCATGCCGGGCATGGAATTGCAGTGTCAGGAAGAGGTGGACGCGCTATGCCTGTTCGATACGCTGGAGCAGGCGCAGGCCTGGGAGGCGCAAGTGCGGGCGGTGGCGTTGCCGTTTCGACACGACGCCGAACGCTTCGGCCCGCAGTACCGCGTGGACGCTGAAGGGGATTTCATCGCCGAAGACGACAGCTTCTACCAAGGCCCCGCCCAGATTCCCCTGGAGGAAGCCGCCGCCGCCGTCCATGCGCTTGGGGGACTGTTCATCCCGGCGCACATCGAACGGCCCATGAAGGGGCTGTTGGGGGTCCTGGGACTCTGGCCTGCGCAGCTCCGCGCCGACGCGGCGGAGCTCTCTCCCAATCTGCGCCCTTCGGCGGCGCGACAACGTTTCCGCCTGCCGCCGGAGCTACCGTTGATCACCTCCTCGGACGCCCATTGGCTGGCCGTCATCGGCAGCGTGATGACAATTTTTGTGCTGGAGGGGCCGCCTTCCATTGCCGAACTGCGCCGGGCATTGCGTGGCGAGGGAGAGCGGCGGGTAGTTGTCCCGTAAATTTGGCGGGGATTGCTGGCAAACAAAGCGGCGCGCAATGTCACTTTAGTAGTTTGCAAAAAACACCTATAATGAGGGGTAGGCTGGCAGGCCCTTAGCCTGGAATGATGTCCTGGCGCTGTACCACACCTTTCACAAACAATCGAGGTGAGACTATGAGTGTGAACCCAAACATAGACTTAGCGACAGCAGAAGAAACTTTAACCCCTGTAGAGAAAAGCGTTCTGGATGAAGTGTTGAGCGCCAATCGTGACCGCCCTGGCGCGACGATGTTGGTACTCACCCTGGTACAGGAGAAGATCGGCTATATCTCCCCACCCATGCAAGTCTACATTGCGAGGGAATTGGGCGTCCCCCTGAGCCACATCTATGGCGTGTTGACCTTCTATTCCTCCTTTCGTATGAGCCCTTTGGGGCGACACAAGATCAGCATCTGCCTGGGCACGGCGTGTTACGTGCGTGGCGGCCCCATGTTGATTGAAAAATATCAGCAGATCTTGGGCGTGAAGGTCGGTGAGACGACGGAGGACCAGCGCTTTACGCTGGAGATCTGCCGGTGCGTGGGGGCCTGCTCGCAGGCGCCGGTGGTGATGATTGATACGGATATTAACGGGCGCGTCAACCCGGCGGACGTGTCGAAGACCTTGCGGAAATACGAGTGACGATTTTTCGGGAGCTCTCTCAACATCTATTGGACATCTTTGAGAATGGCGCCAAAGCGGGCGCGACTTTGATCACCCTTAACATTGTGGAAGATTTTGCCGCCGATCGTCTCCTGCTCGAAGTGCGCGACAATGGCTCGGGGATGGACGCGGAGATGGTACGTCGGGTCGCCGATCCCTGGGTGACGACGCGCACGACCCGCAAGGTGGGGCTGGGAATCCCCTTCCTCAAACAGGCGGCCGAGATGTGCGGAGGGGAATTCGGCATTGAATCGGAACCGGGTGTGGGCACCCGCACCTGGGCCACTTTTCAGCACAGTCACATTGATCGCCCGCCGCTGGGTGACCTGGTGGGAACGGTGCTGTGCATGATCGTGGGATTTCCGACGCTCGAGGTGCTCTTTCAGCACACGGTGCACACCGCGAACGGCGAGACGCGCGAGTTCACGCTAGATACCCGCGAGCTGCGCGCGGTGTTAGGAGAGGATCTGCCGCTCTCCGATCCGGAGGTGTTGGGCTTTCTGCGGGAAACGTTGACAGAGGGTGAAGCGCACTTGCGGGCTGGCGTCGAAGTCCCCAGCCTGGCATAGCAGCGCGCTGATGAAGTTCAAGGCGTTCCTGGATAGGGTTGCTGACGACTGTGATCATTTAAGAACATCAGAGCAGTGGAGGAAATACTATGAAGAGTCTGGAAGAACTGCAGAAGATCAAGGAGCGGGCGCTGGAGCGTCGCCGCATGAGTGCGGAGGGGATGCGGGCACGCGTGGTGGTGGCCATGGGCACTTGTGGGATCGCTGCGGGCGCACGTGACACCATGACGGCCATCCTGAACGAACTGGAGCGGCAGCAGATCACCGACGTGGCCGTCACACAGACCGGCTGCATCGGCCTCTGCGAATTCGAGCCGATCGTACAGGTGCAGCTGCGCGAAGGCGAGATGGTCACTTACGGCAAACTCACTGCCGATCGGGTTCCGACCCTCATTGCCCGGCACGTCGTCGGCGGCGAGCCGATTGACGACTGGACTGTCAAGCAGAAAGCCTGAACGACTGATATTTCCCCGGCAGGGCGTTAGCGATACGCCCTGCCCCACCAAGCAGGAGGAACTATGGCCTATCGCGCGAATATTCTCATCAGCAGTGCTGCGCCCGGCGCGCCAGAGGTCGAGCAGGCGCTGCTGGACAGAATCGAGGAGTTGCAACTTGCCCGTGAAGTGCAGGTCATCCAGGCGGCAACGCTGGGCCCTCAGCCGCAGGGCGTCGAGCTGGTAATCTACCCCGAGGGGACGCATTACGTGCGTCTGACCCCGGAGGACGCCCGGCTGATCGTTGACGAGCACCTGTACAAGGGACGTCCTGTCCCCCGGTTGATGTACAAAGGCCTCGAGGTCGAACCGTTGGAGGCGCCGGCGTCCAAAGAGGTGCGCGTGGTGCTGCGCAATGTGGGAAAGATTGATCCAGGCAACATTGACGATTACATTGCACTGGATGGCTACGCGGCCCTGGCGAAGGTGCTCACGGAGATGACGCCGGAGCAGGTGCTGGAGGAACTGAAACGTTCCGGCCTGCGGGGGCGCGGCGGCGCGGGCTTCCCTACCCATCTCAAATGGACTTTTGCCCGCAATGCGCCGGGCGATGTGAAATACGTCATCTGCAACGGCGACGAGGGGGATCCGGGCGCCTTCATGAACCGCCGGGTGTTGGAAGGGGATCCCCACGCGGTAATCGAAGGCATGGCGATTGCCGCTTACGTCATCGGAGCGCGCCAGGGGTACTTCTACGTGCGGGCGGAGTATCCCATTGCCGTCAGCACGCTGCGGGTGGCGCTGGATCAGGCCCGCGAGTACGGGCTGTTGGGAGATCACATCCTCGGCACGGATTTCAGCTTCGATCTGGAAGTGCGCATGGGCGCGGGAGCGTTCGTCTGCGGCGAGGAGACCGCGCTGATGCAGTCCATCGAGGGCTTGCGGGGTATGCCGCGCACCCGTCCGCCGTTCCCCGCGACTTCCGGCCTGTGGGGTAAGCCGACCAACATCAACAACGTGGAGACCTATGCGAACGTCCCCCAGATCATCCTCAAGGGCGGGGAGTGGTTCGCCTCGATGGGGACGGAGAAAAGCAAGGGGACCAAGACCTTTGCCATCGCGGGGAAGGTCAAGCGCACCGGGCTGATCGAGGTGCCGTTGGGGGTGACCATCCGCGAGATCGTCTACGACGTGGGCGGCGGCATCCTCAACGACAAGAAATTCAAGGCGGTGCAGACGGGTGGCCCGATGGGAGGGTGCATCCCGGAGAAATACCTGGACCTGCCGGTGGATTACGATAACCTGGCCAAAGTGGGCTCCATCATGGGGTCGGGTGGCTTTGTGGTGATGGATGAAGACACCTGCATGGTGGACATTGCCCGGTTCTTCATGGAGTTCACGCAAGACGAATCGTGCGGCAAGTGCGTGCCGTGTCGTGTGGGCACCCGGCGGATGTTGGAGATTTTGAACAACATTTGCGCGGGGAAGGGCAAGCCGGGCGACATCGAGAGGCTGATCACCCTGGGAGAGGAAATCCGCGTCGGCTCGCTGTGCGGCCTGGGCCAGGGGGCGCCGAACCCCGTGCTGAGCACGATCGAATACTTCCGCGACGAATACGAGGCGCACATCTACGAGAAGCGCTGCCCCGCCAAGGTCTGCAAGGCCCTCATCGAGTACAAGATCGAAGCCGCGACCTGCATCGGTTGCACGCGCTGCGCCCGTAACTGTCCGGTGAACGCCATTGCCGGTAAGGCCAGGCAGGTTCACGTCATTGATCCCGAAGTCTGCATTCGCTGCGGCATTTGTAAGCAGGTCTGCCCGGTGGATGCCGTGAAGATCGAGTGACAAGGAGGCGGCATGGACAAAGATCTGACCCAAACGGTACAACGGGTATTGATGCGCCACGGGAGCAACCGTGAGGCGTTGGTGGAAATATTGCACGAGCTCAACGCCGAGTTGGGCTACTTGAGCCAGGCGACGCTGGCGTTGGTGGCCGAGGCCCTGAAGCTGCCGTCCAGCCAGGTGCTCAGCGTGGCCAGCTTCTACAGTATGCTCGATCTGGAGCCGCGTGGCACGCACGTGATCAAATTCTGCCAGGACGCGCCGTGTCACGTCGCCGGGGGGCGCGAGGTGTGGGAGGCGCTGGAGCATGAGCTGGGAATTGGCTTCGGCGCGACCACGCCCGATGGTCGCTGGACGCTGTTGACGACGAGCTGCATCGGCGCTTGCGCGGTCGGCCCGGTGATGTTGGTGGATGAGGACATCTACGGCAATCTCACCCCGGAGCGGGTGCGGCAGATTCTGAAGCAGGTGGCTGAGCGGGACCAGGCAGGAGGTGCAGCATGATCCGGGCGCATGTGTTGATTTCTGGCGATGCCCTCAGCCTCGCTCGCGGCGCTGAAGAGACGCGGTTGGCGATCGAGGCCGAACTTTCCTATTTGGGACTCGACAAAGAAGTTCAGGTGAGCTACATGGGGCATGTGGATCGGACGGATGCCCTGCCCATGGTCATTGTTTTCCCCGAAGGCACGCGCTACGGCGCCGTGCGACCGGAGGATGGCGCCTACATCGTGCAGGAGCATCTCTACAAAGGGCGGATCGCCCAGCATCTGCTGGCGCCGCCGGAGACGCTTTCCGGTCAAATCGCGCATCTGCCGGGACGGGCCGGCGCCATTGAGGCTCAGAAGCGGGTGGTGCTGCGCCGCGCGGGGATCATTGACCCCACCAGCATTGACGAGTATATCGCTCACGACGGGTATTTCGCGCTGGGCAAGGCGCTCACCGAGATGCAGCCCAGCGAGGTGCTGAAGACGGTCAAGGATTCCAAACTCCAGGGACGCGGCGGCGCGGGATTCCCCACCGGGCTCAAATGGAGTTTTGTGGTGAATCAGCCGGGCACGAAGTACATCGTCTGCAATGCTGATGAATCCGAGCCAGGGACGTTCAAGGATCGCCTGATCTTGGAAGGGGATCCACACGCCGTGCTCGAAGGGATGGCGCTGGCCGGGTATGCGGTCGGCGCGCATGAGGGCTGGATTTACGTCCGAGGGGAATACGGACAGGCGCGCGAGCGTCTGGAATACGCCATCAAGCAGGCCGAGGACTATGGCTTGTTGGGTGACCATATCATGGAGAGCGGCTTTGATTTCCACATCCATGTCCACGCGGGGGCCGGGGCTTACGTCTGCGGCGAGGAAACCGCGTTGCTGGAAAGCCTCGAGGGCAAGCGGGGGACGCCGCGCATTCGTCCGCCCTATCCTACCGTGCGCGGGTTCCGGGATCAGCCCACGGTCGTCAACAATGTGGAGACGCTGGCCAATGTTCCGGCCATCATCCTCAACGGCGCCGACTGGTTCCGCTCCATCGGGACTCAGGCAAGCCCGGGGACCAAGGTCTACACGATGCTCGGCGATGTGAACATTACCGGCCTCATCGAGGTGCCGATGGGCATCACCCTGCGCGAAGTCATCGAGATTTACGGCGGCGGCATGCGCGGCGGGAAGGCCTTCAAGTGCGCGCAAACGGGCGGCGCTTCAGGCAGCATCATCCCGGCGGAATTTCTCGATGTGCCGATGGATTTTTCCAGCATGGCTGCCAAAGGCGCGGCGCTGGGTAGTGGGGCGCTGCTGGTCTGTGACGAGGACACAGATGTGGTGGACCTCGCGTATGTGCTGGTACGTTTCTTCAAGACGGAATCTTGCGGTAAGTGCGTGCCGTGTCGCGTAGGGACGGTGCAGATGCTGGAGGCGTTGGGGCGCCTGCAACGGGGCTATGCGCGCGCCGCCGACCTGCGGCGCCTTGAGGAAATCGCCGGTTACGTGCAGGAAACCTCGTTCTGTGGCCTCGGACAGGCGGCGGCGGTGCCCATTCTCACCGGCTTGCGTTTCTTCCGTGACGAATTTGAGGCCCGCGTGCGGCATTAGCGGAGCCATCCATTAGAGCTGCTCGATTACAGACTTATTTCAAGGAGTAAAAAGACTCATGAGCGAAATACACCTGACGATTAACGGACAAGAAGTTGTAGCACAGAGCGGTCAGACAGTTTTGGAAGCGGCGAAGGCTGCCGGCATTGACATTCCGGTGCTGTGTCACCATCCGGCGCTTTCCAACTGGGGCGCGTGCCGCATGTGCGTCGTCGAGGTTGAAGGGATGCGCACGGTCCAAACCGCATGTACGCTGCCGGCGGCTGAAGGCATGAAGATTTCGACGCACACCCCCAAAACCACCAGCCTGCGTAAATTCGTCCTCGAATTGCTGTTCTCAGAGCGCAATCATTACTGCATGTATTGTCAGATGAGCGGCAACTGCGAGCTGCAGGATCAGGCTTACGCGCACGGGCTGGATCACTGGACTTACCCGCGCCCCTTCGAGAAGCTGAACGTTGACGCCTCACGCAAATATTTCATCATGGATCACAACCGCTGCATCCTGTGCTCGCGGTGTATCCGCGCCTGCGCTGAGGTTGCGGCAAATCACACGTTGGACCTGCGCAATCGCGGCGCCAAGACGATGGTGATTGCCGACCTGGATGTGCCTTTCGGCGAGTCAAGCTGCGTGGAGTGCGGCACCTGTCTGCAGGTCTGCCCTACCGGCGCGTTGGTGGACGCCAGAAGCGCTTACGGCGGGCGGGAGAAGGACGTGACTCACACCCCCACGACCTGTATGCAGTGCAGCATCGGCTGTGAGTTGGATGTGGTGACGCGCTATAGCCGTCTGCTCCGCGTGGATGGCGTCTGGGGCTCGGAGCCCAACGACGGCTTGCTCTGCGTGGATGGGCGTTTCAAGCCCTTGTACGAGGAGCGCAAGCGGGTGACCCGGCCGTTGCTCCGCAAGGACGGGGAGCTGGTCGAGGTCTCCTGGGGTGAAGCGCTCGCGGCGGTGGCGGACAAGCTCAAGGGCGGCTCCTGCCAGGGACTGGCGGCGTGCGCCACGACCAATGAGGCGCTCGCGGGCTTCGCTCACCTCATGAACCGCGTCGGCGGCAAGGGCGGGCGGCTTGAACCGCAAGCTCCCCCCCTGGGTTACGGCGTGCCTGGCCGGGTCACGGATGTGTTGAGCGCCGATTTCATCATCGTCGCCGGGGCGCAGCCGCTGGAGTATCAGCGCGTCATCGGCTATTTCATCCATCGCGCCGCTGACAAGGGTATCCCCGTCGCGGTCATCACCGATACGGAAAATGCTCTCAGCGAGCGGGCGTCCATGACGGTCGCTGCGGCGCAGGCGGGAGTCGTCGCTCAGGCGGCGGCAGCGGCGGAGAAGGTCGTGCTGGTCTACAGCATCGGCATCAAGCCTGAAGTGATCGCTGCCCTCAAGCCGTTGGGAGACAAAGTCCACTTCCTGGCGCTCGATCCGGCGCGCAACGGCAAGGGCGCGGAAGCGGCCGGCTTGCAGCCGTTGACGCCGGTTAAGGCCGATGTGGCTTACGTCTTGCTGGGGGAGCAGGCCCCGGAGGAAACGCTGCAACTGAAGGCGGGTTTCAAGGTCGTGCAGGCGGCCTATGTCTCGCCGCTGACGGAGCAGGCCGATGTCGTCTTGCCGACGCCTGTTTGGTCGGAGCGCCAGGGACATGTGACCACGCTCGATGGGGCCGTCAAGCCGCTCCAGGTGGTGTTGCCCGCCCCGGCCGGCGTCCGCGACGAGACCGAGGTGTTCGAGCAGTTGTTGGGGCTGCTGGGATAGGGCGCGGGGCGTCGTGGCGTTCCCGCAGAGTAAGGAGTGACCATGGGTAAGATCAAAGTAGCAACGCAATGGTTAGAGGCGTGCGCCGGCTGCCATATGTCGTTCCTGGATATTGACGAGCGGATCGTCGAGCTGTTCAGACGCATCGAGATGACGTCCTCGCCCATTACGGACCTCAAACATCCGCCTGAAGAGGGCGTGGAGGTGGGGATCCTCACCGGCGGGATTGGCAACGAGGACGAGAAGCACGAAGCCCTCGAGATGCGCGAACGGGCGAAGGTGCTCATCGCCATGGGCGACTGTGCGGTCACCGGCGGCATTTGCACCATGCGCAACTTTTTCCCCACCGAAGAGGTGCTGCGGCGGGGGTATATTGAGACCGAGAGCACGGTGGATGGGGAGATTCCGGTTCACGAGGACCTGGCTCCCCTGACGGACAAGGTCAGCGGCGTGGATGAGGTGGTGCCGGTGGACATTTACCTGCCCGGTTGCCCGCCTACCGCCGACGCTATCTGGTACGTGCTAACGGAATTGTTGGAGGGCCGGATGCCGAAGTTGGAAGGCAAGGTCCTGAAGTATGGGATGGATGGGGGGTAAAGTTTACGATGGCCGAAAAGATTACCATTTCACCCGTGACTCGCATCGAGGGTCACGCCAAGATCACGATCTATCTGGGCGAGGACGGCAAAGTCAAGGATTCCTATTTCCACGTGGAGCAGTTCCGGGGCTTCGAGAAGTTCAGCGAGGGGCGCATGTTCTACGAAATGCCCCAGATCACGCCACGGACCTGCGGCATCTGCCCGGTAAGCCATCACCTGGCGGCTTCCAAAGCGTGTGACGTGGTGGCCGGCGTGCAGCCGCCCCCTACCGCCCACAAGCTGCGCGACCTGATGCACATGGGGCAGGTCATTCAGTCTCACGGGATGCACTTTTTCGAGCTGGCGGGGCCAGACTTCATCATGGGATTTGACGCCGACCCCAAGGTGCGACACGTCGGCGGCGTCATTGACGCTAACCCCGATCTGGCAGTCAAGGCGGTGAAGCTGCGCGCTTTTGGACAGGAGATCATCCGTCGGTTGGGCGAGCGGCGCATCCATCCGATCTTCGGGGTGCCCGGCGGCGTGACCCGACCCCTGAATCCTGCCGACCGCGAGTGGCTGCTGCGCGAGGTGGATGCTCACATCGCCACAACTCTGGAGGGCATTTCGTTTCTCAAGAGCTGGATGCAGGCCAATCAGCAGATGCTGGAGGAGTTTGCTGCCTTCCCGTCCGCTTACATGGGGTTGGTGCAACCTGATGGCGCGTTGGAGCTCTACGACGGGCAGTTGAAAATGGTGGATGCTGACGGGTCGTTCCTGGAGCTGTTCGACCCGACGCACTATCTGGAGTATATCGCCGAGCACGTCAATCCCTATACCTACCTCAAGGCGCCCTACTACAAGAAACGCGGCTATGAGCACGGCATCTACCGGGTGGGCCCCCTGGGACGGCTCAATGTCGCGACGCACATCAGCACGCCGATAGCACAGAGCGAGATGCAGATCTGGAAGCAGCTCAACGGCGGGAAACCGGTGGAGGGCACGCTGTATTATCACTACGCGCGCCTGATCGAGGTGGTCTATGCCCTGGAGCGCGTCAAAGAGCTGCTGGACGACCCCGACATCTTGGGGACGGACGTCGCGACGCCCTTCAGCCACATCACCGGCGAGGGCGTGGGGGTGATCGAAGCGCCGCGGGGGACGCTCTTCCATCATTACTGGACCGACGAGCAGGGCATCATCCAGAGAGTGAACATGATCGTGGCCACTGCCGGCAATGCCTGGGCCATGAACCATGCGGTCAACATGGTCGCTAAGCGCTATGTGGATGGGACGAAGCTCACGGAGGGGATGTTGAACCGCGTGGAACACGCCATTCGCGCGCACGACCCCTGCCTCTCCTGCTCGACTCACGCCATGGGGCAGATGCCGATGCAGATCGAGCTCCTTGGGCCAGACGGCAAGGTGCTGGATACCTTGCAGCGGGATTAGCTGCTTCCCCAGGCTGTAGTTTCTGGAACACGCTCTTTTTCTGACCTCAGGAAAGGGGCGTGTTGGCATGATAGCGCAGAGTCGGCGGCGCGGCCTGCTCCGCTCGGAGTGTGATACAATAGTCGTATGAATGAGAAGACTCCACGCACTTTGATTGCCGGATTCGGCAACGTTTTCCGCCGTGATGATGGCGTCGGGCCGACCGTGGTCAACGCCGTGCGCGCGCGGTTGGGACGCACCCCGCTTGATTCGCTGGACGATGGGTTCGAGACGCTGGGCGAAACGGTGGATACTGTGGTGTTGCACCAGCTGGTGCCGGAGTTGGCGGAGACGGTCAAAGACTACGCGCTGCTCATTTTTGTGGATGCGCATGTGGGGAATCTGCCGGAGGCCATCCGCGAGGAACGCCTGGCCGCGACTTATACCCAACCGTTCGTCTCGCATCAGTTTCACCCCTCGACGGTGCTGGCGCTGGCGCAACAGCTCTACGGTCACGCGCCGCGCGCCGTGCTGCTCTCCATTCGCGGCTACGATTTCGATTTCGGCGAGGGCCTGTCGCCGGAGACCGCCGCGTTGGTGGCCCCAGCGGTGGAACGCATTCTGGCCCTGATCGCCGCAGCCGGCGCCGGCTGAACGTCACGCTCTCCTGTTAGCGCCCAAGGCCCTTGGTCCCGGCGTGATGCTACCTTCACGCCGGGGCTTTTGATTTTTCCAAGGGGATGAGATACAATAGTCCTCACCAGCCGGATGAGATGAGGAGACCTGTATGCAACTGCAAACAATCTCGATTGAGGGCTTCAAATCCCTCCGCGAAGTGCAAGCCCTGCCGCTAGGCAAGCTGAATGTGTTGATTGGGGCGAATGGGTCGGGAAAGAGCAATTTCATCACACTGTTTCGCTTGCTCAATCAGATGGTGCAGGGTAACTTCCAGGCTACGGTTCGCCAGCAGGGTGGCGCGAACGCGCTGTTGTATCTCGGTGAAAAGACCACGCCGCAAATCACCGTGCAGTTGGACTTCGGACGCAATGCCTACCGCTGTGTCTGGATACCCACGGTAGACGAGCGCCTGATCTTTGCGGAGGAGGCCTGCATCTTTTATGGGGATCGGGTTCGAGAATCTCGTAAGCGCTTGGGTTCTGGACATTTAGAAAGCCTGTTGCCCCAAGCGGCACAGGAAATGCCAGGGCGTGTGCCTGGATACGTCTTGCAGGGTTTGAGGGGCTGGAAGGTTTATCATTTTCATGATACCAGCGACAGCGCCTTAGTGAAGAAGAGCGGCGCGTTAAATGATAACCTTTACTTGCGTCCCGATGCGGCTAACCTGGCGGCCTTTCTATACCGTTTGCAGCACAGTGCTCCTCAGTATTACGCCGCCATCAGGGAGACCGTACAATTGGTGTTCCCTGTTTTTGATGATTTCCTGTTGCGGCCTCAGCCGGAAAACGAGGCGTTGATTCGCCTGGAATGGCGCGAGCGGGGTTCGGATTACCCTTTTATGGCGCATCATCTCTCAGATGGAACGCTGCGCTTTATCTGCCTGGCAACGTTGTTATTGCAGCCAACATTGCCATCTACGATTCTGATTGATGAGCCAGAGCTGGGGTTGCATCCGTACGCGATTGAGATCCTGGCCTCGCTTATGCACCATGCGGCTGAGCAGACACAGTTGATCTTAGCCACGCAATCGGTCACGCTGGTCAATCACTTTGCGCCAGAAGATATTCTGGTGGCTGAAAATCGCGATCGCAGTACTGTTTTGGAGCGCCTCGAAGCGGCCTCCCTTTCGGATTGGCTGGAGGAATATACCCTCGGTGAATTGTGGGAAAAGAATGTTTTGGGCGGGAGGCCAACTCGATGAGTGGGGGGCACGCACGGGTCAATATCGTGGTCGAGGGGCTCACTGAAGAGACTTTTGTCCGTGATATCCTCAGCCCTTTCTTGGGCGCGCGGCGGGTATTTGTGACTGCACGGCGGGTGGAGACAGGACGTGCTGCTGGAAAAGTTTATCGTGGCGGTTTGGTTTCTTACGAGAAGGCTTGCCGCGACATTCGGCGTTGGTTAATTCAAGATAAGGATGCGTATGTAACCACGATGTTTGACCTTTACCGATTGCCTGCAGACTTCCCCGGTGTATCAAACGCGCCACAAAGTGAAGAGCCTTATGCCAGAGTCGCTCGATTGGAACAAGCATTAGCTCTTCGTATTGGGTCCGAGCGTTTTATTCCTTACTTGCAGCTGCATGAGTTTGAAGGATTACTCTTTAGCGATGTGGAAGCCATTGATGCGGTGCTGGGGGTCGAGCACTCACAATTGCGAAGTCTGCAGGTCATCCGCGCACGATTTGCTACACCAGAATTGATAGACGATGGTGAAAATACTGCGCCTTCCAAGCGGTTGATAACGCTTTTTGGAGGGTACAATAAGCCCGCTTTTGGCTCGCGGATTGCAGCACGCATTGGATTACCCGTGTTACGGCGAGAGTGTCCACATTTCAACCAGTGGATTTCACGGCTTGAAGTTCTGGCAGCTCCATGAGTTCAGGCGTGCACACGTTTCCACATTCCCAGGAGTGATTTGCCATGGCAGCTCAAGAGAATTCCCGTCCCCTCCAACTTCCTGAAGCCTATCAGGAGGTCTTGTATTGGCGTCTCTCGGACCACAAACGCCTGCTGGTGATCCTGAATGTGGTGGGCCTTCTGACGATGGGGGTGATGCTCGGCGCCTTCACGGCCTGGGCGCAGCGCTGGCACCCGCTGCAGATGGGGAACTTTAGCGCCTTGCAGCTGCTGGCAATCCTCGCCATGGCCATCCTGACCGTCGTGGTGCACGAGCTGGTGCACGGTCTCGCGCTGCGCTGCTACGGCGCGCGACCTGCTTACGGTGTGTTATGGAATGGGATGATGTTCTACGCCACAGCCGCCGGGCACGCTTTCCCGCGCAACGCCTATCTCGTCATCGCGCTGGCGCCACTGGTGGGATTGAGCCTCGTCGCGCTGGGAGTGCTGGCGCTGCCTCTCCCGGGCTGGCTGACCTTTGCTGTCATCCTCTGCGCCGCTTTCAACGTCGGCAGCGCCTGGGGGGATCTGTGGCTGGTGCGGACGGCGCTGCGCTATCCGCGCGCGGCCTACATCGTGGACGAGAAAGACGGGATGCGCGTGTTTCTGCCCGTGGAAGGCTAGCGCGCTGACGCCGTTGCCATGACAGCGCCCCCGCTCACTGGCGGGGGCGCCGTGCTTATGCCAGGGGCCGTTTACTCCGCCTTGCGCAGGTAGATGAACCAGTAGACCCCGCCGACCATCAGGGCGCCGCCGATGATGTTGCCGATGGTGACCGGGAGCAGGTTTTTGAGGAAGAAATTGCCCCACGTGAGGGCACCATAGCTGGCGAGGGTCTTGCCGGCGTCCACGAAGGCCGGCAGCTGGAACACGGTCGGGTCAAATTGCTTGATAAATAATCCGACCGGAATGAAGTACATGTTGGCGACGCTGTGCTCGAAGCCGGCGGCCACAAATCCAGAAATCGGGAAGATGATGGAGAGGATCTTGTCGGTCGTGCTGTGGGCGGAGAAGCACAGCCAGACTGCCATACAGACCATGGCATTGCACATGATGCCGAGCGCGACGGCGGGGATGAACTCGAGGCTCGACTTGGCGTTGGCGATGTTGAGCGCCGTGAGACCTACCGCGCCGTTGCCGAAGGTATATTGCCGGGTGAAGTACATGATGAGCGCCGTGAGCACCGATCCCACAAAGTTGCCGACATAGACAATCCCCCAGTTGCGCAACAGCTGCGCGGCGCTGATCTTCTTGTTGGCCCAGGCCATGATGATGAGGTTGTTGCCCGTGAAGAGCTCCGCGCCGCCGACGATGACGAGGACGAGGCCGAGGCAGAAGACCAGCCCGCCGAGCAGACGCTGCACGCCATAGGGCAGACTGCTGCTGCCGGCCAGCACCGTCGTGGAGTAGATAGCGCCCAGACCGACGAAGGCGCCGGCCAGAATCGCCAGCATGAACAGCTGCAGGGCGTTGCTGCTCGCTTTTTTGACCCCCGTGCTTTCGGCCTTCGCGGCCATCTCGGACGGGACCAGGGCGTCGAACTTGATTTCGGGCGCGGGATGATTTGGATTCGCCATTGATTTTGCTCCCCGTGAAACGGATGTGTGAACGTGACGCCGTGTGACCATTATAGCGCAATGGAAACGTTGTCAAACATCCTGCTTGAGAACGAAAGTTTCCTTATTGAAACGCCATGGATTCCAAGAAGGAACCATAAACGTTCCTTATTGAAAACGAAAGTTTCCTTATTGAAACGCTATAGATTCCAATAAGGAACCGTGAACGTTCCTTATTGAAAACGAAAGTTTCCTTATTGAAACGTCATGGATTCCAATAAGGAACCGTGAGCGTTCCTTTGGTACACCAACGCAAATGAAAATGTGAATCGTGAGCGGTGAGTCGTGAGCCGTGACCGCGACAGCTCTCTACTCACGGCTCTCTATTTTTCGAGTGAACTAGAGTTCGCGGTACGTGTATCACGTAAGTGATTTTGAGATTCGCCGATTCGCTTACGCGCTGATTCGCTGATTCGCCATTCCTCCCCGGCCTGCCCCTATTTGACATTTGAGTGGTTTCGGATACGGTAGGGGGCGATTGTTTTTGCACGGAGGCCGCCAGTGCATGAATTGTCCGTGACCGAAGAGCTCCTGCGCATCGCCGTGACCCATGCCGACGGGAGGCGCATCACCGCGATCCATTTGGTGATCGGCGAACTCACCAGCTTCATTGATGACACCATTCAATTCTATTTCGACCTGCTCGCGCCGGGGACGGTGGCCGAAGGCGCACGCTTGTACTTCGAGCGGGTCCCCGTCCGTTTCCGCTGCCGCAGCTGTGGGACGGAGTTTGCCCCCTCGGAGCAGGAGTGGCACTGTCCCGCCTGCGGGACGCTGGGGGGCGACGTCATCGCGGGCAAGGAATTCTTTGTCGAGAGCATCGAGGTCGGCACCGATCAGTGAGGTTTCCATGCATAGCGAACAGGGTTCTCCAAAACCCCGGGGCGCGTGGGCCTTTGAACTCCTGCTCATCGCGCTGTGGGCGCTGTGGGTGGGACGGGCCTTTCTCAACTTCGACGCCACCCTCTGGCCGTCCGGGCGCGAGGTGGGGATGGTCATCCGCACGCACTACATCTGGACCTTGCTCCCTCGCTGTGGAACCTGCATGTTGTGGAACGGCTTCGTCAATGGCGGCGCTCCCGCCTTTGCCGAGTTGCACGGAGCGGTGTTGTATCCCCTCGTTCCCCTCTTTACCCTCCTGTGGGGCGTCATCAACGGGACGAAACTGCTGCTGCTGGCCAGCCTGGTGCTGGCGGGATGGGCGCAGTGGTGGCTGGCGCGCGTCATGGGGCTGGGACGCCTGGCCCGGCTCTGGACGGCGGCGATGGCGGTGGTTGGTGGGCATCTGGCCGGGCGGCTGGAACATGGCGTCGTCGGCCTGGTGCTGGCGACGGCAGCGTGCAGCCTGGTCATCCCCCCGGCGTTGGATTGGGTGAAGACGGGACGCCGCCGCTCGGCGCTGCTCCTGGGGCTCACCCTGGCCCTGGCCCTGCTTGCCGGCCAGGCGTACATGCAGCTGACCTTGCTTGTGGGGGTGTTCCCCGCCTTTGCCCTCTACGTTTTCGACCCGCACTGCCCGCGCCGTCGGCTGGGAAAGGGTTTCATCTTCACCCTGGGTCTGGCGCTGTTGTTGAGCGGCGTCTTCTGGGCGCCGCTACTCCATTTTTTGCCGAACTTTAGCAAAGACGTTGACCCGGATTTCGTCGCCATCCAACCGCTGGAATACCTGCCGCTCAATCTGGTGATCCGTTCCGTGGACTTTTACACCACCTCCACACTGGGACGTCTGCCCTATCCTTACCTCTACACGAATTACATTGGCTGGATTCCCGTGCTGCTGGCGTTGGCGGCGTTGATCCTGGCGCCGCGCGCCGAACGTCGGCAGCTCTATTGGCTGCTGCTGGCCATCGCGCTGGTCTACCTCTGCGCCAGCGCGATCCTGCTGCGTCCGCTGGAAACCCTGTTCCCGGCTTTTGTCCAGAGTTTCCGGTACCTCAGTGTGGGAAGCGGCCTGGCGGTGCCGTTGCTCCTGGCCCTGGCGGGATGGGGGCTGACGTTACTCCTGCAGCACTTGCAGGCGCGGTTCCCTTTCTGGCTCATGTTTTGGCGACGCTCGCGCCCGCTCAATGGCTGGGCCTTGGTGACGCTGCCGGTGTTGCTGTGCGCCCTGGGACTGGCCTATACCTTCGGCCAGAACTGGTTGCAGACGCTCAAGGTCCCGCCGGAGGTCTCGCAGGTGCTCGACCAGCTGCGGACAGAATCGGCCGAGTGGGTGACGCCGCCCTTCGGTGAGCACTTTTGGACCCCGCCCGCGCTCGAAAGCGGGCTCAAACTCACGTACGTCGTCAGCCCCTGGCGTTGGAAGGGGCGTTCTTATCCCGACCCCTATCTCAAGGCGGAGCGGCAATCCGGCTTTTTCTACGCCCCTGACACTTCCGCCGCGTTGGAGGGCATTACGATTGTCGAGGACCCCGCGCAGGCGTACGCGTCGGTGCTGACCCCGGCCGGCGTCGCTGCGTGCCAGGCGACCGCTCTCGGCGGACAGATTGATGTGACGTGCAACACGGAGGCTGCCGGCGTGTTGACGGTGAAGGAGCATCAATGGGACGGCTGGTATGCCTGGCTGAACGGCAAGCCGGTCGCCCTGGATCGCGACAGCGAATGGTTGAGCGTGTCCGCCCCTCCAGGGCAGAACTATTTCCAGTTCCGTTACCGTCCATGGGACGTGTGGCTGGGTCTGCTGGGCACGTGCGTGGGCGGGGGACTCACGGCCTACCTGTGGCGGCGCCCGGTGCGCGACTCCGCGCTGTTGCTGCGGCTGGATGCGTGGACCGACGGCGTATGGATTTTCGTCCGGCGGCAGAGGGCGTGCCTGGGAACGGCCTTGCGAGGCGTGTCGCTGTACGACGAACGGCGGCTCTTGCGGGTGGCCCTCGGCGTGAACGGGATGGCCCTGCTGGCGTTTGGCGTTTTGTTCATCCTCAGCCTGCAGCGCGGCTCCAGCAAAAGCGATTTTGTGTTACAATTCATGCGCGCGGCCTTCGTCTTAAGCGCGCTCGTGGGAGGCGTGGAATTCTGGTCCGCCCGCGCGCGGCAACGGCGCCGCCCTTGATGGTCAGGCAATGTCTATGAGGAACGTGAGCACGTGGGAACGTGAGAAGGTGTGAAGGTGCGAACGTGGGAACGTCAGTGACTCGCAAGTTCGCTATTCTCGAAGGAGTTGACATGTTCCTGCGGCACACCACCGAGGATGGAAATGTAATGTGCGGTCATAGTTCAGCCTGGCGTCAGGTAGCTCGACGGCAATGGATGAACCTTTGTGAGCTGTAGCTTTTGCCCCACCCCCTGTCCCCTCCTCGACGGTGGTCTTGCCCCGAAAAAATGGACACATAGATAAGGGTAAAGTATACTAATACCAGATGTGGAAAGGAGCAAGATCATGGCCGACCGACGACAATATACAGCAGAGTTCAAACGTGAAG